>Ga0335081_10023068_pt1 | contig 10069 bp, 9 predicted proteins | sample Lox_Sample_35_FD_206713 | JGI IMG/M metagenome (GOLD analysis project Ga0335081, IMG submission 206713) | Soil microbial communities from Loxahatchee National Wildlife Refuge, Florida, United States - Lox_Sample_3.5 | ecosystem: Environmental > Terrestrial > Soil > Wetlands | place: USA: Florida... | reverse complement strand
CGCTTCGCCACGCCGTTGATGCGGCTCGACAGCCGCTCCGCCAGCACCGCCATGTGGAACTGGCCGTGATCGCGCTTCGGATGGTACCCGAGGTGCAGGAACTGCGTGCGCGTGATCCCCATCTCGTCCCACACGGGGCCCGTGCACTTCTCGATCAGCTCCTCGGAGAACACGTCGTGGCCGGCCGGCACCGGCGTATGCGTGGTGAAGACCGACGTCGCCCGGACCAGCTTCACCGCGTCGGCGAGCGCGGTACCCGTCGCCAGGTGCTCGCGCAGCCGCTCGACGAGCATGAACGCGGCGTGCCCCTCGTTCGCGTGCCATACGCCGGGGTCCACGCCCACCGCGCGCAGCACCCGCACGCCGCCGATGCCCAGCGCCCACTCCTGGCGCAGCCGCTGCTCGGGGCCGCCGGCGTACAGCCGGCTGGCGAGCGTGCGATCGGCGGGGTCGTTCTCCTCGAGGTCGGTGTCCAGCAGGTACACGGGCACGCGACCCACCTTCATGCGCCAGGCGCCGACGTGCACCGGCCGCCCCTGGGTCCGCACCACCGCGAGCCACGGCTCGCCGTTCGGGCCGGCCAGCGGCTCGAGCGGGCCCATCAGCGGGTCGAACCGCTCGTCCGTGTCTTCCTGCCAGCCGTCGAGCCGGATGCGCTGGTCGAAGTAGCCCTGGGTGTACAGCAGCCCGACGGCGACCAGCGGCACGCCGAGGTCGCTCGACGCCTTGCAGTGGTCGCCCGCGAGCACGCCCAGGCCGCCCGAGTAGATCGGCACGGAGTTGTGCAGGCCGAATTCGGCGCAGAAGTAGGCGACGGACCGCCCCTGGAGGTCGGGATAGTTCTGCGCGAACCACGTGCCCACGTTGGTGGCGGTGGAGCGGAGCTCGCTCAGCACGCGGTCGTAGAGCTGCAGGAACTTGGTATCGCGCGCGCAGACGGCCAGCCGCTTGGGGTCCACGCGGCGCAGCTGCTCGAGCGGGTTGTGGCGGGTCAGGTGCCACAGGGGCCGGTCGAGCACGCGGAACAGGGCGCGGGCGTCGCGACTCCAGCTCCACGAAACGTTCGTGGCGATTTCGTGGAGCGCGTCGATGCGCTCCGGAAGGTAGGAGGCGGCGACGGATGACCGTTTCATAGACCTAAGCAAATAACCGGCTGGCCGGATTCCCGCCAGCCGCGTCCGTGCGGCCCGCGCCGATCAGCCCCTTGCGATCTCGCGCAGCGCCCCGGCCACGTAGCGGCGCGCCATTTTCTTGCGCCACGCGAGCGCCAAGTCCGTGTTATCCATGGGCCTGGCGTGCGTGGCCGCCGCCTCGGCGAACGCCTCGATCGCCTCGTCGTCGAGCCGCCGGCCCACGAGCTGCGCCGACTCGGGCACCAGCACGGGCCGGGAGGCCACGGCCCCGAGGACGACGCGGGCATCCTGCACCCGCCCGTCGCCGTCCATCCGCACCGCGGCCGCGACCGACAGGATGGGGAAGTCGAACGAGCCGCGCCGCCGGAGCTTCCAGTACGTGCTGCGCCACGCCGCGCCGGCCGGCGCCAGCCGCACCGCCGTCAGGATCTCGTCCGGCCGCTTCGCGAGGTACGACATCCCGTCGTCGGCGTACAGCTCCTCGAGCGCGAGGTCGCGCTCGCCCTCGCTGCAGACGAGCGTGACGCGCGCGCCGAGGGCGATCAGGGCGGGAGCCGTGTCGCTGGAGGAGACCGCCCAGCACCGCGGGCTCGAGGTCGCCACCCAGCAGATGGCGTCGCCGGAGGGAGAGGCGCAGGCCCGGCCACCGGTGGCGGACGGCGCCTTCATGCAGAAGCCGATCGCCTGCCGCCACTCGTAGCTCTGGTTGTAGTAGGTGCAGCGCGTGTCGAGGCAGAGGTTCCCGCCGAGCGTGCCCATGTTGCGGATCTGCGGCGTGGCCACGAGACCCGCGGCGCGCGCCAGCGCCGGAAAGCCGTGCACGACCGCGGGATCGGTGGCGACCTCCGCCAGGCGCCGCGCGCCGCCGATTTCCAGGCCCCGGCCGGCGCGCATTCCGCGCAGCTCCGCGAGGCGCCCGATGCCGATCAGGAGGCCCGGCACCTGCTGCCGCCGCTTCATGTTGGGCACCAGGTCGGTGCCGCCCGCCACCACCATCGCGTCGGGGCCGCCGTCCGCGAGCGCGCGCGCCGCCTCGGCCACCGACCGCGCGGCGCGATAGCGGAAATCGGGGGCCCGCATCATACGCGCACCCCCGAGGTCCCCGAGTGGTGCGTGGGCAACACGTCGCGCGCGGGGGCCCGCTCGTTCGTCGCCTTGCCGTCGCCGCCCTCCCATGGCGGCGGCACCACGAGCGCCTCCGGCCACGGTACCGCCGGGAAGCTCGCGGGCCCGACCCGTCCCGGCTTCCCCTTGGCCTTCGCGTCGAGGGCGGCGAGCACGAGGTCCGGCGTGATGGGCACTTCGTCGATCCTCACGCCGACGGCGTCGAACACGGCGTTCGCGATCGCGGGCGCCATCGGCAGCAGCGGCCCCTGGCCCACTTCCTTCGCGCCGAACGGCCCGTTCGGGTCCGGCTCCTCGATGAAGTAGGTCACGACGTCCGGCATCTCGAGCGCAGTGGGGCTCTTGTACTCCAGCAGCGAGGGGATCTTGTGGACCAGCGCGGCCGAGAGGCGCGGCGGCAGCCGCCGGAAGCTCTGCTCCTCCATCAGCGCCTCGCCCAATCCCATGTAGACGCCGCCCTCCACCTGGCCCCGCGCGAGCACCGGGTTCAGGACCCGGCCGATGTCGTGCCCGATCCAGACCTTCGGGACGCGCACCCAGCCCGTCGCCGGATCCACCTCCACCTCGACGACCGCCGCCGTGTACGAGTACGCCGCGGAGGGCCCCACGCCGCCGCCCCGGTATCGCGCCGCGCTGCGCGGCGGCCGGTACGACCCGGTAACACCCAGCGTTCCGTGCAGGGCTTCCGCCGCGACCACCGCCTCCTGGAACGTCAGGCCCGCCGCCGGCTGCTCGACGTCGAAGACGCGGCGCTCGGCGAACGCCAGCCGCTCGGCCGGCACGCCCAGCTTCAGGGCCGCGGCCTCCGCCAGCAGCGTCTTCGCCCGCTCGGCCGCCTGGATGGCGGCGTTGCCCATCATCAGGGTGACGCGGCTGGAGTACGAGCCGAGGTCCACGGGCGTCAGGTCCGTGTCGCCGGTCACGAGCTTCACGTCGCCGGCCTCGAGCCCCAAGACCTCCGCGACGATCGCGGCCAGCACGTCGTCGGAGCCCTGCCCGATCTCCGTGGCGCCGCAGAACGCCGTCACCCGGCCCGACCGGTCGAGCTGCAGCTGCACGCCGGAGTGCGGCATCTCGTTCCAGTAGATGGGCAGCCCGGCGCCGCACAGGTAGGACGAGCAGGCCAGTCCGAGCCCGCGCCCGAACGGCAGCTTCCCGCGGCGCTCGCGCCACGCCGATCCCTCGACGACGCGCTCGATGCACGGCCCGAGCCCCATCGAGCCGACGGACAGCCAGTTGGCGGTGAGGGAGTTCGCCGGCGCCAGCTGCTGCAGCCGCAGCTCGGCGGGATCGCGGCCGAGCTCGAACGCGATCTTGTCGAGCTGCACTTCCTGCGCGAAGCGGGGCTGCGGCGTGCCGTGCCCCCGCTTCGGGCCGCACGGCGGCTTGTTGGTGAAGGTGCGGCACCCGCGGAAGCGGTAGCGCGGCACCCGGTAGGTCACGGTCTGCAGCTGCCCCGTGTACAGCGTGGAGGCCGGGCCGTAGCTGCCGTACGCGCCCCCGTCGAGGAGCGTCTCGAGGTCCATCGCCAGGATCGTTCCGTCGCTCCGCACGCCCGTCCGGAGCCGCATCAGCGTCGGGTGCCGCCCGCGATGCGCGTAGAACACTTCCTCGCGCGTGAGGGTGAGCTTCACCGGCCGTCCCGTCAGCAGCGCGGCCTTCGCCGCCACGATCTCGTGATTGAACGGATCGCTCTTGCCGCCGAAGCCGCCGCCGTTCGGCGTCGCGACGACGCGGATGGTGTGGGCCGGCAGGTCGAGCGCGCGGGCCAGCTCGCGGTGCACGTAGTGCGGCGTCTGCGTAGACGACCACACGGTGAGACGCCCGTCGGGGTCCAGGGCCGCCAGCGTCGCGTGCTGCTCCAGCGGCAGGTGCGTGCTGCCCTGGTAGAAGAACACGTCCTCGAACACGCGGTCGGCGCGCCCCAGCGCCTCCTCCACGTCGCCGAAGGCGAGGTGGGCCAGCCGGTGAACGTTCCCTTCCTCGCCGTACGCGTGAATGCGCGGCTCCGCGGTGCGTAGCGCTTCTTCCGGCGAGGCGATCGTAGGCAAGGGTCCGTACGTCACGCGAACCAGCGGCAGGGCATCCGCCGCCGCGCGCTCGCTCGTCGCGATCACGGCGGCCACCGGGTCGCCGACGTAACGCACTTTGTCGCGGCACAGCGCGTGCTCGTCCTGGCTCACCGGCATGATGCCGTAGGCGATGGGGAAGTCCGCGCCCGTCAGCACCAGCTGTACCCCGGGGGCCCCACGCGCCGCGCTCACGTCAACGTCGCGGAGCAGCGCGTGCGGATGCGGAGAGCGCAGCAGCTTCCCGAAGAGCATGCGCGGCAGCGCCAGGTCGTCGGCGAAGCGCGTCTGACCGGTGACCTTCGCGCGGCCGTCCACCCTCCGGCGCGCCCTGCCGATGACGTTCACGCCACGTCCCCCCCGCCGGCCGTTCGCGCGGCCGCCTCCACCGCCTCGAGGATCTGGAGGTAGCCCGTGCAGCGGCACAGGTTCCCGGCCAGCGCCTCCGCGATCTCGCCCCGCGTCGGGCGCGGGTTCCTTTGCAGCAGCTCCTGCGCGGTCACCAGGATGCCGGGCGTGCAGTACCCGCACTGCGCGGCGCCCCGGTCGGCGAACGCGGCCTGCAGCGCCGACAGCGCCGGTCCCGCGGCCAGCCCCTCGACCGTGGTCACGTGGGCGCCGCCGCACTCCACGGCGAGCTGCAGGCAGGAGAGCACGGGCCGCCCGTCGAGGAGCACCGCGCACGCCCCGCACTCGCCCAGCTCGCAGCCGTGCTTCGTCCCGGTGAGGCCCAGGTCCTCGCGCAGCACCTCGAGCAGCGTCTTGTAGCCGTCGAACAGGACGTCCCGCGGCTCGCCGTTCACCGTGAGCGCGATCCGCGTCCGTCCCCCGGCCTCGACATCCGCCGGTTCGTGGGTCTCGGCGTCTGCGCGCCCGACCGCTGTGCGCCTGTGCGCCCGTGCGTCTCTCACTTCCTGAGCCCTCTCACCAGGTAGTCCGCGAACGCCTCCGCGATCTCGGCCGGCCGCCGCTCCCCTTCGGGGCGGTACCAGCGCGCCGTCCAGTTCAGCGCTCCGAGCAGCGCGCGGGTCACCAGCACCGGATCGCAGGCGGCGAAGGCGCGCGCGCGCACGCCCTGCGACACGATGCGGCGCACGGCGGTCTCGTACCGGTCCCGCTTGGCGACGATCCGCGCCCGCAGCCTCGGCGGCAGCGCCTCGACCTCCGTGTGCGCCGCGGCGCCGTCCAGCTCGTCCAGCATGCACGCGACGTGCGCCCGGACCACCGCCGCGAGCCGCTCCGCGGCCCCCAGCCGCCCCGCCTGCACGGCGCGGCACGTGGCGAGCATCCGGTCGAGCGAGTGGCTCTGGCAGAAGAAGAGCAGCTCCTGCTTGCTCGCGAAGTAGTAGTACAGGTTCCCCGGCGAGAGGTCGGCCGCCGCCGCGATCTCGCGCATGCCGGTGTCGGCGAAGCCGCGCCGCCGGAACTCGCCCGCCGCCGCCCGCAGGATCGCGTGCCGCATCGCCAGCGCGCGCCGGCCCCGTCGGTCCTCGCCCGCGCCGCGCCGCCGGGTCGGGCTCAAACGCCGGTTTGACTTTCGAACCATGGTTCAAAACTTGGCGATCCGGCCTGGGACGTCAAGCCGGGACGCGAAAAGGCCCGGCCGGAGCCGGGCCTCGTCGTGCCGCCGTCACCCGCCGGTTACGCAGCGGGAGCTTCGGGCGCCTTCACCGCCTCGATGTCGAGCGCGGCCTTCTTCAGGATCTCGAGGATCTTCTGCACCTTGGCGTCGCCGGGGCCGGCGCGCCACGCCTCCACGTACGCCAGGCGGGCCAGGCGGGCGAAGGTCTCGCTCAGCTCGCCCATCGAGCCGCCCGCGAAGCCGTGGACGGCGTCCCGCACCCGGCCGAGGATGTCGTCGATCACGTCGCGATGCTCCTCGAGGAACGCCTCCCCCTCGGGCGTGATGTGATAGACCTTCTTGCCCTCGGTCTCCACCGCCCGCACGTAGCCCTGGTCCTCCAGCAACTGCAGGGTCGGGTAGATCGTGCCGGCGGAGGGCGTGTAGTACCCGCCCATCTTCTCCTCCAGCGCCTTGATCACCTCGTAGCCGTGCCGCGGCTTCTCCTTGAGCAGCCTCAGGATCACGTACTTGACCTCGCCCGACTCGAACATCTGGTGCCGCATGCGCCGCCGCGGCCCCCGCGTCCCCTCGGGACCGCAGAACGCCCAGAACCTCGGGCCGAAGCCACCCGCGAAGAAACGCCCGAACGGCCAGTCCTCGTTGTCCTTGCTCATCTTACACCTCCATGACAGTAGATACATCGTACGCTATATCGTACGCAATAGCGCACGATATGTCAAGACCAGCCCATTGCGAGACGCCGAGTAGCGAGGGAAACAAACCGGGCCGCCTCGCGAGGGGCGGCCCGGCAGGTCAAGCGCAGGATGGGAGTGCGATCAGCCGATCGACCACGGCCACGGCCAGCCGGTGTTTGCGACGATCCACAGCATCGCGCCCGCCAGGGTGATGTTCTTCCAGAACTGGGCCCTCTGGAAGCCGCGCTGCGTCGGATCGGTCAGGCCCCAGAAGGCGTGCATCCAGAACGCCACCACGACGAGGAAGACGAACAGGATGGCGGCACCGATGCGCGGATGGAAGCCCAGCAGCAGGCTGAGGCCGCCGACGAGCAGCATCAAGCCGGTGCCGACCACCGCGACCTCCGGCAGCGGGACCCCGGAGCTCTTGGCGTAACCGGCCATGGGCTTCACCTGCGTGAAATGGCCATACGCTGCCTGCAGGAACATGTAGCTGAGCAGGATGCGGGCGACCATCTGCAGCACGTCTTGGAGCGTCACGGTGCGCCTCCAAAGCGAAGTATTGGCGTACCATTGGCGAATCGCCGTGTCCTGTCAACGGCGAGTTCGATGGGGCTGCCCCGCAGCCTCCAGGAACGCGCGCATCGCGGCGGCGACGGTGTCCGGATCCGAGAGGAAGACGTAGTGGTTGGCCCCGGGCAGCTCGACGACGCGCGAACGCCGGACACCGCTCGTGAAGCGCGCCACCTGCGCGCGGCACCAGGCGGCAGTTCGGGCGAGGAAGGCGCGGGACGAGTCCCTGACCGCGGCGTCCAGCCGCGCCCAGTACGCGAAGCGCGTCGAGTCGCAGGGCGCGTAGATGGCCAGGGCCGGCACACGCACGGCCGCGTAGCGCGGTCCCACCGTGCCGCGCAGGAGCGCGACGGAGATGGAGTCTGGCGTCACGAGCCGCAGCAGCCTCCCTCCGACGTCGAACACGTGCGTGGCGCGGATCTCGGCCTCGGGCAGGCGCATCCCGTACGTGGCGACCGTGTACGCCGAGAATGCCGCGGCGGAAGACGAATCGGCAGAGGTCATAGGCGGCGCCGGCGGAAAGCCGGCCATCTGTCGCGCCAGGTCGCTGTGGTCGTAGGCCGCGTCGAGGTACACGAGCCTCGTGACCCGGCCCGGATGCGCCCCGGCGTAGGCCGTCAGCTCGTCTCCGGCGGCCGAGTGGCCGGCCAGCGACACGGCCCCGAGATGCAGGCTGTCGAGAACGCTTGCGAGGTCCGCGACGCGCGTGGTGATGTCGTAGCCGGTGGCCGGCTGACTGGACGCCCCGTAGCCCCGGCGCGTGACGGCGAGCACGTGGTGGTCGCCGGTCAACCGCGGCGCGAAGTCGTCGAAGACGTGTCCCGTGTTGCCGAGCCCGGCGAGAAGGACCAGCGGCGGCCCGCTCCCACCCCAGTCCAGCACTTCCAGGCGCACGCCGGGCGCGACGGCCACGAACGAGACCCGATGCGGCGAGGGGTCCTTCCAGGCCGCAGCCGGCCGGGCACTCGGCGCGCAGGCCGACAGCCAGGCCACCGCGCCCAGGACCGCCATACAGATCTGCATTCGTCGCGCCATCGGAGCCTCGCCGCGCCACCGCGCCCGGTGCCGCCGCGACCGGCGGCGTCCTTCATATATGGCCGGCGCCTCCGCATGACAACGGCGCCCGCCGTACCGAGCGGGCGCCGTTTCTCCCCCGGTTCTGCGGGGACGTCAGGTAGAGACGACCCGCGTGCGCGCCTTGAGCATCAGCGGCATCGCCGACGGGAGCCGCTCCAGCATCTTCGGCAGCTCCTGCAGCTCGTCCAGCCCCTGCATCCAGGGCATCGGCATGTCGAACTGGAACGAGTTCGGCGACTCGAACCACACGCCGCCCCTGTGCCGCGCCGGCATCTTCCCCGAGACCGTCGTGCGGTGCTTCATCCGCATGATGTCGAAGGTGACGGTTTCGTTCGGCTCGTAGGTGCCGAGGATGCGCAGCGCGTGCGCCGGGTTCAGCGGCTTGCGGCCGCCGATCGAGAGGATCACGTCCCCGCTCTTCAGCCCGAACGTGGAATCGTCGCCGACGTTCACGACCAGCAGCCCATCCGACGTCCCGAAGTAGTCGGCCAGGCCCGGATTCACCTTCACCAGCTCCATGTCCGCGAACGGTCCGCCGCTGAAGGCGAACGTCTGCATGCGGGGTGCACGGTCCGGCGCAAACGTCATGTCGCCGGGGCGCGGCGTCTCCATGGAGAACCCGTGCATCATCTCGTCCATGTCGGACTGCCCCGCCACCACGGTGGCGCTCACCGTCTGCGAGCCACGCCGGAGATCGAGGTGCACCGTGTCGCCCGGATCGAGCCGGGAGGCCAGCTTGATGAGCCGCGTGCCGGGCCGCGACGGCGCCTCGTCGTCGTCCTCGCCGCCCGAGGCGGGGCGGGCCAGGGGGGTTCCGTTGAATCGCACCACCAGGTCGCCCACCTGCACGCCCGCCTTCCCGGCCGGACTGTCGGGCGTCAGCCCCGCTACCCGCGCGCCGATCGAATCGCGCGCCGGGTCGGCGGTCAGGTCCACGAGGATGCCCAGGCGGCCTCGCTGGAAGGCCTCCACCCCGACGCCGCGCGGACCGTACATGTACTGGTATCCGTGCGACCTCACGACGCTCGTGTCGCGCTCGCGAAGAGGTGGTTCCTGGGCCGCCGCGGGGACGGCCACCGCGGCCAGGAGAGCGAAAGACCACAGCCGTCGCATACCCAAGCTCCCTTCCGTTAGAGACCTGCCACGCTGGCCCGCGTCTCGTGCACGTCCACCAGCGCCGAGAGAAGTCCTGCCCGCTGCTTCCACAGACCCGCCACCCGCACCGGATTGCTCCGCCACGCCACCGTGTCGTTCAGCGCCGCGTCCACCTGCGCCAGCTGATCCTCGAGGTCCGCCACCACGCCGGCGGCCTGGCCGCTCAGGGCGCGCCGGTCCGGATGCAGGGATTCGAACATCTGCTCCATCGCCGCGGACTCGGCCATCGCCTTCTGCAGCGCGACGTCCTCGGGCGCCACCTTCGCCGAGGGCCGCAGCAGGGTGAAGGCGAGCACCGCGATGGCCGCGGCGGCCAGCGCGCCCGACCAGGCCGAAATCCGGCGCCGGCGGCGATCGGCCTGTGCCGCGCGCCGGACGACCGGCCACACGTCCCGCGGCGGAGCGAACGACGGGAGGGCCCGCAGCTGGGAGCGAACCTGCTCCAGCCGCGCCAACTCGGCCGCGCACACCGAGCAGTCGGCCACGTGCTCGCGGGTCCAGCCGCTGCCCTCCCCGTCCCGCAGGGCGAGCAGCTCGTCGAGCGTGGCGTGGCGCACCGTGCTCACGCCCCCACGCCCGCGCCGAGCCAGCGCCGCAGACGGTCGTGCGCGCGCGCCAGCTGGGATTTCGAGAAACTCGTCGTCATGCCCATCAGCTCCGCGATCTCCTCGTGCGTAT
>Ga0335081_10023067_pt1 | contig 10070 bp, 6 predicted proteins | sample Lox_Sample_35_FD_206713 | JGI IMG/M metagenome (GOLD analysis project Ga0335081, IMG submission 206713) | Soil microbial communities from Loxahatchee National Wildlife Refuge, Florida, United States - Lox_Sample_3.5 | ecosystem: Environmental > Terrestrial > Soil > Wetlands | place: USA: Florida... | reverse complement strand
TCAAGGTCCTGCTGGATCAGCACGGCCGCGCGGCGACGCCCGCCCGGCTCCATTCGCTGATCGACCGCAAGGCCGCCGTCTACCAGGCGATGATCGCGGGGCGCGACGTGATGTACGAGGGCGCCGCGGAGTTCGTGCGCGAATGCGGCCGCCGCTTTCCCTTGATCATCGTGACCGGAACGCTCCGCGCCGAGGCGGAAATGATCCTGGGGCGGGCCGGAATCCGCGAACTCTTTCTCGACGTTATCGCCGCCGAGGACGTTGATCGCGGCAAGCCCGAACCCGACGGCTACCTCGCCGGGCTCGGACGGATCGGCTTCATGCTGCGGCCCCATCCCTCGATCGTGAGCGCGGAGTGCCTGGTGATTGAAGATACCGCTGCCGGCGTCGAAGCGGCACGCCACGCGGGGATGCCGGTGCTCGCGGTATGCCATACCGCGCCGGCCGCCCAACTCGGGACCGCTGACCTGGTCCGCTCATCGCTGCGCGAAACCGACCTTGACGACGTCCTGCGCCGGCTCGCCAGCCGTCCGCGGTAAATCAGGCCGCCGGCTGCGGCCGGCCGAGTGTGCCGATCAGGCGCACCGGCAAATTGTCGAAGGGACCGTTGGACATGCACAGCATGACGTCGCCCGGCCGCCCTTCTGCGATCATCCGCTCGAGAATTTCGGCCGTCGACCCGCACGCCGCGGCGACCGGACCCCGCCGGCTGATCTCCTGCGCGAGGGCGGCGGTATCGAGCCGCCCGCCGGGCGGGATCGGATCGTTCTCCTTGAAATAGACCGGCCCCAGGTAGACCCGTGCGGCGCGATCGAAGGCGGTGGCGAAGCCGGCCTGAAAGACGCTCCGGCGCGCGCTGTTCGATCGCGGCTCGAACGCCGCCAGGATGCGCCGGCCGGCGAAGCGCTCCGCGATCGCTTCGATCGTAGCCGTGATCGCCGTCGGATGATGCGCGAAGTCATCGATCACCGTGACTCCGGCCGCCTCGCCCACTATCTGCTGGCGCCGCGCCACGCCTTTGAAGGATTTGAACCCCTGCGCGATCTCGTCGTCGCGCACTCCGAATTCCTTGAGCAATACCCACACGCCCAGCGCGTTGGCGACGTTCATCCGCCCGCCGATCGGCAGATGCAGTCCGCCGGCGACGTTTTTTCCGTCACGGCAGATCGAGAAATGGGCGCCGTCCGCGGCGATTCGCAGGTCCATTGCGCGAAACTCGCCGGCGCGCAGCCCGAAAGTCAGCCGCTTGGGGCGCGCGCCTTCGCTCACCGCGAGCGCATGGGGAAAGTCGGCGCACACCGCCAGCACCTGCCCGCAGTCCATCTGCGCGGCCAGTGCGCGGAACGAAGATTTTACGTGCTCGAGATCGCGGTAGATATCCGCATGGTCGAATTCGACGGCGGTGATAATCGCGCCGTGGGCCCGGTAATGGAGAAACTTGGGCCCCTTGTCGAAGAACGCCGTGTCGTACTCATCGCCCTCGATAACGAAATCGGGTCCTGCGCCGAGCCGATAATTGGCGTCAAAATCGCGCGCCAGCCCTCCCACCAGCATCGACGGATCGCGCCCGGCGGCATTAAGCACGTGCGCCATCATCGCGGTCGAGGTGGTCTTGCCATGCGTCCCGGCGACCATCAGCACGCGCCGATCGCGCAAAAAGAAATGCCACAACGCCTCGGGCATCGAGACGTAAGGAATCGCCGATTCGAGCAACGCCACGGCTTCGGGATTCGCGCGTGTGACCACGTTGCCGACCACCACCAGGTCGGGGGCGGGTTCGAGGTTGGAAGCGGCATAGCCGGTGCGCACGCCGATCCTGAGTTGTTTCAGAATCGACGCGGCCGGCTCGTAAAGCTGGCTGTCCGAGCCGCTGACCTCGAGGCCGCGCGCCGCCAGCATCCCGGCCAGCGCCGTCATGGCGGACCCCGCGACTCCAATCAGGTATACGCGGCGAACCTCGCGCGGAATATGTGCGAGACGTGCGCTCGAATCGAGCGCGGTTCCCGGCGGCGTGGCGCTCATCGACCCCTCCTTCATAGCATCCATGGCACCATCATGATTCGCGCCGCGCGCTCAGGCGCCGCAACCGGGGCGCGCCTGCCCCCCCCTGTTACTTGCCTTCCTCCAGCGCTTCCATCACCAGGTCGTGAATCTTCGGTCGAAAATCGCGGATCGCCTGGTTGTCACGCTTGGGATGAACCCGGTTGGTCAGGATCGAAACCGCGATTTCACGCGCGGGCTCGATCCAGACCGAGGTGCCGGTGAAGCCCAGATGGCCCACGGCTTCGGGCGACAAATGGCGGCCGGAACTCGAATACTCGGGCGAGGGCGAATCCCATCCGAGCGCCCAAGTCGAGCCTTGCACCGTCTTGTCGCGAGTCCAGAACTCGCGAACGATCTTCTGCGGAATGAAATCCGAACGCCCGGCGTGACAGCGCATCAATTCGTGCGCGATCCGATCCACCTCCCGCACAGGGGCGAAGAGCCCCGCATGGCCCGCCACGCCTCCCATCGCAAACGCGTTCTCGTCTTCGACCTCGCCCACCAGCAACCGCTTGCGCAGCGCGCATACCGACGTCGGCGCGAACATCTCGGGCACCGGTTCCAGCCGCCGCGTGCGCACCAGCGAGATATCGATGAAATCGGTGGCGCGCAGTTCGAGCGGCCGGAAAATCTTGTCGCGGCAGAATCGATTCAGGGCGACGCCCGAAACCTGTTCGACCGCCTCCCCCAGCAGGATGAAGTTAAGATCGGAATAGTTGGTCTTGGTGCCGGGGGTGCTCTCCGGCTTCTCGCGATGGATCTCCTCGTAAACGAATTCCTTGGCGCCGCGGCTCGCCATGAAGTTGACCTTCCCTCCGCGTTCGACCTCGGCGATTTGCTGATAAAAGGGATGCCACGCCGCCAGGCCCGAACAATGTGCAAGAAGCTGGCGGAACGTCACGTAACCCTTGCCGTGCACGCCGAAGTTGTGGAAAAAGCGCGTGACCCGTTCGTCCAGCCGCATCTTGCCGTCACGCGTCAGCATCATCACGCCGATCGTCGTTGCCAGCGGCTTGGTCAGCGAGGAAAGGTCAAAGACCGTCTCCAGCCGCATCGGCGATCGCTCGGGCACCAACGCGCGATAACCGAAGGCCCCTTCGAACGCGATATCGTCGCCTTTTCGTACTACGATTGTGGCGCCCGGTATGGCGCCGTGTTCGACCGCATAGTTGACGGCCTGCTCGACTTCGCGCCAGCCCAATCCTCTATCCCCTCCGCCTCGTATGCGCCGATGCGCGGTTGCGAATCAATCCGGCCTCCGGCGTGCCTCAACTGACCGCCGCTTCCGAAATTATCAACCGACGGCCATCGATCCGGGCCTCGACGCCGAACGGCAGCGTCAGATTTTCCGTACCATGCCCGGCCTCGATTCCAAATAGCACCGGGCAACTCAGCCCCCCGGTCTGTTCGGCGATAAATTCCGCGATCAGCGCCCGCTCCTCCTCGCTGCCCTCTACCGGCCGGATTGCGCCGAAAACCACTCCGGCAACGCGTTCGAGGGCACCGCTCTGCCTCAATTGTACCAGCATCCGATCGATTCGATACGCCTTTTCGCCAATATCTTCTAGGAAAAGAATACGGCCGTCGAAGTTAGGCGCCCATGGCGTCCCTAAGCTGGCAACCACGACCGAAAGACACCCTCCGATAAGTTGACCCTCGGCGACTCCCTTCTGCACGACTTCGCGCGCCTCGAACTCACAACCTGCCGCATCTCCGCTTAGTAGTCGCATCAGATGGTCCAGCGAACGGGGGGTAAGTCCACGTGCGAAATCCATAGCCACCATTGGACCGTGAAAGCTTGCAATCGCACTCCGGTCGACCAGCACGTTCAGGATGAAGGTCGCATCCGAGAACCCAAGGAAGATCTTCGGTGTGCGTGCGATCGCAGCGAAGTCGATCAGCGGCAGCAGCCGCCCGCACCCGTACCCGCCGCGCGCGCCGAAGATCGCCCTGACCTCGGGATCGGCGAAAAAGGCCGCGACTTCACCCGCGCGGTCGCGATCGCTGCCGGCCAGGATTCCGGCGCGGTCCAGTGCGTGCCGCGAGACCTTGACCCGAAAACCCATCGCGGCGAGCGCCCCGACTCCGCGTTCGAGATACTCGCGGTCGACGGCCGCGGCCGGCGCGACCACTCCGATCGTATCGCCGGCTCGCAGGGCCGGCGGCTTGACGATTGAGGAACCCATCGTTGCGTAGTGGAAAAATTATCACGCTCGACGCGCTCGCGCGACGCGGCAGCCACAAAAGTGATTCCGTCGTTGACTCGGCCAGCGGGCGCGGGCACGCGCTTTCGTCGAATTTGTACCCAAGCTAAAATCCCGCCGCAGATGGAGCAGATCAGCGAAACTCTCAACTGGCTCTACTCACTCGAGGCCCGCGGCGAAATCTACAAGCTCGAACGGATGGACCAGGCGCTCGCCCTGATCGGCAACCCCCATCTGAAGCTCCGCGCCGTCCATATCGCCGGCACCAAGGGCAAGGGTTCGACCGCCGCGATGCTCGACGCGGTTCTGCGCGCCGCCGGCTACCGATCCGGCCTCTACACCAAACCGCACCTGGTCAACCTGACCGAGCGCACCCGCATCGACGGCGCCGAGATGCCGCGCGATCAGATGCTCGGTTACATCACGCGGCTGCGCGATGTGTACGAGCGCGCTGGCCTTGCGCTGACATTCTTCGAATTCACCGTCGCCCTGATGTTCCTCTACTTCGCCGAGAGCAAGGTCGACGTCGCCGTGATCGAAACCGGGCTCGGCGGACGCCTCGACTCGACCAATGTCGTCAACCCTATTCTAAGCGTGATCACCCCGATCGGCTTCGACCATATGGACCGTCTCGGTTACACGATCGCGTCGATCGCGCGCGAAAAGGGCGGCATCATCAAACCCGGCTTACCCGTCATCATCGGCGCGCGCGACGCCGAGTCGCGCAATGTGCTCATTTCGATCGCGGCACGGCTGCAAAGCCCGGCCTTCATGATCGGCCGGGAGTTCTCCTATCGATCGCACGCTCCCGCGCATCGGCTCGACTACCAAGGGCTCGGGCTCAGGCTCGATCAGGTCGAACTCGGCCTGGCGGGTCCGTTCCAGCACGAGAACGCCGCGATTGCGCTCGCGGCGGTCGATAATCTGCGCGCACAGGGATGGAAAATAGACGAGCCGGCCATCCGCCGCGGCCTCGCCGGCGTGCAATGGCCCGGGCGCTTCGATATCGTCGCGCGGCGCCCGACCGTGATTCTGGATTGCGCGCACAACGAACTGGCGATCGAGGCCTTGCTCGAGACCATCGCGGTCGAACTCGGCCCCGAGACCAAACCGATCCTGGTGTTCGGATGTCTCGAGGACAAGCAATGGGAGCGGATGGCCGGGATGCTGGGGCCGCGCGTTTGCGACGCCACCCTGACCCGCGTCACCCCCAAGCGGCCGCTCGAGCCCGAGCGGCTGCTGCCGGTCTTCGCGCGCTACGTTCCGGCGCGCGTCGTGCGCTCACCGCTCGAAGCGATCGCCCAGGCTATGGAAAAGGCCGGTTCCGATGATGTAGTGTTGGTCACCGGTTCGGTCTATCTGGTGGGGGAGGTCTATCCGTGGTTTCTGGCGCGCATGGGGCGGCGGAGTCTCTTTCCTGAAGCCGCGGCATAAATTTACCGCTGTGGTGTCCTTGGGCGCGGCCATCGCGCTCGGGATGACCGGCGCCGCTCTCGCGCAGGAGACCGGCTTCAGTTCATTCGTCCAGAGCACGCACAAAGGGCCGATCAACGTCACCGGCCGCACTTTCGTCTACGATTACAAGACCGACAGCTTCACGGTTAAGGGCGACGCTATCATCACCCAAAAAGACAGCGTACTCACCGCCGACGAAGTCAACCTCCAGCGCCGCAAGCATCTGCTCCACGCCAGGGGTCACATGCATATGGTCGACCCGCTCGGCGACATCAAGGGCAGCGAGGGGCGCATCAATCTCGCCGATGAAACCGCCGAAATCACCGACGGCACGGTCACCAACAAAGACCGCACCTACCTGCTCAAGGGCAGCAAAATCACCAAGGTCACCGGCCAGCGCTACGACGTGACCGACGGATTCTTCACCACCTGCGGACGCGATCCGGGCACGCCCGCATGGAGCATCGCCGCCGACTCGATGGACGTCCACCTCGGCGAAACCGCGCACGCTCGCCGCGCGTGGTTCAATATCCTGGGCTATCCCGTGATGTACCTGCCCTATGCAATCCTCCCGGCCGACACGGATCGCCATTCCGGGCTGTTGGCGCCACGCCTGGGCGAGTCGGGATTGCGCGGCTTTCAGCTCGTGCAGCCGTATTACTGGGCTATCAACAAGAGTTCCGACGCCACCGCTGCCGTGGACGTGGAAACTTCGCAGCGGGTCGGCGGGCTCGGCGAATACCGCCTGATTAGCGGCATCGACGACTACCTGATCGTGGACGGCGCGTTCTACAATGAGAGCCTGCGTAGCGCGCAAAATCGCGAAGACGACATCATCGACAACCAGATCGCAGACCCCCATATCCCCATCGATCGCTACGACGTGATCGGGATGGTGCGCCAGCATATCACTCCCGACCTCGTGCTCTATGGCGACGGCATGACGGTAAGCGACAGCCTCTTCCTGCGCGAGATGAACGTCTGGACGCTATCGCGCACCGTCGGCCCCGGCATCGCCTTTCCAAACAGCATGGCCTCGATGCGCAACGCGGCGTCGGACTTCGGCGCCCTCTACAGTTACCAGGACGGCTTTGCTCGCATCCAGGGAACCTGGAACCAGGATCTGATTCAGCCGCAGGAGTTCGCGCTCCAGACCCTGCCCCAGATTCTGGTCAGCGGGCGCAAGAATTTGCTCGGCGGTCTCGCCTACGCCGACTACGACGTCCAGGGTGACAATTTCTGGCGCGCCGCCGGCGTGAGCGGTCAGCGCCTCGATTTCAATCCGCGCCTTACCCTGCCCTGGCGCCTCGGCAGTCTCCTTTACGGATGGGGCACGCTCGGCCTGCGTGAAACCCTTTATGGCGTCGGCGGAGATCAGATCAACGTCATTCCGGTCGGCACCCAGGGATTGCTGTACAACAACGGCCTGGCGCTTGGCTCCGTCGGAAACGGCGGCTTCCATACCCGCGAAATGATTTACGGCAGCGCCGGCGTCGGCAGCGAGGTCGAGAAAGTTTACAATCTCAACTGGAAGTACGTCGAGAAGATCAAGCACACCATCGAGCCGTTCGCGATGTACAGCTACGTTCCGCAGGTCGATCAAAGCGCCCTCCCGCTATTCGACAGTGTGGACCGGATGGAGTCGCGCAGCCTTATCACTTACGGCCTGACTTCAAGGATTTACGCCAAGCTGCCCGCCGCCGCGCCCACCCAGGGACCCGAAGGCCCCCAGGACGGAGAAGGCGCAAATGATGTCGGCTTCAGCCCTTTCCGCGCCCAAAGCAGTGCCAACGGCAACTCGGTGGAAGAACTCTTGCGCTTTACCATGCTCCAGGCCTACGACACCGCTCACGCCGTGGCCAAGGGCGGATCGCGCTTCTCGGACCTCGACCTTACCGGCACCCTCTTTCCCACGCGGGTCTGGTCCCTGGGCGGACAACTGGGTTACGAACCTCAGAGCAACCAGATTCGCTACGCGAGCGCCTTTGTGAACTTCCAGCCATGGTGGACGCGCAATCAGTCCAACATCTACCAGGGTAAGGCCGAGGAAGGATCCTTCCTCCAGGCCAGTTACAATTACATCGGCCCCGGCCCCTCCGCCCAGGCCGGCACCAACGCCGGCTTCAGCCAGTTCATCGTGCTCCGCGCATATTACGATCTCTTTGATTACTTGGGCGTGTATTTCGCCCCCTCCTACGACTTCGCCGCACACGAGCTGCTCTCCGCCGAGTACGGTATCCGCATCAAGTCGGCTTGCGACTGCTGGGCCTTCGACACCGGCATCACCAAGACCATCAACCCCAGCGAAACCGCCTTGCAGTTCCAGCTTACCCTCGGTGGAATCGGCTCCGTCGGCCAAAGTCCCTTCGGCCGCAATCCCTTCCAGCTGAAGACCGGCGTCCTGCCCAACTATCGCTGAGCGGCCCCGCGGCCCATCGGCCGCTCCTGACGCCCCCCGCGCGCGCGGCGCGCAAATCCGCCGGCACACTTGCCCCCTTGCGGCCTTTTCGCCCAAGAGGATATAGCCTTATCGATAAGGTTGCTCTTGGCTCACCGATCCCAATCGAGGACGCTCAACCGCAATGGTCGACAGCAGCTCTGAAAAAACCGGTCCCTCCGCAACCATCGACGCCGCGGGCCTCATGCGCTTCATCCGCGACCATCGCCTCGGCGACGCCTCCAATCTCCGCACCCAGAATATCTCCTTCGGCCACTCCAACGAGGTCCACCTCGTCCACTTCGACGGCAACTCGTGGGCCCTGCGCCGCCCGCCCCGCGGACCGCTCCTGCCCACCGCCCACGACGTCCTGCGCGAGTACCGCGTGCTCGCCGCCCTCCAGCAGACTCCCGTCCCCGTCCCGCGCGTCTATGCCAGTTGCGACGACAACTCCTACATCGGCGCGCCCTTCTACCTGATGGAGTACATGCGCGGCAACGTGATCCGCTCCGGCCTCATTCCCTCCGACGAAAAGAGCTTCGCCGACACCCCCGCCAAACGCCGCGCCGTCAGCGAAGGCATGATCGACCTTCTCGTCGCGCTCCAGGCCGTCGACTGGCGCCAGGTCGGCCTCGAGGGCTTCGGCCGCCCCGACGGCTATATCGAACGCCAGCTCCGCCGATGGATCGGCCAGCTCGAAAAGACCCTCCCGCTCACCCGCCCGCTGCCGGTGATGGCGCAAATCGAAGCGTGGCTCAACGCCCATATGCCGCAAGCTCAGCCCGCCACCATCGTCCACGGCGACTTCAAGCTCGACAACGTGATGTGGCACCCAGGCGGCGACTCGCCCAAGGCAATCGCGCTCTTCGACTGGGAGATGTCCACCATCGGCGACCCGCTAGCCGATCTCGGCTGGATGGTCACCTACTGGACCGATCCGACCGACAGCGAGACCCGCCGCGCCGTGGTCTCCAGCATGGAAGGCGATCCCGGCTACTACCAGCGCCGCGAGATGGTCGATCTCTACGAAAAGAAGTCCGGCCGCGCGATGCGCGACTTCGCCTTCTACGAAATTTTCTCGCTCTTCAAGCTCGCCATCATCCTCGAAGGCAGCTATTCGCGTTATCTCAGCGGCCAGGCCGACGATCCGATGTTCGCCACCTACGACGTGCGCGTCCCCGGCATCGCCGACGTCGCCTGGTCGCTCTGCCAGTCCGCAAAATAAGGTGACCATCATGCCCGACTACAAATTTATCCAGACCGACGACCCCGAAGCCGGCATCCGCCGCATCTCGCTCAACCGCCCCGAGAAGCGCAACGCGCTCTCCAACCCGCTCCGCCGCGAACTCTTCGACGCGATGCGCGCGGCCGACGCCGACCCCGCCATTGGCGCCATCATCATCCGCGGCAACGGCAAATGCTTCAGCGCCGGTTACGATCTCGCGCAGTCGCCCAAGGAACCGCTGCCGCGCGTCGTCTCGCCCGGCGAAGGCGTATGGCCGCGCCATCTGGTCGACGGATGGTTCGAGATGTGGGACATGGCGACCCCGATCATCGCGCAGGTCCACGGCTACTGCCTCGCCGGCGGCACCGAGCTCGCCACCGCCTGCGATCTCGTCTACGTCGCCGAGGACGCGCAAATCGGCTACCCGCCCGTGCGCGCGATGTCGACCCCCGATTGCGCCTACCACCCGTGGCTGATGGGGATGCGCAATGCGATGGAGATGATGCTGACGGGCGATTCGATCTCCGGTATCGAGGCCGCCCAGATGGGCTTCGCCAACCGCGCCTATCCCGCCGACAAGCTCGAGGAGGCGGTGCTCAACCTCGCGCGCCGCGTCGCCAAAATTCCGCGCGACTTGCAGGCGCTCAACAAGCGCGTCGTCCACCGTGCGATGGAGATCATGGGCGCGCGCGCCGCGATCCGCTCC
>Ga0335081_10023066_pt1 | contig 10071 bp, 9 predicted proteins | sample Lox_Sample_35_FD_206713 | JGI IMG/M metagenome (GOLD analysis project Ga0335081, IMG submission 206713) | Soil microbial communities from Loxahatchee National Wildlife Refuge, Florida, United States - Lox_Sample_3.5 | ecosystem: Environmental > Terrestrial > Soil > Wetlands | place: USA: Florida... | reverse complement strand
GATTGACTTGCATTTCACCTTTGTCATCTTCCCAGACAACACGGAATTGGATAATGCGTTCGGGGATCTTACGGATTAGGGGCAGAGATGTACCAATTGCGTACCGTGACGACGGAGAGGACTTTCTTCAGCTCCGGACGCTTCTCAAAGAGAGTGCTGCTTTCGAGAGTGGAGATAATTTCATCGCGTGCCTATTGCGATCGGTTAGACGACAGTTTTGAGGCAAGATAAGAGGAATTGATTGTACCTGTTCGAATTCGGGTTCGTGAGGAAGGACCATGGCTGACAAGTCGATAAGCGCAGGAGGAATTGAGTAACGACTTTGTTCTGGAAGACAGTGGTTTGTAATGCTTTGTCGGGACGGACTACAGGATATATATAGTGCGAGGCAACGTAACTTTACGGAACTGCATGTTTTTGGATTCTGCGAAAATATCGGATACGTTGGCAGGCATAGATAACGTGCGGCACGTACTTATTGCCGCAGACGATAACGCGACCAATGACCGTGCGAGGACGGCAAACCCCAGGGCCAGGCCAATTCATTCGGAACGAATTTATACGCGGGGCAAAAATACGGCCGGGACAGTGATTGTGGGGGTTCCCTGCTGAACCCGACCATTCGCGGGCTGCAGATGGGGGGTTGCGTCTCTTTTGTCTTGATATATGTGGGGTAACCGTCGGTCGTCGGTTGGCATTGCGATTTTTTGAGTGGTGGGGGTTACCACAGACTCAGCAGAGTTTCCAGTGGGATGTTCCGGAAGCTTCCATGTCTGGTGTGTCCGGCAAGTCGACACAGAAGGGATGATCTTGTACCGGGTCAAAAGGTGAGGCACTCGGACCATCCCATTTTACGGCTAATCATGACGCCATGGTAATAATGTCCGCTTTGCTGCATTAGATCTGTTCTCCTATGCGAAACAATTGCATAGCCGCAATTCCATGTGAATCTTGGTGTTTGGTCCGTGGTCGCAGTCACGAGATCATTACTTTTGCCGAAAAAAGTCTATTTTATGTGTATATTTTATCATTGAGTAATATATTTCTTTTAGGCAACATGTGCAAATCTCGTGGAAGACTTGAATGTCTCACCATTTTGCGGGTTTTCGGCAATCTTCCCAACCAATCAAACCTTGGTTCTTCGACGGGATTGGAATGGCCCACTTTTACTTGCTGACTTCCCGCTTAGTAGCGATCACAAGCAAAGGTCCCGCCACACCCTAGGGAACAAGGCAGGTGAAAGAAATTTCACCCAAATTCTATCATTCGGTCTCAAACAGGAAGGCAGAGGCTTACCCCAACGACGAATCATAATATCCTCGCTACCGGTCTGCGGCCCGGAGCTCGTCGCGTTGTCTCCATTCACGCTCCGTTTTTACGGCAGCTAGTATATTATTACCGGACTGCAAGCAGTTGCGGAGGTCTAATTCTGAGGGGAATTAATACGCACGTGAAACCGGGCTTTTGATCATTTGATAAAAGTTGGACGACGGGCGGCCTACAGGAGGAGGCCATAACACTGTTATCCGTCAAGGGCAGAGACCATTAAGGGCGACGCGAGCATGGCCGAAGAAATGGAGATTCTGCCTCCCGAATACCCAAAGACTCGTCGGAGCATGTCCATACATTCCATTTGCGACCCGCTCGCTTTGTCGACGTCCACTCTCTCCGACCACGACTCAGAAGCAACCTTAATTGTCAGCGACCGCGTCTCCATCGACGGTGAGCCACCCAAATACGACACTCTCAGTCCAAGCGAGGAACAGGCGGTTCGAGCACTCGAAGACCTCCGAGCTGGTATACCGCCTTCTTGGCTGCCCAACATTAACCGCAGATACGTCCATGTCGCCTCAACAAAATTCACAAGATTTTCTGAATCGAGTACAGGGCTATTCGATAGTGCATAGCGCTGTCAAGGCATGGGATCAGGGGAAGAACTATAATCGGGCCTTAAAATGGGGCGGCGAGATGGTTGAGAGCGTTGTCGGTGGGGTGGTACAAAGACTCGAACCCCTCGAACCGTTTGCCAACCGTCAACTTGATAGGGTAGTCATGCCGACCCTCTGACTTTGAACTGATATCTCTGTAGTTGGAAAGCTATAACAAGTATCCGAGTCCACCGTCAGAGAAGTCGCCGACCGGACCCCCGCCGCCTCCACGGACGGTCTCGCCGACGGCCGCTAGCCGCTGGCAGACAATGCTCATATCAACCGGTGGTCTAACCGCCTCGATCTCAGAACAATCTCTCGCTTCATTAATATATTGTCTCCGATTTCTGCGTGTTGCTACAGAACATATGGGATCACGCATCGCCGACCTGCAGGCCCTCCTTACAAGCGCCAACCGACCTCGGCCTGCCGACGAAGAAAATCAAGCGGCAAACCTAAGCATGATTGGACCTCGTATCGAGAAGATCAAGCAGGACATCGTTGATATGTTAAGAAAGGCGGTTGATGTTGTCTCGCGTCATGCCGGCGCCGCTCTTCCAGAGCCCGCCCGTCGTCGGGTGAAGATGTACATCCTTTCGTTACCCTCTCGATGGGCTGCCGCGAGTACACCATCACAACCAACCCCGGCGACAGACAACGCCGTTGCTGCAAACGGATTAACGAGAGAAGAGGAGACCGGTTGGAAGGTCTTGACGCTGGCCGGCGAGAGTTTACAAATGTTACGTGGAGTGATGACAGTGGTTGCAGACACATTACAGAGCGCGGAGGAATGGGCAGGGCGTCTGGGCAGGAACAAACGAGCTCCAGTCACACCTCCAGAATCGATACGCGATGAAAAAGAGAAAGAAAACGGACAGGACGAGATGATTACTGACGAATGAATTGGGCTTGCTTGATGATTGAATTCTGCTGTTGTAATTTGGCTGCTTCATTGACGATAATTTTTATGTCATCGGGGTTCTTTATGGGGTGTGCTCTTCGTATTGTTATCTGTTTTTATTTTTTTCTAAGTCTTTTTTGGGGGAAGATACTACTTGTTTTGAAAGGAGGGTTGTGTTTCTTTTGTGCTTTCAAGTGTCGATGTTGGTCCGTTCGACCGTCTTTAGTATTCAGTCAGTACCTTTGTGTATAGCTAAAGTTACGACTATAGGGATATCGAAAATCCTTGTGCCAATCAATACAACACTCGTATAAAGAAAGTAAAGACTGTGTCAATGGTGATATTTTGCCTCTCACATGTTACAAATCCGCTGTGACTGGCCTACTACAATTTCATTTGATACCGCCGCTCATCCAAAGATGCGGGGGTAGGGCCCAGAAACCCCTGTTTTGACTTCGACCGTTAGAACGGATGATCCATTTCCCACTCTCTTTCGTCATGATCCCATATTCTGTTTCAATCAAATATAAATAAACTTCTGACACTGTCGTTTTTGCGGCCGGTCCACTTTTTGGTCCATGATGCATGGCCAGGGTTCATCCCACAGCCCGTGAAATTCACATTCCGAAGCCCAAATTCTCCTCCTGCCCGTAGCACAATCTCTTCAGCAAAAACACGCTTGAGCCAGACTGCTCTCCGGAAACAGAGAACTTCCAATTCCTCGAGTGAACATAGGGCATCAACGAACTCTTCGTACTTTAATGTGCGGAATTCGGCACTATGCCAGGTATTTGATTTCGGGACATCTGAGATGAAAAGGAGATTTGTGAAGGAGGTCGGATGATATGTGGGTGGCTTGTGTAGAGACGGCAAGAGAGGTTTCCATCGAGGGAGCGGTGCGGAAGGAAGAATGACGTAGTCGGCTGCTATATGCAAATCGTTTAGATTTATGACCCTGCTCGTGAAACAAATTAGCCCAACGGTCATCTGATCTGTTTCATCTCAATGTCGGAACAGGGGTATATACCGTAAGTGAGAGCACGCCTTGACGATGTGCATTAACGAGCCCAATGGAACATCAGGCCCTCCTGTTGAATGTTTCAACAGTAGCGGATGGGCCAGCGGGTGTTTAAATTTTAATCCTATGGTGCTGCCCTCAGGGTAAACCGAATAAAGCTTTTCAGAACGGTACTTCCATTCTCGCCACCCCGCTAAACCGAAGTCCGTGGGAAGTTTGGAAATTCCAGATAGATTGAGTTCCCGGACAAGTTCTGCCAGTCGTTTATTGTGAGAAATGGTTGTGACGAATTGGGCGAAGCGATAAGTAGACACAAATTGCGGTTTAGCGTAGAGCAGGACGATGACATCCGCGTGCATCCGTTTACATACACATATCAAGTTACAGAGGTCATCGCGGGGTAGATAGCGGCATATAGCGTGAACAAGTTCCGTTGGTATGTTCGTTAGGGAAGCTGGTTCGTCAAGAATTAATCGAATGAATCTCCCACTTAGACGACTTGCACTGACGCCGCTCGTGACGGAAACCTTACTGCCGACCGTTTCGATGGAGTGTTTCCGCTGGACCGTTGACCTTGACTTGGCCGAGCAAAGAGAGCTTTTATGAGAGGAGCGGATACTGGGCGGCCGAGACCGAGGGCGTTTAACCCCTGCGATATCATATTCATAGTACGGAGACCGCTCCTTGGATGCTTTACGCGTCATAAGAAGCTCCGAAGCGGAAGGAGAGCTCCGGTCGCGCTCTGTACTCCGCTTTCCGATCGGTTCTGGCGGTGGGGCCGTTTGCCGCCTCGCCTGCGCAGTGAACAGCAGGGAATTCGAGGCCATTGAGAGGCTGAGTGGTTGGTTACTCGAACGACGAGACCTATCCCCCGATGTCAGCACCCGGAAAATTGGCAGAATGATAGCCCCGCTGAGGGCAGGAGAAGCAGCACGAGACTTACATTTCGATGTTGCACCAGTCTTGCGTTCAGCGTAGTAGGAACTGAAACGTCGTGGAACGGAACGTGTGGGTCACCGGGTTTCAACAGGGAACATCGTCCAATCAACCGCATTACCTGCGATTAGATGATCAGCACAGCCACCAATAATTAGCGAGAGGCCAGCAAAAGCGATGAAGTAGCGGGAACTCACATCTATCTGATAGACCTATAGTTTCCCTTTAGTAGGCCTGTACGAGTCATCCATGTGGCCAGTAACAATGTCACGAAAATAATCATTATTCTTCTATTGTTATGATTTGGAACATCGGGTTGACATATTATGCACATCAGTTACGAAATGTATTTCGGTAACGAGATAATATATAGTGGTGCTATTCCCGATATCACTATTGTTTAAAACGAGCGCAGTTGGTATTGTCCCACTGGTATTCGCAGATGACGATGATGCTCAATTATACTTGTCCTTCCAAATCCAAGAATTGCCGACGATTTTGAGTCCTCCTTGCTCGGCCAGTCTATGTATCAATTCGAGATTTTGACGACGGGGATACCGGTAATACTTCGCGGCTTGTTTCTTATCACGCTTGCAACCAACACCATTCATCCAATGCCATGCAGCTTCATTCCCAGCTTCTGGATCACCCTTCATCATCAGCGTAAGTTATTGCACTCATATGTACCAAGTGTGCAGCAGTCTCGAAATATTGTCTTGCAGCTTTGTTATCCTTCTCAACTCCCTGTACGTCAGGTTGCTCTGACAAGGATTACGTTACCCAGCCGTTCCGGAAACAATTCCCAAGTTCATAGATCGCAAGCGTTAGTTCTCCCTTGAGTTGTCCTCCTTTGGTAAGCCCTGCAGCTAGTGCATCGGCTTCTGCTTCGGCGGCGTTCTCGGCTGCGGCTTTGAGATATACCACTGCTTTCGACATGTCGGCTTTACATCCCCAGCCATGTCTTGCATCAGTTGAAATAAAAAAAAAAAAAAAAAAAAAAAACTTGCGTACCTTAAAGCCAACCCATACAATAACTGTCCCAACACTTGATTGTCGTTAAATTTTGGTTGTTCAGCTATTTCCTTGAACAAATCGGTGGCATCTTCCAACTCTGCGATTAGAAAAAGAAGTTGCAATGATCTGAACCTCCAGCTTCATGAAGTCGTATAGCCTCTTGCAAAGCATCATCCGCACTCATCCCTTTTACGACAGCGGCTGGAGCCCACCCAATTTTTGCCTTGGGCTCGGGAAGTAAATGTCCATCTGCACTCGTCACCGCTCGTCCAGGAGGTGAATCATCCTTAATCGACAGCTTGGCTAAATTGGCTAAATTCTCCTGTGACGCCGTCAACGAGGTTGGTCTCAGTCTCGCTAATGTGGTTGCTCGAGCCTCCCATGAACTCTCGGCATTCGGATCCGAATCATCCGGTGGATTCCAATCCGGCAACGAAGTCTGCGACGAGGAACGATTTCGTCCAAACCCTGACAGCCGCTTCAACCTATTCGCTGACTTTGGTGACGGTGACGGTGACCTAGGCGGACCCGCACCCTTCTCAATCTGGTAGCCGCCGCTCTCCGGGATTTGCAGGGGTGTGATTCCCATTGTGTCGGAGCGTACAACTTGGACTTGGATGCCGGGGGAGCCACGTTGTGCAGGCGGGGATTCATCTTCACTCGAGTCGCTTCTATGAATGTGCTTCTTGGCCCATTCTCTGAATGGCATCCTGCTGGCTTGGGACTCACGGAGCGCAAGGGAAGCGAAGAGGGTAGTACTCAATGGGATTGAGGCGGGGTCGCATTGAGGCGGTGTAAGTGGGACCGGCGCCGAAATTACTTGGCGCAATAGACTTTGTGGGCAATATTATTCCCAAGTCGACGGCAGATGGAAGTCGAGCAATTTGAATCAAGTGATAAAAGTGCAGTGAAAGGCTCGATTGTGTTCCAACAGTTGTGAAATGATAAATTACCCTGGCCCCCCAAATCCAGAAGGGTATCTTATGCTAGTAATACTTCCGATATGCCTTCAACTCCATTCGTGGCGGCACTCTCAACATTATAGTTTCTATCAATTTTCAGGATCCAATCTTGCATATCTTCCAAACTCCGGGCCTGTATCAAAAACGAATTAAAATTCGTATAAATCGCAAAAACATTGGACACCTAGAACAAATTAGACCTTTGATGCAGGAAGCTTTAGATGCGTAAAGACGGGACGGACATTGAACATCTCCGATACCTGTTCTCCATGGTCGAGACGTAGAGAGAAGATTGACATGATGGCTTCTTCGTCGTGGCTATGCATGGAAGAGTAGAGATATAGGTAGGGTCGTCGGAGGACTAGGAATTTTCGGGACCATTCACTTTTCTTTTGGTCCCAGACTGCCACTGGACCCTCTTTGGTCACAAATCCTCTGCAAACAGATTAGACAGGCTACAAAGGACGATTACGTCCGAGGGATAAACTTGACATCGTACTCCATGGGAATATCCTCTTCAGGCGTTGACGATTGTGAGCCGCCTCGTTCCATGCGCGGAGTTTCCTCAAGTTAGTTCGAAAAAAAGCCAGTGAGATACAAATGATTTCGGTTTCATACTGGGAGCTTTCCACAGTGAAATGCAGTATTGCAGTAATTTGCTGTACTCTTCTTCCGAACCCTCATGACTCTCAAACGGGCCTTTAGCCCGACACCGCGCAATTTCAAGATCGACCTTCGCAGCCAGCTTGTCTTCACAAGCCTGATGGTCTTGAAGCAAGGAGATACCCCTCGGTTTCCAATTCCCCAAAACCTCTTCCCCACGAATATAGACCTGTGCAGACGACCGTTTCCAAAGATTCCGTCTCCCACGTCGGGCAGCTGGTGTCAAAACTAACTCGAATAGGCCATGTGCCGCGGTGTTGACTTGCTTCACCGGAGTAAATATTGCCAGCCAGCCCGGATCACCCGAATTCCGAGAGTGCACCTCAAACGCGAGATCCATCGAAAATGGAATTGTTTCTTTCACGCGTTCGCATATGATTACCGCTGTGAGCGAGATTAGAATTCGGTTCCCTGGCGGCGTTTTCCGGTCCATGAGATCGGCGTCGGAGACGCTTGGGTCAAATGTCGCGAGCGCTTCGACGGGGATTGATTCATGTTGTACGGTACCGAGTTTCGAGGATAAGACACGCATGGGCGAAGATTTCTGGCCGATAATAGAGGACACAGGACGACCGCGGGAGTCGACTTCTCGGATCGCTCCGAGTTTGACCTCGGCAACGCGTTTGAATTGTAATTGCTTGCCTGAGCTATGCGCCAATTTCAGACGTAAACGCCGTTGGACGCCGAGATGGAGGATGAATACGCCCGGGTCGAGTTCATTGGTTCGACGATATTCTGCGCATTCATATTTTCCGCTAGAGGTCATTTCTTGAATTTGCACTCGGGCCGTAACATCATGCCGTTCATCTTTTCTTAGCGCTAAAAAAGAATTTTGGGATTACCGGTTATATGGCCGCTACCGAATGCCTCGTCGAATTTCGATGCTTCGTCTTGCAATCGTAGCTCGTCCCAGCTTTTTAAACTTTCCAAGAAGACGGTGCTTGGTTTGACAAATATTTCGAAGCGTAGTGTACGAGAAGATCCGGTTCCGACGTCATGCATTGGCATATGACAATCAACTGTGAATCGCTGATCGTACTTGAGGGTTGATCCAGTCGAAAGACTTCGCTTCTTCGATACAAAAATATTCCGGTCTTCGGTGGAGAGGTTGGCCTTCGTTAGATCGACCTGGATATGGAAATCCGATCCGATAAAGGCATTGAAGCCCTGGACGCTGTGTAAATGAACATCGAAAGAATGTCCGTCCCCAGTTATGGCAGGATCGGAAATCAATGACAAATCCATCTCAGCAATAATGTTGAATGTATGAGGTGAATACACATCGAGTTTAAAGCGTTGCGAACGTTGTTGCGAGACAGCGTACAAAGGAACATCCGTCATTCCGACAAGAGCGAATTGCGGAGGTTGTTGATCCACAAAAGGATTTATTCTCAGAGAGTCCTGACCGACTGACGGTATTGCATGATCCCGTTGACTCCTCATAATCCGCAATCGATCTTTAAACTTTGACAACGACCAAAAGTACAATCGATTCGTATTGAAATCAAGGAGTTTGACCACAATCGAGGGTTTCTTCTCGTACACCAACAAATCATCCGGTTCATCGCCCATCTCGACCGGCATCTCATACTGCGAAACCGGGAACGGGTCATGCGTAATCATCCCAAATTGATACACAACCTTCTTCCCCAATGTGCAACTCAGAACCTGCGCCTCTTTTAACATCCCCGCATATTGTAACAGCGTATCCACGACCTTTGAAGCGCGATAGGACTTCCACTTTTTGACCACGCCGGCCGCGACTTTCTTTTCGTGATCGGAGAGATAGCCCGTTGCCTTGGCAATGCCCTTGACGCGACTTTCGAATTCTTCGGCTTGAGCACGTAACAATCTCTCTGCCTCAGCCTTGGCCTTGGCCAACGTCTCCTGCATTTCTTCCTTTTCCTTGCGGAGTTCGGCAATTTCAACGTTGGCAAGTTTGGCAGCTGTTAATTTCTCCTCGTATTCAGACTTCTGTTGTTCGAGTTGTTGTTCTAGGTCTATTTTCAACTGGGCAAAGGGGACCTGGGACTCTGGGGGGGAGGGCCAACTGCTCAAGTTCGTATCGCAATCAAGGGACTCCATGGTTGCGAACGAATCGTGTTTTCCGAGTTGTGTATTGGAGGATCTCTCCGATTCTTCATCGTCATCGATTTCCGTAAGGCGGGATTCAGGCCGGGGTTTGCGGAGTTGTTTGTGTTTTTGGAGAGACATCATCAGTTGATCCAGTTCATCATCGTTGAGCATGTCGACATTCGAGTCTGGTCCAATCATGGCGAGTGCGGCTTCTCTTCTTGCCATTGCCCATTCCGAATCGTCTCGGTCGGCGGAGAAGGGGACAAAAGGAGTCGGCGACTCGGCTCGAGATCGACTTAGGGGAGCAGGAGAAGCCGTTCGAGAGACGTCGCCACGATCAGAACCGCTTGCGGGGGAGTTGGGAACGTAAGGGGATGAGGACAGGGATAATTGTGTGCTATGTCGCAATCGCAGTCGATCGGCTTTTGCCTCATGAGGGTTATTGAATCTGAAAAAGTGAAAGTCCCCTAGGATCACTCGGAATCCTGACCGCAGTCGTTTTGGTTCCGTGAGACGCAGACCGTTGACCATAACCAGCGCCCCCTCCGAGGGATATAACGTTACCACATTATC
>Ga0335081_10023064_pt1 | contig 10071 bp, 9 predicted proteins | sample Lox_Sample_35_FD_206713 | JGI IMG/M metagenome (GOLD analysis project Ga0335081, IMG submission 206713) | Soil microbial communities from Loxahatchee National Wildlife Refuge, Florida, United States - Lox_Sample_3.5 | ecosystem: Environmental > Terrestrial > Soil > Wetlands | place: USA: Florida... | reverse complement strand
GTTCGGACATCGCCCGGCGTGGTTCAAGTGGATGGGGAAGCGCGGCACCGAGACCCACGCTCTTCAGGATGTTTCTGTCACCGTTCCTCTGGGAAGTGTACTCGTGCTGCTGGGTCCAAACGGCAGCGGGAAAACGACCGCACTCAAGTTGATTGCAACCATCCTCCTGCCCGATCGCGGGCGCGTGCTGGTCGAGGGCAACGACACGATTACTGAATCCAGGGTGGTACGCCAACGTGTCGGCTTTGCTGTGGCGGGAGAGCGATCGTTTTTCCCGCGGCTTTCGGCGCGCGAGAACCTGGAATTCTTCGCGGCGCTTGAGGATGTTCCGCGCCGGGACCGACGTGCTCGTATCGACAGAATCCTCGATCAGATCGGGCTTTCCGAGGCGGCCAACAAACTCGTGATGAAATTTTCGACCGGCATGTACCAGAGGCTGGGGCTGGCTCGCGCCTTGATAAAGGAACCGTCCATACTTTTACTGGACGAGCCTACCCGCAGTCTCGATCCCGCCTCGGCCACGCAATTCTGGAGCCTGGTTCGGGCCTTGGCGGGGCAAGGCACCACGGCACTCCTCGCCACCCACAATTTTCATGAAGCCGTCGCGGTCGGCGATCACGTCGCGATTCTGAAACGTGGCCGGATCGCCGGTATGCGGCCCGTCTCGGACGTGACCAGCGTCGATCGGATGCGCTCTTTTTACTTTCGGGCCACCGGTGATTCGCAGGTCACGGACGGGCCCGCTTGCGATCTCGCTCGCGAAGACGATAAAGAAGAGCGGTTCGTCGCGGGAGGATGGCGTTGAAACTCGCGCTGCTCGACAAGATCACCGCCATTCTCCGTCGCGATCTGCTCACGGCCATCCGATATCGCACTGGCTTTCTGCTCGCCATCGCCAGCGTGCTCACGGAATTGGCGGCCTTTTACTATCTTTCACGGGCCGTCGGGCCCGGCTTTCGCCCTGAGGGAGTCGAGTACTTCCCCTTCTTGCTGGTCGGCACCGGCTTCTACACTTTTCTGGTGATGGGCATCAACTCGTTCCTGACCGCGGTGCAGGAAGCCCAGCAGGCGGGCACGCTGGAGGTGCTGTTGACCACCTCCACGCCGCCGGTTGCTTTAGTCTCCTTAAGCGCCCTGTCCGCATTCACCGGAAGCACACTTAATCTTGTTCTTTACCTTGCCATCGGCTTGATCTTCTTTGGCGCACCGCTGCACGCGAACCCGGCGGGATGCCTGGTTGTATTCGCACTTTCCCTGGCGATTGCCGTTGCACTTGGCATCTTTTCGGCCGCTCTGCAACTGGCGGTTCAAAAAGGATCAGCGGTAATCTGGCTGCTCGGTTCCGGAGTCTGGCTGCTCACAGGCACGATGTTTCCCGTCACTGCGCTGCCCAAAGTGCTCCGCGATCTCTCGGACCTCATCCCTATCACGCATTCTCTCAATGGCATGCGCCTGGCGCTGCTGCAAAATGCGCCTTTTCCCGCCCTCACGCACGACATCACGATTCTCGGCTTGTCTTCTCTCTTGCTCCTGCCCTTGAGTCTGGTTGTCTTTTCATGGACGCTCCGCCGGGCGAAGCTGCAAGGAACTCTGTCGTTTTACTGAGTCTGGTTGTCCGAGTCCTGGTTGCTAGAGCGGCGGTCGCCGGGGATCGAACCTCATCGCCAAGAAATCTGCCGTCCACGGCGAACCCGCACCTAAACCGGCAACAATCATTAACATTTGATGAACCGAGTGTTGTACACTTCGGCACAACACCACCACAACACAACCAAGAGCGCAGCTTCGCCGGACCAGGGGGGACTTAAGAGTTCCGGATCAGTATGAGTCAGAAGGACAAGACTTCTGTAGAGCAGAAGCATGCTGCGGAAAGCCGCCTGCCGGCGAAGAGGCCGTATCACAAGCCTGAATTCCGCTTTGAGCGTGTCTTTGAAACCATGGCGCTGGCCTGCGCCAAGACTGGAACCCAGGGCGGTTGCAGCATCATCAAGAAAAGGTCTTAGAGGAATCGCCACCAATGCTAGGGTCGCTGCGGCCATACGAGCAGAAGTTCAGTCTGGCGGCGGAGGTGCTGCGTTCGTTCGGGAAGATCAGGCTCCGGGTCAGCGGAACCAGCATGTTGCCCGCGCTTTGGCCCGACGATCTGCTCACCATAGAATCCGCTCCATTCGATTCCATCGTGCCGGGTGACATCGCCCTCTGCCTACGCGACGGTCGTTTCTTCGTGCATCGCGTGATAAGCAAAAGCACACAAGCCGGCCGGGAGACGCTGATCACCCGCGGGGACGCTCAGCCCGGTGTCGATCCCAGCATATTTGCTGAGGACTTGAGGGGACGCGTCGTTGAAGTCCGGCGGGCGGGTCATTTCATCATTCCATCTCGGCGATGGCGACGGCTTCATCGCTTAGCCGGTTTGGCACTCTGCCACTTCGATACCGTTCGCGGGTTGGTCTTGCTTTATGTGGCGCGGAAAGCGAAGTCCAACCGGCCGCCGGTTGCATTAGGCGCGGCCGCCTCTGCGGGCGAGCAAATTTTGTAGTATGCGAAGTCGAAAGATGGGACACGGACCCAGTTGATGACAACAGCTGCATCAGCACACGAAATAGCCGTCGAGATCGGCGGGCTGCCGGTGCTTCTCCGTACAGCGGACCCGGCTTTTCTTGACGTGCTTCGCAGCCGGTACGCAGGCTTTTTCGAGTCGGCGTCGGCTCCGCGTTTCGAATTCGATATCGATCTCGTCGAGCCTCGGCCTTCGACTGGGGAGGACATTCAGGTACACCTGCAGAACGGTTCCTGGCGCCTCAGCCGGGGCGATTTCTGCGCGCAGTGGGATCCCGAGCAAAGAAAGGGCCAGATCCGGCAGTCAGCCAATCCGTACTCCGTGGATTGTGTCCTACGCATTCTGCACAGCCTTATGCTCGCCGGGGAGGGCGGCTTCCTGTTGCACGCCGCGAGTGCGATTCGCGATGGCAAAGCGTTTCTGTTCTCAGGCGTTTCCGGGGCGGGCAAGACCACGATCTCGCGTCTTGCGCCCTCCGACGTCACGCTGCTCACCGACGAGATCTCCTATGTTCGCCGCGATGCCCATGGCTATGTTGCCTGGGGCACACCGTTCGCCGGCGAACTGGCCCGGCTGGGAGAAAACTGCTCGGCACCACTGGCGGCACTGTATTTCCTGAACAAAGGGCCGGAGAATCGCATGGACCCGATTCCGGCCTCGGATGCGGTGCGATTGCTCCTGCGAAATATTCTGTTTTTCGCGGAGGATCCTGATCTGGTCGCGCATTTGTTTCGTTCGGCATTCGAATTCGTCGAGCGCGTTCCGGTGCGGCAATTAACGTTTTTTCCCGATGCCCGGGTCTGGGACCTTATCGGATAGGCAGGATGGATGTCTGAAAAATACATTTCCCGAAGCTCCGCGATTGCCGCCCGCATGCTGGGGGGCGAGATGATGATCATGTCTGCCGTGGACTCAACTTTTTTCACGCTTAACGAAGTCGCCACCGCCATCTGGCACGCTGCCGACGGGCGCACCCCGCTCGACGAGATTGTTAGGACACGCATCTGCCAGGAATTTGAGGTCGACATGGAAACGGCAGCGCGCGATGCCGAACAGTTTGTGAACGAACTCTCCAGCCACGGAATTATGTTGCTCTCCGACCAGCCTTTCGAATCCGCGCCTTCACCCGGGGCCCCTACCGCATGAGCCTGCTATACGAGATGAACCAGAAGGCTCTGGCGCTGGGCGTGCCCTTCGATGTGCAATTCGACATCACCTATCGCTGCAACGAACGTTGCGTGCATTGCTATCTCGATCACGATGACCACGGCGAACTCACCACGGCAGAGATCAAAGACGTGCTCGATCAGCTGGCCGACGCCGGAGTGTTCCTTCTGACCTTCAGCGGCGGCGAGGTTTTCATGCGGCGCGACTTCTTCGAGCTGGTGGAGCACGCCCGCAAGCTCCTGTTCAACGTGAAGATAAAAACCAACGCCGTGATGATTCGGGAAGCCGAAGCCCAGCGCTTGCGCTCCCTCGGGGTCGAGCAGATACAGATCAGCATCTACTCTCACCGTCCCGAGGTGCATGACGCCATCACTAAGCTTCCGGGATCGCTGAAGCGCTCCATCGGTGCAATTCGTTTTCTGAAGTCGCAGGGCCTGAAGGTCATCATGGCCAACGTACTGATGACCGCCAACATGCATGATCATGCCGGGGTCCAGGCTCTGGCCCGGGAGTTGGGTGTGCGTTACAGCCTGGATCCTACGATCACGCCGAAGATGGATGGCGACCGGTCGATTCTCAAGCTGCGCATACCGGGCACAGAACTGAATCAGGTTTTTCACAATGAAGACCTGATCGGCGATGTCGACAAATTCTGTGCCCCGCCCAAGGCGGCTGATGAGGATGACTTGGATGCTTACCCTTGCAGCGCGGGACACACTACCTGCTACATCTCGCCCTATGGCGATGTTTTCCCTTGCGTGCAATTCCCCCTGCCCAGCGGCAACCTGCGTCGGCAGTCATTTCTCGACATATGGAAAAACTCGCCGCAACTGGCGGAGGTTCGGGGCATCCACGCGAGAGACTTGCCGGTGTGTTCCACCTGCAGTCACGTGAGCGCGTGTACCCGATGCCCTGGCTTGGCTTACATGGAAGGGAATATGCGGGGCCCGTCGGTTTCGGATTGCGAAAAGTCTTATTATCGTACCGGCATCCCTTCGGCCAACATGATGCGGGGCGGCGGGCTCTCCTCGGGTGAACGTCTGATTCAAATCCAGTCACTTACGGCCTAGTGAATTCGTGCTTCCCGAAAGCTCCCCAGACATGTCGAGATTACTTTCGTGCTCCAGGAGTGGCCAAGCGACTCACCGCAGGCCGGCATAGCGACGTAGAATTACAAGAGGCTAGCAATGGCGGACACCCCGACGCAAAATCCCGAGGCACAGCGGCGCAGCATCCGGATGCGCTGGGAAATCTCGATCCGGCTCACCAGCCTCGATCCCGCAACCCCGTTCACCGAGCAAGGCCAAACCCTGGTGGTGAATCCACAGGGCTGCGGCGTGCGCCTGGGACGTCCCGTGCCCCCAGGGGTACCGGTCGAGATCGACGGGCTTCCCGGCGGAATCGGTGTAACGGCGATGGTAGCGAATTGTGTTCCACTCGGAACCGGGTCGAACCAATGGCTGGTGGGTATTGCACTCGACCAGCCGGCTAACGTCTGGGGTGTGCAGACGCCTCCCGCGGATTGGGGGACCGGCCCGGCGAAGGTTGCGGTGGCCGGCGCCACGCCCGATCCACACAAGCGGGAGAACTGGCCCTTCTCGCAGTTTTCGCCTCGCGGAGAATTTCATCCCGGGCGGAAATAGCGAGTTCGCGGCTCGAATGCCGGCATTTCACTCACACTGAATTTTTTCGCGAGTCCCGCTCGGAAGGGTGAAACTTCCCCAGCAGCGTTGCTTCTCTGATTTACTTCACCAACATCTTGGAGAGGTAGTAGTTGTCGTAGACCTTGGTGGTGCGATCGACGTATTCGACAATCTGTTGCAGGTTTCCTCGATCTTCCCGGCTGCCTTCCTTGAACTTAACCGCAACGCCGGTCCCCGGGTCCATGCGAAGCACAATTCCTTCGGCCTGCAACTGGCTGTTGTCGATCGAAAAGACAAGCCTGAGGCGGCTCTCCGCCGGCAGGATGGAAGCCGTCTCCACGTAGCAGCCGCCCAGGCTGATGTTCGTCAGATTCCCCAGGATGGGCTCAGGGTTATTGTCACGCTGGATTTCGATGGTCAGCCGCCCCTTCATGCGTGGGTACAGCCGGCGATTCTTGCGTCCCGGCTGGCTCTGCTTCTCCAGGTACATACGGCGGTCGGCCTCGGCCAGCAGTTCCTCCGCGTCGAGACCATCGTCCGGATACATGGAGCGGCCCACGCTCAGAGAGAGCAGGTCTTCATTGCAAACCTCTCGGCCAACCCGCTTCGCCAGGTCGCGCAAGTTTTCCGCCTTCTTCACCGAAACTTCCGGGGTCAGCCCGGGCGCAATCACGACGAATTCATCCCCGCCCATGCGGGCAACGTAGTCGTATTCGCGGCAGGTCTCTTTCAGCGCGATGGCGAAGAGGCGCAGAACACGGTTGCCCTCGAGGTGACCGAAGCGGTCATTGATCTGCTTGAATCCGTCCATGTCGCAGACCATTACGGTGAGCGAGGACTTGTCTCGCTTGCAGCGAGCCAACTCACGATCGAGTTGCAGAAAGAGCGAACGCGCATTGGGCAGTTCGGTCAGATAGTCGGTCGTAGCGGAACTCTCCGCCTGCTGGTACTTGAGCGCATTTTCGATGGCCAAAGCCATCTTCGAACAGACGGCCAGAAGCACGCGCAAGTGATCGGAGGTGAAAGCGTCCTTCTCCGCATGATAAAGAGAGAGAACCCCAACCACGCCCTCGAGTCCCTCCAGAGGCAGCGAGATCGCGGAACGTAACGTGCTGAACTTGGTCGGGTCGTTGAGGTATCCCGGTTCCACCGAAGGGTTGCCGTTGACGATGGGCTTTTTGTTCTGCGCCACCCAGCCGGAAAGCCCTTGCCCCAGCGGAATGCGCAGGGAGGCGAACAGGCGGAAGTTGTCGCCACTTACGTGTTCCGGCAGCAACTCGCCGCTCCGCAGCACGTAAATGGCAATTGCGTCGTACGGAACCAGCCGCTTCAGTTTTACCGAGAACACCGACAAGGTTTCACCCAGACTGAGCGAGGCTCCCAGGTCCTGGCTGAGCTCAAACAGCGTCTGCGCCTCGGCTCGTGCGGCGGCGATCGACGACAGGAAACTGGTATCGTGACTGTCGGACGTGCCACGTTTTTCGAAACCGGCCGCCGGAGCCAATCCGCGCTCCACCTTGACTTCGATTGGCAGCTGCGGCCTGGCTGTCTCGTCCGAAGTCTTCTCCACCAATTTTTCCAGATCCCGGTAGGTCCGCTGCAAGACAGCCACAACCCGCGGGTCGAACGACTTGCCCGACTCTTCCGCCAGACGCTTCATGACATCATCGATGGGCAAGGCGCGCCGATACTGGCGGTCGGAGGCCAGGGCATCCAGAAAATCGACGGCCGACAGAATGCGGGCGCCGATGGGAATCTCCTCGTACTTCAGGCCCAGGGGATAGCCGGAGCCGTCCCATTTTTCGTGGTGCGCGCGGACGATCGGTACCACGGGATACGGGAAGCGCACGCGTTCCAGAATTTCCGCCCCGACCAGAGGATGAATCTTCATCTTCTCGAATTCCTCATGGGTCAGGCGGCCCGGTTTGGAGATGATGTGTTCCGGCACGGCCAGCTTGCCGATATCGTGCAGCAGGGCTGCCGCGTGCAGGGCTTCCATTTCCTCCGGCGAGATTTTCAGTTCTTTGGCTACTTCTATGGCATACACACGGACGCGCTGTAGGTGGTCGTGGGTGGTATGGTCCTTGGCTTCGATGGCCAACGCCAGGGCTTCAATGGTGCGCAGGTGGAGGTTGGCCATGTCTCCCACGTGACGCTTCTCGTCGTCCAGTTTGCCCAGGTAGAGCCGGTAGGAGCGATAGATCAGGTAAATGACGGGCAGAACCAGCAGGGACGTTTGCCAGTCCACTAAGCCGTTCAACCAGCTCATTAATCCGGCAATTCCTGCGCCCACCAGATAATAGGGGAATGACCAGAAGTAGCATTCGGACCAGATCTTGTTGAGCGATTTGTGCTCGGTAAGGGCGATGACGGTTGCGACCGGCACCGTGTTGAAAAGGAAATAGGTGGATGCCGTGATGACCAACAGTAGCGACGGGTTGTTCACCTTCCCGTTGAGAATGGCAATGTGGTACACCTCAAACGCCGCCGCGATGGCGAAGGCGGTGCTGCAAATATTGAAGACGACCTGCACCGGTCGCGGACGGTCGCGATAAAAACACTGCACCACGATGGCCGAGCATCCGAGGGCGAGCGTCTCGCCAAAGCTCAACTCCAGAACACCCAACAAAATGAAAAGGAAATTAACCGACATCGTGCCGGTAATCCCCGGCAGGTTGACCTTGAGACGTGAGGCCAACATGGCGACGATGAGGTAACAGACAAACTTCAGCGGGTCTCCGCTCTGTGGGCGGATGGCGGCGTACAAGAGCACGCTGGATCCAATTAGCACCACCGCCCCAATAAACAGGCGTGCTTCCAGCGTCATGTACTTCCAGGACTGTGCCTGCCCAGACATTCGGGTACAGAAACTCCTTGGCTGCTTCGCTTGGCGACGATTACCCGTACTTAGTGATATCAGCTAAGTTGTGGAAAATGAAGCTATTACCGCTTCAAGAAGGAAACTTTCGTAATCTGGGTAACGGCGAAAAAAGACGCCCTTCCGGGGCTTGCACTTAGCCGGAGCGAAGGACCTTCGAGGCGAAAAGGCAGGTTGCAGAGGGAAGGTAAGATGCCGTCCGGGTATTTTAGGAATGCGGGTACACGGGGACCCGGCTCGTGCCTACTTCTTCTTGGCTGAGTTCTTGGCGACGGCACGTTCCTGGAGAGCGATCGCCACTACGCGCAGCATCTCATCCCACGGGGCCGGCTTGCCGGTCCAGATTTCAAACTGTCTGGCAGCCTGATGGACGAACATCTCGATTCCCGGGATGATTTGCGCCCCCCGCTCCCGAGCCATTTTGATCAGGCGGGTTTCCGCTGGATCGTAGACCATGTCGAAAACATAGCGTGCATTGATTTCGTTCTCATTCAAGGGAGATTCATGGCCGTTCCCCATGCCAAGGGGCGTGGCGTTGATGATTACGTCAAATGAGAGCTTCTTGAGATCGGCTCGCCGGATCGACCTTGCCTTCGCTTGACGAGCCAGTTTCTGAGCCTGCGCGACCGTGCGATTGAGAATGAAGACCTCCGCCCCCCGCTCCTTCAGGCCAAACACGGCTGCCCTTGCCGCACCGCCTGCGCCGAGTACAAGGATCTTCGCACCCTCAGGCGACAGTCGCCGCTCCAGGGGCCGCACGACGCCGGCAGCGTCGGTGTTGAAGCCGTAAAGCTTTCCATCCTGCGCGCGCACTACCGTGTTGCAGGCCCCGATCTTCGTGGTGTGCGAATCGGTATTGTCCAGATGCTGCAGGATCGCTTCCTTGTAGGGCATGGTGATGCTCAGCCCGTGAATTGGAATCTCCCGCACGCAATTCAGCAGATCCTTCAGGGTCTTGGCATGCAGCGCGAGGTACACGGCATTGACGTTCTCGCGGCGCAGGGCCGCATTCATGATGAGCGGCGAGAGCGAATGCGACACCGGATCTCCGGCTACGCCGTACATTCGGGTTGCCGCATCCACCTGCTCGATGCGGTAGACGCTGCGCAAATCCTGAGCTGTCACTTGGCCGGGTGCCGTCTCCTCCCCCGGACTCACGGAGGCGAACGTGAACGCGCTTCCCGCCCGCAAGCCCAGCACGCGGCTGATGATGCCCTGTTCGCCCATGCACAGGCTGATCAGGGATTGCTTATCGCCATTCTTTTCCAGGAATTTCATCATCGTCACGTTGTCGGACAAGGTCGTGGCTGTGGTGACGATCTTGTAGAAGTCGGCCGGGAACCTCAACATCTTCTCCAAAACCTCTTCCAGCTTGCGGGTAGCGTGAAAATCGTGGAAGGAGAGGATGAGGGCTGCCTGGGCGCGCAACTTCTGTAATTGCTCAGGCTTGCACTTCGTCGCAGTCTGCAACTCCACGTCGACAAACTGGCAGCCAGCGGCTGCTGCCTTGCTCAGAATGTCCAGCTGAGAGGCTACCGATCCCTTGAATTGGCCTCCGCTGGACGCCCGCCGGCAGGTGGCGATGGCGAGCACATGAGGATACATTTCCAGAAAACTCTTGATCCTGCCGAGCGCCAGCGCGGGTCGTGGGAGATAGTCCAACCTTAGCTCCAGGAAGGAGTTATCCCTGGCCAAAGCTTCAGCCTTGTCGACCAACTCGCTGGCATCCGAGGCCGTTACCGCCAGGCAAACCTTGGGCATCCTCAGACGTAACAATCTCGGAGCGTAGCTGGTCAGGGCCGATGTCATCTTTCAGAGTGAAG
>Ga0335081_10023062_pt1 | contig 10071 bp, 5 predicted proteins | sample Lox_Sample_35_FD_206713 | JGI IMG/M metagenome (GOLD analysis project Ga0335081, IMG submission 206713) | Soil microbial communities from Loxahatchee National Wildlife Refuge, Florida, United States - Lox_Sample_3.5 | ecosystem: Environmental > Terrestrial > Soil > Wetlands | place: USA: Florida... | reverse complement strand
GTTCGGGGAGATCAGGGATTGTGTCCTCGAACGAGACTTCTGGCCCGCTTCGCAGAACTGCAACCAAGCGCCGGGCGAACTCACACAACTGTCAGGATGACGAGTATGGTGCTAATCCCGCTGGGTCTACACATCTTGCAAAGCTGGGGAGTTTGCTGTCGCCAGTCTCTAAGCGGATGGGGAAATTGAAGACCGGGCTATTGATTAGCGGGGCTTCCAAAGAGTCGCGCGTTGACTTCGGAAAGCGCCTTCGCGATCGCTGCATCGTTGGGGGCCTTGGCCAGCGCCGCCAGGAAGCCCTCGCGGGCCTCTGCCCAAAGGCCCAGTCGCCGGTCCACATCTGCCAGCGTGGCTAAAGATGATGCATCACCCTGCTGCAGCAGGGCCGCTTGGAGCGCGGCCCTCCTTTGCATGTCCTCTTGGGATAAAGTGGCGAACTCACTTTCGCCGTGCACGGACGGGCCGACGCGCTCCACCGTCCTGACCTTCCAGTAGTAGGCAGATCCCGGACGCAGGATGCCATGAGGCACGGCAAGCGTCGTGAGCTCGGTTTGCACGTCGAGGATCGTTTTTCCCGTTTCGTCCTCGAGCTCGACTCGATAGCGCGACGCACCCTCGACTGGAGCGAAATGCAACGATGTGTTGTCCGGGATGCTCACGCTCGCGGCATTTGGGTAGAGACTTTGAACACGAATCCCCGACCCCTGACGAACGCGAATTGCGCCGGATCGCGATCCAAGGTGCTGCCCGTCGGCGAGAGCAGCGAGCCGCGGAATTGGAGGTATGGTTTCCAGACGGTGAACGGCATTTCCCAGAGGCTTCGGTCCACCCATTGTCACAGTGATCCGCGACTTTTCCCCGATCTCATATCGACTGCCATCGGCAAAGATCAGAGTTACCGAAGAGCCGGGGTCCGTTTCAAGAACGGCGCTGGCGGGCAGCCAGTCAAATCTTGAGACTGGTCCTTTTCTGTCAGTTGGAGCAACTAGAATTGCGCTTCCGGTAACGGAGGTCACAACCGAAACCGCTTCCGTTGTGCGTTCCTGCGCCGTGGCTGCCATGGCCGCAAAGAGAGTGACCAAGACTAGTTTTTTTGGGCTGACCATCGTCGTTAGGCCTCCTCGACATAGACGGGAAGCGAGAGCTTAGTTAACCGTAACACGAGACATGCGCTCAACGCTAGAACACCAAGGATCATCGGTCCGGCGACCGGGACAATCACCTGCGTTTGCCGGAATAGAAGAAGGGCGCCAGCGAGGTAGGCCGAAGAAAGAAGAATCGACAAGGCTATGGGCCGGTAAAGCCGGGAAAGGCAAAGGAGTGTAACCAGAACAGTGATATAGCCGATTGCCAGAAGGCAGACGAGCGGAACCCACCTGGCAGGCCGAACTGGAAAATCTGTTAGAATGGTGTTGACTATTAGCGATTGCAAAGCCAAGCCCGAGACCGCTTCCGAGCCTTCGCCGCGAGAAGGGATTCGGTGATAGTCGTCGCCCGAGCCGACAAGATCGCCGCCTAGAAGAACGAGCCGCCCACGAAACAAGGAAGGGTCACGCTGCAGCTGGGCTGGAATGTCTTTCCACGAAATCTTCGAAAGCTTTTTCTGATCGGTGGCGTAGTCAATCCAAAAAGACGTCGTCATTCCCGCGCCCTCAGCGTGGCGCGAGTTTGCGGATTCAAGGTTGCGCGCCACGCTGGCTGCCCACGATCTCCGCAGAGCACCATCCACATCGACGAAGAAAAGATTCCCACGCCGGGTTACGCCGTCACGATCTTCGCGGAGATTGGCAAATCCAAAGAGATCGGAGAATCGCTGTGGGCCCAGCGCTGCGCCAGTAAGACCGCTGACACATTCTTGTCCCACGGTCTGCGAAGAGGTGGAAAGAGCTGCAAGTGTCAATTTGTCCGCGTGGGTCAGCAAAAGCTTGGAGAATTTTTCTGAGTGCGCCCAACGTTCGGGGAGGAGGAAATCGATAGCCACCCCGCGAGCGCCCGCGCCGAAGACTTGATCGATGACGCTGGAGAACTGATCCGCCTTCTCAGCCAAAGGTGCCGGATCAGCAGCCAACGAAGCCTCGTCCACCACCAGAATAACCAGCCGTTTGTCAGGAGGATGTGTCGGGGAGAGAGCGAAGCGCAGGTCGATCGTGCGTTGCTCAAGATCTGCGATCCAACCAACACGCGCCAGTGGCCAGGACAGAAAGGCGAGGATGGCTCCGGCGAGAACGGCCCAGCTCGAACGCCGAGGAAACTCTCTATCACGCCATTTTCTACGCTCGGATGCCCGCCAAGCTGAGCGTATGCTCGCGACTAAGTCTATCGCATGTTTCGCGCGCTGCTCAGGTTCCTTTGCGAGACCTGCCAGCACCGGCGCATCGAGCTCTGGCGGAAGCAAAGTCTGGACTTGCGACGGAACTGGGGGAGGTGTTTGCCAGTGCTTCAAAACAAGCTCCCCGGGCAAGCCTGAAAAGGGCTGTTTGCCTGCTAGAGTCTCGTACACCAGAACGCCGAAAGCATATATGTCGGAGCTCGGCGTATGAGAAGACCCTTGAATAAGTTCCGGCGCGATGTAGGCCAGTGTGCCTTCCAGATGTACTTGAGACGTTTGCGCTCTCGCCGAGGTGCGTCCTTCGGTCGAGTCTCCATGCGATTCTCCCAGCAGAACGTCGAGTGTTGGCGCCATGTTTGTTTCAGTGTTTGCAGCGTCAACGGATGGCTGTGTGTTGCCGTTGATGTTGTCCTCGGCGCCGCGATTCTCCGTGCGAACTTGCGAAAGTGCAGCCCCGGTGGCGTTTGTTCGGTCTGCCAAAAGTCGCGCTAAGCCGAAATCCAAAATTTTCGCGACTTCGCCGGAGTTTTCGGTTTCAACAACCAGCACGTTGCTGGGCTTTAGGTCGCAGTGGAGCACGCCTTCGTCGTGAGCGTAGTCGATGGCTCCGGCGATCGCCTCTAGGAGCGGCAAGGCACGTTCCGGCGGCATCTCACTTCCCCGGCAGAGTTCATGCAGCGTCCGGCCCTTCAGATACTCCATCACAAGGTAAGGCAACCCGTAACCTCGCGGGTCAACGCCGTAGTCGGTGACCTCGACGATATTTGGATGCTTAAGCCGTCCCAAGGCCCGCGCTTCCGTCTGAAAGCGATCAAAGAAATGCTGGCCCCCTCCTTGTGGACTACGAATCAACTTCAATGCAAATCGCCGCTGAAGACCAAGATGCCTTACGCGGTAAACAATGCCCATTCCGCCGCGCCCGAGCCGATGCTCCACCCGATACTTGCCGTCAATAATCAAATCCCCCGGAAATGCCGACTCTAGAGCGCCGCTGTCGAGTGGGCAGGTCTCTGCGCTGTCGTCCAGGCAGATGTGGCAGCGCGGGCATTCCTTCATGACGGGGCAAGTCCCTCGATGGACTCGAAATCGTGCTTCAGAAGACTCGGGTCGGACTGATGATTCTCTCCTGGCTGTCTCTAATTCCTCGCTTACTTCCAATCGCCGATCAGCTCGAATGCAGCCCAATGAAAAGGGTGCGTCGCGTTCGGGCTAGCGGTTATTGTTTTGCCCTGAATACCGCCGGCATCGCGAACCATGTCGATCTGTGCTAGGCGCAGGGCTTGGTCCTTTGTTTTTCCAGTCCTCAAGTACCCGTAGAAGCGCTTCATAAGCTCGGCAGTCGATTCATCGGATACGCTCCAAAGCGAAGCGACGATGGAACGCGCGCCTGCGTATTGAAAGGCGCGAGTCAATCCTACGAGACCTTCGCCGCCGGATTCTTTACCCAACGCAGTGTCGCAGGCGGAAAGGGTGACGAGCTCCGCATCGAGTCGCATTTGTTCGAGGATTTCCCAAGCCTGCAAAAGGCCGTTGTCTTGCCCGGGCGCTATCTGATCGGGAATGGCTAGAACCAGGGCGGAATTGAGCGGGAAACGTTCATCGAGGATTCCGTGAACGGCAAAGTGAAGATAGCGAACGTCCTTACCGACGGATTTGGCATGCTCCTCGGTTGCTTCTCGTCCCAGGTATTTCATGCTGCTGCTAGTCGGAAACAACTCTGTGATGCTGTTCACTTCGATCCGCGTAGATGGAAGCGCGACCAGGCGCATGCCACGTGTCACGGCGGCGCGGAGCTCGGCATTGTTGATCTGATCGGGTTTTTCATTCCCTAGAACTGGGTAGTTTGGGTCGCCAAAAGCAACGAGGTGCATATCGACTGGCGAGCCTGTTGGCCGACGGGCCTTTTCGATTTCGGCATAGACAGTTGAAGAGACAATCGTGTGAAGGGGTTTCCACTCTATCAGGTAGCGAGATGACGCGCGTTTTTTGCCGCGGTTTTCTTTCCGGACGAGCGCGGCGAAGGGCAGCGTGTGGAGAGGTCCGTCTGGCGAAATCAAGATGCGCTGGCTGGATGCAAGGACGGATTCCGCGGGTCCGATGAGGATATCGTAGAGATCTGCTGCTTGCTGCGATAGGGCTGGCAGGTCGGTCGGCCTGTTTCGCTCGATTAGGTTTCGGAAGGTCTGCACTTTTTCTCGCAACACTTTTTCGCCGATGGGCAACTGGAAAGCGGTGAGGCCCTGCGAAGCACCAGCGCCGTCCGCTTCTGAAGGGACGACGAAGAGGAAACTCTTTTCGCCGATGGCATACGCGAGCAATACGGTGCCCGGATCGAGCACACGCCGAACGCCGGCGACGTCCAGCGGTTGCGGATACTGGAGTGATGCAAGCCGGGGAGAGGCTGCACGGATACGCGATACAATCTCTTCCTGCTGAGCCCGAACTTCGCGAAGATGCCCCAGAAGGCGCTCGATCTCGGGTGCATCTTTAGCAGGGTTCAAAGCCCCGATGTGATTCTGCGTGGAATCATAATCCAACGCAGCGCGGCGACGTTCGATGGCGAGCTGTTGAGGCAAATCGGAGGCAAAGAGCAGGTCGCGCTCTGCAAGCATTTCCAGTAAGGTGCGCGCGCGCGCGCGCTCAAGTAATTGGAAGGCGTCGCCGATGCGATTGCGCTGGAATTGAGCTGCGATGCAATCCTGATAAAAAGAAATGTAGCGACCACGGAATAGGGTTTGAGTTTCCTGGGTACCGCCGAGCTTGCGCTGTTGAGCTTCTAGAGAATTGACCGCAGAGCAGAGAGCGTCGGCAGCGGCATCGGGCTGTTTGAGTTCGGCGAGTGTCTTTCCGATCGCGTGAAGCGCGATAGCTTCGTGGGTTGTATTGGGCGACAGACGCTTGTATATCGCAAGGGCCTGTCGGTAAAACCCCTCTGCCCCCATATAGTTCATACGCTGGAACTCCACCTCCCCGAGATGAAAAATATTGGAAGCGTAATCGAGGCTACCAGGTGCGAGTTTTTCGCGAATTGCAGATGACTGCCGGTACAAATTCTCGGCCTTCGAAAGATCACCGCGGCGCAGGGCCAGATCCGCCAGGAAGCCTATGCTGCGCGCGTGTTCGTTCGAACCGACATTGAGTTTTTCATAAGCATCGAGAGCACGGCGGAAATTGGACTCGGCGGCGTCTAAGTCTCCTTCATCCTCCAGCGCGAGGCCAAGATTGTTTATGGCTTTCAGCTTATCCGTATTCCCCGGTGCACGCTTTTCGTAAATCTCAATAGCACGCCGGACATAATTCACCTCAGCCTCAGAGTCCTGCCGCAAGCGGAATAGTGCGCCGAGATTCACGAGCGTCCCCGCCACGTCCAGGCCGTCCGGACTCACTTGCTCCTGCATCGCCAGCGCGCGGCGCATATATTCTTCTGCCGTGGCAAGATCGCCACGATCCTGGGCGACGAGGGCGAGAGCAGATAGATCACGCGCCGTGGCCAGACTCACCGGTCCGAGTTTTTCAGCCACAACGAGAGATTGCTGAAAACGCGCCTCAGCGCTGGCAAGATCGCCACGCTGGAATTCCACGGCTCCAAGATTGTGCGAGAGTGACCCGACCGTGGCACTGCCGGGCTGAAGCTTGTTCTCAAGATCTAGCGAGCGACGGTAGTACTCAGCAGCACCATCCAGATTGTTGCGCCCGAATTCAATATTTCCGAGCTGGAGAAGGCTTCGGGCAACCAGAACACCGTCAGGATCGAGCTTTTCGTGAATTGCGAGGGCTCGTTTTTCGTATTGTTCGGCCGCGACCACATCGCCCACCTCGAGCGCGAGCCGGCCCAGGTCGCTGAGCGTATCGGCAACGTCGAGACTGCCCGGATTGCGCTTTTCATCAATGGCAAGACACCGTTTGAAATACACTTCCGCTTCGTCAAGATGCGACAGATTGAGGGCGATGAGCCCCAGATTTGAAAGCGTTGAGGAGACCGTCGAGCTGCCGGGTGCGAGTTTTTCCTTGATCGGAAGGGCACGCCGAAAAGATGCATCCGCCAGAGTAAGGTCTCCCCGGTTCATCGCGGCGACGCCAAGGTCATTCAGGCTGGTGGCCAGCTCGAGGGTGTCCGGCGCAAATTTTTCCTGGATCGCGATCGCCTGCTGCGCGATATCCTGCGCAGCAATCAAATCGCCCCTCCGAAATTTCACGTTGTTCAAGCCGTGCAGATCAACCGCCACTCCAAGAGCTTGCGGATCGTGTTTTCGATCGAGAGCGAGCGCTTTGTTGTAACATGACTCGGATTGGTCCCATTGGTTCTGTCTCCTAAGCGCCTCTCCCGATTTGCGGAGGAGGAATGCAGAGGGGAGATCCAAGGCGTTTTTTGTGGAGAGTGAAATAGCTGCGTCGAAAGCGGAATTGGCCTCGGGCCATTCGCGCGCGCTCGCAGCAGCGACTCCAGCCCGGCGCAAAAGCCAGATGGTGATTCGCGTGTTTGCCATGAGCGCGGACTTCTCGGCCGCTTCGCGCCAGACGTTGGCTGCTTCCTTGAGATTCTTGGACTCCGCTAGGCTTAAGGCCCTTTGATGGAGCGACATAAGCTCCCTGGGCAGCGCTGGGCGCGTGTCAAAATCCCAGGCGCCGCGCGGGAGAATCCACGTCATTTTTTTCCGACCGCGCAGGCCATACAAAGTGATTTCGCCGCGGGGTGCCTGCTCGACTTCGACTTCGTCGAGGTCGAACGGCCAGTCGATGCCGCCTTTGGCACCGACCGTATTTGCGGGAGGAGAAGCTGCGCGAGACCACGAGAGGATGACATCGCCGGCTTGGAGCCCGGCTTTCTCGCCCAGCGAATCCTTGGCGATTGTCTCGACGATCGCGTCGCCTGGTGTGGCCGCTGGAAGCGGCGCTGCGGCTAAGATGACAACCAAGGCAAAACACGAAACCAAATTCACGTTTCGAATCCTGGCCACAATGACCTCCAGAGCGGATGGACCTTCCCACCCTGCAGGAAGCATCCCCGAGTCTGTTTCTGGCGAACTTCGTTGTACAAAGCGTAGCATGAGCCATTCCCATGAGCGACACTCCCGAGAGCAGGCAGCCGGCCCGAGGTGTGCGGAGAACTAACAAACTGTTAACGAGGGGAACGCGAACCTAGTCGCATTACCGCTGCGCGTTTCGCCGCCCGTCAAACAAGCTCGGAAGTCCATGATCGTTTTGTCGATCGCGGCCACTTCCCCCAGATCGATTAGCTGAACCGAAGGAGCCTCGCTTCCGCGAAGCACAAAAACGGCATATCGCTCCGGACCTTTCAGTTTCTCTTTTCGAGCCACAATGGCGGAAAAATGCCACTCCGAATAAAGCACAAATTCGATCAACGCGGCTGGCCCTGCCAGTTCCGCGGCGATCTTTGTCCAGTCGAGCTCTTGCAGCTTGCGTTGCAGCCCGATCTCCGGAATGCTCTCCGCGAGTTCTCGTTCCAGGTTCGCTTTCTCGGATTGGCTTGTTTCCAAGCGCCTCCGTTGATCGGCGTTGCCGCTCGGGCTTAGCATCTGCCTCGCGATTCCCAGCTTCAACGAGTTCAGCCGATCCAGTTTGTCCTTTAGCTCGGCGTTCGCGCCTCCCCGCACTACGTCCCGCTGCGTGGAGAGCGCTTCAGCCGCCAGTCCCCTGCGCTTCAGAATCAGTTCAAATGCCCACTCAACGAGGGCCGGGTTCGAGGCGCGATTCTGCACTGCGAACGAAAGCGCCGCGTCGACATGCCATTGCAAGCCCGCCACGTACACCAATCGTTCTTTCTCCGACCCCAGCCTCAGGATTCCGTCCATCACTTCGGACTTGGAAGCAATCACGTCCTTGAGCACATCAAACGCCGCGTCTTTTTTTTGTCGCGCAGCCAGAACCGCAAACAGGGAAAATCGTGCCTCGATCGCGTCCTTGTGATGGTGTGGCAGCGTCCCTTCGAAGATGCCAACCGCCTTGCGCAGCGCACCCTCTGCCTGATCGAATTTCCCGCGGCAGGCATAGACCAGCGCCAGATCGGTCAGCATGCCAGCAATATCGGGGGAATTTTCGGGGCGGCTTTTCCGTAGCGTCTCCAGTGCAAAGACGCAATACGTCTCTGCCTCCACGTAGCGGCGCGCCTCGCGTAGCGAACGAGCGACGATGCTCAGGTTCTCTGCGTACTGCCAGCTCTGTTGTCCCAGGGATTTCTCGACGACTTTTGAGGCCTGATTGAGTAGCCGGAATCCTTCTTCCTGCCTGTCGTGCCTCACCAGATAGAGGCCGAGGTTGTGCATCGAAGTGCCGACCTCGGGATGGTCTGGAGCGTAAATACTCTGGTCGACATCGAGCGCCTCTCGCAGCAAAGGCTCGGCCCGCTCGTCTTGTCCAACTTCGTTGTACAGTTCAGCGAGATTGGCCAGCGTCGCCGTGTAACACTGCTGACTCTGCAGGGCAGCGCTACCTTTTAAGAGTTCCTTGGCCTCTCGAAACTGCTTTTCCGCCTCTCGATACATACCAACCGCCTGATTGGCGAACCCGAAATTGTTCAGAACCCCCGCCAGGATAAAATCGGGGCAGCCCGGACTGTTGCGGAGAATGTCTATGGCCTCTTGCAAGAGGGGCAACGCGATTAACGGTCGCCCCTGTTCTCGCTCCAGCTTGGCTTGCATCTGCAGCACCGACGCGTAGTTGATATGCCGGGGACCGAATTCCTCACGCGCGATCCTTCCAGCCTCGTCCAGTGCGGTCTTCGCCTCACGATATTGCCCCAGTCGCAAGGCCAGCTTGGCTTCTTCAAAGAGAGCCTGGCCAACCTCACCCATGTGCTCCACCTCCGAAAAGAACGTGCTGGAGTTGCTCGATGGCGCGAGCCAGCGTGGTCTGCTCCTTCGCCGCTTCCATGGCTTCCTGGAGTTTCCCGCTGCTCTCTAGTTCCCGGCGGCGCTGCGCGCAAGCGTCGAGCGTCTTCTTGTAGAAATCCAGGGCCACCACGAAGGTCTTGGCAGCCTCCGCGATGTTCCCCGACATCTGCTGCATGATCCCGCGGTTGCGGGCGCTTTGAGCACGAAGGAAGTGTGCCTCCGGGAGTTCACGCACAGCCGTGAAGAAGGCTTCGTCGGCCAATGCAACACCCTCTTTGATGTTTCCGGCACGCTGGTAGGCGGCAACTTGCTGGTTCATCCTGGCGATTTGCTGTTCAATCGGCTCACTGGCTTCCATGGGGTACCTCCCTGGTAGGCTCGGTCGCGGGGCCGGTCCTGACCGAGTTCTGCTGTGTCAAAAGCGTTGAGTTTCCCTACGAAGCAACGATGGTAGCACCACGACTGCAATTGCAACCCTCACTACACCAGAGTGGCCCGTCGCTGGCCACCCGTTTCGTGTGCAGCGCCCGGCGCCGCGAGCAAGCGGCTCTCTAAATTTGCTTGTCCAGTTTGTCGGACCGGGAGCCTCAGGCAGTGCGGCGGGTTCCGTAAGAAGAAGAATAACCGCCCGCGAGCGCACCGAAGAATGCACTCGCCCATCATCGCGTCTGACCCCTCGGATCCTCTGCTTTTATAGTGCGCCGCGGCGTCTGCTCGTTTCAGTTTGGGAAAAGGCTCTTGTGCTTGGTCTTGCCGGTGACCGATCCCACAAGTCCAGAAACGGGGTTCAGAGAAGTTTGGGCGGATTGGCAGTGGGAAATCCGCTTGTAGGAAGTGATCTCCGCGCCTCACATCGATCCTGGACGGACTACGCGGAAACGGGAATCGATA
>Ga0335081_10023061_pt1 | contig 10072 bp, 9 predicted proteins | sample Lox_Sample_35_FD_206713 | JGI IMG/M metagenome (GOLD analysis project Ga0335081, IMG submission 206713) | Soil microbial communities from Loxahatchee National Wildlife Refuge, Florida, United States - Lox_Sample_3.5 | ecosystem: Environmental > Terrestrial > Soil > Wetlands | place: USA: Florida... | reverse complement strand
GTTCACCTGCAGCGTCTCTACGCGCGCGCGGGCGATCGGCGGGAAGTCGGTGTCGGCGAGCAGGGGCAGCGTGGCGTGCATCCGCGGGAGTCCTTTCGTTCGGGTACGTGCGAGCGGCCCGGGCCGATCCGTCCATCTTACCAAAGGGGCTAGACTACGGAGGTGGGGCGCGTGATACGTCGCGCGGGCGCCTGCGCAACTTACAACACGCGGCGCGCAGATCGTATTCCCGACGGGACGCCATGCCGGAGATCGAGCTCAAGTTCGGCGTGCAGGAACGCGACCGGCAACGGGTGGCGCGCTCGGCCGCGCTCGCGGGGACGCGTCCGCTGCGCCGGCGCCTCACGACGCTCTACCTGGACACCGCCGATCGGACCCTGTGGAAGCGCGGGATGGCGCTGCGCCTGCGCCGCGTCGGATCGCGCTGGGTGCAGTCGCTCAAGGGCGGGCGCAGCGGCCGGGGCGGCCTGCACCGGCGCGAGGAGTGGGAATTCGACCGGCCGGACGCGTCCATCGACCTTTCGCTCTTCGCCGATACGCCGCTCGCAGTCGTGCCGGATGCGGCGCACCTGCACGAGCGGCTCGCGGTGGCCTTCGCGGTCGACGTGGAGCGCACGGCGTGGATCGTTTCCCGCCCGCGCGGCGCGCGGCTCGAGGTCGCGCTCGACGTCGGCGAGGTCGCGGGCGGCGGTCGCGCCGAGCCGATCTCCGAGCTCGAGATCGAATGCCTGGAGGGCGGGGTCGGCGCCGCGTTCGACCTCGCCTCGCGGCTGCTCGACGAAGTCCCGTTGCGCGCCTCGGCCGTGAGCAAGGCCGAGCGCGGCTGGCGCGTCTCTCGCGGCGAGGCCGCGCGCCCGGTCAAGGCGCGCCGTGTCGCGCTCGCGGCGTCGATGCCGCTCTCGCGCGCCGCGCGCGAGATCGTCGGCGCAGCGCTCGAGCAGCTGCAGGCGAACGAGGAAGGCGTGCTGCACGGCGCCGATCCGGAGTTCGTGCACCAGGCCCGCGTCGCCTTGCGACGCCTGCGCTCGGCGCTGCGCATGTTGCGCGGCGCGGTCGGGCGCGAGCGCTCGCGCGCGTGGCGCAAGGAGCTCTCGCGCCTGTCCCGCGCGCTGGGTGTCGCACGCGACTGGGACGTTTTCGCCCTCGCCACGCTGCCGCCGATCCTCGGCGAGGCCGGCGCGGGCGAGCTCGCCGGGCGGCTCGCGGCGGCGGCGAAGCGGCGCGCGATGCGCGAGCGGCGGCGGGCGGCGCAGTCCCTGCTCGAGCCCGGCTATGCGCGCAGCCTCCTTGCGATCTCGCGCTGGGTCGCCGCGGCGGACGTGGAGCGCGCGGCGGACGAAGAGCCGCTCGCACGCTTCGCGGCGCGCGTGCTCGCGAAGCGCCACCGTCGCGTGCTCGCGCGCGGGCGCGATTTCGCGCGGCTCGACGCCGCCGGGCGGCACCGCTTGCGCATCGAGGCGAAGCGCCTGCGCTACGGCGTGGACGGGCTCTCGTCGCTTTTCCCGTCGCAGCGCACCGCCCGTTACCGCCGCGTCCTCTGCGAGCTGCAGGATGCGCTCGGCGAAGCGAACGACGCGGTCACCGCCGCGCGGCTCGTGGCGCAGCTCGACGCGCCGCCGCCCGTCGTGCGCTTCGCGCGGAGCCGCTTCGCCTCCGCGGCGCGCGTCCGCGCCGGCCCGGTGGCCGGCCTGCTGCGGCGCCTGCGCGACATCGGGGCGCCGGGGAGCCGCGACGGGCCGGGAGCGTGAGGCCATGCCGTTGACCTGGCGCAACCGCGAGGGGGCATGCGATGACACACTGGCCGCATCGAGGCCTGCGTCCACCCGTGCCATGCCGAGCCGCTTCCGCAGCAAGACCTCCCGCGCATGCGTCGCAGCGGCGCTCCTCCTTGCGCTCGCGGCGGTTCTCCCCGCGAAGGGCGCGGACATCGAGCGCGGGCGCGCGCTCTACGAGCTGCGCTGCGGCGCCTGCCACACCGAGAGCGTGCACGGCCGCACGCATCGCGTCGCGAAGGACGTCGCCGACGTGCGCCGCTGGGTGAAGCGCTGGAACGAGAGCCTCGCGGTGGGCTGGGGCGACGCGGAGATCGACGACGTCGCGGCCTACCTCAACGCCACGTACTACAAGTTCGATTGCGCAACGCCCGCGTGCGCCGGGGTTTCGATGGCGCCGCGCGCCACCGCGCGCTGAGCGCCCGAGCGCGCACATTTCCCGGAGGTCGCGTTGTTCGAGTCCGCCGAGATCGGCCACAAGCTCAGGAAACGCGAGTTCCGGCGCGAGGAGCCGAAGCTGCGCGAGCGGCTTCTGCAGCTGCAATACGAGCTCCTCGACAAGGGGGGCTTCCCGGTGATCCTCCTCGTGAACGGCGTGGACGGCGCGGGCAAGGGCGAGACCGTGAACCTGCTCAACGAGTGGATGGACCCGCGCCACATCCGCACGCGCGCCTTCGGCGCGCTCAGCGACGCCGAGCGCGAGCGCCCCGAGATGTGGCGCTTCTGGCGCGAGCTCCCGCCCAAGGGGCACATCGGCATCCTCTTCGGCTCGTGGTACACCGACCCGATCCTCGAGCGCGTGATGGGCCACGCGAAGCGCGCGCAGTTCGCGCACCGGCTCGAGCGCATCCGCCACTTCGAGCGCATGCTGGTCTCCGAGGGCGCGGTGCTGCTCAAGTTCTGGTTCCACCTCTCGAAGAAGGCGCAGAGGAAGCGGCTGAAGGAACTCTCCTCGGACAAGCGCACCGCCTGGCGCGTGAGCCCCGAAGAGTGGAAGCGCTGGGAGCACTACGACGAGTTCGTCGACGTGTGCGAGGATGCGCTGCGCGAGACGAGCACCGGCGAAGCGCCGTGGGAGGTGATCGAGGGAAGCGACCACGAATACCGCTCGCTCACGGCGGGGAGGCTCCTCCAGGACGCGCTCGCCGCGCGCCTCAAGGGCAAGCGCCCGGTGCTGGCGCCTCCCGCGCCGCCGCCCGAGCCGCCGATCGACGGGCGCACGTTGCTCGCCTCCTTCGACTACAAGCGCAAGCTCGACCCGAAGGACTACCCGAAGAAGCTCCTCGCGCTCCAGGCGGAGATCAACGCGCTCACGCGCTCGAGGAAGATGCGCAGCCGCTCGCTCGTGATGGTCTTCGAGGGCATGGACGCCGCGGGCAAGGGCAGCACCATCCGCCGCATCACGCAGGCGATGGACGCGCGCTTCTACCGCGTGGTGCCGATCGCCGCGCCCACCGACGAGGAACGCGCGCAGCCCTACCTCTGGCGCTTCTGGCGCCACATCCCCGGCCACGGCCAGTCGGTGATCTTCGACCGCTCCTGGTACGGGCGCGTGCTGGTGGAGCGCGTGGAGAAGCTCGCCTCCGACTTCGACTGGATGCGCGCGTACAGCGAGATCAACGACTTCGAGAGCCAGCTCGTCGAAGCCGGCGCGATCGTCGTGAAGTTCTGGCTCGCGATCACGCCCGCCGAGCAGCTGCGCCGCTTCAAGGCGCGCGAGGACACGCCCTACAAGCGCTTCAAGATCACCGCCGAGGATTGGCGCAACCGCAAGAAGTGGCCCGCCTACCAGCGCGCGGTGAACGACATGATCGACCGCACCTCGACCGACCCCGCGCCCTGGAACGTGATCGCCTCGGACGACAAGCTCTTCTCGCGCATCCAGGTGCTCGAGCGCCTGCGGGCGATGATGAAGGCGGCGCTCTGAGGCCGCGCGCATGAGCCTTACCGCGCTCTTCCAGCGCCAGGTCGCGGCGGCGATGGCGCTCGCGCTGGTCCTCGTGCTGGCGCTGCTGTGGCTGCGGCCCGCCGACCGGGCGAGCGTGCGCAACTCGCTGCTGCTGCTGGGGCTGTGCGCCATCGCGCAGCTCGCGGACATCGTGGCGGCCGGCATGGGCGTGCACCGGGCGGCGGCGATCGCGGCGGACGCGGCGAGCGTGCTCGCCGGCCTCGTGCTCGTGCGCCTCGGCGCGATCCTCGCCTTCCGCGTGCTGCTCCCCGCCGCGGGCGCGCATCCCGCGCGGATCGTCGAGGACCTCGCGACGGCGCTCCTTTTCTTCGCCTGGGGCTTCATCTGGCTGCGCCTCGCGGGCGTCGATCTCGCGAGCCTCGTCACGACCTCGGCGATCATCACCGCGGTGATCGGCTTCTCGATGCAGCAGTCGCTCGGCAACGTGCTGGGCGGCGTGGTGCTGCAGCTCGACCGCTCGCTCAAGCCCGGCTACTGGGTGCGGCTCGACGACGTGAGCGGCCGCATCGTGGAGATCACCTGGGGCCACACCGCCATCGAGACGCGCAACGGCGAGACGGTGGTCGTGCCGAACGGGTGGCTGATCCAGAACCGCTTCATGGTGATCGGCACGCGCGCCGATCCCGAAGGCCCATGGCGGCGCTGGATCCGCCTCAACGTGGACTTCTCGGCGCAGCCCGGCGACGTCTGCCGGGTGCTCGAGGAAGCGGTGCGCGACGCCGAGATCGACAACGTCGCGCCGAAGCCGGCGCCGAGCGCGGTTCTCATGGAAATCGGGCCGCGCTACGGCTCGTACGCGTTGCGCTACTGGATGGTCGACCGCCTGCCCGACGACGCGACCGACAGCCGCGTGCGCGAGCACGTGGTCGCCGCGCTCGAGCGCCACGGGATGCCGCTCGCCGTGCCGTACCAGGAGCAGCTCGAGCTGCACGACACCGAGGCGCACCGACAGATGCAGGCGGCGGCCGAGCACCGTCGGCGCGTCGCCGCGCTGGCGGCGGTGGATCTCTTCGCCGCGCTTTCGGAGGCCGAGCGCGAGGCGCTCGCCCCGCACCTCGCCTTCGCGCCCTTCGCGGCCGGCGACGTGATGACGCGCCAGGGAGCGGTCGCCCACTGGCTCTACCTCATCGTCTCGGGCGCGGCCGCCGTGTACGTGGATACGCCCGAGGGGCGGCGCGCGGTGGGCGCGCTCGGCGCGGGTGAGGTATTCGGCGAGATGGGCATGATGACCGGCGAGCCGCGCCGCGCGACGGTCGTCGCGACGAGCGACGTCGCCTGCTACCGCCTCGACAAGTCCGGCTTCGCGCAGGTGCTCGCCAAGCGGCCCGACATCGCCGAATCGCTCTCGGCGATCCTCGCGCGCCGCGAGGCCGAGCGTGCCGGGCGCGCGCAGGGATCGGCGCACGGGGCGCGCTCCATGGCCCATGGCGACATGCTCGAGCGCATCCGCCGTTTCTTCGGGCTGGAGGAAGAGAAAGCGGGGCTCAGCTCGCGAGCGTGATGCGGATGCGGTTGCGCCCGAACAGGTAGGCGTATTCCGCGTGCGCCGTGAGGCCCTGTGCGAGCAGCACGCCGAGGCCGCCCTCGCGCCGCACGCTCGAAAGCGCCTGCAGCATGTCGCGCGTTCCCGGGGCGAACGGATTGAAGGGCGCGGCGCGGTCCTCGTAGGTGAGCTCGACGCGCCCGTCCTGCGCCTTGAGGCCGATCCAGATCGGCGCGTCGCTGCCGCCGTTGTTCCCATGCTTCACGGTGTTGAGGAAGAGCTCCTCGAGCACCAGGTTCGCCTTGAGGCACCGCTCGCGCGCCACGGCGGCGGACCGGCAGAACCCGTCGATGAACGCGCGCGCCTCGCGCCAGGCTTCCCGGCGCGACGGAAACATCCCCATGCGGCTTGTGACGGCGTTCACAGATGCGCCCCCGGAATTTGGCATCATTAGGGGTCCGGAACCGCCTTCTTGGCAAGGGGAGATCGCAATGCGCAAGCCCTGGATGCTGGCCCTGCTGGTCGCGGCCTCGTTGCCCGCGTATCCGGCCGACGTGGGCCTGGTGAAGATCTCGCACGGCTCGGTGACGATCGAGCGCGGAGCGGAGCGCATCGCGGCCGCGGTCGGAACGCCGGTCCAGGCTTCCGACGTGATCGTCACCGGCGCCGACGGCGCCGCGGGCATCACGTTCAGCGACAACAGCCTGGTCTCCGTCGGTCCCTCGAGCGTCTTCGCGATCGACAAGTACGCGTTCGACACCACGACCTATGCCGGCGAGTTCCAGGGAACGCTCTCGAAGGGACGGCTCGCCGCGGTGTCGGGCAAGATGGTGCAGCAGACGCCCGAATCGATGAAGATCCGCACGCCTTCGGCGATCATGGGCGTGCGCGGCACCGAGTTCGTGGTGCAGGTGGACGAGCCCGCCGCGCGCTAGCGCCTGCGGGAAACAGCCTTGGGAAGACTCGCGGCGGTCCTCCTCGCGGCGGCCCTCGCCGCCGGCTGCGCCTCGCAGCCGGTGACGCCGGCGCTCTTCGCCGTGCTCCCCGCGCCCGACGGGCACATCGGCACGATCGTCGTCGACCACGACGGCGACCGCCGCCTGATCCACTCCGCCTATGGATCCGAGCAGCTGCGAGCCGACGGCACGCTCGAGGCGGGACAGCTGAGCGAGGCGCAAGTGAAGCAGTTCGACGCGACGCTCGCCGCGCTTCCCGCGCCGCCCGCGACCTTCATCCTCTACTTCCTCGAGGACAGCGACGAGCTCACCGACGCCTCGCAGCGCGAGCTCGAGCAGATGTTCGCCGAGATCCGGCGCCGGCCGCTGCCCGACATCGTCGTGATCGGGCACACCGACACCATCGGCGCCCGGCGCTACAACGACCACCTCTCGCTCGCACGAGCCGAACGCGTGCGCGAGATGCTGATCGAGCACGGCATCCCGCCGGAGCGCATCCAGGCGCGCGGCCGCGGCGAGCGCGAGCTCCTCGTGCCCACGCCCGACCAGGTGCGCGAGCCGCGCAACCGCCGCGTGGAGATCAACGTCCGCTAGCGAGGCGCGGGCTGCGCGCCGTCCCAGCGCAGCGCGAGGAGCGTCACGTCGTCGGCCGGCTCCGCGCCCTGCGCGAAGCGGTCGAGATCCTCCCGCATGCGCCGCACGATCGCCTCGGGCTCGGCGCGCTCGCCGACGCGCAGGAGCGTCGCGCGCAAGCGCTCGGCGGTGAAGAACTCGCGGTTCCGGTTCATCGCCTCCGTCACCCCGTCGCTCACCACGCACATCCACTCGCCCGCGGCGAGCGCGTGCCGGCCCGTGGGATAGACGTAGCCCTCGATCACGCCGAGCGGCGGCCCGCCGGAGGGGCCGAAGCGCACCGGGGCGGCGCCCGGCGCGTGCGCGAACGGCGCTTCGTGGCCGGCGTTCGCGTGCTCGAGGACGCCGCTCGCGCAATCGAGCACGGCGGCGAACACGGTGACGAAGAGATGCTCGGGGTTCTCGCGCGCGATCGCCGCCTGCGTGCGGCCGAGGATCTCGCCGACGCTCCCGCCGCGCAGCCCTTCGGCCTTGAGCTGCGACTTCACCGACGCCATGAAGAGCGCCGCGGGCAGTCCCTTGCCGGAGACGTCGGCGACCGCGAGGAAGATGCGCCGGGCGTCCAGGCGGAAGCAATCGTAGAAATCGCCGCCGACGGTGCGCGCCGGCTCGAGCAGCGCGGCGATGCGAACGCGCCGGTCCTCGCCCACCACCTCGCGCGGATCGGGAAGGAGGCCCATCTGGATGCGGCGCGCCGCGTCCATCTCGCCGGCGAGGCGCGCGGCCTGCTCGCGCAGGAGCCTGCGATGCCGCTCCGCCTCCGAGAGCGACCCCACCACGACCGTCAGGTACACGCCGATCACCCCGGCCGAGGGCCACGCCGGATCGAAGAGCAGGCCCAGCCGCGCGAAGGCAAAGAGCGCCAGCGCGGACAGCGCGAGGACCAGGAGCGCCACCGCGTTGAGGCCCTTCAGCGCGCTCGCGCGCGGCACGAGGACCACGATCGCGATCGCCGCCACGACGAGAACCATCGCCTCGAGCGCCGTCGCCCAGGCGGTCCGCACCAGGCTCACGCCGTCGAAGATGTTCTCGGCGAGCTGCGCGTGCACCTCGACGCCGGGAACGAGGTCGCCGAGCGGGGTGGTGCGGAAGTCGCGCACGCCGACCGCGTCGAAGCCCACGAACACGAGCTTGCCCGCGAAGAGCGCCGGATTCGCGGTCCCGCCGAGCACGTCCGCCGCGGAGACGAAGCGCCCGGGGTCGTGCGGCGCGAAGCGCAGCCAGGCGCGCCCGTCGTCCTGGAGCGGGAAGCGGGCGCCGGCGAGCCGCAGCTCGATCGTGCCGGGGGCGCCGCGCGCGAGGCGGATGCCGGCGTCGTTCGCCACGCGCAGTGCCTCGATCGCGAGCGCCGGGACGATCGCGCCTTGCACGCGCGCGAGCACCGGAACGGAGCGCACGACCTGGTCCGGCGCCCCCGAATTCATCAGCCCGCGTCCGCTCGCCGCCTCGTCGAGCACCGGAATGCTGCCGAGGTGCGCGGGGAATTCGGCGAGGCCCGCCGCGACGCCCGGCGCGACGATCACCGGAGCCGCGCGCGGCGGCGCCTGGAAGCGTGCATCGGGCGCCTCGGAAGCGGCGATCCCGAGCACCACGCGGCGCCCGCGCATCGCCTCGGCGAAGCGCACATCGCTGGATGCGATCGCCTCGAGCAGTCGCGAGACCGCGGGCGGCAGCGAAAGGGCGCGGGCGATCGCCCCCGGCGAGTAGCGATCGGGCTCCGGGAAGAACGCGTCGAAGGCGATCGCGGCCGGATGCATCGCGTCGATGCGCCCGACCAGCTCCGCGAGCCGGGTGCGCGGCCATGGCCATTGGCCGTAGCGCGCGAGCGACGGCTCGTCGATCGCGACGATCACCGCGGGCGCCGACTTGCGCTCGAGCGGGAAGGCGCGCTGCATCCGGTCGAAGACGGCATTGCGCAGCGCCTGCGTGGAAGGCGGCGAGAGGAGGATGAAGAGTGCGAGGGCCGCGGCGAGCGCGAGGGCGACGACGCGCAACCCGCGCAGCGCGCTCAGAGATCGATCTCCATGCCGTCGTACGCCGCCGAGATGCGCAGCCGCTGGTCGGCGCGCGTGAGCTCCTCGAAGCGGCGCGCCTCCTTGAGCAGGCCCTCGAGCGTGGCGTCGTCGTTCGCCGGCTCGTGGTGGAAGAGCACGAGGTGCTTCGCGCGCGCCATCTGGCAGAGCTCCACGCCGACGATGTTGCTCGAGTGGCCCCAGTCGGCCTTCACGCTGATCGCATCGGCGAGCGCGTACATCGCGTCGAAGACGACGGCGTCGGCGTCGCGGAAGAACCGCGCGAAGGCCTCGGCCTCGGCGCGGTTCTCGAGCTTGTGCTCGGAATCGGTGGAGTACACCGCGCACTTGCCGCCGTGCTCGAAGCGGTAGCCGTAGGAATCGCCGGAATGCAGCTGCAGGTGCGGCGTGACGGTCACGCCGGACACGGCGTGCGGGCGGTCCGGCTCGAGCTTCACGAACTCGATCGAGGCGCCGAGCTGGTCGAACTCCACGGGGAAGCACGGCGGCGACTGCTGCAGCCGGAACGCGTGCTCGAGCACGTCGTGGCAGCCGTGGATGCGGATCGTCGTCCCCGGGACGTACGCCGGGCCGAAGAAGGGAAAGCCCATGATGTGGTCCCAATGCACGTGCGACATGAACACGTTCACGATGGCGGGACGGCCGCCCTGCCGCGCGAGCACGTGCACGCCGAAGGGACGGGCGCCGCTGCCCAGGTCGCACACGAAGTACTCGTCGCTTCCGGTCTCGATCTCCACGCACGGGGTATGGCCGCCGAAGGTGTGGGTGAGCGAGAAATCGAGCTCCGCGCCGGCGAAGGCGTGCGCTTCCTCGTAGCTGGCGAAGGTGCGGCCCGAAGCCTGCACCAGCGCTTGCGCGAGCCGGTCGCGCATGTCGGCGGCGGTGAGCGCCACCGGGATGGAACCGCGCGTTCCCCAGAAGCGGAGGCGCACGGCGCTAACCGGTCCCGTAGGCCGCGGCCGCCAGCGGCGAGACCGCCGCGAGCGCGTCGCGCACCGAGGGGAACACGCGGAAGATCAGGTTGAAGTGGCTGATCTCGAAGATCTCCGCGACCATCGGCTGCAGCGCGGCCACGTAGATGCGCGCCTGTTGCGCCTTCGCCTCGCGCGAGGCGAGCATGAAGCAGCGCAGGCCCGCGCTCGAGATGTATTCGAGGCCGGACAGGTCGAGCACCACCGTCGCGTCGTCGCGAGACGCCTCTTCCACGTGCTTCATGAGCTCCGCGC
>Ga0335081_10023060_pt1 | contig 10072 bp, 9 predicted proteins | sample Lox_Sample_35_FD_206713 | JGI IMG/M metagenome (GOLD analysis project Ga0335081, IMG submission 206713) | Soil microbial communities from Loxahatchee National Wildlife Refuge, Florida, United States - Lox_Sample_3.5 | ecosystem: Environmental > Terrestrial > Soil > Wetlands | place: USA: Florida... | reverse complement strand
GTGCCGCCGGGCAAGCGCAAGACCCTGCCGGTCGAGCTCGGGCGCCACGCCTTCGCCTATGTGTTCGAGGGCTCGGGCAGCTTCCGCGCCGCCTCGCAGCCGTTCGGCGTGCTTACCGAGAAGAGCGACGGCGGCAATGACATTTTGCTCCGCGAGCAGACCGGCAACCGTTCGCTCGTCCTGTTCGACAGCGGCGACGAGGTGACGGTGCAAGCCGGCGAGGACGGCGTCCACTTCCTTCTCGTCTCCGGCAAGCCGATCCAGGAGCCGGTTGCCTGGTACGGCCCGATCGTGATGAACACGCAGGCCGAGCTGCAGCAGGCCTTCGACGACCTGCGCGGCGGGACGTTTATCCGCTGACGTCATGGCCGGGCTCGTCCCGGCCATCCATGTCTTTACGTCACCGATAACAAGACGTGGATGCCCGGCACGAGGCCGGGCATGACGGTACGCTACGCCGGCTGGGCCGGCGCGGCGCGGCGCAGCATGCCGCGTTGCGGATCGTAGCCTGCGACCGCGAGGAGGAAGAACAGCACGCTGGCGCCAGCGACGACCAGGGCCGAGACCGGCTCGAGCTGGCCGTAAAGCGCGAAGCGGATGAGCTCGACCGCATAGGTGAAGGGATTGGAGAGCGCGACGTAATAGAGCGCCTCCGAACCGCCCTCGCGCAGCCGCCACAGCGGATAGAGCGCCGAGGAAAAGAAGAACATCGGGAACATGACGAAATTCATCGCGCCGGCGAAATTCTCGACCTGGCGGATGTAGACCGACAGGAACAGCCACAAGGCGCCGAGCATCAGGCTCGAGGCGATCAGCGCCGGCAAGACTTCGAGCCAGGCGATCGGCTCGAAGCTGACGTCGAACAGGATGCACACCGCAAGAAACACGTAGCAGGTGACGACCGACAGCGCGGTGCCGGCGACGAGCTTGCAGGCGAGCAGCACCCAGCGCGGCAGCGGCGCGGTGAGGAGGAGCCGCATCACGCCCATCTCGCGATCATAGACCATCGATAGCGAGGACTGCATGCCGTGGAACAAGAGGATCATTCCTAACAGGCCGGGCACGATATAGACCTGATAGGTGATGTAAGTCTGGTACGGCGGGATGATCGAGACGCCGAACACGTTGTAGAAGCCGGCGGCGAACACCGCGAGCCAAAGCAGCGGGCGCACCAGCGCCGACAGCAGCCGGCCGCGCTGCTCGACGAATTTTGCCATCTCGCGCATGGTGACGGCACGCAAGGCGCGCAGCGCGTGCGTCAGGTGCATGTTTCGCGCTCCGTTATAACGTCTTCATTTGTCCAAATGGCATGGCGATTCCGGTTCGTCATCGCCGAGCGTATCGAGCACGTTGGTGCGGTGCAGGAAGCCCTCGATCGGCGCGCTGGCGACCACCTCGTAGGGCGCCGCAAGCAGGATCGCCTGGCGCACCTGATGATCCCAGGGCCGCACGCTCAGCGCCAGCCCCTTGTCGCCGTCGAAGCTGCCGTCGCCGAGAATGAAGGCGCGCTGCTGCGCCAATACGCTCGAGCGTGTGCGCAGCACCGATTGCACAATCATCTTGACTGCGACCCAGGCGGCCCAGTCGGGGCCTTCCATGCGCCGGCCGCCGGTCTTGCGGTCGAAGCGCGAATTGACTTGCGGCGCGCCGTTGCGCTCCCAGGTCCAATGCCAGGCGAGCGGCTCGAGATCGATACTGCCGATGACCGGGCGCGGCCGGATCATGCGATACGGCACGGTGCGGGCGAAATCGAAGGCCTCGTCGGCGATGAACACCACGTCGTAGTCGCGGTAGATCGCGCTGAGGATGGCGGGGTCGTTTTGCTCGCGCTCGCGCGGATCGGCGCCCGGCTTGAAATGCTGCTCGGCGAGGATGTGGGCGCCGAACTTGTGCGCCGAACGCGTGAACGCCGCGGTCATCGCGGCGTCGCCCGGCGATGGACCCTCGAACACCAGGAGGTTCGACCATTTGCGCGACACGACATATTGCACCAGGCCGTCCATGAGCTGCGCGCGGCTCGGATAGACGTGCACGAATTCGGCTGCGCATAGATCGCGGCGCAGCGCATCGTCCGGCTCGGAGACGTTGAACAGCAGCGCATCGCGACCATGCACCGCCGCGGCAAGCGGCTTGAATGCCTCTGCGGGCGCGTCGATGAGGAAGAAATGCGTGCCGGCCTCAAATGCCGCGGCGACCGCCGGCGCGACCTCGGCCGCCGACTTGGCGCTGATCCGCTCGAGGATGAAGTCGGTGTTCAACACGCGGGTAAGCGCCGCCGCCTCGTCGATCGCGACCTCGGCGCCGGCAAATGGATGCTCGCGCGTTTTGAGGATCAGGCGCTCATAGGCGCGGATCGGCTCGTATCGCGAGTCGTCTTCGATCGCGACGAAACCGATCTTGATCTGCTGGCGCGGCGCAGCGTCTTCGGCCGCGGCGGCAGCCACCGCGCCAAGGATCAATGCCGCAGCAAGCGCGACACGCACGACCCTACTCATCGACGACGATGCCGTAGGGGACGCGGCCGACCGGCACCGACACCCGCGCCTTGCGGGTCTTGGTGTCGATGATGGTGACATCGTCGCCGAGCCCGTTGGCGACGTAGAGCGTCTGTTCGTCGCGGGAGAGCGTAATGCCCCAGGCGCGCTTGCCGACCAGGATGTAACCCTCGACCCGGCGCGCCGGCACGTCGACGATAGCGACATGCGCGGCGTGCCCGAGCGTCACATAGGCGGTCTTGCCGTCCTTGGTCATGGTCAGGCCGACCGGCGTCACGTCGGTTTTGCGCATGCCCGGCGGCAGGAACGTAACGCTGCCGGCGACGACGAATTTTGCGCGGTCGATGATGTCGACCTTGCCGGCGAGCTCAGCCGTTACCCACAGTTCCTTGCCGTCGGGCGTCGCCGCCAGCCGGCGCGGACGCGAGCCGACCACGACGTCCTTGACCACCGCGCCCTTGTCGACGTCGACGGCGTGCACCACGTCGCCGACCTCGGAGGTCACGTAGACGATCTTGCCGTCCTCGCTGATCAGCACGCCTTCGGGCTCGGCGCCGGTCGGCACCTCCTTGATGATGGCGTTGCGGTCGATGTCGATGACCGCGAGCGAGGAGCCCTCCTCGCTGGCGACGTAGATCCGCCGCCGCGCCTCGTCCATGACGAAAGCTTCCGGGCTCGGGGCGGTCTTGAGCTTGCCGACGACCTTGAGCGAGGCCACGTCGAGCACGGCGATCACGTCGTCGTCGCCGCAGGCGATGTAGAGCTTGCTGTGGTCGGCGTTGAAGTGCATGTCGCGCGGCCGGCGCGCGACCTTGATGTCGGCCACCACCTTGGCGGTCTTCGCGTCGATGACGGTGACGTTGTTGGTCTTCTCGTTGCTTACGAAAATAAGGCCGGTATCTTTCGCCACGGCGGGGGCCGACGCGGCAACCGAGAGGAGCGCCAGGGTGACGGCGAGGCTACGCATGGCCGGTCCTTCATTGCATCGGCGAAGCTAAGCTCTAATAAGGACGGCGGGCAAGGCAAGGGCCGGGAACGCATGACGACAAGCTCACGGGAAGCCCCGGCGCTCGTTCTCGAGGGCGTCGTCAAGACCTACGGCGCCATCCGCGCCGTCGACGGCATCAGCCTCGAAGCGTCGGCCGGCGAATTCATCGCGCTCCTGGGCCCGAACGGCGCCGGCAAGACCACCCTGTTCCAGCTCCTCTCCGGCCTGTTCGTCCCCGATGCCGGCCGCATCGAGATCATGGGCCACGATATGTGCCGCGACCCGGTGCCGGCGCTCGCTTTGCTCGGCATCGTGTTCCAGCAGCCAACGCTCGATCTTGAGCTCTCGGTGACCGGCAATCTCCTGTTCCATGCCGGCCTGCATGGCATCCCGCGCGCGGTCGCGAAAGCCCGCATCGCGCACGAGCTCACGCGGCTCGGGCTTGCCGAGCGCGCGCACGACAAGGCTGTGCAATTGAGCGGCGGCAACCGCCGGCGGGTCGAGCTCGCCCGTGCGCTGCTGCACGAGCCGCGCGTGCTGCTCATGGACGAGGCGACCGTCGGCCTCGACCCGGCAAGCCGCAGCGATCTCCTCAAGCTGATGCTGAGCCTGCGCGCGGAGCGTTCCGTCGCCGTGCTCTGGGCGACGCATCTGTGCGACGAGGTGCCCGACGCCGACCGCGTGGTCGTGCTCCATCGCGGCAAGGTCTTGGCCGACACCACCCCGGCGCGGCTCGTCGCCGATGCCGGCGCGACGACGATCGAGCAGGCGTTCCTGGCGATGACGGCGCAGTAGCCCGGATTGAGCGGAGCGAAATCCGGGAAGCATCGGCGAACCCAAGACGCCGATCCCGGGTTTCGCCGCGCTCAACCCGGGCTACGTTCATCACTCCGGCAGTGTACCGTTGGCGGCCAAGACCTCACCGGCGAGATAGAGCGAGCCAATGATGAGGACGCGTGGCGCCGGCGTCAGGTCGAGCTTGCCGGCGACGCCGAGCGCGCTTTCGATGCTCTCGCGCGCCAGCGCCGGAATGCCGATGCTTTGTGCGATGTCGGCGAGCGCCTGGGCCGGCGCCGCCTTGTCCTGACGGATCGGCACGGCAATGACCCGGCGCGCCAGGCCGGCGAAGTTGCGCAAAAAACCGTCGCTGTCCTTGGTCGACAGCATGCCGACGATCAGCACCAATGGCCGCGACACCCGCTCCTCGAGATCGGCGAGCGCCGCGGCGACGGCGCGGCCGCCATCAACGTTGTGGCCGCCGTCAAGCCAAAGCTCAGCCTCGGGCGGCAGCAGCGCCGCGAGCCGGCCCTGCGACAGGCGCTGCATCCGCGCCGGCCAATCGACCCGCATCATGCCGGCCTCGAACGCGGCGGCGGGCAGTTTCAGCCCGCAGGCGCGCAAGGCCGCGATCGCCGCCCCGGCGTTCTCGAACTGATGCCGGCCATAAAGCTTCGGCGCCGGCAGGTCGAGGAGACCGTCATCGTCCTGATAGACCAGCCGGCCGCGCTCCTCGGTCGCGGTCCATTGCTCGCCGGCAATGGCGAGCGGCGCCTTAACGCGCGCCGCCTGCCGTTCGATGACCGCAAGCGCCTCGCGCGGCTGGCGGGCGATCACCGCCGGCACGCCGGGCTTGAGGACGCCAGCCTTTTCGGCGGCGATCGCAGCGATGCTGTCGCCGAGGAATTCGCGATGATCGATCGACACCGGCGTGATCACGCTGGTCAGCGGCCGCTCAACGACGTTGGTCGCGTCGAGCCGGCCGCCGAGCCCGACCTCGAGCAGCAGCACATCCGCCGGATGGCACGCGAACATCAGGAATGCGGCGGCGGTCTCGATCTCGAACACCGTGATCGGGGCGTCGGCGTTCTTGGCTTCGCACTCGGACAGCGCGTCAGCGAGCTCGGCATCGGCGATGAGCCTGCCGCCGCCGGCTTGGCCGATGCGGAAGCGCTCGTTGAGCCGCACCAGATGCGGCGAGGTGTAGACGTGCGCGCGCCGGCCCGCCGCTTCCAGGATCGCGCGCATGAAGGCGACGGTCGAGCCTTTGCCATTGGTGCCGGCGACGTGGACCACCGGCGGCAAGCGCCGTTGCGGGTTATCGAGCGCCGCCAGGAGGCGCTCGATGCGACCGAGCGACAGGTCGATCCGCTTGGGATGCAGCGCCAGCAGCCGGGCAATAACGGCGTCAAACGGCGCCGCGGCCGAATCCGGCGCGGTCACGCCGGCGCCGGCAGGCTGAACCGCGACGGCGTCGCGCCAGCGGGCGCCTTGGTCAACAGCCGGCATAGCCGCACGATGGTCGAGCGCAGATCGTGGCGATGCACCACCATGTCGACCATGCCGTGGTCGCGCAGATATTCGGCTTTCTGGAAGCCGTCCGGCAGCTTCTCGCGGATCGTCTGCTCGATGACGCGCGGGCCGGCGAAGCCGATCAGGGCGCCCGGCTCTGCGATCTGCACGTCGCCGAGCATGGCGTAGGAGGCGGTGACGCCGCCGGTCGTCGGGTTGGTGAGCACGACGATATAGGGCTTGCGCGCTTCGTGAAGCTTCTGCACCGCGATGGTGGTGCGCGGCATCTGCATCAGCGAGAGGATGCCCTCCTGCATGCGCGCGCCGCCGGAGGCGGCAAACAGCACGAACGGGCAGCCCTTGTCGACGGCGGTGTCTAACCCCTTGATCACCGCTTCGCCCGCGGCCATGCCGAGCGAGCCGCCCATGAAATCGAAATCCTGCACGCCGATGACGGCGGCGAGGCCGTCGAGCTTGCCATAGCCGAGCTTCAACGCGTCGTTGAGCCCGGTTTTGCTGCGCGCGTCCTTGAGCCGGTCGATGTAGCGCTGCTCGTCGCGAAATTTCAGTGGATCAACCGGCACCTCGGGCACGGCGATGTCGAACCAGGTCTCGTTGTCGAACATCGATTTGAGGCGCGCTGCGGCGCTCATGCGCATGTGATAATTGGAGCCGGGAATGACGAACTGGTTGGCCTCGACGTCCTTGTAGAACACGAGCTGCCCGGTCTCCGGACACTTGATCCAGAGATTCTCCGGCACCTCGCGCCGCAGCATGCCGCGGATCTTGGGCCGCACCACATTGGAGATCCAGTTCATCGCCGTCCTAACACACCGGTAAAGCCGCTTCTCGCCATCGCATTCTATATCAGCGCTGCCCGGCGCCCTAGAGGGCACGCGATCGCGATCCCTCTGGAGCCAAAGGCAAACTCTGCTATTCTTCGTATCTCGTTGCTCGCCCAGATGTGGGGCGCCGCCGCCCCGATCCAAGCCGCAGGTTTGAGAAATTGCGCACGGCACATTGGCTGCTTCTCTTGGTATTGGCGCTAGGGCTTGCTGCCTGCGGCCAAGGGCCGAAAGGCGATCCCGGCCCGTCCGGCCCGCAAGGCGCTCAAGGCGAGCCCGGTCCTGCCGGGCCGCCGGGTCCGACCGGACCGCCGGGGCCTCCCGGCCCGCAGGGCGAGCAAGGCCCGCCCAGCCCGACCATCCGGGTCATCCGCGCCGACTGCCTTTCCGGAGGCGAGTGCACGGCGAGTTGCCGCGGCAACGAAATCCTCGCCGTCGCCTATTGCGGGCCGACTCACAATCACGCGACGTTCGTCGGTGAACGGCAAGCGTCGTGCGGGGTCGAGGCCAATACTGCCAACACGCCGCTGATTGCAGTCTGCGTCATGGCGCCGCGCTGATCGCGGCGCTGGTGGCCAGCGTCCACCGCCGTTCGTTGTGCTATTCGAGGACCGCCATGCCGAAGCCCGAGCTTCCCGACCTCTCCATCTCCGACGAGAAGCTCTGCTTCATCATCGCCAAGGCGCGTGAATTCGACGTCAAGGATGTCGTCACCGATCCCGACAACGCCTCCAACCCGACCGACGATGCGATGCTGGCGGTGCTCGAGGACCACAAGGACGATCCGGTGGTGCAGGAACTCGTCGCCGTGATCAACGCGATGAGCATTGACGAGCAGGTCGATCTGGTCACGCTCACCTGGCTCGGCCGCGGCGACGGCGCGATCGAGGATTGGGAGGAGCTGCGCGCCGAAGCCGCGCGCGCTCACAATCGGCGCACGGCCGCGTATCTCCTGGGAATACCCTTGCTCGCCGACTACCTCGACGAAGCGATCTCGCTGTTCGGAATCGAGTGCGAAGGGGAAACATAGGACGTCAGCGCGTCACCAGCGCCACTCCGATGGCGACGACGACCGCCGCAACCGCCTTCTGCGCCAGTTCCCGGACCGACAATTCCTCCCGCGCAACCCGCGGGTAAAAAACGCTGAGCACGACGCCGAAGCCGAACACGAACAACGTCGTGGTGCTGCCGATCGCCTGGACGATGCTCAGCGGCGCGAACAGCAACGCGTAGCGGCTGCCCACCGTGCCGCCGAGATTGAACAGCTCGTTCGAGCCGCTGATCGCCAACAGCGCGGCGGTGTCTTGGCGCAGCACGGCGATGAAGCCACGGCGGTACGAGGCGATCAAGAGCAGCGCGACGCCGAAGATCGCTTCGCCGACGAACAGCCAGAACGTCGTCGCCCAGAAATCGACCCGCAGCGCGAACAGCTTGAAGATCAGTCCGCTCAGCGCCATCGCCAGCCCGCAGGCAAGCATGAGCAGGACCAGCCGGGCCTTGAAGCGGTTGACCTTGCGGTCGAAGCGGATCGAAACGATCAGCGTGCCGGCGATGATCAGGCCGCCGCCGGCGAGCTGTCGGGCCGACAGCGTCTCGCCGAGGACGACATAGGCAAGCACATAGCCGAAGAGCGGCGTGACCTGGAACAACGGCGCCACCACCGAGGCCTCTTCGGACTGGATGGCGCGCAGATAGAACAGCAGCCCGGTCATGTAGAGCAGTCCCGACACCAGAATGAGCGCGATGCTGCCGGCGGGAAGCTTGATCGCCGAAGGCTCGAAGAAAGCGATGAATGGCAGGATCGCGACGCCCATGAAGGCGGTAAAGAGAAGCAACAGCACCACGTCGCTGTGCTTGAAATACCGCTCGACCAGAAATTTGTCCAAATGCGTGGAAATCGCCCACAGCACTGGACCGGAGAATGCAAAGATGAGCCAAGACATTTTTGCGATCTTTGTTTAGGAGCCCGTGTGTGTTGAGGAGCTCTTGATTAGGAGCTCTTGGCGACGGCCCATCAGCGCAACCCTCGCGCCTTCGCGCGAGGCGCGGCACAAATATTCAGACTGGTTGCGGCGCGATGAAGTTCCGGCGCGGACGGCGAAGTTCCCCAGGCCCGGTCATCAAGACGCCCCGACGCCGGCGCAATTTTGCTTTTGTGCTCAATAGAGTAGCCGGCCGCGGGGGCGACACCTGCGGCATGCATTCTCCAGCTTAACCATAGCGGTAAGCCGAGGGTAACAAAATTATGCGCAGTGTCGTAAGCGCGGCGACGGCTGACTAGGCCACCGCCGAGCCGGAGTTCGGAAACCTCCGCGATGAAGAATTTTCTCGCTGGATGCCTCGCCGTCGGCGCGCTCCTCGCCGCGCCCTGCGCCGGCGCGGCCGATCTCTCGGTTGCTCCGCTCTACAAGGCGCCGCCCTCGGAGCTGACGCAGGCTTACAACTGGACCGGGTTCTATTTCGGCGCCAATGGCGGCGGCGGCTGGGGCCGTTCTTTCTGGAGCGCGCAGTCCACCGGCGTTGGCCTGTCAGGCGGACAAGCGGGCGGCACCGCCGGCTACAACTGGCAGGTCGGCAAAGTGGTGCTCGGCGTCGAGGGCGATGTCGACTGGTCGGGCTTGCAAGGCACCGCCACCTCGGCGGCGTGCCCGCTCGGCTGCGCCACCAGCAGCAGCTGGCTCTCGACCGTGCGCGGACGCGTCGGCTACGCCTTCGACCGCTTCATGCCCTACGTGACCGGCGGTCTTGCCGTCGGCGATATCCGCGCCGCCGCGCCGGGCCTCGTCGGCGGCACCAGCAGCAATGCCGGCTGGACGATCGGCGCCGGACTCGAGGTCGCGCTGCCGGGCAATTGGTCGGCGAAGGCCGAATACCTCCACGTCGATCTCGGCAACTTCAATTGCGGCCCCGGCTGCGGTGTAGCTCCGACCGACAATGTCTCGCTGCACGAAAACATCTTCCGTGCCGGCGTCGACTATCATTTCGGTTGGGGCAAATAGCCCGCGCGCGCTTCCGCGCACTTCCGGCAACGACGAGGCCAGCGCTCAGCCTAGATGCGCGAAGCTTTGCAGATGCGCGTGCAGACAGCTCGGCGTCACGCCGGGAAGCGTGATGCTGTCATTGTGCCCGAACTCGATCGGCGCGTCGCCGTGGGCGTCGGGCGTGATCAGCGCCGCCAATTGCTGGACGTTCTGTAAATTGGCGAGGTGATCAAGCTCGATCGTATCGGATTGCGGATTGAAGTTGACGACGGTGTCGGCGCCGCTGCCGGGCCGGAACACGAAACTGTCGTTGCCCAGCCCGCCGACCGAGACCACCGTGATGGCCCCCGCCGTGGTCTGTCCGGGGGTCACAGTTTGCGCGGACGCCAGGCTGATCTGGTCGCCGCCACCCGCCCCGTCTTCGAAATTGAAATCGCTGACCGTCTGAGTCGCAGTAAGCGCGCCGGACGCGCC
>Ga0335081_10023058_pt1 | contig 10072 bp, 9 predicted proteins | sample Lox_Sample_35_FD_206713 | JGI IMG/M metagenome (GOLD analysis project Ga0335081, IMG submission 206713) | Soil microbial communities from Loxahatchee National Wildlife Refuge, Florida, United States - Lox_Sample_3.5 | ecosystem: Environmental > Terrestrial > Soil > Wetlands | place: USA: Florida... | reverse complement strand
GTGATCGCGGCTGCAACGGGAGCGCCCGTGGCAGGCGGTACGGTGAACGGAACGTTGAGCTGAACCGTATTGGCGTCCACTATGGCCGCCACGAAACGGATCTCGCCCCCGCACGCGACTGCCTGGCCGACGCTCAGGCCGTGCGCGGCCGCGAATCCCACGCGTCCGTTGGAGTAGGAAGCCGCGCTTCCTCCCGCGAACGAAAGCGACGCGCCGCCTAGCGCGGCCTGAAACAAAGGTCCGTAGCCCGGGCCGCTGGCCGTACCTGGCCACGAGGTCAGGTAGGTATACAGCTCGAAGTTGGTCCGGCGCCTGCCGCCCACGGGCAGGCCGGCGAAAGTCCGGCTGCCGGTCTTGTCTTTGCGGCTGGTTACTTCGAGCTGTTGCCGGACGGTCAGCTTCACTGCTGGGATCCGGTTGGTGGCGGTGATGGTTGCCACCTGTCCGTACGCGCTTTCGAGCGCCGTATAGAACCGGTTGGCGTTTGAGGAAATATAGGATGACATATCAGCTTTTGCTCACTCCGATCTCGAATGTGATTTTTGCGGTCTGCGAAAAGTTCTTTCCGCCCTGCTTGATTGGCCCGTAGGCCGCCTGGTATGCGCCGGCGTAGTACATGCCGTCGCCCCAATCGCCCCGCGATGAGTTCAGCATCTGCATCACCGCGTCCACGTACACTTCCAACCCGTCCTGAAGCCCGTCCAGGCGGTCCTGCGAATGCCGGACTTCGATCGCCATCTGCGCCGTGCCGGAGAATGTCCGAAACTTCTCCTCTAAGCTGTTCACGATTTTTTCGCAGTAGACGTTCACTGCCGGGAACTGCGTGGTGGTGGCGCGCTCGGCAATGTCCGCCGCCACGTTCTGCGAGCGCACTTGCGCCGCGCTCAAGGGACCAGCAGGCGAAGGCCCCCCAAGCGTCAAAGCGGCCAGGCCGGAGTTTACGCCGGCCGTGCCGGTTATCCGTTGGATCACTTTGCCAGTAATTGCGCTGCCGATTTTTGCTGTCATCATCCCCTCTGAATCACCCGTGGTAATGGCTTGGTGTAATTCGGCTCCTGCCCGGTTCCCGGCGCGCGCCCTCCCGTAGTCACCGTGCCCGGCTGCACCCAGGTTTGCCCGGCGGCAATCGGCGACGCGTTTTGCAATTCGAGTGCGTTCGGGTCCGTGCCCGCGTACACGTTCCACGCAACGGCGTTCTGCGGCGCCGGGCCGGGCTGGACCAGGAACGTGCTGCCGGTGGTTGAGACGGCCGTCGCCACAGCGGGTGCGCCTTCTTCGCCCGCCGTATTCAACCACGCCAACGTGACGTAGTAAGTTCCATCCGGCAGGTTGCCTGGAGTGGCGACGGCGTTCGGCGTGACCGCCTGCGCCAGCGGGAAGGTCACCATTCCGACGCCGATCTGCTGCAGCTTTTCGTAGGCCCATTTCGCCGCCTCGTGGAACTGATCACGTCTGCCGGCGTAGCGGTCGTTCAACTGGCTGTTGTACGCGTCGGTGTAAACCATCTCCAGGGTGCGAAACGCGTGCCAGAGTTTGAGGGAAGGCGTTACCACCACACTGCCGATGTTGGGCTGCGGCGCCAGCCAGAACAACTGGTCGACGTAGCTCAGCCGCGTCAGCATGGTGGTGAGCTCGAGCGAGATCTGGTCCTGCGCCAGCGCCAGTTTCTGCGTCACGTCGATTCCCTCGACGCTTGCCACGTTCAATAATTGCGAGTCCTGCGCCGTCAGATCGTCTATGCTGGCGGCCGGACCGTCGGTAAAGAGAGCCATGAGCGCTTATCCCTTCGCGGGCTTCGATCCGCTGTGCAACTTGGTGAGTTCATCCGCGGAAAGAACCGCGATCTGCACCTTGGCCGCGGCCGCCGCCTGTTCCGCCATTTGGCGCGCCTTTTCCTGCTGCTGCTGGAAAGTGGTGGTTTGCTCCGGCGACGCCAGCTTGGCCGTGCCGTCGACGATCATCCTGGCGGCGTTCCTGCGAGTGACTTCCACGAACACCCCGGCCTTGCCGCCGTCCGCCGTCTCCTGGCTAATAACAACTGGAAACGGAATCTGAATCGACGCTTCCACGTCACGAATCTTCTGGTAATACACGCCTAAATCCATGCTGTTCTCCTTGTTTGCCGTTCGATTGAATGGGGACGGGACCTCTGATTCGGGGTCCCGCCCCGTTGTTGTTAGGTGTATACTTGCACGCCCGCCGTGTTTCGCAGCACGGCGCAGCCGTACAGGATGTCGACGGTGAATTGCTGCGCCAGCGTGTTGGGCTGGTAGCTCATCACCACGCGCATTCCGAAGTTGCCCAGTTCGGCGTACTCGGCGATGGCGCCGGTCCCAGGCAGTGGTTGCGGCAGCCGCCGGATCACCAGGCCGATCGCGTCCCTGGAAAAGGCCAGGTTGTGAGTGGTGATTGTGGTGGTACCGGTCTTGGGGACGAACTGCGAGCGGAACACGAAAAAGTCCTTGACCTTTCCGATGGTTCCCTCGACGATCGCGCGCAAACCGGCATCGCCGGCGGTTTGAAACTCGCTGAAGCGCGGGATCTGCCGCCAGGCCGAATACGCCGCCGCGTCCACCACGATGAATTTCTGCTCGCTGGGTGGAATCTTGGACAAGAACAACGCGGTTTCCGCGGCGTCTATGGTGGCTTCGGTGATGGCCGTGGCCGGCGTGCCAACCGGCGGGTTGGCGCTGAAGCCCGAATAGAGACTCAGAAGATCGGTTTCGACCCTCTGCGCGATCGCGGCTACTGCCGGCTGCATATAGACCTTCAGCAGGTCCGGGACAGCCAGCACCTTGGTTACGTCCGGAATCTGGAAGGTCGCTTCCGCGTGCGTGTTGAGCACGATGGCGGCGTTGCCCAGGCTCGGATTCTGTAGCTGCACCGACCCGCCTTCCAGGATGTTGTTGGCCTGCATAACAGGCGGAATCGGCACGTTGACCGTGTCACCGGCATGCGCCAGGACCGGCTCGTAATCGCGATTCACGAGGTTCCCCATCACGAGGTTCCCCACCAGCGCCGGCAATGCATCGGCCGCCACCAGCTTTACAATCGCGTTTGCGACGTTATTAGAGGTAATTGCTCCCATTCTTTCTCCTTACTTGTTACTGCCGGCCGCAGCCGGTCCTTCTAGATGCCCCGAAGGGTCTGCGATGCCACCCGCACGATCTCCTCACGTACGCGCTGCATCTCTTCCGCGCTCATCCCTGGGCGGATCTGTTCCAGCCTCACCGTCTCCCTGCCGGACGGCGGGGCCTTGAGGGTGGCCGTCATCCCGGTCCCCCCCACAATGCGAGCCGGCAAGAACTCCGGATTCTCGTTGACGAAGCCCGCGAGATACTCTTTCAGCGGCACTTCGCCGCTGTCGCCGCGAGCCACCAGGCGCCCGTCTTCGGCGCGCACGATCGCATCCTGCAGGGCTTTGAATGCAAGATCGATCTTGGCCACGCCCAGGCGCTGCAGCTCGCCTTTCACCGTCGAGCTACGTTCGGCCTCCTCCGCGACCTGGCGGCTGCGTTTGTTCTCGGCCACCAGTTCGTTCATGCGGCGCTCCAGACTTTCTCTTCGCTTGCGCTCTTCCAGAAGCTCCGCTTTGTAAGCCGGTTCGTTCTTGGCCTTGTCCTGGTTGGCGAACTCCTGGATGGCCTGGCGCACAATCGCTTGAATGTCGATTCCTTCCATAGACCTCCCTAAAATGGTCCCGGGGACAGACAGGCCTCGCCAAGGCGCAAACTGCGTGCCTCGGGATAGACCGGTCAGTCCCCGGGTTACTGCTGGTTATTGGCGGCTAGGCAACTATGACTGTTTGTCGATTTCCTCCGCTACCTGGTTCTTGATCTCCTGCCGCGCATCGCTGAGGTATTTGAGAGCCAGTTTCTTGAAGACCTGTTTCTTCAGGGTTTCAGAAGGGATTCCCAAACCCAGCAGCTTGGTGGCGTCGTCGAGCTCGGTACCCAGATCGTTGATGTCGAACTCGTCCATTCCCGAAACATCGATCACCACCCCGTCCTGCCGCGCCGCGGCAATGGCGCCCAGGACCTGCCTCATCGTTTCTTTGACTGCGTCGCCGTAGGCGAGCAACACCTCCTCTGTCGTATTGAAATCCATCTGCTTACTGACGGCCGACTGGTGGGCGTTGCCTCCGGAAGCGCCCGCCTGGCTCATCAGGTAACACACACGGTAAATCTCGTCCTTCAACTGGAGCAGGTTGTCAGCCGCGATCTGATAGACCTTCCCCTCAGGCTCGGTCCATCCGAACCGGTCATTGGGTCCCATCTGGATGTAATAGGATTCGCCGACGATCTGGTCCCACTCGCGATCCGAATAGATCACTGGCATGGCGAAGAGTCCCATGGTCAGCGCCCACGAAAGGGCGTTCGATTTGTTGAAATGCTCCAACTGGAGCAAGGCCGATTTGTTCATCAGCCACAACCCGTCGGTGACCTTGAGTTGAAACACCGGAAGGCGCGCCAGCGAGGCCAGCGCGTGCGGCCCCTCATCGATCAGTTCAATCGGGCTGGAATCGCCGATTTTGCGGAAGATCTGGAAATTGCGGCGGTCATAATAGATCCACCGCGTTTCCTTTTCCCACTTCGCGTCCGTGACCTTCGACTGCTGCAGGCAGGAGGTCCGGAGCACCACCCATTCCAGGCCGCCGGTTGGGTCGTAATTCCAATTGATGACCTCGTCCGGACCATAGTCCACCAAATAGGCGCGCGACCGGCCGGAGGCGTCCTCCTCGGCGCGTGAGCGCGCAGCGCCGCCCAGCTTGGGAAAGTCCACCACGATGTAACTGCGGCCGCAGACCATGGTCTGAACAAAGCGCTGGCGGAAGAACTCGCTGAGATTGGTGCCCTTGAGGTCGCAATCCGCGGAAAAAATGTTGTAGAACTCCTTGGCCGCTGAATCGCTTCCGTTGAGCAATAGCGCCGGCTCGCGGCGCATGAGCGTGGCGGCGTACCAATCGATGGTGGATCCGATGTAGTTCTCGTAAAAGACGTGGCTGAGCCGCTCCTGGTAGACTTCGTTGGGTTCCTTGTGACGGCGCACCAAGTACTCCGAGGCGTTCGTGCGTAACTGCTCGCCGCCTGCATAGAGGTCCTTATACTGCCTCCACATCACCTTGCGGGCGATGTATTCGGGATGTTCCCGGTTGATGTTTTCCATGACTATACCAAGCGTTGACTTCGCTCTCCGATATGGGGAACCGGTCTGCATTCCTGCCACAGCAGATAGCCGAGGGCATCGGAGAGATGAGTCCGCATCCGATCGCGGTCTTTGTCTATCTGGCCGCCTTCGGCTTTGTAACAGACCTGTTCGAAATCCTGGACCAATTCTTTGCACTTAGGGTCCACATACAACGCGATTTTGCCGGAGGCGGACCGGAGCTTGCCGTTGGTGAGGTTGACGCGGTCGCGAACCGGGGGGTTGGCTTTCGGGACCTGATACCTCACTTTGTAGTCGGAATAGGCGTTGATGTACTCCTTGAGTATGTCGTAGTCGCTGTTACCCGTCGTCTGCTGGGCATTGCCGGACGCGTCTCCACATATGAGGAGGCCCCCGCCGTGCCGAGGGTAGCGTTTCAAGAACTCTTCGGCGGCCTGCGACGTAGTACCGTGGCGGATGACTATCTCATCCAACACGCGAACCATGCCGCGCGATATTTGCGCAACGACCGAGCTCATGGGATCGACATTGAAATCCAGAGACCACATCAGAGGCAGGTTCGGGTCGGCGGCGGAATCCACGATATGGGTGCCGCGATCGAAGGAGCTGTAGACCCGGTTGCCATCCAGGCTCACGTATTCGCCCAATACTTCCTGCGCGTAGAACTTTTCGTCATAGCTGTCTTTCAGCCGAAGGTAATAGTCCTTCACTTGGTCCAACAGGTATTTGTTTTCGTTGGGCGGCGCGAAGACGGCAATGTAGCCCTGGGTTTTGGTCGGGCCCACAAACCGGCGGTACACCCAATCGAAACCCTTGGGAGTCCAGGCAGCGAAACCGCAAAGCTGTTGCGCCTTGGGATCGCGCAGGCGCCCTTCGAGACGGAGCCAGGCTTCTTCCATGGTGTAGGTAAGCTCATCGAGACCGAACCAAGCCAGGTTGGTGCCGCGGAGCCGTTCGAACTCGTCCATGGAACGGAACAGGATTTTGGTTTTGCCTTCGAGCATGACGAGCATGTTCTCGGCCTTGTTGAACTCGAAAGGGATTTCGTTGTCATGAAGGATCTCGAACAAGGTAGCCTGAGTGGCGTCGCGCAACATGGGGAAAGTCGGCGCGCCGAGCAATCCCATCCGGCCTGGATTCTGGTAAGCCAGGCGGATTGCCTCCTGGCAGAGCGCCTGGCTTTTTCCGCTGCCCACCGGGCCGGAGAAACCCTTGAACCGTGCGGCACACTCATGAAAGGCCTTTTGCGAAGGCAATGGGTCGTAGGCTATTTCTCTTCTTTTGACTTCACGGTCGGTCCGACCCATGTGACTTGAATCTCCTTGTCGCTTCCCTGATCTTCCAGTTCTTTTTCCATTTGCAGCAGCTTGAGGAATTCGGCGATCGTCGGTTTGAAGTCCTTCGCAGTCAGTTTCGACTCAAAGTGCTCGATCGCTGTGTTCAGGAGCGTTGAAATCCTGAATCGTTCTTTGATCTCCGCCCAATTTTTGCAGTCCTTGCAGTTCTTGGGAGGCGCTTCCAATTCCGTTTCGGTCATGTCCATCAGTGCCCTCCAAAATGAAAACGGCCTCGCGTTGCGGCGAGGCCGTTCGTAACTCTCCTACCCGACTTCACGGTAGCAACCGGGCAGTTTCGTCAATCGCAAAATAATTCCTAAGCGATTGAAAACAAGCCAAAAATAATTTTACTTATTGGAAAACAGATATTTTCCGCCGGCCATTTTTACGGTGAAAATGCGGTTCCCGGCGAGTTTTTCAAAGCGTGCGAGCTGCGGACTTTCGGCGACCAAGTAATAGCGGGCATCTCCGGCCCAGAGCCGCTCAAAATCGTGGTCGTCGATGAAAACGTTCCGCGGCGCGTCGGGCGCGTAGGAGCCGTACTCCAGGTTGTTGACGCGGCCGTTCAGCAGCAGCGAGCGGCGGTTAGTGTAGAAGAAGACGGATGAGAACGTGTAGTATTGATCGTCCACGATCAACTGGCCGGGCGGGGAATCGAAGAGCGCTTGCGCCAGCGGGCGCGAGGACATGTAGGGGTCGAAAACAACCAAGGCGAGACGGGCCGCGTGGAAGAACAGCACCATCATGACGGTAAGCGCTGCGATGGGCACCACGTTGCGGCGCGCGTTGCTCCACGCGCCGATCGCACCGATGAGAAATGCGCAGCCTGCAACGGCCAGGGGCAAGCGCAGATACGCGAACGCGCGGAGCGTCAGGTCCATCATGTGGCCGAGTGACAGAGTGTAGACTTCGGGATGTTGCGTGAGCGCCGCGGAGATATCGCCGGGCGCGTCCATGCCGCGGACCAGAAAAAGCAGAGTGGCGATGGTCAGAGCGGCCAGCGAGGCGATGGCGGCGATGGCTCGAGTGCCGTACTTCAGCCAGGGGTGCTCGGTCGAGAGGCTTGCGCCCAGCAGCAATGCCAGGGCCGGATAGCAGGGCATCGAGTAGTATTCCTGCGTTGTGGAGAAGGTGAAGAAGATGAGGATGAAGCCGGCCCAGCAGAGGCAGAGGAGGCGAGCGCGAGTGGCGCGGTCGGCAAAACCGGGACGCGCCAGTCGACCCAGAGGGGAGCGCAGCAGGGCGGGGAAGTAGACGCTCCACGGGAAAAGCCAGAGCAGGTGGAACAGCCAGAAATACAGGCGCGGGACCGTGTCATAGTCACGCGGATAGCGCAGGTTCAGAAACCGCAGAACGTGCTCATTGATGAAGTAGAACCAGAAGAAGCCATGGTAGGAGCCGCGCTCGCTGTGCATCGTGAAATCAAAATAGGGCGGATTGTGTAGCGTGGCCAGTACGTGCCAGGGCGCGGCGATCAGGAGGAACAGCAGTATGCCGGCAACGGGTTTCAACTTCCTCCACGTGGCGCGCAGCAACAGTTGGCGCGTGAAAGCGAGATAAAGCACGCCGGCGGCGATGGGGAAGAGCGCGGCGATGAGGCCTTTGAGCAGAAGCCCCGTGGCCATGGCGGCCCACATGACGAGAGCCCAGCGGGCGGGCCGAGCTTCGCGTTCATCGAGCGCGCGCAAAAGACTCCATAGCGCCAGTGTAATGGTCAGGGTGAGGATCGCATCGGGAATCAGGATCCGGGTAAACAGGAACAGGCCCACGCTGGTGGCCAGCACAAGGCCGCCATACATGCCTGCCCGGCGCCCGAAGGCCCACGCGCCGAATTGCGCCGTCACCCAGCACAGCATCACGGTTCCCAGCGCCATGGGGATGCGCGCGGCCCAGTCGTGCGGCCCGAACACCAGGAACGACACCGCGATCATCCAGTATTTGAGCGGCGATTTCTCCAGGTACGCGATGCCGTCCAGCCGAGCCGTAACCCAGTCGCCGGATTGCAGCATGTTGCGTGCAATCTGCGCCTGAACGGCGTCGACATCGTCCATAAGTGAAGGAGGACTGAGGATGCAGCCCAGGAAAATCAGGGCTGCCACTGCCGCGACAATTATCGGATAGCGAGGGCGCGATCGGGAGCTGCCTGCAACGCTTCGAGCGGAGCTGGCACCTCCACCCTCCACCTTTTCATCCACAGGAAAAGAGTCAGCAGGCCCCATAGGTGGTATCCGACATTGATGCGCCTCCCCATATGATCGCGGATCATTGCATGGATGGCCCGCCCATCGAAGAGTCCAGTGGACTCGATGGCTTGCGGCGTCAAGGTATCGAAGAGCAGGCCGCGCAGCGGGCCTCGGAACCAGTCGTGCGTGGGAATGTCGAAGCCGGTCTTCTTGCGGTTGAGCACGATGTCCGGCAGCTTTCCGCGCATCAACTCCTTGAGGAGGTACTTCTGTTTGAATCCGCGGATCTTCAGGTTCTGGGGCAGGGAAGCGGCGAACTCCACAATCCGGTGATCGAGAAACGGCGGACGCACCTCGAGCGAATGCGCCATGCTCATCCGGTCGGTCTTGTAGAGAATATCGTCCGGCAGGTAATAGTTTTGGTCGACTTCGAGATAGCGGTCCACCACGCCGCCCGCTGGAATTTCCAGACGGTCCACCAGCTTGCGCAGTCCGTTGCCATTGGCGCCACGGCGAATCCGCCGGCGCTGCTCGTCCGAGAAGGCGCCATTCCAGAAGAAGTGCGCTTCGTCGGGATGGAGACCGCATCCTTCGAACCAGCGCTTCAGCTTGTACTCCAGGCTGATCTTGTCGTCGGAGACCGGCATGTACCGGTCGAGCGCACTCCGCACCATCCGGCGCAGCGGCCCGGGGACCAGCCGGAAAGGACGCGCCAGCCTGTCCGCTACGTAGGTCAGGTAGCCGCCGAACAACTCATCCGCGCCTTCTCCGGAAAGCGCCACGGTAACGTGGCGGCGGCTCATGCGCGACAAGTACCAGACCGGCAGAGCGCCGGCGTCGGCGCTGGGCTCGTCCGAGTAGTAGGCAAAGTCCTCGATCGCGCTCTCGAGTTCCACGTCCGGGTTCAGGTCGAACTCGTGGTGGTCGGTGCCGTAGATCCGTGCGACCTCGCGGAAGTACTGGCTTTCGTCGAAGCTTCGGCCGGCAAAGGAGACCGAGAAAGTCTTCAACGGGGCTCCGCTGGCTGCTGCGGCGTAATGCAGGATGGTGGAGGAATCCAGGCCGCCCGATGCCCAAACTCCAAGGGGGACGTCCGAGACCAAGTGTTCGCGAACCGCATCGCGAAGCAGCCAATCGAGCTCTTCTTTGGCCGATTCCAGCGAGCGGCTGCCCCCATTGCGGGCCGGCGGGCGCCACCAGCGCTCAATCCATACTTTTCCGTTCCGCCATTCCAGCAAGTGACCCGGCTGTAACTTTTTGATGCCCCGGATCAGGGTGTGCGGGCCGGGAACGTAATTGACGGCAAGATAGGAGTCGAGAGCATCCAGATCCAAGTCTCGCGGAATATGCTGGTGCTCCAGAATCGCCTTCAGTTCCGAGCCAAAA
>Ga0335081_10023057_pt1 | contig 10073 bp, 5 predicted proteins | sample Lox_Sample_35_FD_206713 | JGI IMG/M metagenome (GOLD analysis project Ga0335081, IMG submission 206713) | Soil microbial communities from Loxahatchee National Wildlife Refuge, Florida, United States - Lox_Sample_3.5 | ecosystem: Environmental > Terrestrial > Soil > Wetlands | place: USA: Florida... | reverse complement strand
AACTGGGAACTGAGAACTGGGAACTGAGAACTGTTCTACGCTGTCGACAGTTTTCGCGCGCTGTGACGCAGGGAGCGGCGTTCGACCAATCCGTACAATTCTTCCGCCAAATTCTTGGCGTGATCGCCAATGCGCTCGAGCGCTTGCGCGGTCAGCAGGATTTCGAAGTCCTGAGGCTTGGCCGGACTGGTCTCGGCGAGATGGCGCCTGAAGAGGGCGTGGCACAGGCGGTCCACTTCCGGATCGCTTTGCAGGATCTCTCTCGCCCGCACCACATCACGCTCGAGAAATCCTTGGTGCACCTGCTCCAGCATGGCGCAGAGGCGAGTCGCCATCTCGGTGAGTTGGCGCAGATCCAGGGCAGGCAGGCCGTCGTGGCGGCTACGCAGCTGCATAACCGCGCTATAGGCGAGGTCGCCGATGCGCTCGAGATCGGTGATGAACTTCAGGCAAGCGAGAAGTTGCCGCGCCTTGGCCTCGCCGACGCGCGTGATTGCGCCCGGCAGCTGCTCGTCGATTTTGCGCTCGATCTGATCGAGCTCCTTTTCGCAATCCTTGATGGCCAGGAACGCCATCTGGGAATTGGTGCCGAGATAGTCGCGGACATTGAACACTGCGTCGCGCGCAATCAGGCAGGCCTTGATCACCATGGCGGTGAGTTCATCGTCGGCGATGGGGCCAGCCATCGAATCGGAAGGCGGCGAAGTGCGGCGTTTCGCACCGGTCACCCGCGATCTGCGTCGTTGTGCCATGGACTCAGGCACCAGCATAAAACAAGGAATGTGAAAACGGCGTTAATGATGAAAGGCAAAAGGGAAAAGTCAATTGAAAAAGTTAACCCTGGGAGTGCGCCACTTCTTCAACTTTCCTTCTGAGTTCTGCCTTGGTTGTTACTTTTTCTCCGTCTGTGCGGCTTTCGCTTCCGCCTGCTCCGCATCGTGTGCGCGTCCCAGGCCCCGATAAGCCTTGGCTAGGGCGTGCAGAGCCTCAGCATTGGGCGGATTTTCCTTGGAGAGCGCTTCCAGATCCGCCAGCGCCGCAGAGAACTTCGACTGCATAACCTGTGCCTCGTCCAGCCCTAACCGTGCCTCGACGTTGTTCGAATCTTCCAGTTGCGCGGCTTCGAATTGGTCCTCCGCATTTTTTCCATCTTTGAGCTGAAGATACACGCGCCCGAGCATCAGCCGCGCCGGCATTTGGCTGGGCTGGAGCTTCAGACTCGCTTCCAGGGCGTCGCGCGCTCCTGCATGATCGCCCGCTTTTTCCAGCGCCTGGCCGAGTTCGTATTGCGCGGTCGAGTCGTCGGGACGAAGCTCACAGGCCTTTTTCAAATGCGTGGCCGCATTCGCGTAATCCCCGGCGGCGAGCTGATTCTCTCCGAGTTGCTGCTGCGCTGTCGCCGATGAGGGATCGAGCTGTACAGCTTTTTCCAGGAACCCGCGCGCATCGGCGGCGCGGTTATCGTCCGATGCCAGCATGGCATTGTGCAGCATGTTCTGCACAGCCACTTTGTCCTTCGCATCGGGAAGGTTCTGGCTGCCCTTGTTGGCGGCGTTGGCGGGAAGTTTTGCCTCCCATTTGTCCGTCTCGGTGTTGAGCGTCCTTACCTGCGCGTCGTCCGCGGCATATTGGTTTTTGAGTTCGCCGGGATCCGATTTCAGATCGTAAAGCTCGGGACGGGGCGCTTGAATCAGCTTCATATCCTGGGCGCGCAAAGCGTGGATTGGAGCCCATCCGAAACGCAAGGGATAGTCGGTTTCACTGAAAAGAATGTGCTCTGCCGCACTCTGTTTCTCAATGAGAGGGATGAGTGTCTCGCCATTCAGTTCAGCGGGCGCGGGAATATTGGTTGCGGAGAGAACCGTGGGAAGGATATCGGTGGTCCGTACTTGTGTATCGACGACCATGCCGCTGTGGGCATCTCCGGGCAATTTGACGATCAGGGGGACATGCAGCGTCGAATCGTAGAGGAAGAGGCCGTGCGTATCTTCTCCATGTTCTCCGAGACCCTCGCCATGATCGCCGACGACGATGATGACGGCATTCTGATAAGCCCCGGCTTTCTTCAAATCGGCAATCCAGCGGCCGAGAGCCGAGTCGGCATAGGCGATCTCGCCATCATAAAGATGGTCCTTGTACTTCTCGGAGTATGGCGGCGGCGGCTCGTATGGATCATGCGGGTCGAACAGGTGGACCCAGACAAAGCGCGGTCCGGAAGGATGCTTAGCGAGCCAATTTTCGGCGTCCTCGACGACCGTCATTCCCCGGCGTTCCACGCGCCCCCATCGTTCCTTCGTGGTCGGTTCTTTCGGAAAATTGTCGTAGAAATCGAAGCCGCGATCCAGTCCGGGCGCCAGCGAGTTGCTGTCGAGAATAACGGCGCCGATGAAGGCGGCGGTCTGATATCCGTTTTTCTTCAGAAGTTCGGCCATGGTTGCGTGGTCAGGGGACAGGGGAACGGCGAAGTCGGTGACGCCATGTACGCTGGGCAGCAGGCCCGTCATGATGGAGGTGTGCGAGGTATTGGTAATCGGGCTATGCGTGAACGCGTGCGAGAACCGGACACCGGCTGCAGCGAGCGCATCCAGCGTGGGAGTTTCCACCTGCTTGTAGCCGTAGCAGCCGAGATGGTCGGCGCGCAGCGTATCGATCGTGACCAGGAAAACGTCGGGCTGCGACTTGCGTCCCGCCTGGCCGAGGGCGGGCGCGAGCAGCAGAAAAATCCAGAGAAGGCCAGAGATTCGCCTCATGAACGCCAGCTTATCACAACGTTTTCGGGGCGATTGGCGCCCGGGAAGGAGCACGCTTTGGTGTGAGATAATGAAGCCTTCCCGATGCTTTATTCCTGGCGGCCACTTGTCTTTATTCTGACGGCGCTCACTGGATTCCAGGCTACCGCGCAAGTGAGCCAAAAGCCTGCACCCAACGTCATCCTGGTGACGATTGATACGCTGCGTGCCGACCATCTCGGCTGCTACGGCTACAAGCAAATCAAAACTCCAAATATCGATGCGCTGGCCGCCGATGGAGTGCGGTTTGAGCGTGCTTTTAGCGTCGTGCCGGTGACGTTGCCCTCGCATACCACGATCATGACCGGCACCTACCCCATGCTGAGCGGTATGCACGATTTCAGCGGGAACAAGCTAAGCCCGCAGCAGCCGACGCTGGCCTCGGTGCTGAAAGGATCTGGCTACAACACGGGAGCAGTCGTCGGCGCGGCGGTGCTCGACTCGCGCTTCGGGCTGAATCAGGGCTTCGATTATTACTACGATCACTTCGAGTTCAGCCGCCTGGAAGAAGCGAATCTCGACGAGATGGAGCGCCCCGGCAACGTGGTCGCCGATCTCACGCTCGACTGGCTATCGAAGAACTGGCAGAAGAAGTTCTTTCTGTGGATGCACTTGTACGACCCGCATTTTCCCTACAATCCGCCCGAGCCATACAGCCGCGAATACGCCGACCATCCCTACGACGGTGAGATCGCGTTTGCCGACGCACAGCTTGGGCGGCTGATCAGCTTTCTGAAAGAACAAAAGCTCTACGACAACAGCATCATCGTGGTCACCGGAGATCATGGCGAGAGTCTTGGCGAACATGGGGAGAAGACTCACGGATTTTTCATTTACAACGCCACCATGCATGTGCCGCTTATCATTCACCTGCCAGGAAATTTCGCTGGACGCGTCGTGAGCGATCCGGTTTCGCTGGTGGATTTGATGCCGACGATCCTGGCGGCCGCTGGCATCGATATACCCGCGCAAGTGCAGGGCAAGGACCTGCTTCCCGAGCTGAAGTCAAAGCCAGAGATTCAGGATCGCGATTTGTATGGAGAAAGTTTTCTTCCACGTATCCACTTCAACTGGAGCGAGCTGCGCGGCGCCGAAAACACGAAGTATCACTTCATCGATGCTCCCAGGCCTGAGCTTTACGACCTGGCAAAAGATCCGGGCGAAACTCACAATGTGTTGGCTGACAAGAAGGCGGTGGCCGAGGAGATGCGGGCCAAACTCGCGGGCCTGATCCGCCAGTACAGCGCCGGCAAGGAATTGGCGGAAAAAACCGGTCTGGATCCGGCGCTCATGGAACGTTTGAAATCTCTGGGCTACGCTGGATTTTCGGGCGGGAGCGATCCGACGATCAGCAATCGCAATCTTCCCGATCCCAAGGATCGCATTGAAAACTACGAACTGGTGTCGTCCGCCATTGCCGACAGCCAGCACGGCCGCTACCAGGACTCGATCGAAAAGCTCAAGCTGGTGATCAAAACGGAGCCCGGTTCTGTCCCGGCCCATTACCTGCAAGGGCTGAACTACTATCGCTTGAAAATGTTCCCGGACGCGGTAACGGAACTCGAAAAAACCGTCGAACTGAGCCCGGACTATGCCTTGGCAGTCTTCAACCTGGGGATGGCGCAGGCGCACGCGGGGCAGATCGATGCCGCCATTACTAATCTGCAACGCGCGTTGCAATTGGATGGCACGAACTTCGAAGCGGCATTCAATCTGGGGGTGGCGTACATTCAGAAAAGACAACTGGAGCCTGCGGCGGCAGCATTTCGGCAATCGGTGACGATCAATCCCGAGCTTGCTCGCGGGCATAGAGCTTTGGGCGAGACGCTGATGTATGAAGGTCAGCTGGATGAGGCCATCGCAGAATTACGACGGGCCGCGGAACTGGCCCCCAATGAGCCGGCGATGCATGCTTCGCTGGCGCGGGCGCTCAGCGCCAAAGGCCTGACGGCCGAAGCCGACGAAGAAATGCGCCGCGCCCAGCAGGCAACGCCGCAATAGAACATGCTGAGGATTTCGAGGCCATTCGCGATCAGCGTTCTCTGCGCTGGGCTCTGCGCAGGGATGAGGCCGCCCGCGAATGCTGTTCCCGCAAAGCCCGTGCAAAAATCGCCGCCGCGGCCCAACGTGATCCTGATCACGATCGACACCGTGCGCGCCGATCATATCGGCTGCTATGGCGCGCAGAACGTCAGAACTCCAACGCTCGACGCGCTCGCCGCCGATGGCGTTGTTTTTGACCGCGCCATCTCGCAGGTCCCGCTCACCTGGCCTTCGCACGCCGTGATTCTTACGGGCACATATCCTTTTCAGAATGGCGTGCAGGACTTCACCGGACAACCTCTGTCGCCGCAGTTTCGCTCGGTGGCTCAGGCTTTTAAGTCGGCTGGATATCGGACCGGGGCGGTCGTGAGCGCATTTGTGCTCGATCGCAGTTGGGGACTCGGTCGCGGGTTCGACTTCTACGATGATGCGTTCTCTGCCGAGACCTTTCAGAAGAAAGATATTGGTCTCGTGGATCGCCGTGCCGAAGAAAGTGTCGCTCATGCGCTGGCATGGCTGAAGAAAAGTCCACAACCACCCCATCGCGCCAAAAGCGGGCGCGACGGGGACCCCGGTCCCCAGCGGCCGTTCTTCCTGTGGCTGCACCTGTATGATCCGCACAGTCCCTACGACCCACCGGAACCTTACCGCACCGAGTATCCCGATCATCTCTATGACGGCGAAATCGCCTACGCCGATCACGAACTGGGAAAGCTGATCGACTGGCTCAAGCAGAACAAGCTTTATGATTCTTCGTTGATCGCAATGCTCAGCGATCACGGCGAGTCGCTGGGCGAGCACGGCGAGGACGAGCATGGCTTCTTCATTTATAACGCCACCACGCACGTTCCGCTGATCGTGAAACCGCCCGCCAGTAGCGACATTCGGCCGGAACATCGGCGCGAGCCGGTGGAGACGGCGGCGGTGGCTCCGACGCTGTTACAACTGGCGCGTGTGAAGGATCCGATCCAGAATCAGTTTCAATCGTCAAGCTTGTTTGGCGGGACGGCGGCAAGTCAGCATCGGGCCTACAGCGAAACGTTCTATCCCTTCAGTTCTTTCGGATGGAGTCCGCTGCACGCGCTGGAGACCGAGCGCTTCCACTATATCGACGCGCCCAGGCCGGAACTTTACGACCTCGAAGCCGATCCTGCCGAAACGCGAAACATCGCCGCCGAGCAGCCGGCAACGCTAGCCGTGTTGAAGGAAAAGTTGCAGCAGGTGTTGGCGCACAATCCGTTCTCGCGAGCCAAAAGTGCAACGGCAAACCTCAGTCCCGAGGCGCAGGACAAGTTGCGCTCCCTCGGCTACTTCGGGTTTCGCGCCGCGGTTTCGCCTGAAGCGCTCGCCGCCGGCCTGCCCGATCCGAAAGACAAAATTTCGGAATTCAACACCATCTTGAAATCCGAGGACGCCTTCCACCAGAAAGATGACGAGCGCGCCGAAGCGCTGCTGCTGGAGGTGCAGAAGCAAGATCCAAATATCTATGTCATTCCCTTTTTGCTGGGAGAATCGGCGTTGCGGCATCAGAACTGGCAGCGTGCCGCCGAGCAGTTGCAGCGCTGCCTCGAGTTGAATCCCAACTTCGACAACGCCATGACCGGCCTGGCGCGTGCATTGGCGAAACTTGATCGTCCCGATGAGGCGATGAACTGGCTGAAGAAAGCGGCGGCCAGCAATCCAGAAAATTACCGGGCTTGGTACGAAATCGGATTACTGCAAGCCCGCGTCGATCCGGTTGCGGCACTCGCTTCGTACGAGAAAGCGATTGCGATTCAGCCCAACTTTCCTCCCGGACAGCGCGAGTTGGGCATGGCGCTTTACCAGCAGAAGAAGTACGCGGCGGCAGTGCCGCATTTGCGGAAAGCGATCGCGCTCGGACTGAATGACGCGCACTTGCACAATTATCTGGGCATCTGCTTCAGCCATACCAACCGCTTTCAGGATGCTCTCCAAAGTTATCGGGTCGCGCTGCAAATGGATCCAGACTTGGCCGAAGCGCACTTGAATCTCGCATTCGCTCTACAAAAGGAGCACCGGAAGGATGCTCTCCAGGAATATGAGGCTGCCTGCCGGCTTAACGAGAAGTTTTGCGCGTTTGTACCGGACAAGTGAAAAGTAGCTAACGTTGCAAGGATTTCAGATGATCGGCTTGCGCTTGTTCGCGGCTGGCGTCGCTGGTCCGACCTAACTGAGCATAGGCATCGGCAAGAAATCGGTGCGGTTCGGGGGACTTGGGCTGAAGCTCGGCGGCCTTGGTAAGTTCTGGCAGCGCGGCTGCCTGATCGCCGGTAAGAGACAGGGCCCGACCGAGCAGCAGATGCCCCGCATAATGATTGGGTGTGAGTTGGACCACCTTCTGATACTCTCGAATGGCATCGGGCAGGCGGTCCAATCGCGCGTAAGTGGTCCCCAGTAAGAAATGGGCTTCTCCCCATCCCGGAGATCGGGACACCACGGTCTCAAGCTCGATAGCTGCGGCGCCAAAATCTCCGGTCTCAAACAGCGCCGACGACAGCTGATATCGCGGGATAATCAGATCCGGCCGCATTTCCAGGGCTTTGTGCAGCACCGGTACCGCTTCCTGATATCGCTTGAGCGCAACCAGGCCAGTGCCCAGCTGCAAATAGGCAATTGGAAGATGGGGCTCCTGCGCAATGACCTGCTGCAGAAGGGGCACCGCTTCATCGAAGCGCATATCTTCTTTGAACATTTCTGCCCGATGCAGCAGATTTACCACTTGAACCTTGTCCTTCGGATCGGCGCCAGTGTTTTCAATGCCTAAATTCTTCGACGAGTTGTTGTCGGAGACGTAGCCAAGGGCGCTTAACTTTTCTTGAAGCTCCGGGTCAGCGGCTACGCTGGGAGCTTCGCCGGAGCTGGCCGTCTGCTGGCGAAAGCTGTCCAACTGAGCCGCCAACGTATTCGTCACCGCCACCGATGTGGCGGACAGATTATGTTCCGATTTTGGATCGACGGACTGGTCATAGAGCTCCTTTCGCGGAGCGTCAATGAAGAGGTACTTTCCGGTGCGAATGGCATGTAGGGAACTCCATCCGAAGGTGTGGTGGGGATACTCGGTTTCGGAGTAGGCCGGGCGATCAACAATGGCGGTGTGCTCCCTGGCTGCGGCTTGCCCGCCAGCAACGGGACTCAGCAGGGATAGAAGGGACTGTCCCTGTACTAGCGCTGGAATCGCAAATTTCACTGTTTGTAAGAGCGTGGGCAGCACGTCGACCAGCTCGACACGGCTGTCGATCCGTTGTCCGGCGGAATGCTCCCTTGGCAGCTTGAACACGAGAGGCACGTGGATGGTCTCATCGTAGAGAAAAATTCCGTGCGTAGCTTCCCCATGTTCGCCCAGGGCTTCGCCGTGGTCCGCCATCAGGGCGATTACCGCGCCATCATACAGACCCCGCGCCCGCAATTGAGTCAGAAACTTACCTACCACGGAATCGACGTAGGCAATCTCGCCGTCGTAGGGCGCAGAGACGTACCTGGTTTTGTAGGGTTCGGGAGGATCATAGGGATCATGCGCATCGTAAAAGTGTATCCACAGGAAGAATGGTCCACGGGGATGCTGGTTCAACCATGCCAGCGCATGGGCGACAACTTCGCCGCCGCGGCGTTCAATCGACTGATAGCGGTTTTCTCCCGGACGGCGCCGGTGGAAGCCGGCGTCATAGGTGTCAAATCCACGGTCAAAACCGGGAGCGGACCGGGCCTCGGGGTCGAGAATCAGAGAGCCGACAAATGCCGCCGTTTGGTACCCGTGCTGCTTGAAAATGGAAGGAGCATAGGGCAAATCCGCGGTCAACGGAATTCCAAAATCGCTCACTTTGTGAAATTGGGGATAAGTACCAGTGAGAATGGTGGCGTGTGAAGGCGTAGTTATCGGAACCTGAGAGTAAGCGCGCGTAAACACAACCGACTGCCGCGCCAAGGCGTCGAGATTCGGCGTCAACCCGCGTTTCGAGCCGAGGAACCCCGTGCGGTCGGCGCGCACGGTGTCGAGCGTGATCAGAATGACGTTGGCCGGAGACTTGGAGCGCGCGGCGGCGGTGGGCGCGGCCGTAGCGCTGCCCGCCAAGCAGAGTACAAACCCCAAACGGTAGAGCAGACCCATAACCTTAAGACGAGTGTACCATTCAAAAACAAGTGGCCCGTCTGTCGCGGCAGCTAGAACCCACAGCGTCGTGTTCTAGCGATTGGGAGAAACATTTCCTTGCAGCCGCTTGAGCAAGTCTCGTGCTTTCGGCGAAAAAGGGCCCTCGGGAAAATTCTTCAAGTAGGCTTCCAACTCGTTGATCGCCTCCGGCGTGCGCCGCTGTTGCAGATACAAGTTCACCAGTTGCAGGTAGGCCTGCGACATCTTCGGATCGAGATCGAGAGCGCTCAACAGGCTTCTCTCCGCGAGCTCCGGGCGGCCGGTGTGGGAGTAGAGAGTGCCCCGCAGGAATAGTCCGAAGGCTGAATTCGGTTGACGCTTTAACCCTTGTTCGATCTCCAGGGTCGCCTGATCATAGTGTTTGGTCAACAGCATGACGTTAGCTAGATTGAAATGCGCTTCCGGATCGTTTTGATTTACTTTAATGGCCACCTCAAACTGGGTTTGCGCTTCGGCAAATTGTTGGCGGGCCAGGAAAGCCGAACCTAAATTGTTGTGCGCAGGATAAAAATCAGGGGAGTAGTTGATCGCCTTCTGATAGTGCCCGATGGCTTCGTCGGCTTTCCCATCCTTTTCCGCATCCACACCCTTCTTGAACTCCTTGACCGTCTTCTTGGGGAAATGCCGGTAATACTCGGCGGGATCGATAAGGTAGGGATTGCTTCCCGCGACCCCGTTCTGCAGGGGATCTTGTTTCTTCTTGTCGGCGCGGGGTATAAGCGTGATCGAGATGAAGTTCTGGGGCGAGAATGAGGGGTCGACTATCGTGTTTTCGGTGAAAGGTTCGTAAGCATCATCGTTCACGCTCACGGTGTATTCGTTCGCAACCAGATTGTAAAACCCGAATCGGCCCTGGTCGTCGGTATAAGCGCTGGCGATGGGCGAGCCGCGCATATCGAGTGAAACCAGCACCGGATGGGGCGGGAAGTCAGCCCGAGACACCCGGGCATGGCCGATTATTTTTCCGAACACCTGCCCCTGGGCGTGCAATCGAGTGGGCACGAGAAGGCAGGGGAGAAGCAGCGAGCAGGAGAGAAGAAGGCGGGAGACCCTAGCCATGGCATCACCCCGGC
>Ga0335081_10023055_pt1 | contig 10073 bp, 11 predicted proteins | sample Lox_Sample_35_FD_206713 | JGI IMG/M metagenome (GOLD analysis project Ga0335081, IMG submission 206713) | Soil microbial communities from Loxahatchee National Wildlife Refuge, Florida, United States - Lox_Sample_3.5 | ecosystem: Environmental > Terrestrial > Soil > Wetlands | place: USA... | reverse complement strand
ATGCAGGGTATGATGAGAACTCATCAAGAAAGTTGGACAGATCCTTCGTTCGCCAGAATCGGGCTAACGCTCAGGCAGATATTTAAGGATTTACCTGGGGTGATTACCAGTGTACGGGGTTTTAGTCGACATGGTCCCACAAACCAACATCCAGAGGGCAAATGGATAGAATCCCAGCTTAAGAACTCCCAGGGCACCTCAGGGGTGCTTTTGCAGCTGTGTAAATTATGGCTGAAGTGATTGGTGGGCATCAATCGCAAAATACTATTGCACCCTACAATGAGATGGGCACGTGCACAACAGATGACGCCGATATTGGCATGCACATAGAATGGGAAGCCTTGGGCTTGAATAGTATGTATCTTTTTTGGTGCTTCAATTATAGAGCCCATCGAGAGGTTTCAAAAACAGCTTTAATCGTCAGAGGAAGTCTGTTAGCACCGATCCCCAACACAGAAAGGAGTTTTACCTTGCATGATTTGTTGATGCAGTGATACCAAGCTCGCGAGCGGGTGTCGCCATGCCCTGGCCCTTAATTTCGGATGAACTGATGCTATCATCCCCCCTTTGACGGGATTACGTCCAGCCCATGATATCCAATGAACTCGATTAATCTTCCATTCCTGCATATCGATCTAGCCAACTATTAAATTTTACAGGCCGAGGTATCAACGCAAAATCCAGAAAAGAGATTAGATTCTACTTAGAGAATCGCGTATCCTAAGAAGAAATATCCCTACAACACGTTCTGGGAGGGAATCGCGATTAACGGCGTACAGCCTCAGGATGGAATTGCGCGCTATATCCCGCGTGGCCGACAGGTTGATATCGTTCCTCCCTTCTGTCGTCCCGCTGCCGTCCCGTTATCCGGGCAACTTTCTGTCGCTCTGCAAGTTCGCGCTTTTCCTTTTCCGCGCGGAGATGGTCTAAATTCGCCGGTGGGGGGGAGGGACTATTGTGACGATGGTGTCGATGATGACGAGAACGATGTTCTCTTCTCGGTGACCGTGATTTTGAACGATGTCGTTTCCTTCTTCCCTCCGCTTCCTCGCGACGAGGTCGTTCCGTCTCATCCCGGTGGCGTCGTCTCCGACGCGATTCGTCGGGCATTTCCGGTGTTCGTTCACGTCCCCTCCGCCGTTCCCGTTCAGTTAACTCCGTCTCCATCTTCCTCCGTCGTCTGTCCTCTTCCTCATCAACCTCCCTCTTCCTCGCCAAAAACTTGTCCATCGTTTTCAGCGGATCAGCATCGCTCTTCCACTTTTCCTGTTTTTGCGCACGCAACTCCCTTTCCACATCCGATTTATTCTTCTCCGCGCCCGAAATCCCATCTAATTGTGAATACCATGGGGCATGTTCGTTCGTCGCATTAATGAGTTTTGAGGTGACGAGATCCTCCCATTTCTTCTTTTCTACGGCTAATTCTTTTTCTCGCTCAGGGTTTGTTTCCACTTTCTTAACGCTCTCAATATCCTCAAAGAGATTGACATGCTTTGGCCTCCCGCGCTTGATGCCGGGGATGTGGTTTGATGGACGGTCAACGTGGACGGAGGGGTCGGTCGGAGCCGAGTCGGGATCGGTGGTGTTGTAAGCGTTTCCGCGGAGTTGAGCGAGTCGGCGTTGTTGGTCTGCTTTGTTCTGTCGTTGTTCTTCCTCTTCTTCCTTCCGGCGGGCGTTTTCTTTGTCGCGCTGCACACGCTCGATGTTTGCTGAGTTGTAGACGTGCCATGACTTGTGGTGCAGCAAATGCAGAGGCATGGTGGCGAGGCAACGGCGTGGGCGTGGTGAAAATCCTCAACTCGTGGGGATCATGGTCGGGATTGAAATGGATTCTCATCGCCGTCAGGACCTCTTTGCGCCATTGTCAGCTTCAATTAAAAACGTGTTGTACAGAAGATCGATTGAAAATTGAATAAAATTGATAAAATACGGTGTTAAACAAAAAAATAAAATAAAATAAAATAAAAATAAAAAAACTACGGCACCCAGGTGTTCCCATGCTCTCTCGAAATCATAGTACTAGGTGGGCTCTTACCGTCTTAACTTCGGAGATCGGACGGGATCCGGTGCGATTCGGTAGATATGGCCGTAGCTGGGTTTTTGTTTATGAATTTACTCTATATTCCCTTTTTTCACAGTGGACGGCGGCTTTATTTTGGAAATTAGTGGATTTCGAACAGGATGGAACCCCACATCATATTTCAGCGCGGCGTACAGCAATGTAACGACAATATCCATCCCCCATGGAACTCCCTGGAAAACGGCGATACGTTCCGGAGGTCGTCATGCGAGGCCGAGGAGGCCTCGCGGAAATCACCGAGAAACCGGCGTTCGCTGGCGTTGGCTCCTTAACGTACAATAAACACGACAAAATCTCGCAGAATCTCGAAGAAAGGCAGAAGAAAAGAAAGCTGGAACGACAACCCGAGGTCGGGGAAAGACCCGCGTCACAAATGCATGCCACCGTTGGGCTTGGTGATGAGCAAGAGGAGATCCTCGCGACGGTCCGCGACCATGTAACGGCCAAATCAGGCAATCCTCCATAACCGTATTTCTAACTATAGATCTCGGGATGTGTGGAAATGCAGCCTTGACCCTTTTGTGCAATGCCATCGATGGTGTAAATCAAATGCAATTACAACGGGCTCTCGACCGATCAAAGGCCGTCATTGCCTTTGCAACCGATAAATTCTATGCCTATCCCTACAAAGACGTTCCAAGCCACTGGCGAAGTCTTTATTATGATGCTTCGTTGGTCCAATGTGTCGCATTGTACCGTCTAGGACGATACGACGCGATGATTGAAGTTGTTGATATGGCGCTTATCATGGTTGGAGGTGACGAAAAAGACATGCAAAAAATCCTAAAATGGATTGAAGCTACTAGCGCACGAAAGACATTCGACGAGAAAACCGAATTCCCCGTCATCGTACCGAGTTTGTCGCTGACTCACCCGATTCCACGAACCGAAGCACCCTCACTCCCATGGTTTCAAAAGCACATTCGTCAAGCACATTCCCCGATAATCATTACGGCTGCCTTGACCCACTGGAATGCCCTTAACGATTGGACCTCTCCCCAATACTTTCTCAGCAAAACATTGAATGGGAAACGTCTCATCCCCATTGAAATTGGCGAATCCTACGTCTCGGCAAACTGGACTCAAAAAATTGTGTCCTTTGAATCCTTTCTCCATGACCATCTCCTACGCGACGCGACGCCAAAGGGCTACCTAGCACAACATAATCTATTTGCCCAAATCCCCGAGTTAAGAGCCGATATCTCCATCCCAGAGTACTGTTTCGCCATTCCTCCCCAAAACCCCCCGGATAACCCCCTAGTCCCATTTATCGACACCGAGGGGTCCGTGCAAGAGAACATCTGGATGGGTCCCGTGCGCACAAAATCCCCGCTTCACAACGATCCCTACGAAAATATCTACGCTCAAGTCATCGGCTACAAATACTTTCGGCTGTTCCCCCCCTGCGAGACGGGAAGACTCTACCCACGTGGGGTCGAGGGAGGCATTGAGATGGGGAATACAAGTTTAGTAGACGTTGATGATCCTGATTTGCAAGCGTTCCCGGCGTTTGGTGAGGCGGAGTATGTTGAGGGCGTCCTTGGGCCTGGCGAGTGTTTGTATATTCCGAGGGGATGGTGGCATTTTGTAAAGAGTGAGACTGTGAGTATTGGCGTTAGTTTTTGGTGGTGATATCCTTGCACACGGGTGTTTAACTTTGGCCGCAAACCGTTGTCGTGTATGGTCCCGCGTCGGAGGTGGGGGCGATTGAAATTGCGAATATACGAATACATGTTCGGTCGATGCAAATTCACCCCTGGTTTGGAAGTTGATCATATCTTCATCGCCCTGCGTTTGCTTATTGCGCCACCGGAGTGTCAAACAAACATACGTGATGTTCAATTGCATCATTCATATATCCATACCTCACCAATTAATTTCCCACAACCTGAACCCAACCCAACCCAACCCACCCCCCACCCCACCCCACCCCAACGTTTCTATATCCAGCGCCATTTCATCCATCGGCCCTTGTCATCCAAATCCACGCACCGCAGGGTCAAAATATTCAACTCCACTCCAATTCGCGGCCATCTCAACGTTTCCCTGATAATTCGAATTAATTTGATCGATAGTGTTTGGTTCCTTGCATCAACGGAAATCCTGAGGATAGGCAACCCACTCGAAATGTTCTCATCATTCTAGAACTTTGAGGTAAGCGCATATTTTCTCGTGAAACAGTTTTAGCTTGTCCGGACGGTTGGGGGATCTCGAGAGGTGACTCCAGCAGAATTCATATGCGTCTCTCCATACCGTTCGTAGTTCGTCGATATCGTCGCCAGCAAGATCAACCCGGAGGTCATAATTGTCGATGATGGGATCATATAGTAAATCGACGTGGCCTTTCGAGACAGACGCGTTCGCCAAAAACCATTTCCAAGCCTCGATGGTGTTATCATATCGATCTCGGTTTCCGTCATACACTATTGCTCGACAACATAACATTTCCGCAACTGGCAAGGACAAATTTTTGTGCGACGCCCAGAAACCCAGTCTTTCGAAGTGGTGGATTGGGTGCGGGAACAGGGCGTTGTCAACTGCAGACAAGAATGACTCGGTAGCAGTCGATGCAGAAAGGTGGTGAGATACCCAACTTTTCAGGGCATCCACTTGACCCTGAGTCGTAATCCTCTTGGCTTTCATAGCTTTCATTAATCCCTCGACATATAACGTCCAAAAGTCGACGTCATCCTCCATGTTGTGCGAAAGCCCAAGGATCTTCGAGTCAAAATTCGGCCCGAGGTTGTAAAGGTCGTCAACGACGTCGTTCAACGGCTGTATCGCCTGGTGCATGGAAACTTTCAGAGGTGCGTAAAGTTCCATAATACGTAGTCTGTACCATGAACGACTCCAAGAATCCCCACGCTGCAACGCACCGATTGCCAACTTCCAGAATTCCTCTTCGTTAAAGGTAGGGTCTTTAGCTTCCCACTGAAGCCCCGCCAAGCTCACAAGTTCATCTCGATTGGGACAATATATGACAGCGTGCTGGAGGAAATAGGATGACTCGGGGGCAAGGGGGTCTTGACGAACGAACTCGATGCAGGCGTCCGCGAACTTTACGGATCGTATATCATGACTTTCGGCCAGGAAATGAGCAAAGTGAGGCACATTGGGGAAAAGTGTGCCCATGGTTTTCCAAAAATGCCGAATTTCAGTTTCCTGTCCCTCCCACGATTCAGCTAGGGTCATAGCAATATCTGAGCAATGAGGGTATGAAGCGCATTTCTCCATCCAGTACCGACCAATTGACTCATCACCTCGATCACTCTCAACGACAATGGCTAGATTGTTTACAATCTTCGCGCCTTGATCGTGTTTCAGTAAATTCTCCCAGAACTCTATTTTTTCGATCGGCTCCATTTCCATCTCATCCGCGGCATTTTTCAAAGTGCCGAACACATAACTGCTGAGAAAGTCGTCCTTGAGGGAAATTCCAAAGAGGCAGAATTGAACCAAGACTCTGTTGTCCGCGCCCTGCTCGGCCATCAAGCTAACGACATCGCCGAGAATCAATGCCAGATTACGGCGATTCGTCAGTCTCAGGCAAAATTTCATCCACTGCCTCGTCAACCATGGGAGACCACAGTTTTTACACTTGGCCAGCAGGATCGAACGTTTCGAAAATCCAATCATCGTCCTCATATGGCAGAATAATCGTGTCCAGGAGTTCATCCAGGTAATCTGCGAACCGGTTCCCTTCTCCGACGGTACTATAGGCCTGTTCAACTAGAGATAAAGCCACCTCGAATCGAGACAAATCCCCCTCACAAAATCCTTGTTGAACGCGCAATTTCGAATAATTCAGTTTCCGAGAGTTCGCTGATATAGATTCAGACTCATCAATATGCTGTCGTTGCCTTTTGACTACCGAATTATTCATTCATTCCAAGAGCTCGGGTTTACCCGATTTATCCATGGGAGCAGTCGCAGCGTGGTTTTGCAATACAATGGCAGACCCAGAGACCGTCTCGCCTGCGCCCTGTCTCGCTTGCATGCCTATACGATAATCAGGATGAGATTTTGGTACACGCGTACGATCTTGCCGCCGTTGCAACGAGAAACCTTGTAACCCCTGAGGAAGACATACTGATGACGTTGTGCAGGAGAGGGTGGGGGATAAGAAGTGGGGTTTTGGGAGTTGCGAGGAGGACGACACGCGGCAGATCGGAGCGCAGAGGGTTGGGGGTATAGGTATGTTAGCTTAAATCAACCCCGTTCAAGTTGCGATGAGCTACTATTGGCTCGCTCGACGGTACATTTTGCGTTCCCATCAGCACGAGGCAGGAACTTAAAGAAAAATCTCGGTCAATTTCCTATCCGGGAATTTGCACTGCTTGTTCACAGCGGGCCGAAATTAAGCTTTCGCTTTTTCAAGGACGCCCGCCGATCAGTAAGGGAGTAACGAATGAGATATAGCTTCCCGAATATAGTTTCAAATAGATACAATGGGCGTCAAGATGGCCGGGATCTCTCCCTGTTCGCGACCTCCTCCGTACGTACGTCCTTCCTCAAAATATCTCGACTGTCCTGTTCCTCCACAATCCCACTTCGATACTCCTGCAATGGCTCCGTGTTCAACTCTGCCTACATCGCTTCCAATCCTATCCTTCACTGTCGTCCAAGTCACCAGTTTCCTCATTTATGTATTCATCCTTCCGGCCCTCACAGCACCTCCCCATACCACAATCCTTGGACGAGGTATTAGGCCGAACGGTGTCAATTATCCTAAGTCCGATTTCCTCAAATGTTTCCGCCTTCAACGCACTGGTGATGTTCGCCTTGAAGATCGCCAGGGGTGATCTGCCATTATGTGGGGGAAGTCGCGCGCCACTTCATGACGCCATCTCTGCCGGAGCAATTGCAATTCGTATTCCGATTCGATTCATTTCTGTAATCCCCGAGGAACCGTTTGGTTGGAGGAAATTAAATCGCAATATCCCGATTGATGCTGACGCCTCGACATCTACGACCGACGATAACATATCTGTGCTCTACAGTTTACCGTGGAATTGTCGGTTTCGCACACCGCCGGAATCGCTATCTTTGTACACGGCTTCGAATAAGGTAAAGTCGACGCTCGCGATTCTACAACTTGGCTATTCATCATTCCAGGCATACATGCAATATGAGCCCTTGGTCAATTGTCAGGGTCTCTCATCGCCATTCTTGATTGCAATCCCGCATCTACAGATGAGCTGTGTCAATTTGCTGGCAAACTTGGTTCAGGGAAGCTATACGCACGTTACTGTAATTCCTCCGGCAGTGCCCGCAAACACAACTGTTCCTCTGCCCTTGGATTCAGTTATTATACAATCTCCGGCAATAACTCTTCCGCCGCCCGCATTGCTCTTGGGAGCTTCGCATCTGGACAATTCTACCCCTTCAGCTCAACCGCTAGACGGAGAAAACGAACTTGATTTGCCCGGCGGAACTGCAAATGATGCTCGACGATCCATTCCTCCGATTCTGCCTCAAGATACCGCACAACAGTTGGCGAGAGAATTCGATACCTGGCTCCTCGCCAGCTTCCCGCAAATCGAATTCCAAGATCATATACCGTCCTTATCCGCTCTCGCCTTCCTCGCACATCACTCATTCTCGCTTATCATCGCAATATGCTGGGTAGGTGTTCTCACGACCTTCAAGGCAGGAAATTCCCCTTCTCAGATCTTTATCTTACTTTCCATTATTGTTGACCCTGTTCTTCACATGATGTTGGCGCTGGCGCAGCAAATGCTGTTTCGAAGGATGAGAATGCGGCATTATTTGGGCTGCGTGGTTGTGGCGATGAAAATTATTGTGTGGTTATTCGATTTGATTGGGTACCTTTTTGCAATCCGTATTCTTTCCGGAATTTACAGCGGCAGCGCGGGTTTGTAATATTGGAATGAGATTTTGTGGTTATCACTTCTGAAGAGCGCTGCCGTTATGGTATCGAATCCATGAAAAGAACCAAAACGTGGGAAACGAGAGTCCAAGTCGACAATCGGTTTGTGAATTGCCAGCGGCCGTCTCTTTGTATTGCACAGAGGAAATTTCGGGTACTGAAATCAAAGGCATTTAGGGGCCTCATCGAACTACTCCGCGGGCCTTCAAATTTTCTTTGTCCGTTGAATTTGCGTATTGTGTCAGACTGAACATCAATGCCATGCAAAATGCACGTATATTTTATTGTATACATTCACAATGCTCCAACATAACCGCGCAGTAGTCGCCCTTAACTCAAACAGCAACCCGAATTCATCCAACCTCTACCAGCTCTCATACAGCCGACATGTATCGATACAGTAATTTAATTCCCTCTCCGGCCTCCCGACGTCGTTCGGGAATATTGGCTAGCACAACGACAAGGGCAAGGCCGAGGGAAGGCACCAACGGCCAACTTTCCAATTCCTCTTGCAACACGCTGCGCCAGCAGGAGTGCCGAATCTCCCATGTGAATTGCGGACGCTACTTCCGCCTCTTTCTAATATTAGTGCGTAATAGCAGAGGGAATACCGCGGCGTATATTCCGGCTGAGCAACAATGTCTCATCTAATGGAACAATTCCGCCGCCGCAAGGTCCGTTGATTGTCCTGCGTTTGCTCTACCATCTTGTTCTAAAATGCAGACCAACGCCCCCGCCTCTTCATAATAGCGGTCAATCCTCTGCTTTGCTTCTGGGCATTTGATCGCCTCGCTGTCAGCCCGCAGACTCTGCCAAAACTCTTGCGCCTCCTTCCAAACATTTGCGACCGAGCTGAGGTCAGGAAAGGAGCTATCTGCTCTCCTTTGGTACGTCTTACACAAATGATCTAATGATCGCCACCACCCTTCTCCTCTCCCTGCGTAACCAACCAAATTCGTTACAACGGTTCCCCAAAATTGTGAACCCAGCTCATATGCACCGGATCCAGTTTCCTCGGCGAGGACCTCTATCAGAAGGCCCGCGTGCTGAGGAAAACGTTGAATATAAGAAAACCAGATATTTGCTCGATGTTCATTGTTTGTGAGTCGAATGTTGGCGCGACGCAATAAATAAAGAGTAGCAGTGGACCCACGCAGATGATGACCAACTAATTCCAGCCACCGTATTTCTGACAGCGCGCCGTTGTTCTCTGAGCAGCAGGCATCGAATCCATCAACTAGCAGCCGATATGCCTTCTCACGTACGAGCTGATACCATACCAACATGGGGTCCGAACCAGAATTAGGGACCAATAATGAGATGGTGCTCTCAAGACGACTCCCATCTACACCCCCGCCGGCGAACGGACCATGCAGCTCAACAGCTTCCGCCAGCTCCATCAGACATCCCTTCGTACTTTCCGAAAAGCCTTCTTTGCGTTGATAATACAAACCCAGTCTCACTTTATACCACATATATGTTATTAGGCGTCCGGTGACATGTTGCCCAATCGCTGCCTTCCAAAAAATGTCCTCTCGATCCAGGGGAAACGAGGTACTGGTTAATTGGGAGGCCGCAAAGTCGTGATAGGGGGCATAGAGCAGTGCTGTGCAGAGGTATTCTCCGTATCGAGGACTGGTTCGCAGAGTAAGATGTAGTGACGCTGAAACGAGGAGAGGAATGCGGAAGTCCAAGCTCGCCGGGTTGCTTTTAGGCTGGCTGAGCTCCAACGAATCCTTCCAGAATGCGACAATGTCATGTTCACGACAAGAGAGTACCGAATCCACGGTGGTCCCGATTTCCTGGTATACGTCCGCTTCCAAACTAGATTCATTTGAAAGCACGACTCGGACGCATCGCCTGCAGCTGCGAATCGCATCCTCTCGGCGGAATCGATCACATTGCGTCTGTGCTAAGAAGAGCCAGAAATGGTAAACATCGGGCCACAATCCGGTCAGCCGGGTCCAAAACACAGCGTTGCCTGGTGCGTTGAAAGGCTTTTGATAGCTGTTAAGGGTGCGTGACACGTGAAACGATCGGGGATGCTTCAGTACCTTTTCCATCCAGAACTTCACAGCCCAATCCTCGTCCATGGCATCTGTG
>Ga0335081_10023054_pt1 | contig 10073 bp, 8 predicted proteins | sample Lox_Sample_35_FD_206713 | JGI IMG/M metagenome (GOLD analysis project Ga0335081, IMG submission 206713) | Soil microbial communities from Loxahatchee National Wildlife Refuge, Florida, United States - Lox_Sample_3.5 | ecosystem: Environmental > Terrestrial > Soil > Wetlands | place: USA: Florida... | reverse complement strand
TCCGCGCAGGTGCTGCAGTGGAGAACCCCGCCAGCCGCCACCAGCATGCTTTGGCTTGACCGGGCAGTGCTCGCGATGAGGAGCATGCGGGGCGTCGTGTGGCGTCAGACGGTCTCGGTGATGATGTCCGCGTGATCAAGGGTGGCCGTGTAGGCGCGGATGTCTTCCGGATCGCTGGTGAGGATCTGCGCTGGCCCGTGCAGGGCGGCGGTCACGACGACGAGGGCGTCCACGGAGTCGGGACGCTTCTTCGGTGGCAGCAGGGCCTTGCCGAGCATGGCCCCCGCCCGCTTGTATGTATCCAGGCTGGCTGTCCGTGCGCACGCCACGCAGCCGCCTCCGATGGCATCGGTAGCCCGGATCGGCGTCGCGGAGTCCCGTGCCTGCGGAACGGTGCAGTCCTTCAGGTACTGGCTGAATGCGTGGACCGTCTTAGGGTCGGGCCGCCAACACTGGGCGAGGACGGGGCCGATGACGATGGGCCGGTGCGCCGCGGCGCGGAGAGCATGGTGCAGCACGACGGCGGCGGGCTTCCCACGCAGGAGCGCCACGAGCATGCCCGGGTCATAGACCACCGTCCGGGTGGTCACGCGACCCCAGTCTCGCCGGTCCCGTCAGACCCTAGCGCCGAGCGCATGACCCGGAGCACAAGGTACTGCTCCTTGGCGGTGAGATCCTCGAACGCCGGCAGTGGCGCCGGGCTGATCTCCGCCGCTTCCGCCAGCGCGGAGGCATTCCCGGCATCCAGTGGGGTGAACACCGCAGACGCGGCGTCATCGGCCGCCATCTGCGCGATGGCGGCAGCGGCCATGTACGCCGACACGTCCAGCCCGGCGGCCTCCGCATGCGCTTTGATCGCCCTTTGGATAGCCGGGTCCGTCGAGATCGAGAACCGCGTGTTCGCCATGCCTCATAGTAACACGCCGTATTACGGTCTGGAGCGTTCGGCAAGGCAGATCGGAAGTTCCCGACCCCAGCCGCGTGGTCTAACGATCACCGGCTCATTGCGGTCGCCAGCCCGGACGCCATCGGGTCAACGGTGACGGGCACACTCCGGGGAGACACCGCAACGCCCCTTCATTAGTCCGCGAGGCGATCAGCGCGGCTGCCCGGTTGGTGCCACGAAAGGCAGCTCCCATTGGATCACCTCGCCTGGCCCTTGTCATCGCGCACCTGCCAGCGCCTCAAGCGCGAACTCACTGGCCAGGAGTGGTGTGCTGCATTGGCCTTTTGGTGCGCTCGGTCTTCGGACACTGTCGGAATACCGATGCTACGGGGCCTCGATCTGGGCTTGGACCAGTTTGCGGCCCGGGTGGTAGGTCAGCCTGAGGCCCATCTGACGGAATGACAGTCAGCAGCCGATAGCGAGGGCAAGCAGGCATGCAAAGTGTGATCACGGCTGGAACCGGGCGCGATCTCCGCGCTACGTGCCTGGGTGCCGGAAACGATCAGCCTTGCCATGACAGCGAGATCGCGTGACGAAAGTGGCGGCTTCGGTCCGTCCGAACCGGCTGACCTGGGCGGACCCGCCTCGGGGTCATCCGGGAGTAGGGCCGAATGAGCTGTGCGGAAATCGGCGCTAGCTAGTGCCACGGGCAGGCGGTGACGCCCGGCGCGCACCCTGATCGCAGAGGCCTCGTCACCCGGAAAGGTCCGGCGGACCGTCTGAGCTGCCCCCGCTGACCTGCCGGGAGCTAGGCGCGTGGGACTCGTGCCAGCGGAGCGTCACGTCGAGATGAGCACCGGCCTGGGCCGCCGCGATGACGCCGCCGAGTTTGCCGTTGAGCGTGACGCCGAAAGAGATTTCGATATCCTCCGGGCACCGGGCCATCTCGCGGAAGCCGTCGATCATCTGCGCCGCGGCGGCCGTGACCGGTGCCAGCGCCGCACGGAGAGTCTTTTCCGCGACCTCCAGGCGGTCACCGACGCTCACGGCGCCGCTCCCTGTCCGGGGTGCCGCCGAGACCGCGACGGCCGTTCCGTCGTCCAGGATGAATTCAATGGCATCGGCCATGCGGGTCCCTTACGCTTTCGCTTCACGCTGCATCACAGGCGTTTTTCGCCACCTGCAGCTCGCCGGGGCCTTGCACCCCCTGCGCGGTCTTTTGCAGGCCAGCCAGAAGGCCGCCGAGAGACCGGAGATTATCGACGTAGTCAAGAATTGCCTGCTCAAATGCCGCTGACAGGTCGGGCGCCATGATGTCCTCGGCAGAGAAGCACCGCGGGCCGCCGGTTTCCGGCTTGAGCAGGCTTGCTATATCCCGTTCTGCGCCGGGTGGGTAGTCGGCGGGCCGCACCGCGCTGTCGGCGGAGAACGCGTGTCCGCCGGGCTGGTCAACCCATAGTTTCTGCGCCCGGCTGGAAGCGAGGTACTGAAGCAGGCTCCGCGCGTACGGGTTGCCGGTGAACAGGCCCATGAAGTCGCCGGAGACCAGGACCGGGGCAGGGCTGCTGGATATCGGGGGGAACGGCACGTAGCTATAACCGGCCATCGAAGTCAGGCCGGTAGCGGACAGGGCGCCGTGCTCAAGCTCACAGCCCCCGGCGGCCATTGCCCTGTTGTACGGGGTTTCCAGCGCCGCCAGCGCGCCGCCGCGGACAGCGGCGCCGTAGCGGATGAGCGCTCCCCAGGCCTGCCATGCGCCGCCGACCGCGCCGGGCTTCCAGGCGCCGGCGAGCCAGCTCTCGTACGTTCCGGCCCCGGACGCAGACAAGAGGATGTCCGCCACCCAGTCGGCACCCGGCCACCCAGAGGTTGATCCGCTCTCCAGCCCGAGACACCAGGGCGTGCCGCTGCGGGAGATCTTCTCCAGCGCCGCCCATGTCGCGCCCGCCAGAACGCCCTTCTTGTACCAGATCAGGCTCTTGACGTCTGCCTTGACGGGGACCGCATAGACCATGCCCGACGGGGACTCCGCCAGGCTGCGCCAAGGCTGGTCGTAGGAGCCCAGGCCGATGGAGAGCGGCTTGAGCCCATCGGCCTTCCCCTCGTACTGCTCGACCGCGCCTGGGCTCGGCAGGTCCACCAGGTCCGGCAGATCCCCGGTCGCCGCGTCGGCTTCGAGCTGCTGGGCGAACGCCGGCGTGGACTTGATGCTGAGCCGGAAATGATGGCTCTGCGCGAACGGATGGGCGACGTTGTAGAACGCACTGTATTCCGTCCCGGTCCAGGGAACTATGACCGTTACGGTGGCCTCCTGGCTAGCGCCGCCGCACGCGGTGGCGCCGGCGCACAGCGCGGCGGCCAGGCCGAGCGCCACGGCGCAGCGCGTGAGCCGGGGCTTCATGAGGACTGGAACCGATAGTCGGCAAGCCGGCGACGGTACCCGAGGTGCGCCATCACCGCGGCGGCGAGGAACAGCAGCAGGGCGCAAGCCAGCGCGACGGGATGCCCGGCCAGGGGATCCTGGCTGAGGGTCAGCTCGTCATCCAGGTTGAGGAATCCCGCGGTGGCAGCGGTGGCCGTGACCGTCAGCAGCGATCCCCACAGCCATGGGCTGACGTGCCGCCGGAAGTGCCGGGCCAGCAGGCGGGCCGTCGCCCCCGCGAGTACCAGCACGGCGATGACCGGCCCGAGCAATGCCCACCAGAACGCCGCCGGATCAATCGGCCACGCGCCACGCTGTGTGCGCAGCGCAGTCTGCTCGGCCTGGCTGAGGCCGCCCAGCGCCGTCGCGAGACCGCTCGCGCCTCTCGTGGCGTAGCTGCCGCCGGCCGCGGCGAGCTGGCTGCCGAGTTCGCCGTCACTGACGGCGTTCTCGCTGAGCTGGAGGTACGTTTGGAGCTGGCCCTGCGCGAACTGGATCTCGCTCGTCCCGTCCGTGCCCGCGCCGTTGTTCTCGGCGGCGAGCGCGAGATCCCTGCTCACCTCGCTGATGTCGTTGACGTAATTTGATCCGGTGCCCGTCAGCTCGACATCCTCGGCGGTGAGCGTGCGATTCAGCGCCTTCCCGGCGTCCGTGACGGCGATGCTCGCGGCGCTGATGTCCCTGATGGCCTGGCGTGTCCGTATTGCGGTGCCGATATCGCTGCTCGCCTGGATGGCGACCAGGAGGTAGAGCAGCGCCGCGGCCGCGATACCGAGCAGCACGCCGTTCCGCAGCCAGCCCAGGACATAAACAGGATGGGCCGCGCGCAGGCGACGGTACCCCGCGGTGACGAGCCGGCGTGCCTCGCCCGGCGGGGTGGTGCGCGCGGTCACGGCAGGTTCCCGCCCTCGAACTGCGCGCCGCAGGCTTCGCAGAACGTGAGCCCGGCTTCTTCGTCAGCCAGCTCACCGCACCCGCGGCAGGTACGGGCACCGGCCGATCGCCCTCCCTCCCCGCCGGCCCGGCCTGAGGCGGGGGCGATGGCGGCCGGGCGGCCCGTCTTGGTCGAGTGCAGCCCGAGCCGCTGGATTTCACCGTGTGTCACGCCGGGGTGGACCCGCACCCCGCCGTCCGGTGCAGGGACCGCGATGCCCTCAAGAAGCGGCAGCCTCGCATCATCTGATTCCCGCGCCAGCCGGATCGCCACGGCCAGCTCGCCGTCGGCGTCGGCGGGCCGGCCGCTGAGCCACGCGTCGGCGCACGCGCGCATGGCCATGGTGAGTTCGCGTTCCTTCTCAACCCGCGTGAGGCTCTCGGGCACCTGGGTCTGGAAGCCCGGCGTGGCGTGCCTGCGGACCTCCAGCGGAGCTTCGGCGCAGTGTGCGTGCACACCGCCGGCGAGTTCCGCGAGCAGGTCGACCCGGACCGCGCGCAGAGATTCACCCTCTTTCACCGCGGGAAGCGCGGCGGGGTCGAAGCGCAGCGACAGCTTGTAGCGCCTGGTCTCCCGTTCCTCCCAGGCGCCCAGTGGCACGTCCACCGCGGCGTCCCCGGCCGGGCGCTGGTCCGGGGTCAGGTCAGCCTGGCGGGGGAATTCCTGCGTGATGGCGGCGATCCGGGACCACTCGCTGGGGGTCAGCCGCAGGTACGTCCGTGGCGTGACCACGCGGCGTACCCGGCGGATGAGCTGGGTGAAGTCGTCCGTGAGGTCGGCGACCCGGAGGACCGCGGTGGCGTCACCGTGCAGGGCATCCGCGATGTGCTCCAGCTCGGCGTAGTCCCAGTCGCCCGCGAGGCCGCGCACGTCGCAGGCGAACTGGTCAGCGCAGGTGCTCAGCGCGCGGTCGAGTTCCTCGCGGGTCTCATGCTGGTTCTTTCCGTCGGTGTACAGCACCGCATGACGCGCGGCGCCGGGCGCCGCCCCCGCCGCGAAGAGCCCCGCGGCGGCGATCAGCCACCGGCTGATCCTCGTGCCGCCATCGGGCCGGAGGTTCATGACCTGCCTCCTGGCCGCCGCCCTCGTTCCGGCGTCGGCCGCGGCAAGCTCTCCGGTCGCGGGGAAGACCGGCTCGGTCGTGTGGTTTCCCGCGATGATCGCGAAGAGCGCGCCATCAGGCAGTCCGTCGATCGCGGCGCAGGCTGCTCGTAACGCCTCATGGATCTTGTTGTGGCCCCACATGGAGCTCGACCGGTCCATGATGAGGATCTCGGCGATCCGCGGCGGGTGCCCGGCCATCTCGGCAGACGGCGCCCCGATCGTGATCAGGGCCTCGATGCGATCGGCATCGGCTGCCAGGTGACGGGTCGCGTCGATCTCGATGCCGAACGCGAGCCCGGGTGCCTCAATGCCGCTCACCGGCGCCGTCATCTCCTCAAATACGCTGCATGGCCGCTTGCTCCCGGGAAGGCAGTTTATGCACTGACCGGGGGGCGGTCACGGATTCGCCGGAATCCGCGCTGCCACCACCACTCGACCGGCGGACGGAGATTGCTGGCGAGATCGATCATGGCGAAGAATTCTCCTTTGGTGCGGGCGGATTGAGCGAGTTCGGGAATCATTTCCGAAAGCGCGAGCCATTCGCCCGTGATGGTGGACATGCCGTACTCGATCTCGGCTCGCAGCCCGGTCAGGGTCTCGGGCGCCGCGGAGAGCTCCTTCGTGAGCTCCCGGGCTCGCTCCAGGTCCGCGAGGGTCGGCTGGCACGTGTCCGTGACGGCGGACAGGAGCCGCACGGTGGCGATCCGCGCTTCCTCCTCGAACCGGAGCTCGCGTTCCTGGAGTTCCGCGGCCAGCCTTTCGGCGGTGTCCACCGCCTCGGCGCGCCGGCCTGCGAGCAGGTGCGCGCGGGCCAGGCCGAAGGCCGCGGCGCCGAGCGCCGGGGCGGTGTCCGCCACCGTCTTGTAGCAGTGGCACGCTTCGTCCGCTTGGTCCGGATCGCCGCCGATCTCGGCACATACCCCTAGCGCCAGCGTGGGGATCAGTTCGCCCGGCAACGCGTCGCGTACGGCGCTGAAGAATTCGCGGGCGCCGGGCGCATCGCCGCGGGCGAGCCCGATTAGGCCGCCGTACCAGGCCCCGACCCAGAACCATTCGGGCAGGCGAGCCTGGCCAAGGGCGTGCTCCGCATCGCCGGGGCGCCCATGCCGCAGCGCCGCACGGCACTCGGCGAGGGAGGTCGCGCACGCAGGCGTCATCGCGGGTTCATCAGGATCGGCCAGTGGCGCCGGCAGCGCCGCCACCGCCTCGCCAGGGCGGGGGGCGGCGAACGGCGGGGCCATCTCGAGCCCGCGGCGCCCGCTCGCGCGAGCCGTGATCCAGTGGCTGAGCGGGCGCGCCTTGCCGAGCCCGCCGTCCAGCGTGGCGGTCATCGACCCGAAGATCGCGGACGGCCTCGTGACCTGCCGCCGGGCCGGTGACACGGCCACCACCTGCCTTATTACTCCGCTGAGCTGCTCCGCGAACTGGCGGGCTGAGACAAACCGGCGCCGCGGAAGGCGGGTGTCCGTAGCGCGCGCTAGCAGCCGGTCCAGCGCCTCGATACCAGGGTCGCCCGGATTCCTGGGGAGATGGCGGCAGATTTGCCGCAGGGTCGTCCCGAGGCAGAACAGGTCAAAGCCTGGCGTGGGAAAGCTGCGTTCCCGATCCGCCGGGGGCGGCGCGTAAGCCTTCGTATAGATGGTGACGGGCCGCGGGCTCCCGAGTTTCCGCACCGCGCCGAAGTCGATGAGCCGTACCCGGTCACGCGATCCGCCAGCGTCCCGCTCACCGAACCTGATGATGTTCTCCGGCTTGACGTCGAGGTGCAGCAGGCCCCTTTCATGCAGGTAGTCGAGCGCCTGGAGAATCTGCAGCCCGTGGGCGAGGATGACCTCAAGCCGGTCATAAGCCCGCGCGGGCAGCGGCGTTCCGCGCACGTATTCCAGTACGAGGTACGGTCCCTCAGGCTCGTAACCGTAGATCCGGACAATGCTGTCGTGCCGGAGCCCGGCCAGCGCATCGCGTTCCAGTCGCGCGGTCTCGGCGTCCGCAGGGGCCATTTTCTTCAGCACCACGTCAGTGCCGAGGTTGTGATCATGAGCCAGAAGCGCCGTGCCGAAGCTGCCGGCGCCGAGTTTCCGCCTGATCTTGTAGCGCCCGGCGGCAACGTAGCCGGCATCCGCACGAGTGAAGTCGAACGGGCGACCGCAGTTCCGGCAGAAACCCGTCACCCGCCCCGGCGCGGATCCGCGGGCTCGCCCGATGGGGTGCCCGCAGTTACCGCAGAACCGTGCCTCCTCAGGAACGGCCCCCCGCGCTTGCGCGGGCTCCTGCGCCGGCGGCGGGATGGTGTCGGCCGCCACGAGCCCCAGCCCCCACCACGGCTCCGGCCGCGCGGGGAGCGCCCGCGCGGCGTCGTGCGCCGGCCGCACCTGGCCTGGCGCCCTGCCGCGGTCCCGCAGCGACCGCCGGCCGCAGGCGGGGCAATACCCCTGACTGTCAATGTCACCCCGCCCGCAGCCGGGGCGGTTACACCTGGCCACGGGCCTCCTCGTCACGGTGGCCGACGCGGCGATCGGCCTCGGCCTTGTACCGGTCGACCGCCGCGCCCGCGGCGCGGAGGTCGACCGGGGCTTGCCACACAGCGCGGTACGCCTGGCCGTGCAGGTCCCCGAGCTGCCGGTCTTCCGCGCCGAAACACCGTGCGGCGCGCTCGCGGTGCGCCTCAAGGGCATTCCGGAGCTCCTGCAGGCGATCCTCCAGGCCCGCCAGCGCCGTCCTGAAGGACACCATCTCGGCCAGCGCCGTCACCGCTGCTTCCTCGATTGCCGCCAGTTCCGGGTTATCATCCGTCTCGCGGGCGACGGCGAGCCGGACCCGCAGCCTGGGCGCCCAGGCACGCGGCAGCGCCGGCGGCCGGCGGAACCGTCGCTCGCCGCGGGTGCCGGCCCGGGCCGCTTCGTCCTCGGCGGCGGCGAGTTCCGTCACGCGCGCGGCCACGCCGGCCGCGGTAACCTCGCGCGCGGAGCCTCCGGCGAGCGGTTCGGGGGCAAGCGACACCTCGTACGGCAGGTTCTCCGGGGGCGGCCCATCGAATCCGAGCACCAGCCGCAGACCGCGCGAGCGGGCGCGGACGGCCAGCGGCCGCAGCAGCTCCCGGACCAGCGTCTCGGGGGACTGCGCCCGGTCGACGCCGACCATGACCAGGCAGACCGGCGGCTGGCGCTTCCACAGCCAGTCGATCGGAGAGCTGTCGCCGGGGGGCACCCCGAACCGCTCCGTAAGGTAGCGCATCATGTCGGCGGCGGTTTTGCCGTGCGCGTCGTACGCGGCGTCAATATCACCAAGGTGCAGCACGGTATCCCGCGGCGCGGCCGTGAGCTCGGCGCTGGACGTCCCGGCGCGGGTCGCCGGGTCAGCGGTGCGGACCAGCCGGACCAGCCATCCGGTGCCGGTCGCGGTGCCGCCGCCGGGCAGCACCACCGTCCCGGCCCACCCGCCGGCGAGCAGCCGCCTGAGCTCCTGGGTTAATGCGACGCGCAAGGTGTCGCCGCGCGCCAGTTCCGGCAGCCTGCGGCCGGATGATGGGAAGTGGCCGGTGGGTTCGCCGGTCACGTAAGGGGCGGCGGCCGGCAGGTAGTGGCGGATCGTCTCGGCCGGCATCATCCACGCGCCCCTGGCGAGCTTGTCCTGGTGGCCCGGCACGCCGTAGTGCGTGACGTTGATGTAATCCGCCGCGATGATACCGACCACGTGACCGGCGTGGTCCCCGCCCCGCACCAGCACGCCCGCGCCCGAGTACCCCGGCTCGATCCACTGCCCTTCGGCGGCCACGGGATTCAGCAGGCCGAGTTCTCCCCAGCGCCCACCGTCCCCGGCCAGCTCCGCCTCGGCCCAGATCCCGTAGGGCGCCGCCGCTTCCGGGAAGCCGTATGCACCCACCGTGCCGCCGGAGAGGGGCGCGCACCACAGCACGGCGCGCGCATCACATGGTGCCGCATCGCCGAGCCTGAGCAGGGTCACATCGCCGCGCCGGGTGCCACCGCCCTGGAATACCCACGAACCCGGGACAACCCGCGCCATCGTGCGCCATTCCGGATCGCAGACGGCACTCTGGACCGTGACCGGTGTCATCTCGTCGCCGACCACGTGCGCGCAGGTAAGCACGTGCCATTCGTCGAGGAGCACCCCGGCGCCGCGGCCCGACCCGGTTACCCGGACACGCCACGCGTTCTCTTTGTGGTCGTGCATCCCCACACCGTAACCGTATAGCCCGGCTCCGGAGCGGACAATGCCGCACGTAAGCCGTATCCAGCCCCCGTCTTCGTGACCGGCACCGGCTCGCCGGCCAGGACTGGGTGGTCATCGGCACCCGGTCAGAGACTGCCGAATCCACCATGCGCGAGTGCGCCGCACTCGGAATCCGGCACGTATGGATGCATCGCGGGCCCGGCCGCGGGAGCGTGTCTGCGCCGGCGGCGGAGTACGGCGGAGTACGGCCGCCAGCACGACATCAAGGTGATCAAGGGGGTGCGCGACATATTTGTAGGGGTGCTGGGGAAGTCCAGGTCGGGCGGGTAATCTGGAAGTGTTAAAACTTCCAGAGGAGCCTGGATGACCGAGGAGCCGCTTGACGAGCTGGAACGCCAGCGCACGGAGCTGTACGCGCGGCTGGCCGGGACCGGCGATTTCCGTCCCGGCAGCGTCAACGAGACGTGGCGCCGCTGCGGCAAGCCGAACTGCGCCTGCGCGCAGCCAGGTCATCCCGGCCATGGGCCGCGGTACCT
>Ga0335081_10023053_pt1 | contig 10074 bp, 7 predicted proteins | sample Lox_Sample_35_FD_206713 | JGI IMG/M metagenome (GOLD analysis project Ga0335081, IMG submission 206713) | Soil microbial communities from Loxahatchee National Wildlife Refuge, Florida, United States - Lox_Sample_3.5 | ecosystem: Environmental > Terrestrial > Soil > Wetlands | place: USA: Florida... | reverse complement strand
GGTATCCCGGTCATGACCTTCGCGGGCGGGGACGCCGGCAAGGCGGAGGGCTGCAACCGCATCGCCTTCATCGGCAACGTCGACAACAAGGGCGACGGAGCCAAGCTGGCGGAGGAACTCGCCAAGGCCATCAACTACGAGGGTGAGGTGGCGGCCCTCGATGGAACCATCGGCGCGCCCTCGCACGAGCAGCGGATCGAAGGCTTCAACGAGGTGATGGCCAAGTACCCCAAGATCAAGGTGGTCGCTCGCCAGCGCGACGATGACGACCTCGAGAAGGCGGTCAACCAGACCGAGAACTTCCTCCAGAAGTTCCCCAACCTGAAGGGCATCTGGTGCAACAACATGACGAACCCCATCGGCGCGGCCCAGGCGGTCGTCGCGGCCGGCAAGAAGGGCAAGGTCGTCATCGTCGGGATGGACCACGACCTTCGCACGCTCAACTACGTGAAGGACGGGACCATCCTTGCGGCTCAGGTGCAGAACAACTACGACATGGGATTCTTCAGCATCGTGACGGCGCTCAAGATCGCCGACGGGGCCCGCCTCGGAAGCGGCATCGACCAGGAAGTCTACAACGTCGGGTCGACCACCGTTCACCAGGACCAGGCGCAGGCGTTCATCGACATGCTGTACAAGAAGTAGCGTCGCCAGGTCACCGGAAGGCCACTCGCCGCGGTCGAACTCCGGCGGCGGGTGGCCTCGGGGACCGCCACCGGCTCTTTGCGCGAGGATGAGGGCGTCATGAGCGCACCCGCTCTCGAGATGCGAGGCATCTGCAAGGCCTTCCCGGGCACGGTCGCCCTGAAGGACGTTAACTTCTCGGTCGCCAACGGCGAGGTCCGAGCCCTCATCGGCGCGAACGGCGCGGGCAAGAGCACGCTCATGAACGTGCTCGTCGGCGTGCATCAGAAGGACGCCGGCGAGATCACGGTGCGCGGGCAGAGGTTCGAGCACGCCTCGCCCTCCGAGGCGCTCCGGCGCGGCATCGCCATCGTTCCCCAGGAGCTGAGCCTCGTCCCCGAGCTCTCGGTGGCGGAGAACGTCTTCCTGGGGAACTTCGTGACGGGCCAGCACCGCCTCATCGACTGGAAGGCGACGCAGCGGCGGGCGGAAGACCTCCTCGGGGGGATAGGGGTTCACCTGGACGTCACGGCCAAGCTCGGGAAGCTCAGCGCGGCCTACCAGCAGCTCGTCTCCATCGCCCGCGCGCTGGCCTTCGGCTCCCACATCCTCATCCTCGACGAGCCGACCGCGTCTTTGAGCGCGCACGAGACGGAGCTCCTCTTCGGGGTGATGCGGCGCTTGCGCGACGGGGGCACGGCCATCGTCTTCATCACCCACCACCTCGACGAGGTGAAGGAAGTCGCCGACGGGCTGACCATCATGCGCGACGGACAGGTGGTCTTCGATGGCCAGGCCAAGGATCTGCCCATCCCCGAGATCATCTTCCACATGGCCAACCGGCGGGTGGAGTTCGAGCGGGCAGAGGAGAGCGCGGCCCGCGAGGAGGTGTTCCTGGAGGTTCGCGGCCTGAGCCGGCGGGGCGAGTTCAGGGACGTGTCGTTCAGGGTTCACCAAGGGGAGATCCTAGGCATCGCCGGCCTGGTGGGGGCCGGGCGTACCGAGCTGTGCAACGCCCTCTTCGGCGTCACCCGGAAGGAGGCCGGGGCGATCCTGATCAACGGGGCGGAGGTGGACATCGCCGGACCGCGCGTCGCCATAGCGCAGGGCATCGGCTACGTGCCCGAGGAGCGGAGGCGGATGGCGCTCTTCGCGCTCCTCTCGGTGCTCGAGAACGCCCTCATCGCTTCTTTCAAGAGGGTCTCGCGACGCGGCTTCATCGACTTCCAGCGCTGTGGCCGTGAGACCGCCGAGCTCGTCCAGGAACTCGGGATCAAGACGCCCTCCGTCGAGACCGCGATCCGGGCGCTCTCGGGCGGCAACCAACAGAAGGTGATCCTGGCGAGGTGGATCGCCAAGCAAACGCGCATGCTCATCCTGGACGAGCCGACGCGCGGTATCGACGTGAACGCCAAGGCGGAGATCCACAGGCTCATCCGCCGGCTGGCGGCGCAAGGGGTGGCCATCATCGTCGTCTCCTCCGAGGCGGACGAGATCCTGGCCCTGGCAGACAGGCTGATGGTCATGCACGAGGGCGAGGTGAAGGGTTTCCTCGACGATCCCCGCCACTGCACTCAGGAGGACATCCTGGCGGTGGCCATGGCGACCGCGACCGAGGCGGCCGCGAACTACGAGCCGAGGAAGAAGAGCTACCGCCTGGCCTTCGTCCACATGCTGGCCCATCCCTGGTACGACGCGATCAAGGTCGGCATCGACGCCGCGGTGGCGAGCTACGCGAAGCGCGGCGTGTCGGTGGCGTACGACTTTCTCGCCCCGCCCGCCCCGGACGGGGACGCCCAGGTGGCCATGCTCGAGACCGTGGCGAAGAACCGTCCCGACGCCATCGCGGTCGACATCAGCGACGTTGCCAAGGTCGTTCCCGCCATCAACCGCATCATGATGAGCGGGGTCCCGGTGATCACCTTCGGGGGAGGGGACGCCGGAAGAGCGGACGGCTGCGATCGCATCGCCTTCATCGGAAACGTCGACAACCGCGGCGACGGAGCGAAACTGGCGGAGGAACTTGCGAGGGCCATAGACTATCAGGGCGAAGTGGCCACGCTGGAGGGTACCCCCGGCGCGCCTTCCCATGAGCAGCGCATTGCCGGTTTCGACGAGGTGATGGCGAAGTACCCGCGGATCAAGATCGTGGCGCGGCAACGCGACCGCGACGACCTCGACACGGCCGCCAAGCAGGCGGAGGGCTTCCTGCAGAAGTTCCCAAGCCTCAAGGGCATCTGGTGCAACAACATGACGAACCCGGTCGGGGCACTCCAAGCGCTGGCCGCGGTGGGGAAGCTCGGCAAGGTGGTGGTGGTCGGCATGGACCACGACCTGCGTACGCTCCAGGCCGTGAAGGACGGGACCATCCGGGCTGCACAGGTACAGAACGGGTACGACATGGGGTTCTACGCCGTCATCGCGGCTCTCAAGATCGCCGACGGCGCGCGAGCAGGCAGCGGGATCGAACGGGAGATCCAGAACGTCGGCTCGACCACCGTCTACCAGGACCGGGCGCAATCGGTCATCGACGTGCTGTACAAGCGCAGCGAAGGGGCGGCGGGGAGTGCCACGTCTGCTGTGCATTGAGACGCCCAAGCGAGGCCGAGATATGGAACGAACCATCGACCGTCCCGCCGCCCAGTTGCCGGCGGTCCAAGCTCGGGCGAAGCGCGCCGCGAGCCGGATACTTCGATCGACGCCCGCCGCGGTCTTCGCGGTGGTGCTGGTGGTGTCGATCATCGTCCACGCCCTGACCGGCGTATTCTTCACCGCCTACAACATCGCCACCCTGTTTCGGCAGGTATCCTTCATCATGCTGGTGTCGTTCGGTCAGACGCTGGTGCTGATCATGGGCGGCATCGACCTGTCGGTGGCGAGCGTGGCGGGCCTGAGCAGCCTCGTCGCCGGGCAGCTCACCACCCAGTCCGGGATCGACCCGTACCTCTGTCTTCTGATCGCGCTCGCGGTGGGCGCGGCCGCCGGGACCGTGAACGGGCTACTCATCCAGGGCCTGCGGCTGACCCCCTTCATCGTCACCCTGGGCACGGCCGCCATCTACAAGGGCATCGTCTACGTGTACACGAAGGGCATGCCCATCACCGGGATCCCGCCGGTGGCCACCAAGCTCGGGCAAGGCATGCTCTTCGGCACGGTACCGTATCCCGCCATCTTCACCGTCCTTGTGGCGGCTCTCCTCATCACGATGCTCAGGCGGACCGCCTTCGGGAGGCATATCTTCGCCATCGGCGGAAACGAGCAAGCGGCCTCCATCGTGGGCGTGAAGATCAACGAGGTCAAGGTGATGGTGTACACGCTGTGCGGTCTCCTCTCCGGCCTCGGCGGCATCCTCATGACCATGCGGCTCGCCTCGTCCGACGTCCGCATCGGCGAGAACTGGGTCATGCCCTCCATCACCGCAGCCATCCTCGGCGGCACCTCGATGAGTGGAGGCGCGGGCAGCATCATCGGGACGGTGGTGGGAGGCCTCATGATGGGGGTGATCTCGACGAGCATTACCCTGACCGGGGTCTCCTCGTACTGGGAGACCATCGTGACTGGCGGCGTCATCCTCGTCGCGGTGGCGTTCGACGCGATCCGGCAGCGGGGTCAGAAGGGGTGAACGGGCACCGGGGTGGGGCCCCTGAACACTCGGAGGCACAGTAGCCCGCGCTTGGCGGAGCCGCTGCTTCAGGGCTCGGGTGGCAAGCCTTGTCGTCGCCAGGACCACGGGGTCGTAGGCTCTGGTGTGGAGGTGCCACGGCCATCGTCGGGGCCCATCGGTCCGGCGAGCCTGCCCGCGACCAGAGACCAAGTGTTGCCCTCGTCGCTGGCCTTGAGGAAAGAAGGAGCCAGGACCGTTCACCGAGCCTGTAAACGCCGCGGTGCTTACGATAGGAATCCAGGTAGGCTGCACGCGCGACGAGTTGGAAACCATGACCCAGAGAATGGCACGCCGACAGCCATCGAGCCTCGTTACCGTGCCACGGGACGTAGATGGCCTCACGCGGCTTCGCCTCATCGTCAAGATTGCGCTCATGTACCACCAGCGCGGACTATCACAGGCGCAGATCGCTAGTGACCTCGGTTTCTCCCAAGCGCGCGTCTCCCAGCTGCTCAAGGCGGCGGAGGAGCAAGGGGTCGTGGAGACGGTCGTGCACGTCCCTGCGGGAATGTTCAGCCACCTTGAGGACGCGCTCGAACAGGGCTTCGGTCTTGAAGAAGCGACGGTGATCGACACTGGCCCCGCCAGCGGGGACCTGAATCACGCGTTGGGCGCGGGCGCGGCCCCCTTCGTCCGCCTGGGGCTCGAGGGGGCCAAGGTGATCGGCGTCGCGGCATGGAGCGAAACGCTGCTGGCGGCCGTCGAGGCCATGCAGCCGGTTGAGCACGGCAGCGGCCGCTACGTGGTGAACGCCTTCGGTGGGTTTGGGCCCGCGGCCTCGCAAGCTTACACTCGCCTCATGGAGCAGCTCGCGCGACTGTGCAACGCGCGCCCGGTGTTCTTGCTCGGGCCTGGCGTGGTGGCCACCGCCGCGCTGCGCAACGCCCTCCGTCGCGAGCCACAAGTCGTGGACGTCGTCTCCTTTTATGATCAGCTCTCCGTTCTACTCGTGGGAATTGGTGCCCTTCCGGGATCGCGTGTGTTTCGGGAGAGCGGCTATGTTAGCGAGGAGGACGAAGCCGAGCTTCGCTCGAGGGGCGCGGTCGGTGACGTCGCCCTGCATTTCTTCGATGCCGAAGGTCGGCCCGTCCGGTCCTTGCTCGACGAGCGGGTGTTGGGTATCAGCCTCGAGCAGCTGAAGCGGGCTCCCAAGACGATTGCCATCGCTGGTGGCGAAGCCAAGTTCGATGCGATAAGGGCCGCGCTACGCGGTCGGTGGGTCGACACTCTCATCACGGACCTCGAAACAGCTCAGGAGCTCCTGAAACGGCCCTGAGCGTTCGCGCCGGGGCTGAAAGCGAAGGGATCTGGAGGGCGGTCGGGTTACATGAGGGCCTTGATGGGACATGGTCCGATGGGGGGTAGACTCGTAGACTACGGCCGAAGGACGACTCGGCGCCAGATTGAACGATGACGCGCAAGTCACAGCTGGTCGAGGTCCCTGTCAAGCCCGAGGGAGAATCCCTACGGCGGCTCCGAATGATCGTGCGGATCGCCCTCATGTACCACCGGCACGGGCTGTCCCAGGCCGAGGTGGCGAAGCAGCTCGGCCTCTCGCAGGCGCGGGTCTCGCAGCTCCTCAAGGCGGCAGAGCAGCAGCGTATCGCGGAGACGGTCGTCCACGTGCCGCCCGGCATGTTCAGCGACCTGGAGGACGAGCTCCAGCGCGCGTACGGGCTCGACGAGGTCGTGGTGGTCGATACGGGGCCGGACCAGAGCGATCCGAAGAGGGCCTTGGGGGTGAGCGCCGCCCCATTCCTCCAGCTTGCGCTCGAGGGCACGAAGGTCATCGGCATCACGGCTTGGAGCCAGACGCTCCACGCGGCGGTCGAGGTCATGAAGCCCCTTGCGCCCGTCCCCGGGCGCCTGGTGGTGAACGTGTTCGGCGGGTTCGGTCCGTCGACGTCCACCGGCTATTCGCAGCTCATGCAGAGGTTGGCGCAGCTCTGCGCGGCCCGGCCGGTCTTCCTGCTGGGGCCCGGGATCGTCGCCTCCTCCAAGCTGCGGGATGCGCTCAAACGCGAACAGCAGGTCCGTGATGTCGTCTCCTTCTACGATCGGCTCTCGATCCTCGTGGTCAGCATCGGTGCGCTGGGGTACGGGGTCCAGAACGAGGCTCCGGAGTACGTCAGCATCGAGGACCAGGAGGAGCTGCACGAGAAGGGCGCCATCGGAGACGTGGCCCTGCACTTCTTCGACGCGCATGGCCGGCCGGTCAGCTCATCGCTCGACGAGCGGGTCTTGGGGATCAGCGCGGACCAGCTGAAGCGGGCCCCGCGTGTGCTCGCGATCGCCGGCGGAAAGAAGAAGGTTGAGGTGATTCGCGCAGCCCTTCGGGGGCGCTGGGTCAACTCGCTCATCACGGACCTCACCGCCGCGCAGCAGCTCCTCAAGTCCCCGTGAAGCTCCGCCAGGAGCCCGACCGTGACGCTCCACGAGTATCGCGTCGATACTTGAGGCCTTTCCGCGCGTCGTTCCTCGGCGGCCGCACAAGCCTCCCCACCCCCGCATGGGGAGCTCTGCAGCACTTGACGCGCGCTCCCCAACGGCATACTGTTAATTAGCGTTCATTGATAAATATTACTCCAGGGGACTCAGCGATGTCGAAAGCGGAGATCGGCGAAGCGACGAGGGGCGTGGCCAAGGCGGTGGCGCATGCGCGCCTCCTCCCGTCCCGGGAAAAGGCGCTGGGCATGTATGAGCGCATGGTGCTCATCCGCAAGTACGAGGAGCGGATCTACTACCTGTTCCTGGAGGGCAGCATGCCCGGGAGCATCCACCAGTCGCACGGGCAGGAGGCGTGCGCGGTGGGGATGCTGTACGACCTCGGTCCGGACGACTACATGGTTTCCACTCACCGGCCCGCTGGCCATGACCTGGCCAAGGGGGTGTCGCTGCAGGGGATGATGTCTGAGATGTTCGCCAAGGCGAACGGCTGCTGCAATGGCAAGGGCGGCGCCATGCACACCGGCGACATCGCGGTGGGTGCGCTGCCGGCGAACGCGATCGTGGGTGGGAACATCCCCATCGCCGCCGGAGTGGGCTTGGCCTTCAAGATGCAGAAGAAGCGCAACGTCATCGTGGCCTTCTTCGGCGACGGTGCCAGCAACGAGGGAGCCTTCCACGAGGGCGCCAACGCGGCGGCGCTCTGGGATCTCCCGGTGATCCTGGCTTGCGAGAACAACCTCTACGGCGCCTCCACGCCCTACTCCAAGACCTCCAGGGTGCTGAACATCGCCGACCGGGCCGCGGCGTACGGCATGCCGGGCGAGGTGGTGGACGGCCAGGACGTGCTGGCGGTGAACGAGGCGGCAACGCGGGCCATCGGGCGGGCGCGCCGGGGCGAGGGCCCGACGCTCCTCGAGCTCAAGACCTACCGCATCGGTGGACACTCGCGCAGCGACGCCCGCGCCTACCGCACCCGTGACGAAGAGGCGGCCTGGGCGGCGCGCGACCCCATCCTGCTCCTCCGCAAGGCGCTCCTGGAGGCGCGGCTCGCCGACGCGGCTACCCTGGACGCGATCGACGAGAAGGTGGAGCGGGAGGTGGACCAGTCGGTGGAGGTGGCCAAGGCCTCGCCGGATCCGCTCCCGGAGGATGCGCTCAAGAACGTCTACTGGGAAGGAGCGGCGCAGCCATGAAGATGACGATCGTGGAGGCGCTGCGCAGCGCCATCGCGGACGAGATGCGGCGGGACGAGACGGTGTTCTGCCTGGGAGAGGATGTCTGCGACCTCGAGGGCGGCTACGGGGGCGCCTTCGCGGTGACGAAGAACCTGGCCAAGGAGTTCGGGGCAGATCGGGTACTCAACACCCCCATCTCCGAGATCCTCATCACCGGGGCGGCGGTGGGAGCCGCCATGGCCGGGATGAGGCCCATCGCCGACCTGCAGTACGGGGACTTCCTCTTCTGCTGCATGGACCAGCTCGTGAACCAGGCCGCCAAGATGAGCTACATGTCGGGCGGCAAGGTGAAGGTTCCCATGGTCATGCGGGCGCCGGTGGGCGCGACCACGCGCGGCGCGCAGCACGCCCAGAGCCTCGAGGGCTTCTTCACCCGGGTCCCGGGCCTGAAGGTGATCTGCCCCTCCACCGCCTACGACGCCAAGGGGCTCCTCAAGACGGCCATCCGTGACGACAACCCCGTGCTCTGCTTCGAGCACAAGCTCCTGTACGGGGGCGCGCGGGTGGAGGCGGGCGGGATCTCGCCCACGAGCGAGGTGCCGGAGGACGACTACGTCATCCCCTTCGGGGAGGCGGCGGTACGTCGGGAGGGGAAGGACGTGACCGTGGTCGGCAACCTGCTCATGGCTCACCGCGCGATGGAGGCGGCGGCGCTGCTGGAGAAGGAAGGGGTGAGCTGCGAGGTGATCGACCCTCGTACGCTGGTCCCGTTCGACTATGAGACGGTGGTGCGCTCGCTCGAGAAGACCTCGCGGCTGGTGATCGTCCACGAGGACACGTACTCGAACGGGTGGGGGGCGCAGCTGGCGGCGTACGTGGCGGAGCGGGAACTCTATCTCCTCGACGCACCCATCCAGCGGGTCGCGACCTACGACGTGCCGATCCCGTTCGCACCGGTGATGGAGAACTTCGCTGTCCCTTCGACCGAGCGGATCGTCAAGGCGGTGCGCACGGTCCTCGATTCCTGACGGGGAGAACCATGGCGCTCGTGAGCATGGAGAGCATCTTCCGGCATGCGCTGGAGGAGAAGTACTCGGTCGGCTACTTCGAGAGCTGGAACCTGGAGAGCACCTACGCGGTGGTGCGGGCGGCCGAGCAGGCCCGCTCGCCGGTGATCATCGGCTGCTGCGGCGAGTACGTCGAGAACCCCGCCCGCCGCTACCGCGAGCACCTCAGCGTGTACGCCGCGATGGTGAAGGCCGTGGCCGAGGAGGCGTCGGTTCCGGTGGCCACGCTCCTCAACGAGGCCGACGAGGTGGAGACGGTGTACCGCGGCATAAGGGCCGGCTTCGGGATGGTGATGTTTGCGGACGATGAGATGCCCCTGGCGGAGCTGGAGAGCGTCCAGAAGCGGATCGTCGAGGTGGCCCACGCGTGCAACATCGCGGTGGAGGCGGAGGTGGGGGCGCTGCCCATGTCCCATCTCGAGTCGGGTCACCTGGATCAGGGCTGGAAGACGGACCCGGACCGGGCGGCTCAGTTCGTGCAGCGGACCGGCGTGGACGCGCTGGCGGTGTCCATCGGCAACGTGCACCTCCTCGAGGGTCGCAAGGCGGAGCTCGATATGCCGCTGCTCGAGCGGCTCTCCAAGGCGGTGAAGGTGCCGCTGGTCCTGCATGGCGGGACCGGGATCGACCGGGCACTGTTCCGAGAGGCGGCGAAGCTGCGGGTCGCCAAGGTCAACGTCGGCGCGGGGCTGAAGCGCGTCGTGATCGAGGCCGAGCGACGCTACTTCGCCGAGACCGAGGTCTCGAAGATGAACCCCAACCACGTGCTGGGAACGGGCGGCCCGGCAGACCTCGGCGTGCGCGGCCAAGAGGCCATCATGCAGGAGGTGGTGAGTTACATCCGGGCCTTCGGCGGCGAGAACAAGGCGAGGTGAGGGCGGGTCATGCTCCACAAGATCACGATGCCGGACGCGGGACAGACCACCGACGAGCTCGTGGTCGCGCGGTGGCTGAAGAAGGTCGGGGACGTCGTCGCGCGGGGAGACTCCCTCGTCGAGGTCGAGACCGACAAGGCCACGGTGGCGGTGGAGAGCTTCGCGAAGGGCAAGCTCCTGAGGCGCCTGGTGGAGGAAGGCCAGTCCGCCGCGGTCGGAGC
>Ga0335081_10023052_pt1 | contig 10074 bp, 8 predicted proteins | sample Lox_Sample_35_FD_206713 | JGI IMG/M metagenome (GOLD analysis project Ga0335081, IMG submission 206713) | Soil microbial communities from Loxahatchee National Wildlife Refuge, Florida, United States - Lox_Sample_3.5 | ecosystem: Environmental > Terrestrial > Soil > Wetlands | place: USA: Florida... | reverse complement strand
CACGAGAAAGCCCCCGTAGCAGGTCACCATCAGCGTCTTCTCGACCTCGACCGGGTCGAGCTCGACGAGCGGGCCGCGCACGCGGTAGCTGGGGTTGTAGATCACGAGGTCGGGCGTGCCGAGATCCCCGTCGAGCGCTCCGAAGAGGGCGGACACGTCCTCGCGCCGGCTCGCGTCGCACTTGTAGACGCGCGCCTTGACCTCCCCCGCGAGTGCCTCGATCTTCTCCGGCCGGCGCGCCGCGAGCGCCACTTTCATGCCCTGTTTTGCGGCCAAGCGGGCGAGCGACGCGCTCAACCCGCTGCCGGTGCCCACGATCAGTGCGATCTCGCTCATGACCCGTCTCCTTTGGTGTGAGGCGGCCGACCCAACGAGCATGGTGTACGGCCCCGAAGGCATAAGCTAAGGTTCGAGGCGCTCGCGCCTTTCTTCTCTCCCGCCAATGAAGCGCTACTCGATCTTCGCGCTCCTGCGCAACGCAATTTCCCGGCACCAGGATTGGACGCCGCTCTGGCGCGATCCCGACCCGAAGCCGCGCTACCGTGTGGTGATCGTCGGCGGCGGCGGCCACGGTCTCGCGACCGCCTATTATCTCGCGAAAGAGCACGGCATTACCGACGTCGCCGTGCTCGAGAAGGGCTGGCTCGGCGGCGGCAATACCGGACGCAACACGACGGTCATCCGCTCGAACTATCTCTGGGACGAGAGCGCCGCGCTCTACGAGCATTCGCTGAAGCTCTGGGAGGGGCTCTCGGCCGACCTCAACTACAACCTCATGCTGAGCCAGCGCGGCGTGCTGAGCCTAGCGCACACGCTCCACGAGGTGCGTGAGGGCGTGCGTCGCGCCAACGCCAACCGGCTCAACGGCATCGATGCGGAGTGGCTGACGCCGGAGAAGGTGAAGGCTTTCTGCCCGGTGCTCAACACCTCGCCGGAGGTGCGCTATCCCATTCTCGGTGCGACGCTGCAGCGCCGCGGCGGCGTCGCGCGCCACGACGCCGTCGCCTGGGGCTTCGCGCGCGCCGCGGACGCGCGCGGCATCGACATCATCCAGAACTGCGAGGTCACGGGCATCCGCCGCGAGGGCGGCAGGGTCGTCGGCGTCGAGACGAGCCGCGGCTATATCGGCGCCGACAAAGTCGCGATCGTCGCCGCGGGCCACAGCTCCGTGCTCGCGGCGATGGCGGGTGTGCGCTTGCCGATCGAGAGCCATCCACTGCAAGCGCTGGTCTCGGAGCCCGTGAAGCCCGTCCTCAACTGCGTCGTCATGTCCAGTACGGTCCACGTCTATGTGAGCCAATCCGACAAGGGCGAGCTTGTCCTGGGGGCGGGGATCGACGGCTTCAATTCCTACGCCCAGCGGGGCTCCTTCCACGTGATCGAGGGGCAGATGGCGGCACTCGTGGAGTTGTTCCCGATCTTCTCGCGCATGCGGATGATGCGAAGCTGGGGCGGTATCGTCGACGTCTGCCCCGATGCCTCGCCGATCATCGGCAAGTTGCCGGTGGAGGGCCTCTACCTCAACGGCGGTTGGGGTACGGGCGGCTTCAAGGCGACGCCGGGCTCGGGCTGGGTATTCGCCTACACGATCGCCAAGGACGAGCCGCATCCGCTCAATGCGCCCTTCCAGCTCGACCGCTTCACCACCGGCGCGCTCATCGACGAGCACGGCGCCGCCGGCGTCGCGCATTGAGGAGCGGTAGATGCTGCTGATCCGCTGCCCTTGGTGCGGCCCACGCGACGAGATGGAGTTCCGCTGCGGCGGCGAGGCGCACATTCTCCGGCCCGCCGATCCCGAGGCGCTCGCGGATGCGGAGTGGGCGGACTATCTCTTCATGCGCAAGAACCCAAAGGGCGCGCACCGCGAGCGCTGGCTGCATGCGCTGGGCTGTCGCCGCTGGTTCAACGTGCTGCGTAGCACCGTGAGCCACGAGATCCTCGCGGTCTACCGCATGGGCGAGCGGGAGCCCGAGGCATGAGCGGCGAGCGCCTTCCCGAGGGAGGACGGATCGACCGCAGCCGTCCGCTGCGATTCACCTTCGATCGTATCCCCTATCAGGGTTTCGCAGGGGACACCCTGGCTTCCGCGCTCGTCGCGAACGGCATCTCCGTCGTCGCGCGGAGTTTCAAGTATCACCGTCCCCGCGGGATCATGGGATCGGGCGCCGAGGATCCCAGCGGCCTCGTGCAGCTCGGCGCCGGCGCCGACAGCGAGCCCAATCTCCGCGCGACGCAGGTCGAGCTCTACGACGGGCTTGTCGCGCACAGCATCAACCGCTGGCCGAGCCTGCAAAACGATCTCGGGACGCTGAACGACCGCCTGGCGCCGCTCTTCGCCGCGGGCTTCTACTACAAGACCTTCATCCGTCCGAAATTCCTCTGGGACCGCGTGTGGGAGCCGGTCATTCGCCGCATGGCCGGCATGGGGCGCGCGCCCACCGCGCCCGATCCCGACGTCTATGACCATCGCCACGCCCATTGCGACGTGCTCGTGATCGGCGGCGGTCCCGCGGGCCTCGCCGCTGCCTATGCCGCGGGTCGCGCCGGCGCCCGTGTGATCTTTGCGGACGAGCAGCCGGAATTCGGCGGCCGGCTCCTCGACGCGCCGGAGACCCTGGGCGGCCGCCCCGCGCTCGAGCGCGTCGCGGAGATGGTGGCGGAGCTCGCGGCGATGCCGGAAGTCCGCCTGCTGCTGCGCACGACGGCGCTCGGCTACTACGACCACAACGCGGTCGTACTGGTTGAGCATCGGGGCGATCATCTGCCGCCGCGGGAGCGCCGCGGCCGGACACGTCAGCGGATCTGGCACGTCCGCGCGGGCGAGGTGATCCTCGCGACGGGCGCCCATGAGCGACCGCTCGTCTTCGCCGACAACGACCGCCCCGGCGTGATGCTCGCGAGCGCCGCCGCGGCTTACGCCTGGCGCTACGGCGCGCTCCCCGGACGCAAGCTCGTCGTGCTCACCAACAACGACAGCGCCTATCGCGCGGCGTCCGTCTTGGCGGATGCCGGCGCCGAGATCGGGGCCATCGTCGACCTCCGCACGAGCAGCGACGGCTACTGGCCGGAAGCGGCGCGGCGGCGCGGCATTCCCGTGCTCGGGGGCCGCTGCGTGGTGGCCGTCGTCGGGCACGGCCGCGTCGAGGCCGTGGAGATACGGGGCCTAGACGCCGGCGGAGAGAAGACGACGGGAGCGCGCTATCGCATCGAATGCGATTGCCTCGCGATCTCCGGCGGCTTCAATCCCGCGGTGCACCTCTTCTGCCAATCCCAGGGTCGGCTCCGCTTCGACGAGGGAATCGCTGCCTTCGTTCCGGAGAAGGCCGTGCAGCGCCAGCGCTCCGTCGGTTCCGCCGCGGGCCGCTTTGGCCTCGCTGACGCTCTCTCCGATGGCGCAGCCGCCGGTGCCGCAGCAGCAAAATCCGCGGGCTTCGGCTCCGGCAGCCCGCCCGCAATGCCGGCAGCGGAGCGGCGCGCGGAAGCGCCGCTGCGCGCGGCTTGGCTCCTTCCCGGTGAGCGTCCCGTCGGCGAGGGGAAGGCCAAGCACTTCGTCGATTTTCAGAACGACGTCACCGCCGCCGATATCGCGCTCGCGGCGCGCGAGGGCTTCCGCTCCATCGAGCACGTCAAGCGTTACACGACGACGGGAATGGGGACGGATCAGGGCAAGACCTCGAACGTCAACGCGCTGGCGCTGCTCTCGCGGGCGGTCGGACGCGCGATTGCGGAGACCGGCACCACGACCTTCCGTCCGCCTTACGTGCCCGTCGCCTTCGGCGCCCTCGCGGGCGCGCAGCGCGAGGGGCTCGTCGATCCCGTCCGCGTGACGCCGATCAATTCCTGGCACGTCGCCAACGGGGCGGTCTTCGAGGATGTGGGGCAGTGGAAGCGGGCGCGCCACTATCCGAAGCCCGCCGAGGACATGGAGCGCGCGGTCCGCCGCGAGTGTCTTGCGGTGCGCGATGCCGTCGGCATCTTCGACGCCTCTACCCTCGGCAAGATCGAGCTAAGGGGCCCGGATGCCGCCGAGTTCCTCGACCGGATCTACACCAACGGCTTCAAAGGCCTCGGGGTCGGACGCTGCCGCTACGGGCTCATGTGCCGCGAGGACGGCATGGTTTTCGACGACGGAGTCACCACGCGGCTCGGCGAGAGCCATTACTACATGACCACGACTACCGGCGGCGCCGCGCGCGTCCTCGATTGGCTCGAGGAATGGCTGCAATGCGAATGGCCGGCGCTCAAAGTCTACTGCACCTCCGTCACCGAGGATTGGGCGAATGTGACGCTCACGGGCCCGAAGGCCGCGCAAGTGCTGGAGGCGCTGAAGCCGAGCTTTCCCGCCGATCCCAGCTCCTTCCCCTTCATGTCCGTCCGCACGGGCCGCGTTTCCGATTTTCCCGCCCGCGTCTTCCGCGTGAGCTACACGGGCGAACTCTCCTATGAGGTCAACGTCCCCGCACGCGAAGGGCGCGCGCTTTGGGAGGCGGCGATGCAGGCGGGGCGCGGGCTCGGCATCACCCCCTACGGCACCGAGGCGATGCATGTGCTCCGCGCGGAGAAGGGGTTCATCGTCGTGGGGCAGGAGACCGACGGCAGCACGACGCCGCTCGATCTCGGCCTCGACGGACTCGTCTCCAAGCGCAAGGACTTCCTGGGACGCCGTTCGCTGCGCCGCTCCGCCATGCTCGATCCGCAGCGCAAGCAGCTCGTGGGGCTTCTCCCCAAGGACCCCGAGGCCGTGCTGCCGGAAGGGGCACAGCTCGTGCGGGAGCTCAAGCCGAAGCCGCCGATGGCGATGGTGGGTCACGTGACCTCCAGCTATTTCGGCGCGCGCATCGGGCGTTCCTTTGCTCTCGCGTTGGTCAAAGGTGGTCGCGCTCGGATCGGCGAGACCCTGCATGCGCCTTTGCCGAGCGGAACGATCGAGGCGCAGATCGTGTCGCCCAACTTCTACGATGGCGAAGGGAAGCGGCGCGATGGCTGATCCGATCCCGCGCGCGACGCTGCGCGAGGCGCCGCCGGCGCTGCTGCTGAGTCTCCGTGGCGAGGTCGCCGATCCCGCCTTCGCCGCGGCGGTCGCGAGCGTGCTCGGCGCGGCGCCGCCGTCGGAGCCCAATACCGTCGCTGCCGCGGGTGAGACCTGCCTTCTTTGGCTTGGGCCCGACGAGTGGTTGGCAGCCGTACCCGGTGCCGCCCCCGATCTCGCACAGCGCCTCGAGACCGCGCTCGAGCGGCTGCATCACTCGCTTTGCGACGTGACCGCGGGTCGGGTGGTCTTCGATCTCATGGGGGCGGAGGCGCGAGTGGTGCTCGAGGGCGCGACGAGCCTCGACCTGCACCCTCGGGTCTTCGGGACCCTCCGCTGCGCGCAATCGGGGCTTGCGCGGGTCCCGGCGATCCTGCAGATGATCGAGCCGACGCGGTTCCGCATCTATGTCCGCCGCTCCTTCGCCCCCTATGTGCGGGCGTGGCTCGAGCGGGCGATGGCGGAACCGCATTAGGTCGCGCGGGGAGGCGACGGCATGGATCTCAATCTCAGGGGACGCAAGGCGCTGGTGACCGGCGCCTCCAAGGGTATCGGGCTCGCAACGGCCCGTTTTCTCGCGCAGGAAGGTTGCGACGTGGTCCTGGTGTCGCGCACGGCTGCCGATCTCGCGGCGGCGCGCGACCGTATTCTCGCGGAGGCGAATGTCTCGGCGATCGCGGAGCCGCTCGACATGAGCGCGACCGGCAGCGCTGCCGCCCTCGCGCGCAAGTATCCCGACCTCGACATCCTCGTGAACAACGCTGGCGCCATTCCCGGCGGCGACATCGAGAGCGTGGACGAGACGCGCTGGCGCGCGGCCTGGGACCTCAAGGTCTTCGGCTATATCAATCTGACGCGGGAGTACTTCCGACTGATGAAGGAGCGGGGACGCGGCGTGATCGTGAACATCATCGGCGCCGCCGGCGAGAAGATGAACGCCAACTACATCGCCGGCTCGGCCGGGAACGCCTCGCTGATGGCCTTCACGCGCGCCCTCGGCGGCATGAGCCCGAAATTCGGCGTCCGCGTCGTCGGAATCAATCCCGGCCCCGTCTCGACAGAGCGGCACGTTACGCTCACCAAGCTCGAGGCGAAGACCCGCTTCGGCGATCCCGAGCGCTGGCAGGAGCTGGAAAAGGCTTTACCCTTCGGCCGCGCGGCGACGCCGGAGGAGATCGCTGCGATGGCGGCTTTCCTTGCATCCGATCTCTCGGGCTTCACCACCGGCACCATCATCACTATCGACGGCGGCCTCGCCAATCGCTCGGGTTGACCGATCGCAGGGAGTATCGAATGCCTCTTCTCAGCGCCGACGACGGCATCCGTCTCTTTTACGAGGAGGTGGGCTCCGGAACCGCCGTGATCTTCGTGCATGAGTTCGCGGGCGATCACCGGAGCTGGGAACCGCAGATGCGCTATTTCGCGCGGCGCTACCGCTGCGTCGCCTATAACGCGCGGGGTTACCCACCCTCGGACGTCCCCTCCGACGTCTCGCGCTACTCGCAGGATCGCGCCTGCGACGACATCCGCGCCGTCATGGATGCGCTCGGGATCGAGAAGGCGCATGTGGTGGGCCTTTCCATGGGCGGCTTCGCGACGCTGCATTTCGGCCTGCGCTACGCGCCGCGCGCACATTCGATCGTCGTCGCGGGCTGCGGCTACGGCGCCGAGCCCGGAAAGCGCCAGCAATTCCAGGCCGAGGCCGAGAAGACCGCGGCAACGCTCCAAGCCAAGGGGATAGCGGAGGTAGCACCTAGCTATGCGCGGGGTCCAACCCGGGTTCAGTTCGAGAACAAGGACCCCCGCGGCTTCGCTGAGTTCGCGCGCCAGCTCGCGGAGCATTCGACGACGGGCTCGGCGATGACGCTTCTTGGAGTGCAGCGCCAGCGGCCCTCGCTCTACGATCTCGAGGACCGGCTCGCTCGGATCGAAGTGCCGACGCTCGTCGTGACCGGCGACGAGGACTGGCCCTGCCTCGAGCCCGGCCTCTATTTGAAGCGCACGATCCCCACCGCGGGGCTCGTCGTCATTCCCAACAGCGGACACACCATCAACATCGAGGAGCCCGCCCTCTTCAACGCGGCCGTCGACGATTTTCTTCACCAGGTGGAGAGCGGGCGCTGGCCGCGGCGCGATCCGCGGGCGATGGCAGGGACCATCTTGGGCCTGCGCTGAATGTCGAGACTGGTCTTGGCAGCGCAAAATGACTAAGCTTCGCGGAGGTGCCGTCGAGTGACTTGCCCTGGAGGATCGTGATGTTCGATCGGGATCGGTTTATCGAGGACTGTCTGGCTGCGGTCGCGAGCGACCCCTCGCACAAGACGGTTCGGGAGATCGTGGCGCGAGCGGTGAGCGATCCTTCCGCCGTCTTGAGAGCGCTGGGCGAGCCGACGCGCGGCGGGGTCCAGAAGCTTCACCATTCGAATGAGCTCACGGTTCTCAACGTGATCTGGGGACCCTACATGACGATCCTGCCGCACAATCATCGCATGTGGGCGGTGATCGGCATCTACAGCGGGCGCGAGGACAACATATTCTGGCGCCGGACGACCGTCCGCGACGGCAGCCGCGTCGAGGCCGCTGGAGCAAAGGCGCTCTCGGAGAAGGACGCCGAGCCGCTCGGCAAGGACATCATCCACTCCGTCACCAACCCGATCCCGCGCCTGACCGGTGCGATCCATGTCTATGGCGGCGACTTCTTCGCGAAGCGCCGCAGTGAGTGGGATTCGGAGAGCCTCACGGAGCGGCCCTACGACGTGGAGAGAAACATGCGGCGTTTCGAGGAAGCGAACGCCGCCCTCGCCGCAAACTGACCTTCGACAGCCCCCCGATCACCTCCCGACGCGGGGTGTGGACGGGGGATTTCGCGTCGCCCATTGAAGGGCCGTCTCTGAAATTTAGATCATTGCGGGTGGCTGCCTCGACGGCGTCGAGGCGCCGGAATTCGGGGGACGCATGATCGGGCGATCCGCGACGGGGCGATTGGCCGCGCTCTCGGTTCTGACGACCGTCGCGCTGGTCGGTGGATGCGCCTCCCTGACCGTCGAGGATACGGTCGCGCTTAAGCCGGATCAGCTCAACCCGCCAGGCAGCGAACGTATTTCCAAGGGCGGCTATCGCTTGGCCTCGCTCTCGTCCGTCGCAGAGGGCGCACCGGACATGCTGATCCTGGTGGGGATGTCCGGCGGCGGCAAGCGCTCCGCGGCCTTCGCCTATGGTGCGCTAAAGGGGATGCGCGAATTCTCGGTTCCAACCCCGTCGGGCGCGCGGCCCCTTCTCGGAGAGGTCGATGCGATTTCCGGCGTCTCCGGCGGCAGTTTTCCCGCCGCCTATTACGGGCTCTATCGCGAAGCTGCGTTCGGAAAGTTCGAGACCGATTTCCTTTATGACGACACCGAGTCCTATATCTTCGGGATCTACCTGCTGCCCTGGAACTGGACTTGGCTCGCCGATCCCACGGTCGGGACCAACGACTTCATGGAGCGCGTCTACGATCGGACGATGTTCCACGGCGCGACCTTCGCCGATTTGCAGAAGCGCGGGCGCCCGTTGATCGCGATCGACGCAACGGATCTCTCCTACGGCACGCCCTTCCTGTTCACGCAGGAAAACTTCGATCTCATCTGCTCTGACCTCGAGGTATTTCCGGTCGCGCGTGCGGTCGCGGCCTCCAACGGATTCCCTGGTCTCTTCTCGCCGGTGACGCTCACGAACCGTGCCGCGCAGTGCGGCGGGCGGAAGCCCGGCTGGCTATTGCGGGTGACGCCGGGGCAGCGCGCCGATCCGCTGTCGCGCATCGGGGTCCAGAGCATATTCGCCGAACGCTATCTCGACGAGAAGCAGACGACCTATGTGCATCTGGTAGACGGCGGCGTCTCGGATAACCTCGCGCTCCGCGCTAGCGGCACCGCCATGGAGGAAGTCTCGCAATCCACGTCGGCGATCGCCGGCAGCCGGCTACTCAACATTCGTCGCATTCTCGTCATCAGCATCGACGGGCAGGGCGCGCAGGACTCAAGCGTCGCCCGCCGCCAAGCCGTGGGCGGGATCATGTCCCTCTTCGGCCTAGTCTCGGGCGCGCAGATCGACCGCTACAACTTCGAGACGCTCACCACCGTGGTCGAGCAGATCAACAGATTGACCGTCGCGCTCAAGAAGGCGCGTTGCGGCACCGCCCCTGCGATCGACGGCATCGCCTGCGACGACGTGAAGGGTACGCTGGTCCACATCTCGCTCTCGGGAATGGAGCCCGGGCCAGAGAAGGACAAGCTACTCGCGATCCCAACGGGTCTCACGATCCAGCGTGAGGACGTGGACTTGCTGGTCTCGGCGGGGCACGACGCCGTGCTCAGTTCCGCCGCGCTCCGGCAGTTCATCGCGGACTACCCGCCTCACCGCGTCGCGCCGGCGCGGACGGCACAGGCCGCGCCGCCGCGCTAGCGGCCTCAGCCGAATTTCGGCTCCGTCGTTGCTACGCTGTTGCGGGCCTTCATCTGATCCCACCACGCCCTGAGCCTCGCGTGCGGCTTCAGCATCGACTCGCCCTCGGGCGTCAGCGCGAGGTAGTGGTAGATCGGTGCCACGAAGAGATCGGCAAGGCTGATCTTGTCGCCTGCGAGGAACTTGTTGGCGCCCATCAGGCGGTCGAACTCCGCGAGGCAGATCTCGGCGGTGGGAATGCCGCTCTTGATCGTGGCTTCATCGGGCTGCTCGCCCAGCATGGGGCGCACCAAGCGATGCATCACGATCCGCGAAATCATGTTGGGATAGGCGAAGGAATCGACGATGCCGACGATCTGGTTCATCCGCGCGCGCGGCTGCGCGTCCATCGGCTGCAGCGACTGCCCGGGAATCGCCTGATCGATGTAGCGGAGGATGGCGTCGGTCTCGTAGACATCGAAGCCGTCATGCGAGAAGGCCGGCACCTTGCCGAATGGAGAGCGCGTGAGGAAGTTGGGCTCCTGGTGTGCGCCTTTCAGCATGGCGACGTCGATGAGCTCGTAGGAAGCAGGCTTCTCCTCGAGCGCAAGACGGACCGTGCGTAC
>Ga0335081_10023051_pt1 | contig 10074 bp, 6 predicted proteins | sample Lox_Sample_35_FD_206713 | JGI IMG/M metagenome (GOLD analysis project Ga0335081, IMG submission 206713) | Soil microbial communities from Loxahatchee National Wildlife Refuge, Florida, United States - Lox_Sample_3.5 | ecosystem: Environmental > Terrestrial > Soil > Wetlands | place: USA: Florida... | reverse complement strand
CGGCGCTCGCTCGAGCGCGGCGTGGACAAGCTCGCCGACACCGTCAAGGTGACGCTGGGCCCGCGCGGCCGCAACGTCGTCATTGACAAGAAATGGGGCGCTCCCACCATCACGAACGACGGCGTGACCGTCGCGAAGGAGGTGGAGCTGGAGAACCCGTACGAGAACCTCGGGGCCCAGCTCGCCAAGGAGGTCGCCACCAAGACCAACGACATCGCCGGGGACGGCACCACGACGGCAACCGTCCTGGCCCAGGCGATGGTGCACTTCGGCCTCCGGTCGGTCGCGGCCGGGGCCAACCCGATGGACCTCAAGCGCGGTGTCGACATCGCCGCCGCGGCGGTGTCCGAGCGGCTGCTCGCGGTCGCGCGGGACGTGGAAGAGCAGACCGAGATCGCGCACGTCGCGACGATCTCCGCGCAGGACCCCAAGATCGGCGAGCTGATCGCCGAGGCGTTCGCCAAGGTCGGCAAGGACGGTGTGATCACCGTCGAGGAGTCGCCGACGATGGGCCTTGAGCTGGAGTTCACCGAGGGCCTCCAGTTCGACAAGGGCTACATCTCGCCGTACTTCATCACCGACCCCGAGCGCCTCGAGGCGGTGCTCGAGGACGCGTACGTCCTGGTGCACCAGGCCAAGATCTCCTCGATGGCCGACTTCCTTCCGCTGCTCGAGAAGATCGCGCAGGTGAAGAGGCCGCTGCTGGTGATCGCCGAGGACATCGAGGGCGAGGCGCTGGCCACCATCGTGGTGAACAAGATCCGCGGCCTGCTCAACGTGGCGGCCGTGAAGGCGCCCGGCTTCGGTGACCGCCGCAAGGCCATGCTGGCCGACATCGCCACGCTGACCGGCGGCACCGTCGTCAGCGAGGACCTCGGCATCAAGCTGGAGTCGATCGGCCTGGAGGACCTGGGCCGCGCCCGCCGGATCGTCGTCACCAAGGACAACACCACGATCGTGGACGGGTCCGGTGACAAGCAGGCGATCGAGGACCGGATCAGGCAGATCCGCACCGAGATCGAGAACACCGACTCCGACTGGGACCGCGAGAAGCTGCAGGAGCGGCTGGCCAAGCTGTCCGGCGGCGTCTGCGTGCTGCGCGCCGGGGCGGCCACCGAGGTGGAGCTCAAGGAGAAGAAGCACCGCCTCGAGGACGCCATCTCGGCCACCCGGGCGGCCATCGAGGAAGGCATCATCCCCGGCGGCGGCAGCGCCCTGGTGCACGTGGCCACCGACCTCGGCGACCTCGGCCGCACGGGCGACGAGGCCACCGGTGTCCGGATCGTGCAGCGTGCGCTGAACGAGCCGGCTCGCTGGATCGCCCTGAACGCGGGCGAGGAAGGCTCCGTCGTGGTGGCCAAGATCGCCACCCTGCCCGCCGGGCACGGCTTCAACGCCGCCACCGGCGAGTACGGCGACCTGGCCGCCCAGGGCGTCATCGACCCGGTCAAGGTGACCAGGTCCGCTGTGCAGAACGCCGCCTCGATCGCCGGCATGCTGCTGACCACCGAGACCCTGGTGGTCGAGAAGCCGGAGGAAGAGAAGGCCTCCGTGGCCAATGGCCACGGGCACAGCCACCCCCACTAAGGCACGGCAGGCCTGCCAAGGCCTACATGAAGGCCGGGTTTCCCAGAAACCCGGCCTTCATGCTGTCTCGCGTTCCGCGTCTTCCGCTCCCGTGGTCCCTGCGCCCGGCGAGACCCGTGAGGTTCCAGGGTCGGCCGCCATCTCCCACAGCCAGTCAGTGAATGGCCCTCTCTACGCACCAGAGCCCTCCCCGGATCACTGGATCCGCGACGACCTCGCCGCCACCTGATGTCACGCAAGGCGACATCTCGCTGACGTTGAGGTCATAGGAATGTGGCGGCCGCGTCCGGCGTTTCGCCGGGACGGCCGCCCGCCATCGGGGAATTAACTCTGCGTGACGGGATGCGAGCACCTCGCGGTTACCGCCGGGGAAACGGGAGCCACGACCGACGACGACCAGCTGCAGGACCCGGGCCGCCTGAAACCCCGGGACCACGAGAAACCCCCGGACCACGAGAAATCCCGGGACCACGAGAAACCCCAGCAGGACCAGGATTCCCAGCCACGTCCAGACGCGATCGAGGCGCTGCTGCGCCAGTTCCGGCCCGCCATCGTCCGCTACTGCCGGACCCGGCTGGCCCGCAACCGCACCCGTACCGGCAGCCTGGACGAGGATGACGTGGCCCAGGAGGTCTGCCTCGCGCTGCTGTCCGCCCTGCCGTCGTACCGCGACAGGGGAAGGCCGTTCGGCGCCTTCGTCTTCGCCATCGCCGCGCACAAGGTGGCGGACGCCGCGCGCGGCGCCGCCCGCGTGCCGCTGCCCGTCCCGGTCCTGCCCGATCTGCCCGACCGGTGCCTGGGCCCGGAGGAGACCGTACTAAAAAGCGTCGACGCCAGGCTCGCCCGGGCCCTGCTGGCTCACCTGCCCGCCGCGCAGCGGCGGTTGCTCCTGCTCAGGGTGGTGGCGGGGCTGTCCGCCGAGGACACCGGGTACGTGCTCGACATGTCGCCGGGCGCGGTACGGGTGGCCCAGCACCGGGCCCTGGCCCGGCTCAGGGCGCTGGCCGCCCGTGAACCGGCCGCCCGTGAGGGCCGAACGGGCGGGCTCGGGGCACCCGGCCCCGGCCAGCCGCGGTCTCAATAGGATGGATACATTCCCCGCTGCCACTCCCGGTGAAGGTGTCATGACTGATCAGCTGCCTCCGAGCCCGGACGGCAAATTCGCCCCCGTCGGCCTGACCTTCGACGATGTGCTCTTGCTGCCCGCCCACTCCACGGTGCTGCCCGGCGAGGCGGACACCAGCACCCGGATCACCCGCCGCTACCGGCTCCGCGTGCCGCTGGTCTCCGCGTCCATGGACACGGTGACCGAGGCGCGGATGGCGATCGCCATGGCCCGCCAGGGCGGCGTGGGCGTGCTGCACCGCAACCTGTCCGTGGAGGAGCAGGCGCAGCAGGTGGACATGGTCAAGCGGTCCGAGGCGGGCATGATCACCAACCCGGTGACCTGCGGGCCCGACGCCACCATCGCGGACGTGGACAACCTGTGCGGCCGCTACCGTATCTCCGGCGTGCCCGTAACCGACGGCGACAAGGTCCTGCTCGGCATCGTCACCAACCGCGACGTCAGGTTCGAGACCGACACCAGCCGCCGGGTGTCCGAGGTGATGACGCCGATGCCCCTGGTCACCGCCCCGGTCGGGGTGAAGCCGGACGAAGCCCTGAAGCTCCTGCGCCAGCACAAGGTGGAGAAGCTGCCGCTCGTCGACGACAAGAACCGCCTCAGGGGCCTCATCACGGTCAAGGACTTCACCAAGTCCGAGAAGTTCCCCAACGCCACCAAGGACCCCAAGGGCCGGCTGGTGGTCGGCGCCGCGGTGGGGGTGGGCGAAGACGCCAAGCGCCGCGCCCAGGCGCTGATCGAGGCCGGGGTGGACTTCCTGGTGGTGGACACCGCGCACGGGCACGCGCAGGCGGTGCTGACCATGATCGGGCAGATCAAGGCCAACTCCGACATCGAGGTGATCGGCGGCAACGTCGCGACGAAAGCGGGGGCCCAGGCCCTGGTGGACGCGGGCGCGGACGGCGTCAAGGTGGGCGTGGGGCCGGGGTCGATCTGCACCACCCGGGTGGTGGCCGGCGTGGGCGTCCCGCAGGTCACCGCGATCTACGAGGCGGCCCAGGCGGCCCGGACGGCCGGGGTGCCCGTGATCGGCGACGGCGGCCTGCAGTACTCGGGCGACATCGCCAAGGCCATCGCCGCGGGCGCGGACGCCGTCATGCTGGGCAGCCTGCTCGCCGGGTGCGAGGAGAGCCCGGGCGAGATGGTCTTCATCAACGGCAAGCAGTACAAGCTCTACCGCGGCATGGGCTCGCTCGGCGCCATGCGCAACCGGGAGCGCGGGCAGTCCTACTCCAAGGACCGCTACTTCCAGGACGACGTGCTGCGCGAGGACAAGCTGGTGCCGGAGGGCGTCGAGGGGCAGGTACCGTACCGCGGCCCGCTGTCCGCGGTGGCCGGCCAGCTCGTCGGCGGGCTGCGCGCGGCCATGGGCTACTGCGGCGCGCGGACCATCGCCGACCTGCAGGAGGCCCGGTTCATCCAGATCACCGCGGCCGGCCTGACCGAGAGCCACCCGCACGACGTCAAGATGACCGTCGAGGCACCCAACTACAGCGGCCGGACCGGCCAGGACGGAAACCAGTGACCGACGTGGAGATCGGCCGCGGCAAGACCGGGCGGCGGGCGTACTCGCTCGCCGAGATCGGCATCGTGCCCGCCCGCCGAACCCGGGACCCCGAGGAGGTCTCGATCGCCTGGCAGATCGACGCCTACCGCTTCGACCTGCCGCTGATGGCCTGCCCGATGGACAGCGTGGTCTCGCCGGCCACCGCGATCCAGATCGGCCGCCTGGGCGGGCTGGCCGTGCTCGACCTGGAAGGCCTGTGGACGAGGTACGAGGACCCGGAGCCGCTGCTCGCCGAGGTGACCGAGCTGGACGAGCAGGCCGCCACCCGGCGGCTGCAGGCCATGTACGCCGAACCCATCTCCGAGGACCTCATCGGCCGCCGGATCGAGGAGATCGCGCGGGCCGGCGTGACCACCGCGGCCAGCCTGTCCCCGCAGCGCACCGCGCGCTATGCCAAGGCCGTCGTGGACGCGGGCGTGGACATCTTCGTCATCCGCGGCACCACGGTGTCGGCCGAGCACGTCTCCGGCCGGGCCGAGCCGCTCAACCTGAAGCAGTTCATCTACGAGCTCGACGTCCCGGTGGTGGTGGGCGGCTGCGCCACCTACACCGCGGCGCTGCACCTGATGCGCACCGGTGCCGCCGGGGTGCTGGTCGGCTTCGGCGGCGGGTCCGGTCACACCACCGTGAAGGTGCTCGGCGTGGCGGTGCCGATGGCCACCGCGATCGCCGACGTGGCCGCGGCGCGGCGCGACTACCTGGACGAGTCCGGCGGCCGCTACGTGCACGTGATCGCCGACGGGTCGATGACGAGCAGCGGTGACATCGCCAAGGCGCTGGCCATCGGCGCGGACGCGGTCATGGTGGGTTCCCCGCTGGCCCGGGCCGCCGAGGCGCCGGGCCGCGGCTACCACTGGGGCAGCGAAGCCAACCACACCGAACTGCCCCGCGGCGCCCGGGTCAACGTGGGCACGATCGGCACGCTGGAGCAGATCCTGCACGGCCCGTCGACCGTCCCCGACGGCTCGATGAACCTCATGGGGGCGCTGCGCCGCACCATGGCCACGGCCGGCTACTCCGACCTGAAGGAGTTCCAGCGGGTCGAGGTGGTCGTCGCCGATTCCGGCTCGCCGGCGGGCCGCCGCTAGACTCCAGCGCATGTCCCCACGGCTTCGCGTCCTGTCCGGCATCCAGCCCACCGCCGACTCCTTCCACCTCGGCAACTACCTCGGCGCGCTGCGCCAGTGGGTGGCGCTGCAGGACACCCACGACGCCTTCTACTGCGTGGTGGACCTGCACGCGATCACCGTGCCGCAAGATCCCGCCTTGCTCACCAGAAGGACCAGGGTGGCCGCCGCCCAGCTGCTCGGCGCCGGGCTCGACCCGGACCGGTGCACGCTGTTCGTGCAGAGCCACGTGCCCGAGCACGCCGAGCTGGCCTGGGTCCTGTCCTGCATGACCGGGTTCGGCGAGGCGAGCCGGATGACGCAGTTCAAGGACAAGTCGTCGAGGGACGGCCAGGAGCAGGCCTCGGTCGGCCTGTTCACCTACCCGGTCCTGCAGGCCGCGGACATCCTGCTGTACCAGGCGGACCAGGTGCCGGTGGGGGAGGACCAGCGGCAGCACCTGGAGCTGAGCCGGACCCTGGCGCAGCGGTTCAACCACCGGTACGGCCAGACGTTCGTGCCCCCGCAGCCCTACATCCTGGCCGAGGTGGCCAAGATCTACGACCTGCAGGATCCGACGGCCAAGATGAGCAAGTCGTCCTCCTCCCCGCAGGGCATCGTCGACGTGCTCGACGACCCGGGCGTGATCCGCAGGAAGATCGCCCGGGCGGTCACCGACGCGGGGTCCGAGGTCCGCGCCGACGCCGCGGCCAAGCCCGGCGTGACCAACCTGCTGCGGATCTACTCGGCCCTGGCCGAGGAGCCGGTGGCCGTCCTGGAGGCCAAGTACGCGGGCACGGGTTACGGGGGGTTCAAGAAGGATCTGGCCGAACGGGTCGTGGCAACATTCGCCCCGATCAAGGAGAAGACCGAGCGGATCCTGGCCGACGAGGCCGGGCTCGACCGGATTCTCGCCGACGGCGCCGCCCGCGCGCACCGGGTCGCCGGGCAGACGATGGCGGTCGCGCGCGAGCGGATCGGCCTGCTCAAGCCCGCCGGCTGAGCAGCCACCCCTAAGAGCGTGACCGGCGGCGGGCAGAGGCGAAGCCGATGCCCGCGGCGAGCAGCGCTACGCCGCTGAAACCGGCCGCGGCCAGCACCGACGGGCCGGAGCCTGCCGGCTGGGCCCGGTCCGCCCGCTCGGCTGTGACCGCCGGCCGGGAAGGAGCCGGGGTGGCGGCGGGCGGCTGCCGGGGGCCGACCAGCGTGCCGACCGGGCTGACCTTACCGTCGACGGCGAAACCCCAGTTCAGCAGGTTCTTGCCCGCTTTGATCTCGGTCAGCGCCGGGCAGTGCAGCAGGCTCACGATCAGCGTGACGCCGTGCCGCCTGGCCATCCCGACGTAGGTGGCGCCGGCCGCGCTGGTCCAGCCGATCTTGCCGCCCAGCGCGCCCGGGTACGTGTCCAGCAGCGAGTTCTGGTTCCACAGGCCGACCGACTTCTTCTTGCTGATCCTGAACTGGCCGCTGGTCGTCTGGTCGTACTTGAGGAAGGCCGGCATCCGCAGCCCCTGCCGGGCGAACAGCGCCAGGTCGTAGGCCGATGTGTGCTGGCCCGGGGCGTCGAGCCCGTTCGGCGTCACGGCCACGGTGTCGTCGGCCTGCAGGTGCCTGGCCTCGGCGTTGATCACCGCCATGCCCTGGCTGAGTGAGCCGGTCGCCTGGGCCAGCGCCATCGCGGCGTCGTTGGCGGAGATCGTCAGCAGCGCGGTGAACAGGTCGGAGACCTTGTAGGAATGCCCGGGCAGCAGCCCCACGATGTTCGGCGACACCGTGGTGGCCTGCTTGCTGGCCACCACCATGGCGTCCGGCTTGAGCGCGGGAATGAGCGAGATCGCGGTGAGCACCTTGAGCGTGCTGGCCGGCCGGTACCAGCCGTGCGGATCCCTGGCGGCGAGCACCTGGCCGGTCCCGGCGTCGGCGATGACCCACGCCGAGGCCTTGATCTTCGGCAGCCGGGGGACCGCACGGGACGGGTAGCTGACCAGAATCCCGCGGCCGGCCAGCTGCGATCCGCCGATGGCGGCCGGGGTCGCAGCCGCGGCCGGAGCAGCGATGGCGGCCGCGGTCAGCACCGCCCCGGCAGCGGCCAGCACGCTGCGCATCAGCCTCCCGCTCTCCATTCTGGGTCGCCCGCCCGCCCCGAAGTAACCTGAGCACATGGAGCGCACGTCCGAGTCAGGGTTTCCCGTCGATCCCGTTTACGACGCAAGCAAGCTTACGGATTTCCGGCCCGAAGAGAAGCTCGGCAGGCCGGGAGAGTATCCATTTACTCGCGGAGTGTATCCGCGGATGTACGTGGACCGGCCCTGGACGATGCGCCAGTACGCCGGGTTCGCCACCGCCCAGGAGTCCAACCAGCGCTACCACGAGCTGATCGAGGCGGGCACCACCGGGCTCTCGGTCGCCTTCGACCTGCCCACCCAGATGGGCTACGACTCGGACGCAAAGGTCGCCCACGGCGAGGTGGGCAAGGTCGGCGTGGCCATCGACGCCGTCGGCGACATGCGCACCCTGTTCCACGGCATCCCGCTGGGGACCGTCTCCACCTCGATGACGATCAACGCGCCCGCCGCGGTGCTGCTGCTGATGTACCAGACCGTCGGCGAGGAGCAGGGCGTGGCGCCCGGCCAGCTGACCGGGACGATCCAGAACGACGTGCTGAAGGAGTACATCGCCCGCGGCACCTACATCTTCCCGCCGCGCCCGTCGCTGCGCCTGGTCGCGGACACCTTCGCCTACTGCCGTCGCGAGCTGCCGCGGTGGAACACGATCTCCATCTCCGGGTACCACATGGCCGAGGCCGGCGCCACGCCCGTGCAAGAGGTCGCGTTCACGCTGGCCAACGCCAAGGAGTACGTCCGGGCCGCGCTGGCCTCGGGCCTGGCCGTCGACGACTTCGCCCCCCGGCTCTCGTTCTTCTTCGTGGCCAGGACCACGCTGCTCGAGGAGGTGGCGAAGTTCCGCGCCGCGCGGCGGCTGTGGGCGCGCATCATGAAGGAGGAGTTCGAGGCCGCCGACCCCAGGTCGCAGATGCTGCGGTTCCACACCCAGACGGCCGGCGTTCAGCTCACCGCGCAGCAGCCGGAGGTGAACCTGATCCGGGTCAGCCTGCAGGCGCTCGCGGCGGTGCTCGGCGGGACCCAGTCGCTGCACACGAACTCCTTCGACGAGGCGCTCGCGCTGCCCAGCACCAAGGCGGCCCGGCTGGCGATCCGGACCCAGCAGGTCATCGCCAGCGAGAGCGACCTGACCGCGACCGCGGACCCGTTCGCCGGCTCGTACGCGATCGAGTCGATGACCGACGACATCGAGGCGGCCGCGGAAGCCCTGATCGGCCGCATCGAGGATATGGGCGGGGCGGCCGCGGCGATCGAGCAGGGTTTCCAGAAAGCCGAGATCGAGGCCGCGGCGTACCAGGTGGCACGGGAAATCGATGAGGGCGAGCGTATTGTCGTTGGCGTGAACAAATATGTCGCCGACGGCGAGGAGCCTTATCAGCCGCTGCGCGTCGACCCGTCCCTCGAGGCGGCGCAGGCGGCCCGGCTGGCCCGGCTGCGGCACGAGCGAGCCCGCGAGCCGGTAGTCCGCGCGCTTTCCGCGCTCAAAACGGCTGCGGAAGGTGACGAGAACGTGCTGTACCCGCTCCGGGACGCCCTGCGGGCTGATGTCACTCTCGGTGAGGTCTGCGACGCGCTGCGCGATGTCTGGGGCGTGTACCAGCCCCGCGAAATCTGATAACTGAACAGAGCACGAAGGGTCCTGGCATGGCTATCGAGTGGAATCCTTCCCGCGGCGCGACGCTCGGCGTCGAATGGGAGGTCCAGCTAATCGACAGCGAGACCAAGCTGCTGCGCCAGGAAGCCGGGAAGCTGCTTGATGAGCTGCCCATGGATGCCGATACCGGGGAGCACCCGCGTATCAGGCATGAGCTGATGCAGTCCACTCTCGAGCTGGTCACCGGCATTTGCAGTACCGTGTCCGAGGCAAAGGACGACCTGGCGGTAACGATCACCGAACTCGAGCGGATGACGGCCGGGCACGGTATCCTATTGGCGTGCGCCGGGACGCACCCTGTAAGTGACTGGCGAGACGCGACGATGGCGCCTATCCAGCGCTACGCGGAGCTTGTCGAGCAAATGCAGTGGCTTGCCCGCCGGATCCAGACCTTCGGCTTGCATGTCCATGTAGGTATTCGCGACGGGCGAAAGGCGATGCCGATCGTCAATGCCCTGGCCGCTTACCTTCCGCATTTTCTCGCCATTACCGCGTCCAGCCCGTTCTGGTGCGGGTATGACACGGGGCTCGCCTCCAGCAGGTCGGTGACATTCGGCGCCCTGCCCACGGCGGGTCCGCCGCATCGGCTCACGGACTGGAAACAGTTCGAGGACTACATGGACACCCTGCTCCGCGCGGGAACCATTCGCAGCATCAAGGAGGTCTGGTGGGACATCCGGCCGCACCCGGACTTCGGCACCGTCGAGATCCGCATGTCCGACGGTGTACCCACGCTGCGCGAGGTCGGCATGGTCGCGGCGCTGTCGCAGTGCCTGGTCCAGCTGTTCGACGGCCAGCTGGACCGCGGCTACACGCTGCCGTGCCCGTCGTCGTGGGTGGTCAGGGACAACAAGTGGCGTGCCACCCGGTACGGGCTGGACGCGATCGTGATCACTGACGAGGCCGGCGCCACC
>Ga0335081_10023050_pt1 | contig 10075 bp, 10 predicted proteins | sample Lox_Sample_35_FD_206713 | JGI IMG/M metagenome (GOLD analysis project Ga0335081, IMG submission 206713) | Soil microbial communities from Loxahatchee National Wildlife Refuge, Florida, United States - Lox_Sample_3.5 | ecosystem: Environmental > Terrestrial > Soil > Wetlands | place: USA... | reverse complement strand
ATGAAGCCGGGCGACCTCGTGATCCTCGCCACCTTTGCGGAGATGGAGGAGGCGGAGGCCCGGACCCACCGGCCGTCCGTGATCCTCGTCGACGCCCAGAACCGCATCGTCGCGAAGAACGTCGAGGAGGTCGCCGGGCCGGCCCGGCGAGTCGTCGCATGACGGTGTTTCTTTGGCGCTGACCCCCTGAACGCCCAGCCGGACCTCGAGACCTTCCAGAAGCTGTGCCGGCCAGGCCGGGCGGTCCCGGTGCGCGTCGAGGTCGAGGCGGACACCGAGACGCCGGTTTCCGCCTTCCTGAAGCTCTCGCGGGGGAAGCGGCACGCCTTCCTGCTGGAGTCGGTGGAGGGAGGGGAACGGTCCGCGCGCTTCTCCTTCCTGGGGGCGGGCCCGCGGAGCGTGCTCACCTGGCGGCACGGCGAGCCCGGGGACCCGGTGGAGCGCGTGCGCCGGCAGCTCGCCACCCACCAAGCGGTCCGGGTCCCGGGCACGCCCCGGCTGGCCGGCGGGCTCGTCGGCTACCTCTCCTACGACGCCGTGAAGCTCTTCGAGCCCCGGGTGCCCATCGCCAAGCCGGACGAGCTCGGCTTCCCGGACGTGCTCTTCATGGACTTCGAGGAGGTCGTCGCCTTCGACAACCTCCGCCACTCCCTCCACGTGATGGTGGAGGTGCGCTGCGAGGAGGGCGACGACCCGCGCGCCCTCTACCACCGGGCGCTCCTCCGGATTGGGGCCACGCTCGCCTCCCTTTCCCGCCCGCTCCGGGACCGGCGGCCGCCGCCGTCCGGGCGGTCGGCCACGCTCCGTCCCCGCATCCCCCGGGAAGCCTTCGAGGCCGCGGTGCGCCGCGCCCAGGAGTACGTGAAGGCCGGCGACTGCCAGCAGATCGTGCTCTCCCAGCGCTTCGACGCCGAGGTGAGGGTACCGCCCTTCGAGGTCTACCGGGCGCTCCGCCGGGTGAATCCCTCCCCCTACCTCTTCTACCTGCAGTCCGGGAGCCAGGCGCTCGTGGGGAGCTCGCCCGAGACCCTCGTGAAGCTCGAGGACGGGGAGGTGACGCTCCGCCCCATCGCCGGCACGCGGCGGCGGGGGAAGGATCCGGAGGACGACGTGCGCCTCGAGCTCGAGCTCCGCGGCGACCCGAAGGAGAACGCCGAGCACATCATGCTCGTCGACCTGGGGCGGAACGACGTGGGGCGGGTGAGCGCCGTCGGGTCGGTGCGGGTCACCCAGCTCAAGACCGTGGAGCGTTACTCCCACGTCATGCACCTCGTCTCCGAGGTGAAGGGGAGGCTCCGGGACGGGCTCACGGCCGTGGACGTGCTCCGCGCCTCCTTCCCGGCCGGGACCGTGACCGGGTCCCCCAAGGTCCGGGCCATGGAGATCATCGACGAGCTCGAGCCCGCCAGGCGGGGCCCCTACGCCGGGGCGGTGGGCTACTTCGACCGCGGCGGGGACATGGAGCTCTGCATCGCCATCCGCACCCTCCTGCAGTCCGGGAGGCGCGTCTCCGTGCAGGCGGGGGCGGGCCTGGTCTTCGACTCCCGGCCCAAGCTCGAGTACCAGGAGACCATGAACAAGGCCCGGGCGCTCTTCACGGCGGTGGCTCAGGCGGAGTCGAAGAACCTGGACGGCGCCGCCCGACCCATCGCCGCCGGGCGCGGCAAGCGCCCGCGTCCCCGGTCGCGGGGAGGCCGACCGTGAGTCCCCGGCTCGTCGTCCTCGACAACTACGACTCCTTCACCTGGAACCTGGTCCAGTACCTGGGCGAGCTCGGCGCCGAGGTCGAGGTCTTCCGGAACGACGAGGTGGACGTGCCCGGGCTGCGCGCCCTCCTCCCGGAGGGGCTCGTCATCTCCCCCGGCCCCTGTACGCCGACGGAAGCCGGGGTGAGCCTGGAGGCCATCCGCGCCCTCGCCGGCGAGCTCCCCATCCTCGGGGTCTGCCTCGGGCACCAGGCCATCGGCCAGGCGTTCGGCGGCCGGGTGGTGCGCAACCGCCGCATCGTCCACGGGAAGGCGAGCCCGGTCCTGCACCGGGGGAGCGGCCTCTACTCCGGCCTCCCCTCCCCCTTCCTCGCCGGGCGCTATCACTCGCTCGTGGTGGAGCGCAGGAGCCTCCCCGCGGAGCTCCGGGTGACCGCCTGGACCCGGGAGGGGGAGATCATGGGCCTCGCCCACCGCCGGCTCGAGGTGGAAGGCGTCCAGTTCCACCCAGAGTCAGTGCTCACCGAGCACGGGAAGACCCTGCTCGCGAACTGGCTCCGGCGCCTCGCCAGTGCCCGGGCCGGCCGGCGGGCGCCCGGCGGGGGCCGCCCCCGCTCCGGGGCGGTCCGGGGGAGGGCGAGATGATCCAGGAGGCCATCGCCGGGCTCGTCGAGCGCCGGGACCTCGGCCGCGCCCAAATGGCCGCGGTCATGGTGGAGATCGCCGACGGGGGCGCCACCCCGGCCCAGGTGGGGGCGTTCCTCGCCGCCCTGCGGGTGAAGGGCGAGACCGTGGAGGAGATCGTGGGGGCCGCCGAGGTCATGCGCGCCCGCAGCGAGGTGGTGCGGGTCGAGCGCGAGGTCTTCGTGGACACCTGCGGCACCGGCGGCGACGGGCGGAACACCTTCAACATCTCCACCACCGCCGCCTTCGCGGTGGCCGGCGCAGGGGTCACGGTGGCGAAGCACGGGAACCGGTCCGTGTCCTCCCGCTGCGGGTCGGCAGACGTGCTCGCCGCGCTCGGTGTCGACGTGGAGGCCCCCCGGGAGCGGGTGGAGCGGTGCATCGCAGAGGTCGGCATCGGCTTCCTCTTCGCGCCCCGGCTTCACCCGGCCTTCAAGGCGGTGGCCGGCATGCGGAGGGAGCTCGCCATCCGCACCATCTTCAACCTGCTCGGCCCCCTCGCCAACCCCGCCGGGGCCCGCCACCAGGTCGTCGGGGTCTACGAGGCCCGCTGGGTGCCCACCCTGGGTGGGGTGCTCTCCGCGCTCGGCGCCCGGCGCGCCTTCGTGGTGCACGGGGAGGGGCTCGACGAGATCGCCGTCACCGGACGCACCTCGGTGGCCGACGTCCGGGGCGAGCGGGTGGATCTGTTCGAGCTGACGCCGGAGGAGCTCGGCCTCGGCCGCTGGCCGGAGAGCGCGCTCGCCGGCGGCGACGCCGCCCACAACGCGCGGGTGACGCGGGAGGTCCTCGACGGCCAGCGGGGCGGGCCCCGGGACGCGGCGCTCGCGAACGCAGCCGCCGCCCTGGTGGCAGCCGGCGCCGCCCCGGACCTCCCTGCCGGCGTCCGCCTCGCCGCCGAGGCCGTCGACCGCGGCGCCGCGCGCACAAAGCTCGAGGAGCTCGTCCGGGCGAGCCGTGCCCCATGACCGTCCTCGACGACATCCTTCGGCGCAAGGCGGCGGAGGTCGCCTCCCTCCGCGAGAAGATCCCCGAGGCCGAGCTCGCCGCCCGGGCCCGGGAGGCGCCGCCAGCGCGAAGCCTCGCCGCCTCGCTCTCCCCGAGGGGCGGGCCGGTGCGCGTCGTCGCCGAGGTGAAGAGGGCGAGCCCCTCGGCCGGCGCCATCGACGCCTCGCTCGACGCGCCCGCGCAGGCGATGCGCTACGCGGCGGGCGGAGCCGCGGCCATCTCGGTGCTCACCGACGGGCCGGGCTTCGGCGGCTCCCTCGAGGACCTCCGGGCGGTGCGGGCCGCCGTGGAAGTGCCGCTGCTGCGCAAGGACTTCGTCCTCGAGCGTTACCAGCTCCTCGAGGCGCGCGCCGCCGGCGCCGACGCGGCCCTCCTCATCGTGGCCGCGCTCCCGGGCGACCTCCTGTGGCGGCGGCTCCACGACTGCCGAGAGCTCGGGCTCTCCGCGCTCGTCGAGGTGCACGACGAGGAGGAGGCGGAGCGCGCGGTCGCGGCCGGCGCCGAGGTCGTCGGCGTGAACAACCGCGACCTCCGCACCTTCCAGGTGGACCTGGCGGCGAGCGAACGGGTCATCCCCGGGCTCCCCGCCGGGGTGCTCGCCGTGTCCGAGAGCGGCATCCGCGGTCCGGCGGAGGTGTCGCGGCTGCGGGCCTGCGGGGCCGCCAACTTCCTCGTGGGGGAGGCGCTGGTGCGCACCCAGGACCCGGGGGCTCTCTTGCGGGCCTTCGCCTCGGCGGTTTGATCCGCGCGGATTGGGTGTAGAGTCGCCCGGCGGGAGGAGGCTCGTGAGCCAGGTTCGGATCAAGATCTGCGGCATCACCAACGTCGAGGACGCGCTCCTCTCCGTGCGCCTCGGGGCAGACGCGCTCGGCTTCAACTTCTGGCCGGAGTCGAAGCGGTTCGTCACCCCGGCGGTGGCGCGCGCCATCGTGGCGAAGCTGCCGCCCTTCGTGACCACGGTCGGCGTCTTCGTGAACCAGGGGGAGGCGGAGATGCGCTCGGTCGCCGCCGAGGCGGCCATGCAGGTCTTCCAGCTCCACGGCGACGAGCCGCCGGCCCTCTGCGCCCGGCTCCCCCTGCCGGTCATCAAGGCCATCCCCGTCGACCAGGTGAAGACGCTCTCGCGGCTCCTCTCCTACGAGGTCTCCGCCTTCCTCCTCGACACCCCCTCCCGCGGCTACGGCGGCAGCGGGGTGCCCTTCGACTGGTCGCTCGCCGAGGGCGTCTCCGAGGTGGCCCCGGTCATCCTCGCCGGCGGCCTCACCCCGGAGAACGTCGCCGAGGCCATCCGCGCCGTGCGCCCCTACGCGGTGGACGTGGCGAGCGGGGTGGAGTCGACGCCCGGCAAGAAGGACCCGGAGAGGCTCGCCCGGTTCGTGGAAGCCGCCCTGGGAGCTCTGTAGATGGCCGGGCCGGACGCGAGGGGCCACTTCGGCCCCTACGGGGGCCGCTTCGTGCCCGAGACGCTCGTCCCGGCGCTCGACGAGCTCCTCGCCGCCTGGCTCGAGGCCCGGCGGGATCCGGCCTTCCGGGAGGAGCTCGACCGCCTCCTCGGGCGCTTCGCCGGCCGTCCCACGCCGCTCGGCGAGGCCCCGCGCATGTCCGCGGACCTGGGGGGCTGCCGCATCCTCCTCAAGCGCGAGGACCTCTGCCACACCGGCGCCCACAAGATCAACAACACGCTCGGTCAGGTGCTCCTCGCCCGGCGCATGGGGAAGCGGCGCATCATCGCCGAGACCGGGGCCGGGCAGCACGGAGTGGCCACCGCCACCGCCGCCGCCCTCTTCGGCCTGCCCTGCGACGTCTACATGGGCGCGCTCGACGTGGAGCGCCAGGCGCTCAACGTCTTCCGCATGGAGCTCCTCGGGGCCCGCGTCATCCCGGTCGAGGCCGGCTCGCGGACGCTCAAGGACGCGATGAACGAGGCCATCCGCGACTGGGTGACGAACGTCCGCGAGACCCACTACGTCATCGGCTCCGTCGCCGGGCCCCACCCCTACCCGGCCCTGGTCCGGGACTTCCAGTCGGTCATCGGGGAGGAGGCCCGCTCCCAGGTGCTCTCGATAGCCGGGCGGCTCCCGGACGCGGTAGCGGCCTGCGTCGGAGGCGGCTCGAACGCCATGGGCATCTTCTCCGCCTTCCTGGAGGACAAAGGGGTGGCGCTCGTGGGGGTGGAGGCGGCCGGGCTCGGCCTCGACACCGGCCGCCACGGGGCCCCGCTGGCGCGCGGACGCCCCGGCGTCCTCCACGGCTCGATGAGCTACGTCCTGCAGACCGACGGCGGGCAGATCGCCGAGGCCCACTCCATCAGCGCCGGGCTCGACTACCCCGGGGTCGGCCCCGAGCTCTCCTTCCTGAAGGACGAGGGGCGGCTCCGCCTCCTGCAAGCCACCGACGCCGAGGCCCTCGAGGCCCTCCAGTACCTGGCGCGGACCGAGGGGATCATCCCCGCTCTCGAGACCGCGCACGCGGTGGCGGGGGCCCGGACCCTCGCCCGGGAGCTCGGCCGGGACGGGCTCCTCGTCGTGAACGTCTCGGGTCGGGGCGACAAGGACGTGGACCAGGTGCGGCGGGCACTCGCCGCCCAAGCGCCGGTGCGGAGGCGAGTCCGTGCGGCGCGCCGCGGAAAGAGGAGCGCCGCCGGTCGAAGCCGGCGCGGGAGGGCCCGGGGATGACCGGGGTCGACCGCGTCGCCGGGGCGTTCCGGGCGGCCGCGGAGCGCGGTGAGGCCGCGCTCGTCACCTACGTCATGGGGGGAGACCCCGACCTCGCCACTTCGCGGGACATGGCGCTCGCCTGCGCCGAGGGGGGGGCCGACGTCATCGAGATCGGCATGCCTTTCTCCGACCCCATCGCGGACGGGAAGACCATCCAGGCCGCCGGCGAGCGGGCGCTCCGCGCCGGAGCCGGGGTGGAGGACTGCCTCGCGCTCGCAGCGAAGGTGCGCCAGGAGACCGGCGCCGCCCTCGCTCTCATGGGCTACCTGAACCCGGTCCTCTCCCACGGCCCCGCCGCCTTCCTCGACGGCTGCGCCCGCTCGGGCGTCGACGCCGTCATCCTCCCCGACCTGCCCCCGGAGGAGGCGACGGAGTTCCGCGGCCTCGCCGCCGAGCGGGGAGTGGCGACGGTGTTCCTCCTCGCACCCACCTCCACAGAGGAGCGCGTCTCCCTGGTCTGCGACGCGGCGACCGGCTTCGTCTACTTCGTCTCGGTCACCGGGGTCACCGGGGCGCGCCGGTCGCTCCCCGCGAACCTCGGGGCGCAGGTCGCCGCCGTGCGGGCGCGAAGCTCGGTCCCGGTGGCGGTGGGCTTCGGGGTCTCCTCGCCCGAGCAGGCCCGGGAGGTGGCGCGGATCGCCGACGGGGTGGTGGTGGGGAGCGCCATCGTGGAGCGCATCGCCCGCGGAGGCACGCGGCGGGAGCGGCGGGAGCGGGTGCGGCGCTTCGTCGCCTCGCTTCGCCGCGCGGTGCACCGCGAGGGGTCCACGATCACCGGCGGTGGGTGAGCGACTTCACCACCGGGACGGCGTTCATGTCGAGACGGCCCCACCTCTCCGGCTAGAAGGGGCGGCCGACGGCGCCGGCGATGACCTTCACCTGGTCCATGAGGCCGGCGAACTCGGCCGGGGTGAGGGACTGCTGCCCGTCGGAGAGGGCCTTCTCCGGGCAGGGGTGGACCTCGACGATGAGGCCGTCCGCTCCGGCGGCCACGCCGGCCCGGGCCATGGCGGGAACGAAGGCGCGCAGGCCCACGCCGTGGGAAGGGTCCACGACCACCGGCAGGTGGGTGAGCGACTTGAGGAGCGGAACCGCGTTCAGGTCGAGCGTGTTGCGGGTCCCGGTCTCGAAGGTGCGGATGCCCCGCTCGCACAGGGCCACCCGCACGTTGCCGTGGGCCACCACGTACTCGGCGGCCATGAGCCACTCCTTCACGGTGGCCGAGGGACCCCGCTTCAGGAGGATGGGGCGGTCCACCTCGCCGAGGCGCTTGAGGAGCGAGTAGTTCTGCATGTTGCGGGCGCCGATCTGCACCACGTCCGCGTACTCGGCGACGAGCGGCAGGGTCTCGGCGTCCATGGCCTCGGTGACGATCTTGAGGCCGGTGCGCTCCCGCGCCAGCGCGAGGAGCTTGAGCCCCTCCTCGGCGAGCCCCTGGAACTCGTAGGGGCTGGTGCGGGGCTTGTAGGCGCCCCCGCGCAGGAAGGTGGCCCCGGCCCGCTTCACGGCCTGGGCAGCCTCGAGGATCTGCTCCTCCGACTCCACCGAGCAGGGCCCGGCCATGACGGTAATGCGGGGCCCTCCGATGAGGACGCCCCCCACGTCGATGACGGTGTCCTCCTCCTTCACCTCGCGGGAGACGAGCTTGAAGGGCTGGGACACGCGGATGGCGTCCCGGACCCCGGGAAGTCCCTCGAAGAGGGCCGGGTCGAGAGCGCCCTTGTTCCCGGTGATGCCGATGGCGATCCGCTGCGCGCCAGGGATGGCGTGCGGGACGAGCCCGAGCGAGCGGATCTTTTCCACCACCGCGTCGACCTCGGCCTGCGACGCGTGGGGCTTCATCACGACGAGCATGTAGGCGACTCCTGCCCAGCCTCCCTGCGAGAGGCGGCGAAGAATACCTCACTGTCCGACCCGCGAACAGCAGCGCCGCTCGGATCGGCCCCGGCGCTGGGCCCGCTTCCGGAGCGCGGCGAGCGGCGGGCCGGGGACCCGTCTACAATCGTCCGGTGCGCGACCGGAAGTGGGACTTCCTCTACGAGAAGGAGAAGCAGCCGGTCCGGGAGGAGATCCTCTCGCGCTTCGCCGAGGAGCTCGCGAGCGAGCTCGAGGGCTGGCCGCCGCCCCTCACCGAGTGGGCGAGCGAGGAGCTGAGGCGGCGGCTCGCGGCCGGCTTCGAGAAGGGGGCGCTCCGCCCCGAGGTGCTCCGCCTCTCGCTCGAGCTCGCCCGCCTCGACCTCGCCCGGGAAGACGAGGCCTTCGAGGCCCGCATGCGAAACGACGTCCCCCGGCTGTGCACGGAGGCGAGCGACCGCGCCGCCCTGGAGCTCGCGGTGCTCTTCGTCACCGAGCGCTGCCTGTCGCTAAAGGAGTGGGCGGAGGGGGCGCGCCTCACCCGGGCCGATCTCTCGCGCGCCCTCGAGCTCGCGGAGAGGCGGCTCTTCCGGGTCGCTCCGGGCTAGCCTCCCGGGCGCTCCTTCGTCTTCGGCACCTTCTCCCAGTCGGCGAGGAACTTCTTGAGCCCGCTGTCGGTGAGCGGGTGGTGGGCGAGCTGGGCGAGCACCGAGAACGGGATGGTGGCCACGTCCGCGCCCAGGCGCGCCGCCTGGAGGACGTGGAGGGGGTTTCGCACCGAGGCGACGAGGACCTGCGTCCCGAAGTCGTAGTTGTGGAAGATCTCCAGGATCTGGCCGATGAGCGACATCCCGTCCTCGGAGATGTCGTCGATGCGCCCCACGAACGGCGAGACGTAGGTGGCGCCGGCCTTGGCGGCGAGGAGCGCCTGGTTCGCCGAGAAGCAGAGGGTGACGTTCGTCCGCACTCCCTCCGCGGTGAGCACTTTCACCGCCTTCAGGCCCTCGAGGATGAGGGGGATCTTGACGACCACGTTGTCCGCGAACTTCGCGTAGTAGCGCGCCTCCTTGAGCATGCCCTCGCACTCGACGGCGGTGACCTCGGCGGACACGGGGCCCTTCACGATCCCCACGATCTCGCGGAGCACGTCGTCGAAGGCGCGGCCGGTCTTGGCGACGAGCGATGGGTTGGTGGTGACGCCGTCGCACAGGCCCATGTCGAGGGCCTTGCGGATCTCGCCGACGTCCGCGGTATCGATGAAGAACTTCATGGGACGACCTCCAGGGTGCGGGGTGTGGGCAGTCTTCCGCTCGGGCGGGCTGCTCGTCTTGCGAACCTTGAATATCCAAAGGGTCTGACGTGCCGCAAGCGCCGCGAAGGTGCTATACGGACCCGGCATGGCGCCCCGGAAAGCGTCCGTTGACCGGCGCGGGCGAAGCGCGACCCGGCCGGATCGGGTCCGGGCGCTCGTCGAGTACGGCCGCGTGGTTCTCCGGAGCGAGGCGCGGGCCATCTCCAAGCTCCGGCTCGAGCCCACCTTCGCGACCGCGGTGGAGTGGATCCTCGCCTGCCGCGGCCAGGTGATCCTCACCGGGATCGGGAAGCCCGGGTTCGTGGCCCAGAAGATCTCCGCCACCCTCGCCTCCACCGGCACCCACTCCCTCTACCTCCACCCCGCCGAGGCGGCCCACGGGGACCTCGGCCGGGTGTCGCGCCGCGACATCCTCGTCGCCCTGTCGAACAGCGGCGAGACCGAGGAGATCGTGCGCCTGTTGCCGGCGGTGAAGAGGATCGGGGCCCGAGTGGTGGCGGTGACGAAGGACCGGGAGAACCCGCTCGCCCGGGCCGCGAACCTGGTGCTCGCCATCGGCGACATCGAGGAGGCCTGCCCCATGGGGCTCGCTCCCACGGCCAGCACCGCGGCCCTGCTCGCCGTGGGCGACGCCCTTGCCATGACCGTCCTCGAGAACCGCCCCTTCCGGCAGGAGGAGTACGCGCTTTACCACCCCGGAGGGAAGCTCGGGCGCCACCTCATGAGGGTCGAAGACCTCATGCGGGGAGGGGACGGGAACCCGCTCGTTCGCGAGAACGCGGCGCTGCGGGAGG
>Ga0335081_10023049_pt1 | contig 10075 bp, 9 predicted proteins | sample Lox_Sample_35_FD_206713 | JGI IMG/M metagenome (GOLD analysis project Ga0335081, IMG submission 206713) | Soil microbial communities from Loxahatchee National Wildlife Refuge, Florida, United States - Lox_Sample_3.5 | ecosystem: Environmental > Terrestrial > Soil > Wetlands | place: USA: Florida... | reverse complement strand
GACAAAGTGGCGCAAGATCAAAATCTCACGCCGCTGACGGAGTCGTGTTGCCGGAAAGGTCTTGACAATGCCAACCGTCGTTAGAGACAGGATGACAATACATAAAATGAGTCAATCCTTTAAGATGCTGAAAGCATGCGTAAGAAAGTTGATCTTCGTCGCCTGACCACCGAAAAAGTCAATCTCGCCTCCGCCGATCTCGACCGCAAATCGTCCCTCGAAATCGCGCGCATCATCAATTCCGAAGACGCGAAAGTCGCCCCAGCCCTCAAGCGCGCCTTGCCGCAGATCGCGCAGGCCATCGACCTGATCGCCGCCTCCCTCCGCAAAGGCGGACGCCTGATTTACGTCGGCACTGGCACCAGCGGACGCATCGCCGCCCTCGATGCCGCGGAGTGTCCGCCGACGTTCGACAGCGATCCGAAAATGGTGCAGTTCGTCATAGCAGGCGGTCCGCGCGCTCTCGCCATGGCCGTGGAAGCCAACGAAGATTCACCTGCGCTCGGACGCCGCGAACTCGCCAGGAAGAAGCCGCGCAAGAATGATGTCGTGGTCGGCCTTGCTGCTAGCGGTCGCACTCCGTTTACTGTCGCGGCGATTCAGTATGCGCGCTCGCAAGGCGCTCGAACGGTCGCGGTTACGTGCAATCGAAACTCTCCCTTGGGTCGAGCGGCGCACATCGAAATCGTCGCCGAGGTTGGACCCGAAGTCGTCGCCGGCTCGACTCGTATGAAAGCAGGCACGGCCGAGAAGATGATCCTGAACATGCTTTCCACCGGTGCCATGGCGCGCCTCGGGTTCGCCTATGGCAATCTGATGGTCAACGTGCGCTTGAAGAATGAGAAGCTGCGCGAGCGCGCCGCCGCCGTTCTGGAGAAAGCCGCCACGCTTGAGCGCGACGAAGCCCAGCAGCTTCTGAAGTCTTCAGGCAACAACGTAGCCGTAGCGTTAGTGATGGCAAAAACAGCGATGAGCCGCCCCCAAGCCGAAGTCGCACTGAAGCGTTCCGGCGGACACGTCCGGAAAGCGATTCTCGCGACAAAGTAGCGCCGGCGCCCCGCCGGCAGTCGCGAAGGCGTCCCCGCCCTCGCACGCCTGAATCCGACGGGTGCCGGTTCTCCGACAAAAGAAATCTTCCGAACTTCGTTCCCGCCCTTTCTTCCGGCATAATCACTCTATGGACAAGTTGGTCATCCGCGGCGGTGATCCCCTCCTCGGTACCGTCCGCATCAGCGGCGCCAAGAATGCTGCTCTGCCTTGCATGGCGGCTGCGCTCCTGACGGAAGAGCCGGTTACCCTCGAGAATATCCCGCAGGTCCGCGACATCGAGACCACGCGTCGGCTACTGGCCAGCATGGGGGCCGAGGTCGAACTCGGCTACGGGCGCGCGCATCATCGCACCACCATCTGTGCTCGCACTCTGGCCTCGCCCGAAGCCTCTTACGAACTGGTCAAAACCATGCGCGCCTCAACCCTGGTTCTCGGGGCCCTCGTCGCGCGCTGCGGCCGGGCCCGCGTTTCACTGCCCGGCGGATGCGCCATCGGCGCACGCCCCATCGATCTCCATATCAAGGGCTTGGAAAAACTCGGGGCGGCGATTACCCAAGAACACGGTTATGTGGAAGCAAGTGCCCAGCGTCTTCGCGGCGCCGAAATCGTATTTGACAAGATCACCGTGACCGGCACCGAAGACCTTCTCATGGCGGCCACTCTCGCCGACGGCGAGACCATCATGCAGAACTGCGCCCGCGAGCCCGAGGTCGCCGATCTCGCCGCCCTGCTGAATGCGATGGGGGCCAGGATCGAGGGCGCCGGAACCTCCACCATCAAAGTAAAAGGTGTCGCAAAGCTCCACGGCGCCAAGCACCGCATTATTCCCGACCGCATCGAGGCCGGAACCTTCATCATCGCCGGCGCGATGACCGGAGGTGACCTCAACGTCTCCTCCTGCCAGCCCGCACACCTCACCGCTATTCTCCAGAAACTCAAAGAGACCGGGGTAAAGACGGTCGTGAAGCCGGACTCCGTTCGCGTCATGGGCGATCAGCCGCTCACCGCCGCCGACCTCAACACCGAGGAGTATCCCGGCTTCCCCACCGATATGCAGGCGCAGTACATGGCCCTGGCGACCCAAGCCGAAGGCACCTCAATCGTCACGGAGAACATTTTTGAAAACCGCTTCATGCACGCTCAGGAACTGGTGCGCATGGGCGCGAACATAAAGATTGAAGGGCGCCGCGCCATCGTCCGCGGGAACACTCCGCTGAGTGGAGCGGCCGTGCTCGCCTCAGACCTGCGCGCCTCCGCTTCGCTGGTGTTGGCCGCCCTGGTCGCCGACGGCGAGACGATCATCGATCGCGTCTACCACATCGACCGCGGCTACGAGAATATCGAAGAGAAACTGAAGGCTGTGGGCGCGCAGATTCGCCGCGTGGGAGACATCCTGCCGAAAAGAAGCGCCGCCCCGGCAAGAGCGTGATTGAAGGCTAGCGTGTACCCGTGCGCGCGAGATGGCGGTCGGCTCCACGCGGCTTAATTTTCCGGCCGATGCCGCTGGCCTCGGCTAAACGCAGATCGTAATCATTCTGTAAATTGAGCCAAAAAGCCGGTGGCAACCCGAAGTACCGGCCGAGTCGAACGGCAGTGTCGGCACTGATCGCGCGTCCCCCGCGAACCACTTCATAGATTCCAGGGAAGGCCAAAGCCTTGGCCAGTTGGTACGCGCTGATGCCCAGCGGCTGCATGAACTCAGCCTTCAGAATTTCCCCCGGATGTATTGCGAATACTTTCTTGCCCATTGGTCTCCGTGCTCGGTCCAAGCCGACCCTGATCCAGAAAACCGATTTCTGGAATTTCTAAGGTTAGTGATAATCGACAATTTCTACATCGAATGCATTTCCTTCACGCCAGGCAAAACAGATCCGGTAACGCTCATTAATCCGTATGCTGAACTGCCCAGCCCGATCCCCGCGCAGTGCCTCCAAGTGGTTTCCGGGTGGAACCCTCAGGTTCTCTAGCGCGACGGCTGCATTTAGTAAAGCCAATTTCATAAACGCTCTTCGCTGCAGCTGCGAAGGAAGGCGTCTACACTTGCCACTGCGCCAGAGACTTTCAGTATCTGAATCCCGGAAGCCGACAAGCACAACCCCAATACTAACGCGATGCGATACTATCGTCAAACGTCAGGAACAATGCTGGAGGGATGGATTGTATGTACGGCCTTCCTGAATCTGCAATGATCGGTGCATGCAACCGAATCCCTTCGTCCGGCACTCGGCCGAGTCACTCGGGTATGTGATCCGGAGCCTCGCGAGTGAAATCTGTTGGTTCTATATTTTCCCAGGTCTCAAATCCCGCTCGCGGAGGACGCCATGCTTCCGAACCGTTTCATCGGCAAGCGAACCAAACCGAGCGACCGGGAATTGTCCGACGTCTTAGGCCCGGCTCGAGCCCTTTGGGATCGCCTCCTGGCCGAACTCTCCGCCGAGCAAAAGATCACCGGCCAGGAATGGAGTTCCTATTCCCCCAAGGCCGGATGGTCGCTCAAAGTGAAACTCGGCTCTCGCACCATTCTCTATCTTTCCCCACACAAGAGTTCCTTCGGCGCGTCGTTTGCCCTGGGCGAAGCCGCGGTAAAAGCGGCTCTGAACAGCGGCCTTCCAGCACCCACGCTCAAAATCATCCGCCAAGCCAAGCGCTATGCGGAGGGCACAGGGGTCCGGTTGGAAGTAATGTCAGCCAAGGACATCAACACCGTAGTGAAGCTGGCCGCAGCGAAGTTGGCGACCTGAATGGGGCACCAATGTTTGGCGCTCATGACGGCAGCAGCGCTGTCATCTTGGGTTGACCATCCTTCCCCCCGCAGCCTAACATTAGCGCCAACAGGTTCCTCCGTCGCGCTGTGCTCAAATGTGCGCGCCGGAAATCGGACCTGAGGCCTCACGCATGATTGGCCAAACTGTCTCCCACTACCACATACTCGGAAAGCTGGGCGGTGGTGGTATGGGAGAGGTTTACGAGGCGGAAGACACTCGCCTTGGCCGCCATGTTGCTCTCAAGTTCATCCCCGAAAAGCTGGCCAAAGATGACAAGACGCTCGACCGCTTCTTTCGCGAAGCGCGCGCTGCCTCCCAGCTCAACCACCCCGGAATCTGTACCATCCACGACATTCAGGACTCGAACGGCTGCCCCTTTATTGTCATGGAGAAGCTGGAAGGCACCAGCTTAAAGGATAAGATCCGCGGCAAAGCCATGGACTTCGACGAAGTCCTCGATATAGGCATTCAAGTTGCCGACGCCCTGGCCGCTTCCCACGCCAAGGGCATCATTCACCGCGACATCAAGCCGGGCAACATCTTCATCACTCCCACCGGACAAGCCAAAATCCTCGATTTCGGCCTGGCCAAACTCGCTCGCACCACTGATAGCAGTGCTGCAGGTCCGGTGGAAGACTCACTGACTGCCGTCGGAGTGATTCCTGGCACTGCGGTCTATATGTCGCCCGAGCAGGCCCGGGGCGAAGACCTCGATCCCCGCACCGACCTATTCTCCCTGGGCGTGGTGCTGTACGAAATGGCCACTGGCAAAAAGCCCTTCGGCGGTGGCAACGTCGTAGCCACGCTCGACGCCGTCCTCAACCAGAGACCCATCTCCCCGCTGCAGTTGAATCCCTCTCTGCCCAAGGATTTCGAAGGCATCGTCGGTCGCGCCATGGAGAAGAATCCCGGCAACCGCTATCCCAATGCTTTGGCGCTCAAGGGCGATCTTCAATCCCTCAAGAAGGACACTGTTACCGGCCTGACCAAGACAGCAGCCAAGCGTCCCGCACTGCCCTACCGCATCGTCACCCACACCTTTGAGCGTTCCAGTTCGAGGCACACTTACATCCTGCTGGGCGTGATTGCCGTGCTGGTCATGATTCTGACCACTGGCGGCATCTTCTGGTTCAAACACCGTCCCAGCATGGGCGGAGGTGCGCCCAAGAATACCGTCGCCGTACTGCCACTGCAGAATATGAACGGCGACGTAAGCGTCGAGTTCCTGCGCTTCGCCCTCGCCGATGAAATCGCCAACGTACTGACTTACACCCGCAGCCTCGATGTTCGCCCCTCCTCGCTCACCAGCAAATTCGTCGGCAAGGACGTCGATCCCCAGAAAGCCGGCCACCAGTTGCACGTGGCCAACGTTTTGACCGGACACTTCCTGAGGCAGGGCGACCGCTTGCTGATCACGCTCGAAGCGACCGAGGTCGACACCGATCGTTTACTGTGGCAGGCCAATATCGACGCGCCCGCTGAGGACCTCATCGCCGCGCAAAATGACATTGCCACGAAGATTCGCCAGGGTCTGTTACCAAGTTTGGGTGCGGCGGCTGGTTTCCTCGATACCGGTACTCGTCCTAAAGATCCCGCCGCCTACGACCTTTATCTTCACAGTCTGGCCTTGTCGCATGACGCCCAGCCCAACAAGGATGCCATCGCCGTGCTCGAACATGTTGTCGGCATGGACCCCACCTACGCCCCGGCTTGGGAGGAACTCGGTGTTCGTACCTACTACGACGCCGATTATTCCGACGGTGGAGAAGCGATGTTCCAGCGCTCCACACAAGCCTCGGAACGCGCCCTGGCTCTCGATCCGAACCGGATTACCGCTGCCCGCCAGTTGATTGCCAATCGCGTCGAGCGAGGTGAATTAGGTCGTGCCTACGACGCGGCACAGGATCTGGTCAAGCGCCGCCCCGAAAGCGCCGAGGCGCACTTTGCTCTCGCTTACGTGCTCCGCTATGCCGGCTTGTTGGAACGCTCCACCACCGAATGCGACACGGCGCTCGCCCTCGATCCGCAGAACTACATGTTTCGCTCCTGCGCCTGGGCCTTCATGGAGCTCGGTAATACCCAGCGGGCGAGACAATATGTCCTGCTCGATGCCGGATCCGAATGGGCGGCTTACATTATGCCGTCGATCCTGCTGCGGGAAGGCAAGATTGCCGAAGCACGTGAAGCGGTGAAGCGCATGCCCACCGCTCCCCGCTATCATCGCGACTTGCTCGAGGCCTGCCTGGGATTACGTCCCGCGTCGGAACTCGATCGTTTGGCCCACGACGCCGAAAACAACCCGCCAACCGAGCCTGATCCCGAAGTTTGGTACTACCAGGGATCGATTTATGGGTACTGCGGGAAAGAACAGGCTGCGCTGCACATGCTGCGGGCCGCTGTGCAGCAGAATTACTGTGCCCACTCCAACCTGCTGTCGGATCCTTTGCTGGCCAAGCTACGCGCCCGGCCCGCTTTTAACGAAGTCCTCACCGCGGCCAGCAATTGCCAGGACGCCATGCTCGCCTTGGCCAAAGAGCAGCATTGATCCGCAGAAATCAATCACCTCGGAGTTAACAATGATCGCTTCCCCTCACAACCGGGCCTGAAGATTCGTACCTGAACTGCTTTCCCCCGTGGCCCTCCGTGTACCCCGTGGTTAAAGGTTTCGCTTTTTTTGCCGCTCACTGAATTTTCGAGAGAGACTGGCCGCTCATTCAAATTGTCTTCGAAATTTGTCCAACTGTCCCCTGAGTTCGGCGACTTCGTTTCGGAGTGCGTCAACTTCTACCTCCAGTCGACGGACGCGGTCTCCATCGTCGGGCCCCTGGTTTGCGGCCATTCTCGCGGGTGCTGCTTCGGGTACTACGACGTCGCCAGCCAACAAGTGCACCCACCGTGACTCTTTCGTGCCCGGCTGCCGCGGCAGCACTTTCACAAGGGGTGGCTTGCGTTGCATCAGCTTCTGCAGCGTTGACTGGACATCGTCGGTGGTTTCAAAGCGATGCATACGGTCTGTACGCCCTCGTAGTTCCCCGGGAGTCTGAGGACCGCGCAGCAGCAGAGTGCAAACGATGGCGACTTCTGCCCGGGTGAAGTTGAACACCTCCTGCGTCCGGTGCTCATACTTGGTCACTCGGCTATCGGCGCCGCTGGCCGGCCCGGCCAGCCGCTTCTCCTGCAAGCTGCTCAGCGCATCGCGCACGGCATTTCCATCGAGTTGCATCACCGGATCGCGATTCGACTTTTGATTGCAGGCATTCACCAGCGCATTCAGCGAGAGGGGATAGTACTCCGGCGTGGTGATGTCCTTTTCAATCAGGCTGCCGAGGACGCGCACCTCGTTTTCATTCAACAGGAATTCCATGTCAACTTTTCCCGATCTACGCCCGCAGGGGTGCGCTGGTGAGAGTGCCAGCATTTTATTCTCTAGAACTGGTTTTAAGAATAGTTTTTGGGAAGGGCGCGGCTTCAGCCGTGCCACTCAGGGCGCTCGGAATGCGGGCTTTAGCCCCTGAGGTTCGCTTTTTCGTCAATACGCAAGTCATTTCTGAAACCAGTTCTAGTGCAGGCTGGAAGGAGGCAAAACAAGATTGGGGTGGGAGACGGGAATCGAACCCGCAACAACCGGAGCCACAGTCCGGTGCTCTGCCAGTTGAGCTACTCCCACCGCAGAATTCGATTATAGCGGGAATTCCACTCGCGCTCTAGGAGGCTCTAGGGCTCTGGGCTTTAGGCTCCAGACTTTAGGTTCTGGAAGGTACGGGCCGACGGTCTGTGTTTTGGCATGCCCATTCTTGCATTGCGAAATGAGTTAATCAGATGAAAAAGAAAAAACTAACGAAACAAGGCTCGCGATGGCGAGAGCCCAAAACCGGCGGCGCAAAACCTAGAGCCTAAAGCCCAAAGCCCAAAGCCCAAAGCCTATCGCCTCCCCACGCCCATGTACTGGAATCCCATGGCTCGCAGGCGCGATGAATCCAGCAGGTTCTTGGTGTCGATGATGATCGGATGCTTGAGCAGGTGGCGGATCTTGCCAAAGTCCAGGGTACGGAACTCGGGCCAGCCCGTGCCGAGTACCAGAGCATCGACGCCCTCGGCAGCCGCGTAGGGTGATTCGCAGTACTTCACTGCGCCATTGAGCTGCTGGCGCGCTTCCGGAATGGCCACCGGATCATAGGCGCGAACCCGGGCTCCGCGTTCCAACAGAGTCTGCGCCAGGCGCACTGAGGCAGATCCCGCCACGGAGTTGGTATTGGGCTTGAACGCCAGCCCGAGTATTCCAACGTCTTTGTTCTGGACGGTTTCGATAGCAGTCGCAACTTTTTCGAGCATGCGGTCGGCTAGACTCAGATTTACCTCGCGCGCCGCATTCAGAATCTTCAGGTTGACGCCGTTTTCCTGGGCCAGCCCGGTCAGCGAATCCATATCGATCTGCGCAAAGATTCCGCCCATGCCGGCGCCCGGCTGCAGGCAGCGCGGCGCAATCTTTTTATCCAGACCCAGCGCCAGCGAGAGACTGAGCGCGTCAGCTTTCACATGCTCGCAGAGGCTCGCAATCTCGTTGATGAATGAAATCTTGGTAGCCACGAACGCGGTCGCGGCTTCACGCACCAGTTCCGCGGTTTCGTAGTTCGTCACCAGCACCGGCACGCCCCGCATCACCAGGGGATGGAAAATCTGCTTGATCGCGCCCACCGCTTCATTCGACGTCGTGCCCAAAATGATCCGGTCCGGCCAGTTGAAATCCTCGACCGCGCAGCCGTTGGTGAAGAACATCGGCTGGTTGACCAGTTGGCTGTGCAGTCCAGTTCGCTTCAGCGCTTCTTCGAGCTTGCTGGTGGTGCCGACGCGCACCGGGGTGATGATCGAAAGCACCTGGAATCCGCGGGCCGAGCCCGCCATGCGCAGCACCAGTTCCGGCAGGCCTTCGGGCGAATCTTCGGCGAGAAAAATCACCTGCGCCTTGCGCGCCAGATCCTCGGGGTCGATGGAATACACCAGGCGTCCCGAGCGCACATTGCGGCGAATCACTTCCTGGAGATTCTTTTCGAAAAAGGGAATATTCCCCTTTGAGACCTCGACGATACGCGAGCTGTCGGAATGGCAACAGCAGACGGGCGTGCCGAAATCGGCAAGGCACGCGGAAATGACAGTGGCGAGATAGCCGGACCCGTACACCCCAATATGCATAAAGATCCTCTTCGCGAACCCGCAGCCTGAGAGTGCACGGCATCGAGAGCCCGAAATCCCGCTCTGGACGCGGCTTGTCACTATAGTAATCCTGCTATTGGACTTGGCAACGGACGGAAAGTACATGTACAGGGGAGCCGTTTTTCTTCCGGTTTTCGCGGGCAATTAGCCAGAGTTCTTCAATTGCCAATTTACGATTTTCGATTTTCGATTGAATTCGACCTATGCATCTCGTCCGTGAGCGTCCCCTGTTCGGGAACAATCAAAGATAGTAAATCGTCCATCGTAAGTCGTAAATCGAAGCTGCGCCGCTCTACGGGCGAGGTGATAAGAGACTGCGCCCTAAAGGAATCGGCGCCACGTCCTGCCAATCGCCGTTTTGCTCGCGCACGAACATGAGTTCATTGACGTGCACCTCACGTTTGCCTGGAAACTCTTGCCAACGGCGTTTTGCGATCTCATAGGCCTCGCGTGCCTGCTGCTCGTGTTCCATCTTTACGATGGTCAGGTGAGGCATGTAAGGCCATTCTTCCTCGCAGCAGAGGGCATCGCCGCTGAGCTGGTCGTGCAATTCGCGAATACGATAGGCGGCCCGCTTCACCTGGATGAATATGGTGGGCGTGACCGGAAGGAAGGTTTCAACCTCGCCGAGTTCAACGTCGAAAGGGACAACCCGGCTACACGCTTCTTCGAGGAATTCGAGGGCTGTTGCTTCGCTTCCGTCGAGCACGCGCGGTGGAAGGACCGTAACGTGGGCCGCCATATGCGGCAACTGCGGGTGCAATTCGCGGCGGAGTTCCTCCACGAAGTGCCCCACCGAATCGCGCACGTAGGCCACAAGAGCGTAGCGTGGATCGGGCATGGGTCCGGTTAAGAATTATAACGGGCTTTAGCTCTGGGCTCTAGGCTTTAGGCTCTTTGCCTTAGAGTGCTTTAGTCTTTGCGTCGATCCGATTTTGGGTGGCGCAGCGCTTCAGCCCTGCGGTTGAACGCCTATACTTGAGGGCTTTAGCCACTGAGGGGAATGGCCACCGTGGGTCACACAATTTCCTAAGCAGCTTTAGGTGGCG
>Ga0335081_10023048_pt1 | contig 10075 bp, 9 predicted proteins | sample Lox_Sample_35_FD_206713 | JGI IMG/M metagenome (GOLD analysis project Ga0335081, IMG submission 206713) | Soil microbial communities from Loxahatchee National Wildlife Refuge, Florida, United States - Lox_Sample_3.5 | ecosystem: Environmental > Terrestrial > Soil > Wetlands | place: USA: Florida... | reverse complement strand
AGGCACCTCGTCAAACCATCCAGTAATCAAATAGACCTGCGGGAGAAAGTCACCATGTTATATCTCAACGAAAAAGACCTGAAGAAAATCGGACTGAATTGGAATGCAACCATCGACAACATCGAGTTGGCCGTCCATTGCCTGGAAAAGAAGGACTTCGTCCAGCCCATCAAACCGTACCTGCGTTATCGCGACCTGACGAACCGGATCATCGCGTTGATCGCTTTCGTCGGCGGCAAGATCAATCTGGCCGGCATCAAATGGATCGCCAGTTTCCCCGACAACATCAACCACGGCTTGCCCCGCGCGCACAGCGTGGTGATTCTGAACGAGGCCGACACAGGCGTCCCGCTCAGCGTGATCAACACCGCGTTGCTCAGCATCGTCCGCACGGCGTCCGTTTCCGGTTTGATGATTCGCCACTTTCTGAAAGCCCGGCCCAAGACCAATCTCGTGGTTTCGATCATGGGTTGGGGTCCCATCGGCCAGCACCATTACAAAATGGTTTGCGACACCCTGAAGGACAAAATTGCGAAGATTTACCTGTACGACCTGCGCGGGATCAAGCCGGAGACGATCACCGGCCCGTACAAAGACAAAACTGTCGTCGCCAAGAACTGGCAGGAAGCGTATCGCGATGCGGACATCTTCATCACCTGCACCGTTTCCAAGGCGCCGTATGTCGATGAGAAGCCGAAGGCCGGCTCGCTGCAGTTGAACTGCTCGCTGCGCGATTACAAGACCAACATCCTCGATTACACCAAGAACATCATCGTGGACGACTGGGAAGAAGTTTGCCGCGAGAAGACCGACATCGAGATGATGCACAAAGAACGCGGGCTGCAGGCCAAGGATACGAAATCGATTGTGGACGTGGTCTGCAAAAACTGCATGGCGAGTTATCCGAAGGACGAAGCGGTCATGTTCAATCCCATGGGCATGGGCGTGTTTGATATCGCTACGGGCCGGTACTATCTCGATATCGCCAAGAAAATGAAGGTCGGTACGGAACTGGAATAATGGGTTTTTGTAGGGCGCGAACGCCTGTTGTTTAGGTTTCGCGCCGTAGCCAATCTCGGTTAAGTAGCCGCAGGCTTTACGCCTGCGTGGGAAATGTGGAAGGTAGGGGCCCGAGTGCCGCTGGTAGCCGCAGGGTTGCCATAAACGACAATGGCGTCTAGTCTGAATCGGCTTACGCCTGCGTCCGAACGCACCTGTAAAAGGTGCGGCTACAAGGGATGGAATAACATGAAAAACAAAAAGATTCACGATAGCGTATTGGAATTGATCGGTAACACGCCGATGGTCCGGCTCAACCGGATTGGCAAAGGAATGCAGTCCGAGATTCTGGTGAAGCTGGAGTACATGAATCCTTCCGGCAGCCTCAAGGATCGGATTGCCATCACGATGATCGAGCAGGCCGAAAAGGAAGGGAAGATCAAGCCCGGCTATACGATTATCGAGTCGAGCACCGGCAACACCGGCTTCGGATTGTCGTCCGTCGGAAAGTTGAAGGGCTACAAAGTCTGCATCTACGAGACCATGCCGGGCAAAGCCGGCGCCGAAAAACAGACGATGATGCACAACGTCGGCGCCGAAGTCCGCTTGATGGAACCGAAGGATCTGCAAGGCCTGAAAGAACGCAGCGTGGCCGGCTCGGAAGTCGAACTTCCGGGAAGAATGTTGTGCCTCGAAGACGAACGCGCCCATCCCGACAAGATCTGGTGGGCCCGCCAATTCGCCAACCGCGCCAACGTTGATGCCCATCACGTCACCGCCAGGGAAATTCTCGAACAGACCGACGGCAAAGTGGATGTGTTCATCCAATCCATCGGCACCGGCGGCAGCCTGATGGGAGTTGCCGAAGTTTTGAAGAAGGAATGCAAGAACGTGAAGGTCATCGGGATTCAGCCGGCCAGCTCGAAGGAACTCTGGCATCCGGGCATGGATTTTCCGGTCACCGAAACCAAAGGCGGCATTGTCTCCGCGATGCTCAAGGCGAAGGGTTTGATCGACGAGCTGGTCCGGATTACCGACGTCGAGGCCCGGGCGATGACGCATCGGTTGTGGGAGGAGGAAGGTCTGTACTGCGGCGTGTCGTCCGGGGCCAACGTTCATTTTGCTTACGAAGAAGCCAAGAAAGCCGGCGGCTCCAAGAAGTCCATCGTCACTCTTCTCAACGACCACATGAACCGCTACCTGACCGAAGAGCGCTACGTGACCTGAGCGATGGTCCCGGCATCATGCCTAACGACAGTCAATGGTCGGGCATCATTGGGCCGCACGGCGGCTACCGGAAACTCAAATCTTACCAGAACGCTGAGATCGTCTATGATGCCACCGTCGTGTTCTGTGACCGGTTCGTAGAGCGCCGGTCACGGACGCACGACCAGATGGTGCAAGCGGCTCGTAGCGGCAAGCAAAACATCGCCGAAGGCAGCATGGCTTCCGGCACATCGAAGAAGACCGAACTCAAACTCGTCGGCGTGGCTCGCGCCAGCCTCGAAGAATTGCTCCTCGATTATCAGGATTTCCTTCGGCAACACAGCCTACCGCTCTGGGGCAAGTCTCACCCCGAAGCCCAGCAGGTTCGAAGACTCGCCTACGCTGAGAATAGGTCTTATGAGACTTATAGGCCCTATGTTGAGCAGTCCTCCCCCGAAACCGCCGCCAACACGCTGATCTGCCTGATTCACCAAGCCAACTACCTGCTCGACCAACAACTTCGCCAACTAGACAAACAATTCCTCGAAGAAGGCGGCTTCACCGAAAAACTTTACCGCGCCCGCAGCCAGACACGGTAAACGATGCCGCATCGCCACTGAATTTTCGCCTGCACTCAGAGCTTGTTGCAGTGCTGGTGGAACTCTAGACTGTGGAAGAGCGACATGAAAATCAAAGAGGTCATCGTCAACCTCAATCAAATGCGGGCCGATGGAGTCATCGACAACTATGCGATTGGCGGCGCGGTCGGGGCGACCTTCTACCTTGAACCAACCGCGACGCTGGACGTGGATGTCTTCATCGACTTCAAATCGGAACCCGGAAGACTTCTTGCCGATCCCAAGCACGTTTTCGATTATCTGGTTGCGCACGGTGGCAAACTTGAAGGTGAACACGTGGTCATCGCTGGCTGGCCCGTCCAATTCCTGCCGCCGACCGGTCCGCTCGTCGAAGAAGCCCTTGCTCAGGCTGTAACGATGGATATCGAGGGAACACCGTCACGAGTCTTCACTGCTGAGCATCTCGCAGCCATCGCACTACAGACGGGACGGGCGAAAGACAAAGCCCGCCTCCTGCAATTTGTCGAAGCAGGCGCACTGGATGCGAAACGCTTCGAAGCAATTCTGGCCAAGCACGGCTTACTTGACCAGTGGCACAAGTTTGATCGACAATTCTTGAAAGAAGGATGAAGTAAGAATGCAGAAAGAGGAGAGCGACTTGCGAAATCGGACCAAAGACTTCGCTCTGGGTATCGTCCGTATGTTCGGAGCGCTGCCGAAAACGACAGTAGCCCAGGTGCTCGGCAAGCAGGTGCTGCGTTCGGGGACATCTGTCGGTGCGAACTATCGCGAAGCCTATCGTGGACGGAGCAAGGCTGAATTCATTGCCAAGTGTGGCGACTGTCTGCGCGAATTGGAGGAGACTGACTATTGGCTGGAACTTCTTGTCGAGGGCAGTCTTGTCCCTGCTGTCACGCTGTCCACCTTGCGGCAGGAATGCGACGAATTGACCGCAATCTTCGTGACCATCATCAAACACTCTAGGGAGACATGAGCCGTTTTCCTAACTCTTCCTTCAGCCTTCTTCATTTCGACACATGACACTTGACCTCTCCCGTATTCTCGCAGGCAAACGCGCTATGCGCGAGAAACTGGCTCACCTTCCGCTGGCCGAAAAACTGCGGATGCTCGACGAACTCCGCGAACGCACGCTTACGATCCGACGTGCGGGCGCGCAGTCGAAATCTGCCCCCGCCGTTAGAGAACGCTCACCGAAATACCGGTCCCGCTAACACAGCTCACCGCTGAGGCGCAGAGTCAGCGAGGTTTTCGGTAGGGCGCGCTGGCCTCAGCGCAACGCAGAATCCTTAACCACGAATTCACGCGAATGATCGCGAACCAGAAGTTGTTCTCGTAGCCGCAGGCTTTACGCCTGCGTTCTGTCGTTTCCTTTCTCCCCCAGCAACGCATCCAAATCCAGTGGGCGCGTGAACATGTTGACGCCACCCTCGGATGTCCGCGGCCATTGCTCGCGTGGCCGATCCCAGTACAACTCCACCCCGTTCCCGTCCGGATCGCGCAGATACAACGCCTCGCTGACGCCGTGGTCACTCGCCCCTTCCAGCGCAATGCCTGCCTTGGTTAACAGCCGTAACGCATCCGCCAGCGCCGCGCGTGTCGGATACACGATGGCCAAATGATACAACCCGGTCGTGCCCGCCGGAGGCGGCGCACCGCCCGCACTTTCCCAGGTGTTCAACCCGATATGATGATGATATCCGCCCGCCGACACGAATGCCGCCTGCGTCCCGTAGCGTTGGGTCAATTCAAACCCGAGCACGCCGACGTAGAAATCGAGCGCCCGTTGCAGATCGGCGACTTTGAGATGGACGTGACCTATGCGCACCTGCGGATGAATCGGTTTGTTTGTCGTCATCGCGCTACGAGTACGTCAGAACAATCGGCCGGTCAACTGGACCACCGGGCGCGTCGCCGACTCTGCTTAACCGCGAATCACACGAATTGACGCGAATCATGCATGTCCGTTCCGGCAACTGGACAAACAATTCCTCGTCCCGCTTCGAGCGGGGCGGCTTCATGGCGCGTTGCGCGCTATTCACCGATCAGATCTATCGTGCCCGCAGCCGGACCCGACGCCGGTAGGGCATGACCACCGGGCACCGCGTTGCCTGCTAGGAGAACGTGGTTGTCGACGGCAAACGGAGGTAGCTTCGGGCAATCGAGCAACATTTGCGGGATACTCCCATACTGCGTTGATCGAAATTCGAGACGCTTGGGTTCGGGCCATATTGTTTTGCCTGCACAAGTGCTCGGAGCAGCATTTGAGAAAACCAGCAAGCATGTACGTCCGATTTGCGGCTTGGCTCATTCGAAAGCGGCTTGAAGCTGGGCTTGAAGGTGACCCAATCAGCATGCTTTCTTTGAATTGGGACAGCCTCATTGAAGACTCGGTCTTTCATGTCGTACGACAGCTCGGGTTACTCATTACCCGACGCAGATTATCACTTGCGGGCTTTATTGATTCGAGCAATTCGCCCCGCTACACAAGTAAGCGTTGTGCTTACGAGGAATGACGACCCCGCCGAACACAGTTCTCCCGAGGTGCGCGAAACATTACCGGAACGACGGTACCGTCGGCTGTTTGGCGACGCAGTTACCTTCGATTATTTGGGTGTGGCATCTCTCATAGAACGCATTTCGCCCGGTGGCGTCGATGCAGACCTGCAGTGGATAAATGATCGAATGGCTGCTCCAGCATAGGTCGGCATCAGCTACTTCTTCGCGCCGGCAACTTTGGCCACGGCGTCGCTGACGACGCTGCAGATCCGGTCGGCTTCGACGGCGGAAGGCGTCAGCGGTTGAATGCCTTCCGTGAACCGCGACCCTTGAACGTCAATTCAGCGATGCCGGATTTGTCGAGTTCGCCGAGGCCAAACTGCGTCATTTTCTTGAACTGCTTGTAGGTGGCCGCTGCGAGCGGGAGATTCAACTTCGACTGCTTTGCCAGCGTCAACGCAATCCCCGAATCTTTGGCCGCGTGCGCCGCGCTGAAGAAACAGGCGTGTTCGCGGTTGACCATGTCTTCGCCATCGGTCACGAGCACGCGCGAGTTCGCTCCAGTCTGCGAGAAAATCTCCAGCAACATCTTGAGATCGAGTCCGAGCGCCGCGCCCAATCCGAGTCCTTCGGCTAATCCGGCGGTGTTGATGTTCATCACCATGTTCAGGAGCGCTTTGACTTGCGCCGCTTGACCGGCCGCGCCGATGTAACGCAGCAGTTTGCCGTTGTCGCTCAGCTTTCGCAGGATCGGGCGGACCTTGTCGAAGACCGGCCTTCGCCCGGCGCACATGAGATAGAGCGTGCCAGCCCGCGCCTGGTTGATGCTCGACGCCATGCAACATTCGAGGGTGGCGGCACGGGCTTTCTGCGCAATCTTTTCGAGTTTCACGTGCGTCGACGGCGTGATAGTCGCACAGTTGATGAAGATCTTGCCGGCAGCGCCTTTCAAGAGGTTGTCACGCTTGTTCGTGAAAATCTGCAACTGCGCTTGGTCGTCGGTGACAACCGTGAAAACCACATCCGACAGCGCCGTCACGCGAGCGAGCGTGTCGCACGCCTCACACCCAAGCTCGCGCGCGAGAGTTTTCGCAGCAGACTTTCGGACGTCGTACACCGCCGTGACCGGATAGCCGACGTCCCGGAGACGCCGCGCCATGTTCGCGCCCATCCGCCCGACACCGACGAAGCCAATGCGTTTCATTTAGATTCCTCTTGTAGCCGCACCCTTCGCGGGTGCGTGTTCTCTCGTAGCCGCAGCTTTTATAGCTGCGTTCGGACGCAGGCTGAAGTCTGCGGCTACACCCTTAAGCCCGCGCAGACATAAAGTCTGCGGCTACATCGCTCAGACCCACGCAGGCGTAAGCCGAGTCAGACGAGACGCCGCTGTCGTCTGTGGCAACCCTGCGGCTACAGAAATCCGCGGTCAACTCTTTTTGACCTTGCTCACCGCCTCGCTGACGACATCGCAAATCTTGTCGGCTTCGGCGGCGGTAAGCGTCAGCGGCGGCTGGAGGCGAATGACGTTGGCAAACGTGCCGCCCGCGCCCACCAACACACCGGCTTCGCGGCACAGCCGACGCACTTCCTTGGTCTCGGCTGCCGCCGGGGTCTTCTGCTTATCCTTCACCAGTTCGACGCCGATCATGAGCCCTTTGCCTCGGACATCACCGATCAACGCAGCCGAATCGGCTGTGTTACGCAACCGTTTCATGATCTGTTCGCCGCGAGCCGCCGCGTTCTCCGGCAACTTCTCGTTGAGCATCACTTCAATGTTGGCCAACGCCGCCGCGCAACTGACCGGGTTGCCGCCGAACGTCGAAAGATGGTCGCCGGGCTTGAACGCCCCGCCCACATCTGCTCGCGCCGTGAACGCGCCGAGCGGAAATCCGTCGGCAATGCCTTTGGCAGTCGTCATGATGTCGGGGTCGACGCCGTAATGTTCGATGGCGAACATCTTGCCGGTGCGACCGAATCCGCTCTGGACTTCGTCGCAGATGAACAGGATGCCATGCTTGTCGCAGACGGCTTTGGCGTATTTGAAATAGTTGTCGGGCGGAACGATGATACCGCCTTCGCCGAGGACCGACTCGGCGATGAACGCCGCCACGTCGCCGCTCGTCTGCGAACGAATCGTTTCTTCAATCGCCTCGGCGCACGCCGCGGCGCATTCGTCGGGCGTTTTGGTTTTGAACGGGCATCGGTAGAAATGCGGGGCCGGCGCGAAGCCGACGCCAGACATATACGGGCCCGAACCTTTCTTGCGTCCATAATTGCCGGTGATGGATAGCGTGCCGACTGTCCGACCGTGGAAACTTTGCGCCAGCGCGACGAGTTCTTTCTTGCCGGTAAATTGTTTGGCCAACCGCATCGCGCCTTCGACGGCTTCCGCGCCGCTGTTGCCGAAAAAGGTTTTCTGCAGTTTGCCGGGCGTGATTTCAGCCAGACGCTTCGCCAAGAGCGCCGCGGGCGGGTTGTAGTACACGTAGGTGCAGCAGTGAACCAGTTTGTCCATCTGCGCTTTCGCTGCCGCGATGACCTTGGGATGACCGTGACCGGCGTTGACGACGGAAATGCCGCTGAAACAATCGAGATACGTTTTACCGTCGCTGCCGGTGATGGTCGTGCCGTGGGCTTGTTCGACTTCGATTGGCTCGAAGCCCACCACCATGGTCGTAATCATGTATTGGTCATAAAGTTCTTTCGTCGTCATTCATTTTCTCCCATCCCCGCATGTTATCAATTCTTTGGCCAAATGTAAGCAGTTCTGTAGCCGAAGCGTCAGCTTCGGTAGGCCGGTCCCTGTATGAAACTAATTGCCGAAGCTGACGCTTCGGCTACAAAATATGGCCTGTGGAACACGTTCACAAACACCTTCACCGGTTGTCGATTACCCTCCCGCTTGAAACAGGCATTATCTACTTTGTCACAGGCTGCACCCGTTACCGGCGCGAGATCTTCGTCACGGACGCGCGGGTAAAGATGGTAATTGCGGAAATCGGCGCGTCTCGCGACCGGTTGCGCTGGCTTGTCGGCGGAGTTGTCGTGATGCCCGATCACTTCCATCTGTTTTGCAGTCCACTCGACCGTCAAGATCATGACCTGTCACGTTTCACGGGAGCCTGGAGATCGGCGGTGAGCCGGAAGTTGAAACAGGACGGCGTGGCGACGCCAATCTGGCAGAAGAGTTTCCATGATCATCTTCTTCGCTCCGATGAATCATATGGCAACAAGTGGGACTATGTCCGATCCAATCCGGAACGTGCAGCGTTGAACGATTTTCAACGGTGGTTTGAACTTGATCGGCTGGAACGTTGAAGCTGTAGCCGAAGCGTGAGCTTCGACAGGTTTCTTACCGACAAACGCAGAACCGAAGCCGACGCTTCGGTCACAGAACAACGCCAGACCACGAAACCGAAGCTCACGCTTCGGCTACAGGACTTCACCCGGATATTTTCTCACGGCAATTGTCTGACCCGATAAAACCGGTTGGTTTGCGAAGCGGCATCGGGATCAGTAACCGTCACGGTGCCGCCGGTGCCGGGGACATTGTTCGTCAGCGTCGTCCACGACGGATTGTCGAGTGAATCGGTCATCTCGACGAGGTAAAGTTGGTTCGACGCGGTGGTGAACTGGACTTGGAAATCGGTCCCCGCGAAATCGGCGGCGGCGACGGCTGGGCGGATGGGGAGGATGACGTAGTTGGTGTACGAACCGATCTGAGCCGCCAGCGTGTCGCTACCACCGTAAGCCAGCCCGGCGTGGGCGAGGATTTCCTGTTCGCTGAAATCCGCCACGTTCGCGCCGTAGCCGAGACGGAACGCCTCCAGTGCCATGTTGGCGAACAACCCCTGGATCGTGGTGTGCGGATGCGCCTTGTCGGCGACGAAAGCCGCCGTTCGATTGGGACTGTTGGTCGGATTGGTGTCGCTTTGCTGGAGGTGGATGGCGACGTTGCCGATGGTGAGCGTGGTCAGCAGATTGGTGTTGGAACCGAAGATGACTTGTTGCAATCCAAACGCGTCCACGAGCGGGAGCTGATATTTCTGGGCGAGATAGGCGAGGCCGGCGTTGGCTTGTCGGATGATAGCGGAGACCCGCTCGCGTTTGCTGCCATTGGTGTAGAAGAAATTGTTGTAGACGGCGGGTGTCTTGCCGTAGTCGAGGATGTTGAACACGACCAATCGCACGCCGGTGGTCGAAACCGTGACGATGGCGGTTTCGACATTGGTCAGGATTTGCGCGACGTAATTGCTGATTTGGCTGGCGGACCAGGAGTTGTCGTAGATGTTCAAGTAAGCGTTGGGAGAGTAGTCGAGGAAATCAGGATTGAAATCGTTCGCGCCGACCGCCAGCACGGCGTGGGTAATTCCGTCGGGGACGATCTGGGCTGCGAGGCCAATGTCTTGGCCGTCGGAGAGAAGATCGGCGGAAGTATCGCCTGAGAGTGCCCAGTTGTACTCGTAGCCGGTGCGCCGCGGTGTGCCCCATGTGCCGACGGGTTGGCCGGCTTCAGCAGCGGTCGGCCCGATGTCAATGCCGCGATAAACAACGAGTTGTTCGGTCCAATTTGTTGCGTAGCTGCCGTAGGTTTCCTCGAAATACTCGTCGCTGAGACTGTCACCCATCACGCCCAGTGCGTTGATTTGTGCGCGGGCAGAGGTTGCCAGGCAGACCACGAGCAGAAGAAAACCGACACAGAGATTGCTGAAGATAGTTTTCACCTGATTGTTGCCACTCGCGTTCTCCTACGACCAAAAACCAACCCGATTGGA
>Ga0335081_10023046_pt1 | contig 10076 bp, 12 predicted proteins | sample Lox_Sample_35_FD_206713 | JGI IMG/M metagenome (GOLD analysis project Ga0335081, IMG submission 206713) | Soil microbial communities from Loxahatchee National Wildlife Refuge, Florida, United States - Lox_Sample_3.5 | ecosystem: Environmental > Terrestrial > Soil > Wetlands | place: USA... | reverse complement strand
AGTCATCTTGGTTCTTTTAGCTTCTTTTTTTATTTCCGTGCTTTCGGCCTATTTCGACTATTGTAATTTAACGGAAGCGGGCTTTCTCTCTTGCGACATCTGTTTCGAAAACCCCGATCAAGATAATCTATTGATTGATCATGACAACGAGTCCAGAGTTCTCTCGTTCAGTGCCTCTTCAATGAGGTGCCCTCCAGATCTTGGTTTCTTGGAGCCGTTTCCATTTTTTTCCTTCCTCACGTATTCTTTTGACCCAAAGACCTTCGTTCTTCGTTGTTGAGACAAGGCCCGCAAAGATCGGCACCTAGCCGACCGGGCACATCTTCATCGCTCTAAGGCAAGTGATGATCCTGTCCCGTATCGGTCCTTAGAAGGTCGATAAAGGAATGGGGCTATCCCGGAAAATCCTACTTACTTCATAAACATCGTGGGGGAAGAAATGACAATCCATAAAAAAAGTCTTAGGGCGGTTGCAGGCATTTGCCTCCTGATCGTTGCAGGGGGATTGCCCCCCGAGGCAGTTTATTCTCAAAACCCAGACTCAAAAATCGGGTCCATCGATATGCAGAAGGCGGTAAACGAGTGCCAGGCGGGAAAGGAGGCCAAAAAGAATCTCACCCTGGAGGCGGAAAGATTTCAGCGTCTCATCGCTGAAAAGCAGAAAGAGCTTCAAGAGATGAAAGAAACCTCGGAAAAGCAGGGACTGCTGTTGAACCCTGAAGCCAGGGCGGCAAGAGAAAAGGATCTGCAGACCAGACTGAGAGATTTTCAGAGATGGGGAGAGGATATTCAGAACGAGATGAATCACAAACGGGAGGAAAAGGAAAGGAATATCTTAATCGGTCTTCAAAAAGCGATCCAGAAAGTGGGAGCGGATGAAGGCTATACGCTGATCCTAGAAAAGAACGAGAACATCGTGCTCTTCAGTTCCAAGTCTACGGATATTACGGATCTCGTCATCAAGGCCTATGACGCACAGAAAAAGTAGGAACGCGGAAGCCTCTCCATCACATGCCATCCTCTCTCGGGGGCTGCATGAATGAATGCAATTCGGACAAAGATTGGGACAGCTGGGGAACCCTATTTTATTCGGCTCCAAGATGGGCGACGAATAGGGTAAGTCGCGGTCGCCATGGCATGGCCCAAAGCAAAAAGAGGGTTGCCTTATCATTGCATCTGTAGACGTGTATCAGAATGGTGACTCAGACGCTCGTCCTATCAGGGTTTTGAGAAAGGAATGAATCCCATAGCAAGGTCCTCTTCACTGTATTTCAAAGCTCAAAAGGGAACAGGAGGTGAATGCAATGTCGGTGAGAATTATTATTGATCGGAAAGTGAAAAAGGGAAGAGAAACGGGTTTTGCCAAACTTCTCAGAAAATTAAGATCAAAAGCAATTTTCTCGGAAGGCTATATTTCGGGGGAAATGTTGCGAGCCCGGGATGACCCTCAAAACTACATCGTGATCACGGCCTGGCAAAACGTCGCAGATTGGGAGAAATACGAAATGGGCCGAGAAACGAGTAAGATCCACGCCAGAATTGAAAAGCTAATGGCGAGACCCACGAGGGTGAAAATATGTGTGCATGCCTGAGGAGAAAGGTTTTTTTTCGTTCACTCGTTCAATTCGTCGAACACGAGATCGTCATGGATACTGATGCAGCCGATGACGCTCTGAGCCGCAGGGCAGAGACTTAAATAGGAAGAGAAGGCCTGCCGGGCCTCGTCTGCCTTTCCTTTTGGAACCTTCAAGTGGTACTTTGCCCGAATTTGAGTAATTTTCAGGACATGGTTCACGTCTTCAATGTCTCCTTCCACATTCGCCCAGTAGCGGTCTTCAGGCGTTGGGATCTTTTTTCCGGCCAACACCGAGGCCAGGGTTCCCATCATTCAGGCGGCTGTCGCTGCAACGATGTGGTCGAGCGTCGCTGCATGCTCTTTTTCAGGCTCGACTTTATAGAATCGTTTGATTCCGCCATGAACGCCATAGTAGACCGGTTCATCAAATCCTTCGATCATCGCCCTTCGCGTAGGTCCCTTTTCCCTGACAATTTTGATCCGTGATGTATGAACGATCTCTCCCATTTTTCTCCTCGCCTCCAATGCCGTCCTTAGGTTAGAAGGAGTCCCGTCATTTTAACGTCTTTGAGCATATTCGCACAAGAGAAGAGGTAAAGCAAGAAGAAAGCAAATAGAATTCTCGGCGTCTCAAGAGCCTTTTCAATTGACAAAGAGTCGATATTCTATAAGAATTAGTGCATTATTTGGGGGGAACCGTAAGCTATGGAAAATGAAGATCTCTCAAAGCTGAAGATCGATAAGTCGAAGGCGATTGCTCGCCCGAGGAAGAGGCAAAGGGTCGTCTATGCCATATTGGCGGCAATTCTCCTTGTCGTGCTCGTCTTGCTTTATGCCAGGGGGGTTTTCACGCCCTCCATCCAAGTCCGGGTAGCCATGGTCAGCCAGTTCTATCCGTCTCAGGCTTTTACGATGCTCAATGCAAGCGGCTATGTCGTTGCCCAACGTAAGTCCGCTTTGGCCTCCAAGGTAACCGGACGCCTCATCTGGCTGGGCGTTGAAGAGGGAAGCCATATAAAGAAAGATCAAGTGGTTGCGCGCCTTGAAAATCAAGATGTCAGTGCAACCAAGGACCAAGCTGCGGCCAATGTCAATGTGGCCCGGTTCAACCTCGAACAGGCTCAGGCCGAGTTCCAGAATGCAACGCTTTCGTTCAACCGCAACAAAGAGCTTCTCTCCCGGGGCGTTGTGGCCCGGCAAGCTTATGATGATGCCTTGGCCCGTTACGACAAGGCAGTTGCTGCGGTCGCCGCAGCAGAGGCGACGCTGAAGGCCAATACCGCCGCTCTACAGAGTGCAACTGCCTTGCTGGAATACACGTTGATCCGTGCCCCTTTTGACGCGGTCGTTTTAACGAAGGACGCCGACGTCGGCGACATTGTAACCCCCTTGGGTGCAGCGGCCAACGCCAAGGCGGCTGTGGTCACCATTGCCGACATGAATTCCCTCGAGGTAGAAGCGGATGTTTCTGAATCGAACCTGAGTCAGATCAGGCCAGGCCAGCCATGTGAGATTCAACTGGATGCCTTGCCCAATCGGCGATTCCGCGGTGAAATCCACATGATTGTACCCACCGCAGACCGGAGCAAAGCAACAGTCATGGTCAAGGTTCGTTTCGTCGATAAGGACAGCCGTGTCGTGCCTGAGATGTCGGCCAAAGTCGCCTTTCTTTCCCGCCGGGTCATGGAGGATGAACAGAAACCGCGAATCGCTCTTAATCAGACGGCTCTGGTCAGTCTGAAGAACAGCAAAGGCGTCTTTCTCGTCAAAGGGGAAAGGGTGGTTGAGACCCCGGTCAATCCTGGAAACCCCATGGGGGACATGGTGGAAATCCTCGAAGGCGTAAAGGTGGGAGACCGGGTTGTGCTGAATCCCCCGGATCGACTGAGAAATGGCTCCAAGATAAAAATTGAAGAGAAGTAGATGGAAAGCAAATCATTGATTGTCGAAATTGAACACGTCAATAAATCCTACCGCAGGGGAACCCACACGATCCCCGTACTCGTGGACATCAACCTCGAAATTGCTGAGGGTGAATTTCTGGCATTGATGGGACCATCGGGCTCCGGGAAGAGCACCCTCCTCAACCTGATCGCGGCCCTTGACCGCCTGGACAGTGGAGCCATCAAGGTGGGAGGCATCAATATCACGGCGCTCTCCGAGACGGAATTAGCCGCATGGCGGGCGGTCAACGTAGGGTTCATCTTCCAGTTCTACAATCTTATCCCCGTGCTAACAGCCTTCGAGAATGTCGAGCTTCCCCTGTTGCTCACCGGCCTTCCTCGAGGAGAACGGCGCGATCACGTGGAGATGGCACTTCAGGTCGTCAATCTTGCGCGTCGGATGGACCATTACCCTTCCCAGCTTTCCGGAGGAGAGCAACAGCGGGTTGCCATCGCTCGTGCTATCGTCACCGACCCGACCATCCTGGTGGCAGACGAGCCGACCGGAGACCTTGACCGGGTTGCGGCTGAAGAGATCCTCGACCTGATGGATCGGCTTAATCGCGAATCGCACAAGACGATTATTATGGTGACCCACGACCCCCGGGCGGCCAAAAAAGCGCATACCCTCCGCTATCTGGATAAGGGGATTTTGAACAATGTACATTCTCAAGCTGCTCCTTAGAAATGCCTTTCGCCACAAACTCCGTGCCGCCCTAACCATCCTCAGCATCACCATTGCCATCCTTGCCTTTGGGCTGCTGAGGACCTTTATCGGCGCCTGGTATGCCGGGGTCAAGGCTTCCTCGGCGAACCGTCTCATTACCCGAAATGCCATCTCTCTCATCTTTACGCTCCCTCTGTCTTATAAGGATAAGATTCGCCAGATTGATGGGGTGAAAGAGATCGCTTACGGAAACTGGTTTGCAGGGGTCTACAAGGACGAAAAGAATTTTTTTGCCAATTACGCCATCGACGCAAAGACATACATGAAATTATATCCGGAGTTTGTGGTTCCACCGGATCAAAAGGAGACCTTTCTCCGCGATCGAAAAGGATGTGTTGCAGGGCGCAAACTGATTGAACAATTTCATTGGAAGATTGGAGATATCATTGCATTGAAAAGTCTCGTCTTCCCGGGCAACTGGGAGTTTGTGCTCCGGGGCATCTATCACGGGCGGGATGAAAGCACGGACGAAAGGGTCTTCTTTTTTCACTGGGACTACTTAAATGAGGCACTAAAAAAGACAGCCCCTCGCCGCGCTGATCAGGTAGGTTGGTACGTCGTCGAAGTCGGGGACCCGAATCGGGCAGCGGAGGTGGCTCAGGCCATAGACAAGACCTTTAAAAATTCGCTGGCGGAGACCCTGACCGAAACTGAAAAGGCATTCTTTCTTTCCTTCATCTCCATGGCAGACGCCATTATTATCGCCATCCAGCTGGTCTCCTTTGTCGTCATCATCATCATTATCGCCGTGGCGGCAAATACCATGGCCATGACGGCCCGAGAACGGTTGGGTGAATATGCGGTCTTCAAAACTCTGGGGTTCAGGGGCTGGCGGATTGCCGGCATGATTGTGGGAGAGTCTTTGTTCATCACCCTGATCGGCTGCCTCATTGGCATTGCCCTCACGCCTCCTGCCGCAAAAGTTTTCAGCAAGTACGTGGGCACTTACTTTCCTACGTTTAGGGTGGAGATTGAAACGATCTATATGGATCTCGGAGCGGCTCTTCTCGTTGGTCTTTGTGCCGCCGTCATTCCGACCTGGCGTGCTCTAAAAATCCGCATTGCCGACGGGCTGAGGAGGATCGGCTAGCAATTCTCTGAAAGGGTCAAGGTGTCGTGAGAGCAAGTGTTTAAACGAACCCAATGGAAGATGTAACCAATAACAAGATTCAACACATCGTCTCTTGGTGATAAATCTTTTTTTGAATCCAGGGATCCTTATCCCCTTGAATCCTTTGGCAAGGAGCTTTCGTTGGGCATTCCCTTCTCATACAGCTTCCGGAACCTCTGGACGCGCCGATTGACCACCGTGCTCACGGCATCGGGCATGGCCTTGGTGGTATTCGTCTTCGCTGCCATTCTCATGCTCGCCGAAGGGCTCCGGAAGACGCTCGTCGAAACCGGCTCTTACGATAACGTCGTGGTGGTTCGAAAAGGCTCCACTTCCGAAGTCATGAGCATTGTCCCTCGAGGAAACGCTTCCATTGTGGAAACTCAACCCGAAATCGCAATGGGCGGAAGTGGCCAACCGCTCCTCGCAAAGGAGATGGTCGTGCTTATCGCTCTTCCAAAACGGGGGACGGATAAACTCTCCAATGTGGTAATCAGGGGAATCGGTGCAAGCTCGGCCGAATTACGCCCCCAGGTGAGATTGGTGGAAGGGCGTATGCCGGAATTGGGATTGTCAGAGATCATGGCGGGTCGAAGCATCGCCGAACGGTTTAAAGGGGGCGGCATTGGCGAAACCCTCCGCTTCGGAATGCGTGACTGGAGGGTCGTTGGCATCTTCGATGCAGGCAATACAGGGTTCAGTTCGGAGATCTGGGGGGATGCCGATCAACTGATGCAGGCTTTTCGCAGGACGGTCTATTCATCCGTCATCTTTAAGCTCCGTGATCCTTCCGAATTTGAGAGCGTAAAGAAACGAATTGAAGACGACCCGCGCTTGACGTTGGAAGCAAAGCGTGAGAATCGCTACTACGCAGAACAATCCGAAAGAATGGCACAGTTCCTCCGTATTCTCGGAACCGCATTGACTATCATCTTCTCTCTGGGCGCAATCATCGGCGCCATGATCACCATGTATTCAGCAGTGGCTACCCGCACCGGCGAGATCGGGACCATGCGCGCCCTAGGCTTCAATCGGATCAGCATCCTGGGGTCCTTTATTGTCGAAGCCCTGCTCCTCGGCCTGATCGGCGGCGGCGTTGGCCTCTTTTTGGCCTCTTTTCTTCAGTTTCTCACGATCTCCACGATGAACTTCCAGACTTTCTCCGAACTCGCCTTCAGCTTTACCCTGACCTTTGGCATTGTCTGGAAGGGTCTCGGCTTTTCCTTGGTCATGGGCTTTATCGGAGGCGTCTTGCCAGCGGTCCGTGCCGCGCGGATGAATATTGTCGAAGCGCTCCGCGCCGTTTGAATCATGAGAATCAAAAAGCCAATCATCACTACTAAAGGAGAGGAAGGAATGCCTGAGTTGCGGTTGAATCCGAAATATGTTGAGCTCATATCCGAATTCGTGAACCAAAGTCCCTACTTCGCGCTCTTATCGATGAAAATCAAGAATCTCGAATGGGGGACCGCCCTTCTAGAAGTTGATCTGGAGGAGAAACACCTCCAGCCTTTCGGTTTTGTCCATGGAGGAGCCATCGCGTCGGTCATGGACGCGGCAGCTTTCTGGGCTGTCTTCCCCCAAGTGAAGGATGGGATGGGACTCACGACGGTCGAGATCAAGGTCAACTACCTCGCCCCGGTTCAGAAGGGGAAGCTTGTCGCAAAAGGTCTGTGTATTAAAATAGGCAGGACATTGGCATTGGGGGAAGTGTTTGTCAGCGGCACCGAGGGAAACCTCCTAGCCCATGGAACCGCCACCATGATGATCGTCCCCGATCTAAAAGTCGAGGGGCAAGAGAAACTCCCACCCAAGCTAATCTGACTTTGAGAATGAGTGGTTGCGACATTTGTTATTCGTCATTGACGCCAATTTGTAAGGTCCATTAACTCAATATCGATGTTTCCCAGTTTTTTGACGTCCTTTTGATCGAAGGGAGAAGGCAGTTGATAAGAAGAGGCACGTTTAACCCCTGATTCAAAAGTAATCGGGAAGGCAACCGTATCGCTCTTCCTTCCGGATTTACCAAAAACGGTGACCGTTAAGGTGATGGGGGTCCCTTCGGATAGGATCGAAGCTTTCGAACTAAAGGTATTCCATTGAAGGTATCCCTTAAAGTGCTTGCGATCCGGTTGCTTCAGGAACGCCCAACTGATCGGGTAGCGGCCGTAGCCGGCCTGATCGACCAGCGTGCCAATCCTGATCATCTCCCCTTCCAGATCCTCAGCTTCAAGGTAAACTCTGAGGATGTCTCCATATTTGATCCTTTCCACCGTAAACGCATGGGTAATCAGAGGATATCTGGGCTCATCGGCGCGACCAGCCAAGGCGCGGCCGCCTAAAATCCTATGCCCGATGCTCTGGGCAAAATTGCCAATCTTCAGCATCAAATCGTCGATACCTTTCTGTTCTGTATAAACGGTTACGGGCGGCTTCGCTTCGGTGATGCTAATCAGACGAACGTCAAGACTCACATAATCGTGAACCTTTGTGACACTTCCGAGAATGATGTAATCGGCTCCGACTTTTACTCCGATTTTGGCGGCCGCCGTTTCGTCAAGACGCAACGGTCTTTCCTCAGAGAGGGCCCGTTCCACAATGGATCGATCGATCACCACAACTCTGTCCTCTACGGCGATTCTCGAAGTGAGGATATCGTTGATCCCCTCCCGGAGATAATCGAGATTTTCCTGGCTGTGAATCATAAATGGAAAGACGGCGACCTGATAGAGCCTGCTGGAATCTCTGCTTTGAGTGACCGAGGGGGAAGGAAAGGTAAGAATAAAGACAAGCAACAGACATGGCAGTATCGTCTTAAGTTTCATATAGGATCCTCCCCTGAAATTCACATTGACACCGGGAAAAAGACGCTGCAGCTGATCTCATGTTTTCTGCCATAAAAGGTCGTACGGGATCGCGGTCATTTATAAATAAATTATTCTTTACTTAGAAGCATATCCCGCCAGCGCTTTTTCGGCATTAATATACACTGTTTTTGAACATTTAGGAAGTGTAAACCAAAGGAAGAAGCTTCCACAAGGACGAGGCGGAAATATTTTCAAGTAGATGAGGTATCTGGATAAGGACTGGATATCGTTCCTTCGTCATCCTTCCCGCTTTTTTCTCGATTCGATTTTTGAATTTGGCGATTCTCCAAAATTACTTCGTCAATATAGTCTCCGCAATAGATACATTTCCACACCCAAAGGGGGTTCGTTTCATGGTAAATCTTTTCGTAGATCATCATGCCCCCACACCGATGACATTTCTTACCACCTTTCCCCATCCGCTACCCCCTCTGGAGAGAGAAAGTTCAATTAGGGTTGTTGAATCAAAAATACCAGGAGCGGCTATTTTGTCAACCATAAAGTGAGATTGTGAAAACTATCTTTTGTGTAACCACCGGCACGGACCCCACATTCCGAGCAATGGGACAAGCGCTCTGTATTGCCAAGAATACGGAATTGATCTCGAATCTTCACCATTGTTTTAAAAAGAATCCCTCATCAGAGGTAACAAGCCATGAAATAAAAAGGTTCCTAAAATATTAATTCCTGTAAATATCAACCGAGGCCGTCATTTTGCAGGAATGGCACCCCTCAACATAACGGATGGAATCAAGTCTATTCATTCGCAAGAATAAAATCGACGGGAAAGAAAGGTTAGGCAACGATGGAATGAATCTTCCGTGGAAGATCCGTAGAACGCAGGGTTCTTAGAATATGAAAGGAAAAGAGGGACAACCGCTTCGACTGAATTCCTCTCTAAAGACACTCCCACCGGACGTCGGCCAGGGACGGTGTGGATACGAAACCATCTCTGACCGGCGTCCCATCCCAATTCATTTCAAGACATGAAAGTGTTCTTTTCATTTCTCTTTTCAATCTTTCTATCGAAGGGGGTTCCTATCCTTTGTGGAGGAGGAGTCTTTTTTCGACTTCTTCCCATCGGATATTTTTAAAAAAGGACTCGATGTAGTCTGCTCTTTTCAGACCGTAATCAATCATAAAGGCGTGTTCGAAGACATCCATGATGAGGATGGGCATTCCTCCCGAAGGATGACCCACGTCATGCTCATTGATCCAAAAGTTGACAAAATTTCCGCTGAGGATATCCTGATAGAGAACCGCCCATCCAATTCCTCTCATCGCCGCTGTGGCTTTAAAATCCTTTTCCCAGACTTCATAACTACCGAAGGCTTCAACAAGTTTTTGGTATAATTTCCCGGTCTTATTAATGGCCCCTTTCCCCCCAAGGTTTTCAAAATAGTATTCATGGAGTCTCATTCCATTAAATTCCCACCCGAATCTTCTCTTCATCTCGGCGTATTCCGGGGTTCCGGCCTTTCCGTCCTTCAGGAACTGGCCGAGGCTCTCCGATAATTTATTGCTGTTGGTCACGTATCCCTGATAGAGAGTAAAATGGTTTTTCAAGAGCGCGTCGCTGAATCCTTCCATCCCTATGAGCCGGTTGTAATCCTTCGCATTGTACGTCATCTTCTTCTCCTTTCGTGTCTTTTCATGAGAAACTTCTGGCGTAGCCGAGACAAGAGTGACTCCTCCAACCCCTGACATGAACAGAAACTTGCGCCGATTGATGGGAAAGGATTTCAGGCTCCCATTTCCTTTCCGCCCTCACGCCGTAAAAGACCGGAGCCGAAAGATTCAGAAAGAAAGAGAGGTTTTCCCGCGTTCACGCTTTTCCGAGTTCATTCTTGGA
>Ga0335081_10023045_pt1 | contig 10076 bp, 6 predicted proteins | sample Lox_Sample_35_FD_206713 | JGI IMG/M metagenome (GOLD analysis project Ga0335081, IMG submission 206713) | Soil microbial communities from Loxahatchee National Wildlife Refuge, Florida, United States - Lox_Sample_3.5 | ecosystem: Environmental > Terrestrial > Soil > Wetlands | place: USA: Florida... | reverse complement strand
AGTCCCGTCCCCATCATCCAGATCTCAAACTACGAAGGTCTTCACAACGAATGGGAAAAAATTCCAATCCCACAGGTGGGCGATCCAAATCCGAAGGTAAGAATTGGAGTGCTCGACGTGAAGACGCACGCGCACGTCTGGCTCGATTCCGGCGAAACGGGAGATTTCTATATTCCTCGCATTTACTGGACAAGCGAGCCGAACACCTTGGCCATGATCGTCCTGAATCGTGCACAGAACGACATGAAGCTTCTGTTTTTCAACGTTACAAGCGGCGAGCGCAGACTGGTGATGGAGGAGAAGAACAACACGTGGGTGGCGATTTTCAATTTCTATACCGCCGTGAATGATATGATGTTCTTTCCGGAGAAGACGCGCGAGTTTTTCTGGATATCGGACAGGAGCGGATACTATCAGATTTACCGGTACGGGTACGATGGCAAGCTCATCGACCGCGTGACGAACGGGAACTGGGATGTCATCAAAGTCAAAGGAATCGATCCGGGAGAGAAGACGATTTACTACACGTCCGCTCAGGAATCACCGCTCGAAGAACATCTGTACTCGATCCGCTTTGACGGCACGAAGGAACGTCGGTTGTCGAAGACACCAGGGTACCATCAGTTCAATTTGTCCCCCAATTGCCGGTACTATGTCGATACGTACTCCAGTATCCATCAGCCCCGGCAGGTGGAGCTGTGGAATACAGACGGGAGGATGATCAAGCGACTGGAGGACAACGCAGGGGTCACAACGTATCTTGCCACACACGAGTACTCTCCACGCGAGCTGTTCAGCTTCACAACTTCGGACGGTGCAAAACTCGACTGTTCCATGATCAAGCCCATCCCCTTCGATCCCGCGAAGAAGTATCCGGTGATCCTGACGATTTATGGCGGCCTGGAATCACATTCGGTGTACAACGCGTTCGACTACTCGGCGTGGAATCAGTGGCTCGCCCAGCACGAATACATCATCGTCGACGTCAACAACCGCGGGAATGCAAACTATGGGAGCGCCTTCGAAAAAATCGGGTACAAGAATCTCGGCTACTGGGAGAGCCACGACTTCGTGGAAACGGCGCATTATCTGGCAACGCTTCCATATGTGGATGCACACGCAACGGCAATTATGGGAACGAGCTACGGGGGATACAGCACGGTCTTTACAATGCTGACGCATCCGGGCGTCTTCAAGGTTGGGATCGCCAACTCACCGGTCACGGACTGGCGGTTGTACGACGACATCTATACGGAACGGTATATGGGGCTGTTGCCCGACAACGAAGCCGGCTACGAGAAGAGTTCCTGCATGACGTATGCCGACAGTCTGCGGGGAAAGCTGCTCATCATCCATTCCATGATGGATGACAACGTTCACCCGATCAACACGATGCGCTTGCTCACCGCCCTGACGAACGCTGGAAAGGATTTTGACTTGCGGATCTTCCCTCCAGGGGCGCACGGCGCAATCTATAATCGTTCGAGCTATCTCCTGTTGCTCAGGATTTACAGCGAGTACCTGAACGAAAATCTCAAAGGAGATTTCAGCGACACGAATTTGAACAATCAGAAGTCATCTCAAGAAGAACATTAGGTTTCGAAGAAATCTCCCGCTAAGACGCAACGTGCGCAAAGAAAGCCATTCCCAACAAGAAAACCTTTCATGTTCTATCTTTGCGCCTTTGCGAGAGTATTGTTCAGACAGGGTCTGACTAAATGAGCAATTTCTCAAAGGTGAATGTGCGTTGAGATGAAGGCAATCGGAAACACGCCGATCATAAAGCTGGAACGACTGGCCGAACCCGGTTGTGCCGAAATCTATGTCAAGTTCGAAGGAGCAAACCCAACCGGGAGCATGAAAGACCGGATGGCCCTCTCCATGATCGAGGGAGCTGAACAGCGCGGCGACCTCAAACCCGGTGGAACAGTCGTTGAATACACCGGCGGAAGCACTGGAAGCTCGTTAGCCATGGTGTGTGCGAGGAAAGGCTACAAGGCACACTTTGTTTCCTCGGATGCCTTCGCAGAAGAAAAACTCCGGACGATGCGGGCATTCGGCGCTGAACTCGATATAATCCCCAGCGGCGACGGCCTGATAACCGCGAAACTCATCGACTCGTTGGTCGCGAGAGCAAGAGAACTCAGCAAGACCCCCAACACGTTCTGGACGGATCAGTTCAACAACGTTGACAATAGGAATGCCTACCATAGTATGGCAAGAGAGATCCTGGCTGTCCTCGGAAATAGCATCAACGAATTCATCACGGGAGTTGGAACGGGCGGATGTTTTTCGGGCAACGCAGAAGTGTTGAAGAAAGAGATTCCCAAGATCCGATGCATCCCTCTTGAACCGTTGCACGTACGGTCGTTATCCGGTGGGGATATTTCCGGCACTCATAAACTGGAAGGAATCGGGGCGGGATTCGTCCCTTCGATCTACAGGCTGGATCTGGCAGATGAGATCATCGCCGTATCGGATGAAGATGCGTTTGTCACGGCACGAAGACTTGCGCGATTAGAAGGAATATTTGGAGGGACGACGTCCGGAGCAAATGTGTGGGCGGCGCTGCAGCGAGCAAGAACCATCGGTCCAGGGAAGAGAATCGTCACAATCATTATCGATTCCGGATTGAAGTACCTCGACGGAGATTTGTATAAATCCTGAAATCGGAACATATCATCCGGTTCCGTCTCAAATCTCGGAAACCGAATCGGTCTTCGCACAATTGAGTCACGAGATTCATCCCAAGACGAGTTCTCTCTTGAATGCAATCGTGGTTTTGCCTAACTTCTGAACGTGGTTTCTCGTGGGAATGGCTGAGGGGATTGGGCCACCGATTCTTCTGGGGAAACAAAATGTTTTGATCTTTCTCGAACCCGCATTTTCGACAAACGGAGATGCGGGTTTGTTGCTTTCAGCATCGGCGACATGAGATGCTCGTATTCCACGACTCAGGATCTTGACCCGAAATGTCTTGACCAATCCGTGGCCCATGAGGTGGGTGTCACGGTGTATTCACGCAGAGAATTTCTCCGACTAGTTTCACTCGCAGGCGGCATCGCGGCCCTCAAGACCGATGTCCTTTTCGCCGGTCTCCGGACAACGCACTATTTCGGACTCAATGCATTCATCGAAGACCATCCTGACGCTGTCTTCATCCTCAGGACCGACGTCGACGCAAAGACAAATGCCGCTGCCATCCTCGATATCGGTCATCAGTTGGGGCAATCACTCTTCTTCGCAAAGACAGATCCGGAACGGAGTTTTCCGGTCAGTGCGAACGTCGCCATCAAGCCGAACATCACTTCGTGGTCGTGGGACAAGCAACCCATCGAACAGATCATGGGGATTCAGACGGACGCGAATTTCGTCGAAGGGATCATCAACAGTCTCAAGGACCTCACGGTCGGTGCGGACACGATCTATATCCGCGACGGCAATTTCTCGGATAGCCGACCGGACGGGTCGCTTTATCGAAATTTGGCCGACCACACCGGTATAAATCTGAAAGACCTGAGCACAGGTGTTGGTATGATCGCTGTTCCCGACCTTCAGTGGGCTGATGTTGGCGATGGAGTTTGGTACAAACGCATTCCGTATCTGTGGCCGTTCAACTCACCGGGTTCCTGCCTCATCAACGTCGCGAAATTCAAGTCCCATTCAATGGGGATGACCCTCTGCTCCAAGAACCTCCAAGGAACAAACGCGCAGCCGTACATCGCCCATTGTACCGGATGGGGAATTACCATGAACGGTGTCGATGCCAATGACATCGTCACAGATTCGTTTGAGACAATCCAGGCCAACTACAATCGCCACAAAGCTGCCGGCATACCTCGTTGGGATTTACCGGGTGCAACCTCGGGGGGACTATGGATGGAAACACATTCCTCCCGCTGTCTCGACAACAACTCGATTCTGCATCCGTGTATCAACATCATTGAAGGTGTCTATGGCCGGGAGGGACCATTTGTGTCCGGACCGGCGGACAACAACGGGTATGGCAAGGATATGATGACGAACGTGATCATCTTCGGCAAGAATGCCCGACACGTCGACATCATCGGGACATATCTGGCAGGACACGAGCCAGGGAACTTCGGATTCTTCCACCTGGCGGTCGAGCGGAATCAAGCTACCACCATAAATCCCCACGAGATTCCGCTGTATGAATGGAAGATGGATGGATCCGCGACAGCATCGACCCTTGAAAACTTCCCCCGAACTCCGATACGCACGCTTTATTTGCAAAAGGCGGGTGAAGCCCAGTATCACATGGTTGACGAGCCGTATGATTATTCCAGTTCGACAGCCGTCGCAAAAAAAACGCCAACGAAGCCGGATGTCTTTGCACTGTCGCAGAATTTCCCCAATCCATTCAATCCCACGACGTCGATACAGTATTATGTGCCAAAATCAGGAGGAATTCTGCTCGAAGTATTTGATGTCCGGGGCGCGCGAGTGGCAACGCTGGCCAACGGCACGGTCTCAGCCGGCGACCACGTGGTTGTCTGGAACGCTTCCTCGATGCCTTCCGGAACCTATCTTCTGCGGTTCCTTTACGATGGTCTCAGCACGGTCAGGAAAATGGTTCTGATTCGATAACATTACCTTCGCTCCGCCTGGACCTAACCGGCGCCTTCACTTTGCCTCTTGCTTTCCCCGCACAATTTCTTTCTCACTTTTGAAATTTTCCTTGTCTTGCTATCTCAATCCCTTTTGTCTAACTTTTCTCCGTGGTTTTCCCGTGGGATGGACCGAGGGGCTTGGGCCACCGAATATTAGGGGAAACAAATGAGTTGAATTTTCTTGAACCCGCATTTCCGACGCCGCAGATGCGGGTTTGTTGTTCTCTCGCGTTGTCCTGGTATTGTCCGACAGTTACACGGTCGCACTGGCATTGCACGAGAGTTGAGCTCTCGCTCCTCGAATCATTGGATTGAAAGTCCAGCGAAATTTTCCCCATGGTCAGGGCGTAGATCCAGTAACGCTAACGGAAAGGAACAAGACCAGCTTGCATAGTTTTCGGAAACGTCGGCAGATTGATCATGTTGCTCCGCTCCAAGAATAAGACCCTTCTTGAGGATGATGGAATGGAAATAGAATCAGGTTTTGTTGACGAGTCACAGCCAAAACTACGAGGATTGAAGAACGTATTCGTTGCAGTGTCTCCATTGTTGGTGATTGTGATCAGCTTCGTCACGGCCCGCGTTTTCAAGCCAATCTTGGATGCCTGGGCGTGGGCGCCGGGCATTCTCATCTATTGGATAACAATCGCCTTCTTTGTTTGGTGGGGCGGCGGGAGTGCTTCCATCATGAGATGGTTGGGACGCTCGAAGAGGCATTGGGGGTGGGCAGTGTTTGCGGTCATCCTGGCACTCCCCGCTCTTCCCATGCTTCTCACGAAGAGTCATCTTCTGAGCGGTCTTTCCATATGGTTGCCGTGGCTGTTGCTGGGTCTGATCAACCCATGGCTGGAAGAAGGCTATTGGAGAGGTCTTGTGCTGGACTCGACAATGCAATGGCCCAGGTGGTTAGCCATCATCTACTCATCCGCGTTCTTCACGCTGAATCATCTCGTTGGCCTTGGGACGACCTCGATTGCGTGTCGTCATCCAATCTTCCTTGCAAATGTGTTTGTCGTGGCCGTCTGTTTCGGGATCATTTACAGCAAAACAAGAAGTCTCCGCTGGCTCATTTTTTCACACGCACTGACGGACTTGTTCAGTCTCAGCGTGCCCGTGTTCCTGAATCTCTACGTTCCGCCGATGTAACCTCACGCTTACGGTGCTTAGCCATGACCAAGACAACGCTTCGCACAGAGAGACATCCAACTAAGGAATATCCCACCATCGCTGCGTGTGGCCTTGATTGTGGGCTATGTCCACGGTTCTATACTGTCGGCAAATCGAGATGTCCGGGATGCGCGGGACCCGGTTTCTTCGATAAACATCCGAGTTGTTCCTTCATAACCTGTTGCGTCAAGAACAAGCATTTGGAAGTCTGCGGCGAATGCCCGGTGTTTCCGTGTCCGAAGTTCAAGAGTGTGGAAGCGTATGCACACTCGAAGGCATCCCCTTCGTACCCCTCACCAAGGAAGATGCTGCCGAACATGTATTTCGTGAAAAAACACGGCATAAGGAGATTTGTGCAGCAACAAAACAAACGTATCCGACTGCTTCAAGCAATGATACACGAATTTGATGACGGGCGGTCGAGGACCTTTTTCTGCAGAGCTGCACTCCTTCACGATCCAACAGCTCTGGCCGGTTCAATAAAGAAGGCAACAAAAACGGTTCGCAAAGAGAAGATACGGCGGACCGATAGAAAGGCTAAAGCGAAGATTCTAACAACACTGATTGATGAACTTGCTGCGATCGCATGATGGTGCACCAGATGATCTGGAAGTTCTAAAGCAGAGGACGGCAAACTGCGACCAGCATACCGTACTATGATGCCCGTTTTCTGAGTACAGCGGGGCAGTTGGTCTGGTATTGGGAAACGACCCGTGAGCATTCTGTATCAAGGCAGGTGGAAAATCATATGAATCTCGGCATCCTCTTCATTGCAGTCTCGGTCCTTTGGGTGGCGTCGGAGATCCTTTTGGCTCGTTCGAAACGCTCCCAACCAACGGACGTGAAGGTTGATAAGTCTTCATTGCGCGTACTTTGGATTGCCATTGCAGTTGGCGTTAACGGTGGAATCCTGTTCAGCTTTCTACGTCTCGGATATTTCGGCCATGGTCTTCCAGTCTATCCGGTTGCCGGTCTGGTGCTGATGGTTTTGGGATTGACCATTCGTTGGATTGCCATCGTTTCCCTGAAGCATCAATTCACGGTGGATGTTGCGATCACCGACGACCACCACATTATCAGGGGCGGTTTGTATCGGTTCGTCCGCCATCCGGCGTATGCAGGGAGTTTGCTTTCGTTCCTCGGGCTTGGACTGGCGTTTGCCGATTACTTCACCATACTCATAATTTTTCTTCCGATATGTTCGGCATTTCTGTACAGAATCCGAATCGAAGAGAAAGCCCTCATTGACAATTTTGGCGATGCGTATGTCAACTACTGCGCAACCACCAAGCGACTCATCCCGGGAGTCTATTGAACGTATGGGGCGAAGGTCTGCGCTGAGTAATCTCGGCGCGGCTCGATTGCGGATGGTACCAGGCTGGGAATAGAATTCGAAAACGCTGTTCGGCGAATCGTCTCAGGCACTGATTCTTAATTTCATCATCTCAAGAGGAAAACTACGATGAAGTTCTTAGCAGCTTCATTCTTTGTCATAGTGCTCGTCGTTCCATCAACCTCGCTCTGCCAGCAGATCGACCGCAAAAGCGCTCCCGACAAAGTGACCCTCGTCTACTTGCTCACGCATCGTCTCTATCAACCCCTTACGGAGAAGCTGGACAACTTCGCCAAGATCTCGGCACAGGATATCCAGTACGAGGATTATCTCTGGCGGGCCTTTACCACGTTCGAAAACCCGGACCCGTCGTTGGAACCGTATTTCAACGAGTGGATTGAACAATTTCCCCAGAGCCCCAACGCTTTCGCCGCGCGCTCAACGTACTTCATGGCGGTCGGATGGAATATCCGCGGCTATGGCTGGGCCAAGAACGTCAGCGATGAACAGTGGGCAGGCATGAAAGAATACTTCGTCAAGGCATTAACAGATGCATCGTCGGGACTGAAGCTTGACCCAAAGAATGTCACCTGCTATGACGTCATCATCAAGATGTGCATGCATACGGCAGACAGGGCTGTGACACGGAGAGCTCTTGACGAAGCTCTCGCGGTGAGCCCCTCAAGTCTCCAGCTCCGGCTGACGTACATGTGGAGCTTGCTCCCACGGTGGGGCGGATCCCACGAAGAAATGCTCGCCTTCGCCCAGGAGTCTGAACAATACGCCAAGAACAATCCGCAGCTGCATTGTCTCCGCGGTTATATCCCGTTTGATGAAGGTTGGGATACCGAATACTCCGGAGACTATCGGGCGGCCATCACGTTGTTCAACAAGGCATTGTCGTACGGGGATCGTTGGATATTTCTGGAGCATCGCGGAGATTGTTACTACAACCTCCAGGACTATCAGCACGCCATGGACGACTATTTGCAGGCGCTGAAGTTGTGGCCCCAGGACGCCAACCTCCTCCGCAAACTGGGACAGACACTGTACAGGCTAAAAAGGGTCGATGATGCCCGTCTGGCCATCGAGGCAGCGGCAGACATCGCTCCTTTGGATAAGAACGTCCAAACGTGGAATGACGCTCTCAAGAGCGACAAGGTGGAAGCGTACGACCACGCAAAGAAGGGCTTTGATCTTGCCAAGGCAGGAAAGCACGAGGAAGCGATCATCGAATACGACCAAGCGATTAAGATTCAGCCGGACAACTACCTTACGTACTACAACCGCGGCGTCTCGTATTCCCGTCTTGGACGCCTGGACGAAGCGGTGAGCGATTTTGAGCGAGCCCTTGCGCGAAACGCCAACGACAATAAGTCTTACGACAATATCGGGTGGGCACGCCAACAACAGAATAGACTCGATGAGTCCATTGACGCATATTCTCGCGCCATAACCATAAAGTCGGACGATGCCAAAGCCTATTACAACAGGTCGAACGCTTATTACAAGAAAGGAAGGATCGAAGAAGCAGTCAACGATCTCCGGAGGGCCTGCGAACTTGGATTACCCGAAGGCTGCGAGCGGTACAAACAGCTCCAAAGCAAATAAGCGCTGAATGGAATTCACGCTATCTGGATCATCTCGATTCGCTCACGGCAAACTACGCCGTTAAGTTCGCCAATCCACTCAAACAGGAGCATGCCGACGAATATGATGATAGCCTATTGTGGGCTGGACTGTGCAGGATGTCCGATCCACATCGCTACGCTCGAACAGGACGCGATCAAGCGACGAAGCATGAGGATCGAGGTCGCCCGCGTGTGCACCGAGCAGTACGGTATAAATCTGAAGCCGGAGGATGTCTCCGATTGCGACGGATGCAGTGTGCAAGCTGGACGCCTTTTCCCGGGCTGTGCGAAGTGTGCAATCAGGTTGTGTGCCATCGCCCGGAGTATCACAAGTTGCGCGTTCTGTACCGAGTACGCGTGTAATGAGCTTCTCAGACATTTTCAGACCGATCCGTCAGCCCGAACTCATCTCGAAAAATTAAGAGCAAATCGTTAGTCCCAACGACGCAACACTTTGTTCCTCCCCTTCGATCTTCTTTTTATTATTCCCGATTCATTCTTACATTCGAACGGATCATCTTTTGTACTATCAAGATCTCAACTCGTTAGGATTTCCCTGCAATGGAAGTGAATGCTGTCATCCAGACATCGGATCTGTCCAAGCGTTATGGAGACGTAGTAGCCGTCGATCGACTTTCGCTCGAAGTGAGGCCGGGTGAAATCTATGGATTCCTCGGATTAAACGGAGCCGGCAAGACGACAACTATCCGCATGCTCCTCGGACTGGTCCATCCCACAGGCGGAACGTCCCAAGTCCTCGGAGTGGATGTCAACGGTGCATCCGAACGCCCCTGGTCAACGATCGGTTACCTCGTGGAAACTCCTTCTGCATACCCCGAACTGACCGTTCGCGAGAACCTGGACGTCATACGACGTCTTCGCCCGCATACCAATCCGGCAGCGGTGGATCGGGTGATCGAGCAGCTTGGCTTGACCGCGTATGCTGACCGGAGAACCCGAACACTCTCCCTCGGGAACGCGCAACGTCTTGGACTCGCAAAGGCCTTGTTGCATCAACCGCGTCTCCTTCTTCTCGACGAGCCCGCGAATGGACTCGACCCTGCCGGTATTGTCGAAGTGCGAGAACTTCTGCTCGACCTCGCTCACCATCACGGTGTTACCGTTTTCATGTCGAGTCATATCCTCGGAGAGGTGGCCCGGGTTGCGACGCGAATAGGTATTCTCCACAAAGGACGACTGTTGATGGAACGGGATATCGGCGAGCTCGAGCACGACCGCCGTCGCCGTCTTTTGACCGATACTAGGGAAAGGGGAAAAGCACTTTCATTGCTCCGGGAAGCAGGATACGATGCT
>Ga0335081_10023044_pt1 | contig 10076 bp, 13 predicted proteins | sample Lox_Sample_35_FD_206713 | JGI IMG/M metagenome (GOLD analysis project Ga0335081, IMG submission 206713) | Soil microbial communities from Loxahatchee National Wildlife Refuge, Florida, United States - Lox_Sample_3.5 | ecosystem: Environmental > Terrestrial > Soil > Wetlands | place: USA... | reverse complement strand
CCGATCGTGCAAGCTCTTGCCGGCGTCCTGTTCCAAATGCAGGCGCTCGATGCCAATAGGGGTCGTCTTGTTGTCCGGTATGTCGATAGCAACCACTCCCTCACCGACGATCGGCTGCTTGTACTGACTAATCTGGTAGCCTTGCGGCAGATCGGGATAGAAATAATTCTTGCGGTCGAATACCGACTTCAGATTGATTTTGGCGTTGAGCCCGAGGCCGGTGCGCACCGCCTGCTTGACACACTCCTCGTTGATCACCGGCAGCATGCCCGGCATGGCGGCGTCGACCAGCGAGACGTGGGAATTGGGTGCGCCGCCGAATTCGGTCGAGGCGCCGGAGAACAGCTTCGCCTTGGAGGTGACCTGGGCGTGCACCTCCATGCCGATGACGACTTCCCATTTGCCACTTGGGCGGTCGATAAGCTGATCTGGTCTGGCTTGCACCCTCATGCCGCTAGGGCTAGCCGCTCGACCGCCCGCCGGCAAGGCGTCAAAGCGCCAGCTCGCGCCCGAGCGCCTGCTCGACCACGTCGAAGGTGTCGACGAATTCGCGGAACTCGATCAGCCGCCCGTTCGCAAAGCGCAAAAAATTGGCCACCCGGAAACGGAGCGTGCGGCCGGTGACATGCTGACGAAAGCTCACGTCGGACATCACCGCGGCACGGTCGCCGTCCACCACGACCACCTCACGGTTATAGTGCAGCAGCGCGTAGCTCTTGGAGATGGACGCCAATGCCGTCATCACCGCATTTCGCCCGCGGTGCGGTCCGGCAAACGGAAACACCGAGACCGGCGCATACATGACCCAGTCGATGTCGTCGTGCATGAGGGCGGCAACACGCTCGAGATCGCCACGCTCATAGGCGTCGTACAGCGCATGCACCAGCGCGCGCGTGTCTTGCGCCATGATCGCCTCCCGCTATGCGAGTATGGCCGCCGCATTGCGCGCGGCCAAGCTTTCCGCGCACATATCCACCGCTACATTTTACGGTGGGACGTTCCGGCGTGGGCGGCTTGGGCGGCTGGACGGAAAGGGGGCGCCTTGCCGCAGGACCGGGAAAAAGCCATCTTTTCCCCGGCAGACAGGCAATTCGAAGCCATTTTGACCCCGGCAGGCCGCCTCGCGTGAAACGGAAAGGCAAGCTCGTCATATCCATCGACCTCGAGCTTGCTTGGGGCGTCTGGGACAAGCTCACCCCCGGCCAGCTTGCGGCGGCGGCGAGCGAAGAGCGCCCGATTTGCACGGCCTTGCTCGCTCTGTTCGAACGCCACGGCGTGCCGGCCACCTGGGCCCTGGTCGCCGCGTTGCTGGATGCGGAAAGCGCTGCAGGCAGGCCCGGCAACAAGGCCAGCTGGTACGCGCCCGACATCGTCGAGCGCATCGCCACCAGCAAGGTCCGGCACGAAATCGGCAGCCATGGCGGCCGCCACATCTATTTCAATGCGATCGACAAGGCGGCGGCGCGGGCCGATCTCGATTTCGCGCGCGCACTCCACCGCGCGCACGGGCTTGCCTTCAAGTCGCTGGTGTTCCCGCGCAACGCCGTCGGCCATCTCGACGTGCTGGCGGAGGCCGGGCTTGCCACCTATCGCGGCCCCGATCTGCAATGGTTTCCGGTGCTCGCCGGCCCTGCGCGGCCGATAACGCGGGCGGCCAACCTGGCGGACAAGCTGCTGCCGATCCCGCCGCGCACGGGCGCGCCGCAAAGCCACGACTGCCTGATCGAGTTGCCCGGCTCCATGCTGCTGCTCGGCCGCAACGGGCTGCGCCGCTTCGCCTTGCCTGCGGTCACGCGCCGCAAGCTCGCCATGGGCCTGGCGCGCGCCGCCGAGAGCGGCGGCGTTTTTCATTTCTGGTTTCACCCGTCGAACTTCTACACGCGCCGGCAGGAGCAGTTCGACACGGTCGACTGGTTCCTGCAACGCGCCGCCGATGCCGCCGGGCGCGGCGAAATCGAGATCGCCACCATGGGCGATTTTGCGCCGGCGCAAGCGCCCGCGGCGATGAACTGATCAGCGCCGTGCGATCGCGATCAGGTGGCCGGCAAACGGCCGCGTCAAGGCGCTGTCGGACAGCGCCGCTTCGTGCGGCATGACGAGCTTGCCGACTTGGCGGCCGAGCCCATGCGAAACTTTGTGCACGATGCGCAGCGGCGCAAACATCGCGCCGTGGACGGTCACATCGGAGAAACCCGCCTGCCGCAGCTTCGCCTGCACCGACGCCGGCGTTTCGAATTCGACGTGGTAGCGCGGGGGGCGGCCGCGCAGGCCCGCCAGCAGTGCCCGCAGCGCCACCAGCGGATGATAGCCGTCCAAGGCCCAGCTGTTCACGTAGGTGCCGAAATAAAGGCCGCCCGGCTTGAGCACGCGCGCGATCTCGCGATGGCCGAGCGCGTTGTCGCGCGTATTGAGATAGCGGAACACCTCGATCGCATAGACGAAATCATAGCTCGCGTCCGGCGCGGCGAGCGCCAGCACCGAGCCGTCCGCTATGAGCTCGGCCGGCACGTAGCTACCCGCCTGCCGGCGCATTTCCGCGCTCGGCTCGAGGCCGGTCACCGCGAAGCCGCGTGCGCGCAGGCGCGCCATGTAGACGCCGAGCCCGCAGCCGATGTCGAAGCATTCGGCGCCCGCCGGCAATTCGTCCACGCAGCGCGCCCAGTATTGATCGATCAAATGCCGGCCGTAGCGGAATTCGGAATCGAAGACGTCGTCGCTGCGATACCAGGCGGCAAAATGATCCGCGGTCTCGTCGTGCACGTCGACCGCGCGCCGGCGCGACCAGGTGTCCTCGGGCGGCATCCTAAGCCCACCACTTTTCGGGCGAGAAGCGCCCGGCCGCATCCTCGATCACCTGCGCCAGCGCAAACAGGGTTTCCTCGTCGAACGGCCGCCCAATTAGCTGCAGGCCGAGCGGCAAGCCTTGGCCGTCGAGGCCGGCCGGCACCGCGATGCCGGGCAGCCCGGCCATGTTCACCGTCACGGTGAACACGTCGTTGAGATACATCTCGACCGGATCGGCCCCGCCCTTCTCGCCGAGCCCGAAGGCGGCCGACGGCGTCGCCGGCGTCAGCATGGCATGCACGCCGGCCTCGAAGCACTGCTCGAAGTCGCGCTTGATCAGCGTGCGCACCTTCTGCGCGCGCAGGTAATAGGCGTCGTAATAGCCGGCGGAAAGCACATAGGTGCCGATCATCACCCGCCGGCGCACTTCGGCGCCGAAGCCTTCGGCGCGTGTTGCCTCATATTGGCCGATGATGTCACGCCCCGGCACGCGCAGGCCGTAGCGCACGCCGTCATAGCGCGCGAGATTGGAGGAGGCCTCCGCCGGCGCCACGATGTAGTAGGCCGGCAGCGCAAATTTTGTGTGCGGCAGCGAGACTTCCACCAATTCGGCGCCGGCCGCCTTGAGCCAGGCGCGCCCCTCCTCCCAGATCTTCTCGACCTCCGCCGGCATGCCGTCGATGCGGTATTCCTTGGGGATGCCTATGCGCAGGCCTTTGACCGATCTCCCCACCGCCGCCTCGTAGTCCGGCACCGGCTTGTCGACACAGGTGGTGTCCTTGGCGTCGGGCCCCGCCATCGAGCGCAGCAGGATGGCGGTGTCGCGCACGGTCTTGGCGAACGGGCCGGCCTGGTCGAGCGAGGAGGCAAAGGCGACGATCCCCCAGCGCGAGCAGCGCCCATAGGTCGGCTTCATGCCGACGGTGCCGGTGAAGGCCGCCGGCTGCCGGATCGAGCCGCCGGTATCGGTGCCGGTGGCGCCGAGGCACAAGTTCGCCGCCACTGCGGTGGCGGAGCCGCCGGACGAGCCGCCGGGCGTGAGCGGCGTGTTGGCGCCCTTGCGCCGCCAGGGCGAGATCGCCGGCTTGAAATAGGAGGTTTCGTTCGACGAGCCCATGGCGAACTCGTCGCAATTGGTCTTGCCGAGCAGCACCGCGCCGTCGCGCCACAGATTGGCGGTCACCGTCGACTCGTAGGTCGGCACGAAATTGTCGAGGATGTGCGAGCAGGCGGTAGTGCGCACATCCGCCGTGCAGAACATGTCCTTGACCGCGATCGGAATGCCCTCGAGCGGCTTGGCCGCGCCTTGCGCGATGCGCGTGTCGGACGCCTTCGCCATGTCGGCAGCGCGCTCGGCCGCCTCCAGCACGAATGCGTTGAGCGCGCGCGCTTGCTCCATGGCCGCGACATGCGCGCGCGCCAATTCCTGCGCCGAGAAGGATTTCTTCTTCAGCCCGTCGCGCGCCTCAGCCAGCGTGAGCGCCGTCAGCTCGCTCACGGCGCGGGCTCGTCCTTGCGCGGTTCGCTTTTCGGCGGCGCGGCCGCCGGCGCCTCGCAGGCAAAGCGCTCGGCCTGCTCGCGCAAGAATTGCTCGCGTGCCTCCGGCGACATCGCCTCGACCATGCCCCAGAAGCCCATTTCGCAGGCGATGCACATTTACTCGACCACTTTAGGGACCAGGAAGAAATTATCGTCGCTCTGCGGCGCGTTCTTGACGATCTGCTCGGCGATGCCGCCGTCGGTCACTTCGTCCTTGCGCATCTTCATCTGCATCGGGGTCACCGAGGTCATCGGCTCCACGCCTGAAACGTCGACCGCCTGCAGCTGCTCGACCCAGGCCAGGATGGCGTTGAGCTCGCCTTTGAGGTGTTCGACCTCCTCATCCTTGACCGCGATGCGGGCAAGGTGCGCGATGCGGCGGACGGTATCGGCGTCGACGGACATAAAGACCTCACAAGCTGGCGCGGCCTATAGCAGAGCCGGCGCCGCGCCAGCAACTTTACGACCGTTGGTTCTCCACCACCGTCCAGCCTTGCGCCTTCAGCTCTTTCTTGGCGAGCGCGGTCGCGGTGCCGGTGATGCGCAGTTCGCCGTGTGCGCGCGGCGCGACGCGCCGGCGCTGCTCGGTGACGCCGGCAAAGCCGGCCGCCGTTTCGCGCGTCCAGGACAGCGCGTCGATCGGCAGCACCGCCATGACGTGGTTGTCGCGCGTAATGACGAACGGATAGCTCGATAGCGCCACGAACCGCACGTAGTTGTGATGCTTGCGGTAATCGTCGGCCATCAACTCGGCCTGCCGGCGCAGCACATAGGCGATGGCGCGCCCGTCCGCGGCCGACGCGCGCGCGATGAAAACTGCCCGGTCTTGCACGTCTTTCATGCTGTCGAGCGCCGCCACCAGCGCCGCCGCATCGATCGGCGTGAAGTTGCGGTTTTTCAGGAAGCGCTCGCGCGTTTCCTGATCGACGCCCATGTCGTCGAGCCGCTTGCGGTTGAGGTCGAGAATCTGCGCGGCATCGTAATTGCGCGCCAGATCCTGGATGCCGATGTCGTTGAGCTTGTAGGCCGTCGACAGGTTGGAAACGATGATGCCGGCCGCGCCCGGCACGGCCATCAGCGCGCCGGTCACCACCAGCCCGCCGGCGGCCGCCGCCTGCGAGAGCGTCTGCAGCCGGGCGGCGAGCGGCGGGAAATCGGTATAGGGGTCGACGCCGTACGCTGCGGCGATCTCGCGCCGCTGGTCGGTCACGCCGAGCAGGCCGGACAGGGCGTCGTCCTGCGTTTGTCCGGCATTGCCGATGCCGGAGCCGATGCGCCCGAAGAAGTTGCCGACGCCGGCCAGCGTATTGCCGACCGTTCCGATTGGATTCATGATGAGGTTGCCGGTGAACTTCAGCGGGCTCAACCCGGCCTCCGCGAGCGCACGGCCGAACGAGTCCGAATTGCTCACCTTCTCCAACTGCGCCAGCGCATAGAGCTCGTTCTGCCGCATGCGCATCATCTGATCGCCTTCCACCTCCAATTTGCCGTAGGGGGTGGTCAGCACGTAGATACGCAGCAGCCCGTCGCTGCGCACCGGCGTCTGGATGGTGTAGTTGGTGCCGACCCGCTTGATGCCGCGGATCTGCGCCGCGTTGAAGGACGGCGGCGGCTCGTAGCTTTGCGCCAGCGCGACCGTCGGCACCGACAGCAAGGCGACCGGCGCCAAGATGCGCAGCATTGAACTCATCGGGAACATTGATCCCCCCTGGAAATCGTGTCGACTCGCACTGTGCCCCGTCCGGCACCGGTGCCGCAAGCCTCACAAAATGCCATTGTTCCCGGCCCTTCTGAGGATGACGCCGGAACAGCCGGGATTGCCTCGTTATGCCGCCGGTGACAGCCTAGGAGACCTAGTCCGAGACCGACATGTCGCCCAGCCACGGCCGCTACCCCTATTCGCCCATCACCGCGCGGCCGGTCTACGACTGGCCGGAGGGCAAACGGCTCGCCGTTTATATCGGGCTCAATCTCGAGTGGTTCGCCTTCGGCGAAGGGCTGGGCGCCGAGCTTGCTCCCGCCGGGCCGCAGCCCGACGTCCTCAATTACAGTTGGCGCGACTACGGCAACCGCGTCGGCGTATTCCGCCTGGCCGAACTGTTCGGCGAGCTCAAGCTGCCGGTGTCGCTCTTGGTCAACGCAGCGATGGTCGAGCACGCGCCGCAGGCGCTTGCGGCATTTCCCGACGCCGAGATCGTCGGCCACGGCCGCAGCAATTCCGAGCGGCAGGGCACGCTGTCGGAAGGTGACGAGCGCCGCCTGATCGCCGAAACCACCGCGGCGCTGACCGAATATTCCGGCCGGCGCCCGCGCGGCTGGCTTGGGCCGTGGATCTCGCAGTCGCCGCTTACGCCCGATCTGCTGCAGGAGGAAGGCTATAGCTATATGCTCGACTGGTGTCACGACGACCAGCCGGTCTGGATGAAGACGCGAAGCGGCCGCATCCTCTCGGTGCCCTACCCGCAGGAGCTCAACGACATCCCGCAGATCGTCGCGCGCAAGCGTGAGGGCGCCGAGTTCGCCGACATGGTCCTCGACGCCTTCGAGGTGCTGCGCGCCGAATGCGACAAGCGCCCGCTGGTGATGGGCGTCGCGCTGCACCCCTATCTCGTCGGCTGGCCGCACCGTTTCAAGCATCTCTCACGCGCGCTGCGCCATCTGGCGCGCAAGGCCGACGACAAAGTCTGGTTCACCACCGCCGGCGCGATTGCCGCGCACGTGGCGGCTTGTCCTATACCCTGATGCCGCCAGCACCGGTGCGCGGCAATCCTTGCGCCATGCTAGACTGCGCGCTTGCCGGCATCGGAGAACCGCCATGACACCATTTCCCAACCTGTTTAACGTCTTTCCCGGCGCGGGCGGCAATTGGCAGACGATCGACACGCGCTGGTGGTCGCCCAACATCTCGGTGAGCTTCGCAGGCGATCCAGGCATCGAACGCGAGGTCAGCGAGGACGTCGCCAGCTACGGCACCCAGATCGGCTGGCTCAACGACATTGTCGCCGCCTTGGCCAAGGCCGCGCCCGGCGCGATCGAGGGCGATCCCGACGCGCCCGACGCGCTGAAAAAACTGGTGGCAGCGCGCGCCAAGATCGACAAGATCAAGAAGCGGCGCAAGACAGCGGCGCTCGACAAGGCGCGCGACGCGCTCGCCGACCTCGGCGCCACCGACAGGGCCGCCTACGGGGTGCTGGTGCGTTCGCTCGATCCGAACAAACCGCTGGGTTCCGCCTGACGATGGCGATCGGCGCGCTGGAGGAAATCGCTCCGCAGCTTCCCGCGCGCGGGGCGCTGATCGGGCTCGATCTCGGCACGAAGACCATCGGCGTTGCGGTCTGTGACCCCGACCGCATGCTGGCGGCCGGCGTGACCACAATCGCGCGCAAGAATTTCACCGCCGACGCGCAGGCCCTGCTCGCGCTCGCGGCCGAGCGTGCGGCGGTCGGCTTCGTGCTCGGCCTGCCGATCAACATGGACGGCAGCGAAGGTCCGCGCGCCCAGTCGACGCGCGCCTTTGCTCGCAATTTCGCCAAGCTCACCGCTTTGCCGATCGCGCTGTGGGACGAACGACTGTCGACCGCCGCGGTCGAGCGCGAATTGATCGCCGCCGACGTCAGCCGCAAGAAGCGCGCTGCCGTGATCGACCAGCACGCGGCCGCCTTCATCCTGCAGGGCGCACTCGACCGGCTGGCACGTCTATAAAAAAGAGGCCGCCTGAAGGCGGCCCCTCTCCGATCGGCTCTCACCATTCCGCTACCGTTGCGACCGGATGGACAGGTCCCTGCCGGCCGGCGCCTGGTCGTTGCCGTAATAGGAATAACCGGGGGCGTAGGCGTAGCCGTAATCGTCGTAGCCCGGACGACGGTAGTAGCCGTAATAGCCGTTTCTGGAGCTGGGAGGCGCGGCGGCCACGCCGACGGCTGCACCCGCGCCAAAGCCGATCGCCGCCGCCTTGTGGCCGTAACGCGCCAAACCCGGAGTCGCCGCCGCCAATACCAGCGCGCCTGCCAGGCCGGCGCCGGCCGCGAATTTCAGCAACGTCTTCATGTGGCCTCCTTTCGCCCAAGGGGCGATGTTCCAACGCGGCATCAACACGAGGACCTCGGAGCGGTTCCGGTTGACGCAGGTTGCCGGCGGTCACGTCGTTGCTGACTCGTTAACCCGCGTGGCGCCGCCCCTTGCGACCGCAGCGCTCGAGCGCGAATTGATCGCCGCCGGCGTGATCCGCAAGAAGCGCGCTGCCGTGATCGATCAACAGGCGGCAGCCTTCGTTCCGCAGGGCACACGCGATCGGCCTCACAAGTCTCTGAAAAAAGAAGGCCGCCCCCGAAAGGGGCGGCCCCTTTACGCAGGTAAGTCGAGTGCCTAGCGCTGCGACGAGATTCCAAGATTGCTGGTGCTGTGCTGCTGCGACCAGCCCCAATTGCCGTAGCCGTAGCCATAGCCTGGAGCCGGCGCATAGGCGTAAGAGTCGTAGCCGTAGTCGGGCGCGTAGTAGCCCGGGGCATAGGCATAGCCCGGAGCATAATCGTAGTCGTAGCCGGGGCCGTAATAATAGCCGCCGTTGTAGGCCGCACCCGCGGCGGCCGCGCCGACAGCTGCGCCCACGCCGAGACCGATGGCTGCCGCGTTCCACCCGTGGCGTGCCTGGCTCGGTATCGCCGCCGCCAGCGCAAGCGCGCCGGCCATTGCAGCGGTTGCCGCGTATTTGACGATCCTGTTCATGGTGCCTCCTGCTTTTGCCTCGTGTCTGCCGGCCTTTCCTGGCGGCATTTCCAGCTATGGTCTTGCGCCCGAGCTCGCCGGCGCGGGCACTCGTGGCAAAACACGGGAACCAGCGGCGCGGTTCACGATGGCGCGATCACAAAGCTGCGAAATACCGCATTAACCGCGCCGCTCCGCTTGTGGACGCCGGCGGAACTTTCCCTTGCCGCCCCCGCCACTTACCCCTATAGACGTGCCTTTAATGAACATCGCGCCGAAATCCTCCTTCGTCCTCAGCAGGCGGCATTTGTTGGGGATCGAAGGACTTTCCCGCGCGGATATTTCCGGCCTGCTCGACCTCGCGGAAGAATTCGTCGAGCTCAATCGCCAGATCGAGAAGAAGCGCGCGAGCTTGCGCGGACGCACGCAGATCAATCTGTTCTTCGAAGTCTCCACCCGCACACAGGCCTCGTTCGAATTGGCGGGGAAGAGGCTCGGCGCCGACGTGATGAACATGTCGACCGCCTCCTCCTCGATGCGCAAGGGCGAGACGCTGATCGACACCGCGATCACGCTCAACGCCATGCATCCCGACATCATCGTGGTGCGCCATCACGCCTCCGGCGCGGTCGAGCTGCTGGCGCGCAAGGTGGACTGCTCGGTGATCAACGCCGGCGACGGCTCGCACGAGCATCCCACGCAGGCGCTGCTCGACGCGCTCACCATCCGCCGCAACAAGGGCCGCATCGAGGGCCTGACGGTGGCGATCTGCGGCGACATCCTGCATTCGCGCGTCGCCCGCTCCAACATCATCCTGCTCAACGCCATGGGCGCGCGCGTGCGCGTGGTGGCGCCCTCGACGCTCCTGCCGCCGGGCATCGAGCGCTTCGGCGTCGAGGTGGCGCGCGATATGCGCGAAGGCTTGAGCGGCGCCGACATCGTGATGATGCTGCGCCTGCAGCGCGAGCGCATGAACGGCTCCTACGTGCCCTCGATGTCGGAGTATTTCCACTATTACGGGCTCGACGAGAAGAAGCTGAGCTTTGCCA
>Ga0335081_10023043_pt1 | contig 10076 bp, 6 predicted proteins | sample Lox_Sample_35_FD_206713 | JGI IMG/M metagenome (GOLD analysis project Ga0335081, IMG submission 206713) | Soil microbial communities from Loxahatchee National Wildlife Refuge, Florida, United States - Lox_Sample_3.5 | ecosystem: Environmental > Terrestrial > Soil > Wetlands | place: USA: Florida... | reverse complement strand
CTCGTCGCTGAGCAAGGTGTAGAAAGGCAACCTTCCCTCGGGGGTCACCAAGATCCCCTGCCCGATCTTGGCGTTGATGATGAACTTCTCTTCGGCATCGCTGAGGTTGAACGCCTCCTTGAGCACCTGGGAAGCAGCCTGGTCTTGCTTCAGGACGATTTTGGTCGAGCAACTCTCCATGATTATCCTTCCTGGCCCGTAGACGCCTCCCCTCCCCATTAGGTCCGAAACCAGCTGGGTTGCGACGACAAATGCCGCATTGTAGTGCCTCCCTGTCCGGGCTATCTCAGGCACATACTCCACCGCCAGGGGGAAGTAGGGCCTCCCTGTCCTAGGATTGATTTCCACTAGGGACCAGCCCTCGTCGATTACGATCGCCTTCTTCCTTGACACTGGAATTGTCTCCGTGTCCTGTATCTTCCTCCAGATTGCGGCGAGCGCCAGGAAGGCCGCTGCGTCCCTCAGTTCCCCCGGCGGGAGGTCGTAGAGGACGAAGACCATGCGGGGGTAGATCTCCATCGAACCCTCGAAGAGGAACCGGTAAGGAGGGAGGTTGGCCAGGAGCCGCTTCTTCAGATCCCCCGAGGCCAGTCCGACGAGCTCTCCGACATTCGACACTTCCTCCGAGGCGATATACAGGTCCGCCAGCAGGTCCGGGTCGTTCTCGACTTTCGCCACGCTCGCAAGGAAGTTGGCAGCGATCCTCTTCGACGGGAAGACCGCGAAGGGGTCCAGCCCGGCCCCGCTGCCGCTGCTGAAGCGGTGGACCTTGCACCCGGTGAGCCCCGCGAAGGAGTTCTCGTACTTCCCGTCGGGGGAGACGGCGTACTCGGGGCGGACTATGCTGTCGAAGAGGTAGACCATCATGTCCTTGTTCTCTCTGAGCGTTCTGCTCAGGTACGTCTTGATGAACGTGGACTTCCCAAAACCGCTTTGACCCATCACGGACAGGTTGTAGTTCTCCTTCTCGAACACGTCATAGAGGATGGCGTTGCCGGTCTGCAGGTTCTGGCCCAGGAAGACGCCGGCCGGGTCGACGACATCCAGCCCGCAGAACGGGAACAGGCTCAGGGCTCCCGACGTGGTGATGTAGAACCACCTCCCGGTGGCGTACTTCGGGCCTGCCCCAGTGAGCAGCGCCTCCTGCAGGTACCTAGGCGAGTCGATTTGGCCTACCATCCCGCCGACGAGCTGCCTGAGTTTCCTCCTCCCCTCCACCAGCTCTTCTTTGCTCCTTGCTCGGAGCACGACCCTTATCCTCGTTCTGAAGAGCCTCTCCTTCCCGGCGCCGATTAGCTGCGCAGCCCCCGACGCTCTCTGGAACTCGGCCTGCTCCTCAGGGTCCAGCGACCTGCCCTCACTCTGCCTCAGGATGAGCTTGGAGCCAACGGATCTGGCGTAGGTTCCCACGAGCTTCTTGGCGTCGAACATGTCGATTGGATTGATGTCTATTATTATCGAGTGTGCCACCTGGTAGAGCTCTGTTAGGAATCCTGGGACCAAGGAACCCCCCAGCCTTGTGACGCAGTAGACCTGAACCCGGAGGCCGTTCGAGTCTCGGAGGTACTTCGGGCGCTCCTCGGCGATCTCCAGCACAGGGAGCGTGGCCGCACGGGTCATCCTTGTCCCGAGTCTGCGCACTAGCGGATCGTCCTGCGAACCTGTCTCAAGGAAGAAGCGCTTGTACGGGATCTGGTAGGCCGCCCCTATCGACTCCACCTCTGTTTCATCCTGCACTATGTGGAACTTGATTGGCTCGGTGAGCGAGTCGAGGAACGACGCGAACCGGTCGAGGACCGAGCCCTGCTCCTTCTCGGGAAGGTTGGTGAGGTTGACAGACCTGAGTTCGTAGATTACGGGCGTCCCAGATTCAACGGCAGAGCTTTTTCTGGCCAATTCTCCTTGCTCACTCTTCCTTGGGAGACGAGCTGCCAGCCTCCCGAGACCTTCCCGCGAGAGACAGGGCAATCGTCGTCAAGGGCTTTGGGGAATCTGCCAGCTTCACGGTTAGCGTGTGCTCTCCGATGTCCTGTGGAAGCGGGACGTACGCGAACCTGTAGCGCGGGTTCCGTGGAGATACCGGTTCATCAGCCCTCGCCCTGCCGTCCAGCAGGAGGAGCACCCTGGCATCATCCTTGAGGCCCTTCACCTGGCCGGAAAGTATCAGAGGGACCGGGTCCCTGAAGTCTTCCACCTGCATCTTCAGGATGATTGGCGAAGGGTTCGGCTCGTTCGAACCTTGAATTTTCCTTGGATAGAGTTGCCTCCGAATGCCACTTCTGAGCCTCTCGATTTCTCTTGTGCGGAGGAGGTACAAGGCCTGAAGCTCGACAGGGAGCATCCTGACCCTCCTGCTTGAAATCACATACCCTGTCCCAAAAATCAGACAGAAGACGCTCGCCCGCCCTCCGAAGCTGAACCCGGCGATGGGGAACTGGAAGGGGAGCGAGACCAGATAGGCAACCACGAACGAGATTGCGATGGTGGTCAGCTGACGGAACGAGAGCGTGATGAACCCGAGGGGGAGGGTCTTCCTCTCCCACCACTGTTCGTCAGGCCACCAGATGGATTCGGACATTCGACTTGGTGGTCTTCTGTACGATAAAACACCGGCAGGGGTTTCAGATGTTGCTCATCGGACGGGACGTACTTGAGCTCTAAATTACAGGCAAATACGCGCTACCAGAAGTTGTTAGAAACTTCCGGTGGTGCTCCATGACACAGTGGTGGAACCGTAGCCAGAGCCCCAACTCACGCCGTCGCCGCACTGATTATTCCACGACACGTAGTGACCTGTGTTCAATGAGCCTCCGGCCCAAGCTACTGAGTACGTGTTCCAAGTGAATGTCTCACTACTGGTGTTGGGCAACTGGTTGCAATAGTTGAGGTTATTTGCTTCTATGGTACCGACAATTGCTTCATTGAAGTTCTCGGAAGTGCAAAACGTGGAGGTCGTTGAAAGGCTCTTTGTAGTGTCCGCGACAGTGACATCATACCCCTGGCTTCCCCCGCAATTACTGTCAGCCGTGTTTCTGGTAATCGTCCCGACTACTGTGTCGCCGGCGTTCACGTTTATTGTTGCCCCGTGATGTCCGCCACCATCGATCACAGCAAATGGTGTTATCCACCAATTCACCCCACCCAGGGCACAGCCGAAGAGCCCCACTTGGTCACAGCCGTATACAAGTATTGGTTGCACGATAGAATTGGCTCCGCTGTCTTGTTGTATCCCGGGCCACAACGCCACATTCTGGATGCAGTTAGTGCAGAAGCTGCCCGTTGGCGCTGGAGGGACTGTCCATGTGACCTTTAGATTCGTAAAAGCGTACGATGATTCAAACGCTACTCCAACGTCGAGCCATTTGTTCGTGGACACATCATTTGTTGCCGGGAAGTTTGTAGATGGATTAAACCCATAGTGGGTAGAATCTTGGGGTGAGTAGGCATACTCCGCCGCGGACCATGGATTTGCGGTTTCGCAAACTCCACTGAACAATGGACCTAAAGAAGGCTCACCACTTCCATTGCAAGATCCGGTATAACCACTTGAGGGACTCGCCCAAAGAGATGCAATTACGAACATTGGCCTCGTATAAGAAATGGTGTTGGTCGACAGTGATGTTGAGCAGGATGAAGTGCAAGAACCCGATGCGGTTACGGTTGTAAATGAGGCCAACCCTGACACGTCGAACACCTCCATGGCCATGGTACCGGCTACTGAACTCGTCACCTTTACGGTGTCGCTGCCCCCCGAATTCGACGTCTTCACTGCGAAGATGCTGCCTTGGTCTCCAGTTCCACCACTCTGCGAAATGATTGTTGTCCAGGTGTTCCCGAATGAGGGAGTGTCGGAAGCCGATGCGGTGCCGGCAGGAGTTTGAGCAGCTACAATGATGGCATCCCCCTTCGTTATGCTTACTGTGAGTTGGCAGGTGGTCGCAGACAGGCAATAGGTGCCAGCGGAAACTGTGACACTTGGATAGAACTCTATTACTCCGGGAGCCATGACATCGCTGCCACCACTGTTAGCGGAGGCGACAGGACTCATTAAGCCCACTGACAGCAATGCCACGGCCGAGACCATGAACAAGACTTTCCTTCCTCTGTCTCCTGCCAGCCTCAATTCGACAACCTTTGTACGCCGACGCAACTAATATGCGTTTCATTCTTGCATTATTGATATTCATAAATCGAACAATTGGGACGAGGTTGATTTTCATTCGACCTGGGCTGGTTCGGCCGCTACTAGTGGCTAGATGTGGAATTCGTAAACGTGCTTATGTCACATGTTGTTGTCACGGGTGAGGACGGTGCTGTGAGAGGGAGAGTTGTGGCGAAGCTGAGATGGTCACCAGTGCTTTGTACGAGGAATCCTTGGACAGAATTTCCCCCCGAACTTCCGGAAATAGCGATGTTGAAGGTAGTTTGACCCGGTGCCGGAATCGCCCCCGGACAAGTGAAAAAGCTAACCCCAGCAGAACTACTCCCTGCTCCCGATATCCACCCTTCAACATTCCCCGTATTTTGAACGGTTACTTTGCAAGACGCATATGAAGTACAGACGAATGAATTCGGCACAACGGCGAGCATGGAGCTCGTTCCGACTGGACCTTGCAACGATGAAGGAAACAAGTAGGTCGATGCCACGGCTAGGAGAACGACTCCGGCAATGGCAACGCTTGCAGCTACGACGGTCTTCTTCGTGCTAACCAAGGTTGATCAGGCCTTCACACCGGGGGGTAGCACCGAGTTCTAGTTAATGCTATTCGTTAGGTTAGCATCGCGAACGTCGTCATAACTTTTAGTATTATATGGACTCCACTGTGTTCACCATGGAGTCGCAATCGGGCCAAGATGACGGCAAGTCCTACGAGGACTCGCTTGGGGGAACGACGCTCCGAGTATATCGTTCAATGCTGCGCTCCAGGACTCCCTTGGGTATTCGTGATATTCAACGGACCCTTGGACTTAGTTCACCGTCTGTGGTACAGTACCACTTGAGGAAACTCATCGAGATGGGGCTTGTTAGGGAGGACAAGGGAGGTTATGTGGTGGACAAGGTCATTTTCGACAACGTCATCCGGATAAGAAAGACTGCCATCCCACTGCAGGTAGCCTATGTAGCATTCTTCGTTTCTTCGCTTATTGTCATGTTGACACTTTTCAGACCGACGACCTTCACATCAATCTATGTCTTCGCTACCGTCGTGATTATAATAGGTGTCATAATCGCTACCCGAGAGACTCTTGTAACTCTGAGACGCATCTAAAAGACATCGCGACAGAGCATTATTTTCAGGTGGGCTTGCTTGCCTATCCCTCTCTAGCTGCGTAGCGATGAGACGTATGAACCACTTCGAGAACCTGAGACATAATCACGCAACAACGTCAAGTGTTGAAAAACGGGGTGCTCGGCGGCCCCTCCAGCGATATCAATGTTGGGATTCGTTCGGGGCTTAACGACATTTCCCATTGGAATCTACACTCGGCTCGCTCCCGCGTTTTAAGCTGGGCTTCCCTTTGGCTGCATGAGCTCTCGAAGCGCAGCGACCCTCGGGCAGACCCGCGAGAGGATCATCATCCTCCTGGTCGCCCTGTCGGTACCCCTCATCGTTCAGTTCTTCATCTACATCCTCGCCAACGCGTCCGGCGCGACCTCCCTTCCGGTGGTGGGCTACGGGATAGCCGCCTGCTCGGCTGCGACGTGCACGGCCAACGGGGTGAGCGCACTCTGGCTCCCGGGCGGCCCGACGCTCCCGACAGTGCTGTTGACGGTGCTCAACACGGCGCTCCTCTTCATCGTCGCGATCGTGGTGGTGATCGAGGCGATCCGGCTGGTGGGGAGCCTGCTCGTGATGAGGGAGGACTGAGGCGGCCCGTCCTCCCCTCCCCTTGTTTTATCCCCGGCTGATGTTGTCACTGGATGCCCGTCAGGAAAGCCTTCAGGGTTCTGGCCGCCTACTACAGGAAGACAGCCCGCTTCTCGGTCTTCGTCATATTCCTCGCCGCACTCGCGGCGCCGGTCCTTGCTGCCGGGCCGGGAAGCCTCAACCTCTCGCCCAACATCAACATCAACGCCAATTCTCCCTTCGGGTGCGGATACCCCCTCTTCCCGAGCAGCGGAAACTACCAGGCGAGCGGAGGGGTCACCATATCCGGGACCTACTCGGGGAACGTCTACCTAGAAGGCTCGGCCACGATCTACGGCCACGACAAGTCGACTGACACCCCCGAAACGAAGACGCTCGTCCTTCCCCAGAGCGACTTCAGCCCAAACCCGATGAGCTTCCCGGGCCAGAGCCAGTCAGCGGTGGTCAACAACCCGCAGGTCAGCTCTAACTTCTGCCAGCCTCTCATGGACGGCTACACCTACTGGATCGCCGCCTCCAACACCTCCGGGTGCTTCACGGGGGCCTGCCTCCTCGCCAACACCACCATCACGGTATCTGTGAGCTACGGGAGCAACCAGATGTTCCAACTCATTATGGAGATGCCCCTCTTCAACGACACCACCCTAGGTACCACAGTCTACTGCGCCCCTACGACAGCCCCATGCGGACTGCCCCTGCAGGGGTTCTACGATTTCGTCTTCATCATAGCGATAATCCTGGCCGGAGGAGGGTTCCTGGTCGCCCTCGCCAACAAACAGCTCTCAGGTGACGAGAGGGAGAACGTGGTGCTGGACTTCGTCATAGCCGTACTCTTCATCCTCCTGTTCCCAGTCATCTACAACAACATCGCGCTCCTGACCAACTATCTCGACATGACGATCATCGCCGGACCCAACCTGCCCTACAATGACTACAGCCTCCAGATCAACCTGGTATGGGGGAAGCTCCTCTCCTGGGCGCAGGGAGGGGGGATCTGGGGGCTGCTGGTCTCGCCGATAACCAGCGTGGCGGGATGGATTGTGGCCCTAATCGTCTACCTGATGGGCATCTTCCTTGGAATAATCAGAATCTGGCTGATCACGGTTATGGTCATCGGCTTTCCAATCTCCCTCGCGCTCAAGCAGATTCCCTTCGCCAGGAAGCTGAGCTCCATGGTGGAGGACACCCTCTACGGGCTCATACTCGCTTCAATTATGAGCTCGATAGCGATAGGGGTGGCGGCCTACGTCCTCGCCGACTCGCCAGGTGGACCCATCTGGAGCCACACCATATTCGCCGGGACTGGCATAAACGGGATATCGAACTGGGTCGCGGCTTCTGCGCTGTTCACGGCGGTCCTGATCCCGACTGTGTTCGCCCCACTGACAGGGACCATCTTCCAGACCGCTTCCCAGGCTGCCATGGTTGGGGTGGGCGTGGCCGCATCGATGGCGGGAGCTGCTGCGGCGCCAGTGGCGGGAGCTGCAGGTGCGGGGCTCGGAGGGATGGGCGCCCTGGGAGGCATGGGGAAGGGGATGACTGGGGCGATGGCCTCAGGGGCGCAGACCACGGGGCAGGCCGCAGCAGGCAAGATGCAGAGCATGGGGCTGGGGGAGAGACTGCTTTACGCGGCGCCGCACTCTCTGAAGAACGTGGCCCTGGCAGGGACGACCGGGATCCTCGGTGCCATGGGAGCATACGGCCCGGCCAAAGCCATTACCACAGTCACGCCGTTCAGCAGTTCGGTCAGAGTCTCACAGGGAATAGGGATGATCAACGCCGCAAGGCAAGAAGGTGCGCAGCAATACGAATCGTCGCTCGCCTTCCAAGACGCGAATCAGAAGGTTGGAGGCGTGGTCTTCAACGCTGTGACGGCGGCCCAACCCAGTGCGGAATCTCTGGTTTCCCAGACTCCTGCATTGAATCGCTGGCACTCGCAGCAAAGCCAGATGGCGCCGGTCCAGTTGCTGTCTCAGTTGAGGCAGAACCACATCATCAACGTTCAGCAGTACCACGCCCTGAGGAGAGACCCTGCCGCGTCGGCAGAGCTGGCCGAGACCTACAGGCAGCAACTCAACATGTTCGCGCGAGATAGCTCGGGAAGTCTTGCCCAAGATGGTCTCGCCCAGGCTGCCAATCTAAGAGGTACTTTCCAGAGCTGGGCAGAATCGGCAACAAAGATCGCATCAAACAGGAATCAGCCCGAGTTAGGCAACGTGTAGGACATCGACGCCTAGGCGAGATTTCTCAAACCCAGCGAGTTTGTCCGCACTAAGCTTCCAAGACTCGGGAGAGCCTCCTTGCTCGTCGGTGTAGCCCATCTCTGCCATTTTGATTTTGATACGATAGTCCATTGCAACACATTTGGAACGCTGAACCGGACTTAGCTTCCCATTGACCCAATCTTCCTGAAAGAGGTCGAGTTTCTCAAACGCGTTGCCTACGGTTGCACTGGGATTCGTACCGAGGCTCAACAGTCTGGCTGCATTTGAATCGTCCCAGACTTGCGCCTCTGACTCGGAAGCCTCCAAGGTTCGTTTCCTTAGATCTTCATCCCACCACACTTCATCTTTGTACTGCTTCTCGTCTGGGAATAGGAGGATATTCTCTCTCAGATTCTTGATTCTTACATCAAACTTCTCATCGGTCATCTTCACCAAACCCTCGACCTTTGCATTGCTGTGGTCAGCAAGGAACCGTGCTACCACTCCTCCGGTTATCGCTCTGAACAGACTCATCCGATAGGAATCTTCTTCAGAAGGAAGCTCGTCTCGTTCTGTCCCGTCCGGAAACGTGCAAACCACTCTGAACGAACTTTTCCGCAGTTCACCCTGGATTGAGTACGTCACCTCGACGTTATGGGCATCCTTCAGTCTAAGGAGTCGGAGGGTCTGGAGGTCGAACCCCAAAACGTCTCCGTCTTTTCCTTCGAACAGGAACGCTTCCTTCGTGAGGGTCAGCTTGCCCTCCCCCGCTCTCCTCTCGAACGCCTTGACGCCGAAGCCCTGGTAGGGCCAGAGCGTCCCCGTCCCTTCCTGCATCACGTTAGTTTTCAGGCTTTTTGCCTATTAAGGGCCAACCCCGTCAGAGGCTACCCTGCCAAAGCCGTCCCCGAGCAAGATCTGTCGGTTCGTAACTGTTCCCATCCTTCCGGAGGAACCCAGCTTCCGTGAGAACCTTGAGATGCCTGGAGACAGACCTGGCGCTGACCTTCACCCCAGATTGGCCGACCTTCTTGATGATGTCTTCCCGGCTGGTGAAGCCGGAGTCCACGATGCAGGAGAGGATCGCCTCTTCGGTCTTCCCCAGACGAACCTCATGTTCCGGCGCCGGCCGAGGCTGAACCTTCGGCTCGATGACATTCAGGCTCTCGTATCTGATCACATCAACCCTGTACTTCACCGGGTCTGCCGTCCCTTCATCCCCCAGTATCTTTGCGAGCTGCCCGGCATGGTCGTCCGTCGTGACCACGAACCTGATCAGAGCATAGAAGGCTTTGTTCTTGCGGTAGTTCTTCAGCAACTGCTCCCTGCTCTTCTGGGGCGACATCTCCACCTCGACCGCGACGACAGAGGAGTAGTCCCAAGTGTGGGCGTTGGGACCCCTCAGCTCGTTCCCGTTCTTGTCGACCGTGACCGCCAGCGAGGGCTTGAGCACCGCGATGTCCGGCCTCTCGTGAGCCGTCTCCCCCTGGTCCACCACGCAGTAGTACCCCATCGGCCAGTACTCCTCCTTCAGCAGCTTCTCCATCACCCTGACGTGCTTCGCGTCACCCATCTTGGGTCTCCCCACCCTGATCTCGAACCACTGTAGCGCCCTCGCGGTAAGGCTGTAGATTATCGTCCTCGCCCTGTCCATCTCGTCCCTGTTGCCGGAGTTCGGGGGGACCATTATCGGGTTCCCGTAGACGTCTTTCCCCTTCATCACGTACTCCTGCCTGTCGAAGGACTGGGTGAGGTACCCCTTGTTCACCAGTTCGTTTAGCGCCTCCTGAACCGTCGATGTCGGCCAGGAGTACTTGGCGTAGAGCTCGGACCTCAGCCTGGAGAACTCCAGCGAGTAGGCGTCGGAGATGAGCCTGAGGTACCCTATGGTGAGTATCCTCCAGTGTATGGGCATGAACGGCACCCTCGAGCTGTCCCTCGGCTTCTCCCCGGTCCCGTTGATCTGCTCCCAGAGGGTCTTGTAGACGAGGTCGGCCGCCTC
>Ga0335081_10023042_pt1 | contig 10077 bp, 5 predicted proteins | sample Lox_Sample_35_FD_206713 | JGI IMG/M metagenome (GOLD analysis project Ga0335081, IMG submission 206713) | Soil microbial communities from Loxahatchee National Wildlife Refuge, Florida, United States - Lox_Sample_3.5 | ecosystem: Environmental > Terrestrial > Soil > Wetlands | place: USA: Florida... | reverse complement strand
AGTTTCAGGCCGGGCGCCTCACTTTCCGCTTCAGCCCCGAGGAGCGGCGCAACATCCTCTGGCAGCTCACCGCCGCCGAGGGCCTCGAGCGCTACCTGCACACCAAGTACGTCGGCCAGAAGCGTTTCTCTCTCGAGGGGGGCGATGCGCTCATCCCGCTGCTCGATGACCTGATCCAGGGGAGCGGCGCGGGCGGCGTCGAAGAGGTCGTCATCGGCATGGCGCACCGCGGCCGCCTCAACGTACTGGTGAATCTCCTCGGCAAGTCTCCCGCGGAGCTCTTCACCGAGTTCGAGGGCGCATACGACCCGCTCAAGGTGAAGGGCTCGGGCGACGTCAAGTACCACAAGGGCTTCTCGGCGGACCTGCGCACCGCGGCCGGCAACGTGCACACCGTGCTCGCCTTCAACCCCTCGCACCTCGAAGTCGTGAACGCCGTGGTCGAGGGCTCGGTGCGCGCGCGCCAGGAACGCTGCGACGATGAGCGCGGCGGGCGGGTGCTGCCGCTCCTCATCCACGGCGATGCCGCCTTCGCCGGCCAGGGCGTGGTGATGGAGACCCTGCAGCTCAGCCAGGCGCGCGGCTTCTCGACCGGCGGCACGCTGCACGTGATCATCAACAACCAGGTCGGCTTCACCACCTCGGAGCCGCGCGACGCGCGCTCGACGCGCTACTGCTCGGACGTCGCCAAGATGCTCGAGGTGCCGATCTTCCACGTCAACGCAGACGACCCCGAAGCGGTGGTGTTCGTCGGCCGGCTGGCGCTCAAGTACCGCATGCGCTTCCGCAAGGACGTGGTGATCGATCTCGTCTGCTATCGGCGGCACGGCCACAACGAGGCCGACGAGCCGGCCGCCACCCAGCCGGGCATGTACCGCGTCATCCGCCAGCACCCGAGCGCGCGGCGCCTGTATGCGGAGCAGCTGAGCGCGGCCGGGGTGCTGAGCGCGAAGGATGCGGAGGCGATGCTCGAGCAGTACCGCGACGGCCTCGATGCCGGCCGGCCGCAGGCGCGCGCCTCGCTCGGCATGATCGGCAACAAGTACACCGTCGACTGGAGCAGCTACTCGCAGGCGGACTGGACCGAGCGCGTACCGACCGGCGTCGAGCTGGCGCGGCTGCGTGCGCTGGGTGAGCGCATCACGGCGATCCCCGAGGGCTTCAGCCTGCAGTCGCGCGTCGCGCAGCTCATCACCAACCGCCGCAAGATGCTCGCCGGCGAGCAGCCGCTCGACTGGGGCTGCGCCGAGACGCTCGCCTACGCGAGCCTGATCGCCGAGGGTTTCCCCATCCGGCTCACCGGCCAGGACAGCGGCCGCGGCACCTTCTTCCATCGCCACGCGGTGCTGCACGACCAGAACACGGACGCCACGTGGATTCCGCTGCAGCACCTGGCGCCGGCCCAGCCGCGCGTACAGGTGATCGACTCGGTGTTGTCGGAGGAGGCCGTGCTCGGCTTCGAGTACGGCTATGCGACCACGCAGCCCGGCTGCCTCACCCTCTGGGAGGCGCAGTACGGCGACTTCGCCAACGGCGCCCAGGTGATCATCGACCAGTTCATCAGCTCGGGGGAAGCCAAGTGGGAGCGCTTCTGCGGGCTGGTGCTGCTCCTGCCGCACGGCTACGAGGGCGCCGGACCCGAGCACTCCTCGGCGCGCCTCGAGCGCTTCCTGCAGCTGTGCGCCGAGAACAACATGCAGGTGTGCGTGCCGTCGACCCCGGCGCAGATGTTCCACATGCTGCGCAGGCAGATGCGCCAGGCGTTCCGCAAGCCGCTCATCGTCATGTCGCCGAAGAGCCTGCTGCGGCACGAGCTGTCGGTATCGCCCCTCGAGGAGCTGACACGCGGCAGCTTCGCGCGGGTCATCGGCGAGATCGACGAGCTCAGCTCCGGCGAGGTGCGCCGCGTGGTGTTCTGCAGCGGCAAGGTGTATTTCGATCTCCTCAAGGCGCGCCGCAAGGAGGGCCTGCGCGATGTGGCGCTGGTGCGCATCGAGCAGCTCTACCCGTTTCCGAGCGACGAGTATCAGGCGATCCTCGGCCGCTTCCCCAACGCGCGCGAGGTCGTGTGGTGCCAGGAGGAGCCGCAGAACCAGGGCGCCTGGTACCAGATCCGCCACCGCCTGCAGGAGCTGGTGATGGGGCGCCGGCCGGTGCTGTATGCGGGGCGAGCGCCCGCGGCGGCGCCCGCGACCGGTATCGCCCGCATCCACGAGCTCGAGCAGCAGGCGCTCGTCAGTGCGGCGCTGCATTCGACGACCACCGAGGAATCGGCCCGCGAGACCACCCGCCTCACGGCAGCCGTGCCCGGGGCGGGAGCCGCGGCGCCGGCCTCGACGCCCGAAGCCGCGGCGGCTGCGGCAGGCCAGTCCGCGCCGCCGCCGGCCGCGCCCCTGAGAAAGCGCTCATGAGCACCGAAATCCGCGTCCCGCAGCTTCCCGAGTCGGTCGCCGACGCGACACTCGTCGCCTGGCACAAGCAGCCCGGGGATGCCATCCGCCGCGACGAGAATCTCGCCGATCTCGAGACCGACAAGGTGGTGCTCGAGGTGCCGGCACCGGCGGACGGGGTGGTGCGCGAGATCCGCGTGAAGAGCGGCACGGTGGTGACGAGCGGCCAGGTACTGGCCGTGATCGATGAGGGCGATGCCACGCGCACCATGCCCGTGAAGATTCCGCCCTCGGTGGTCGCGGCCGCGCAGGCGGCGGCCCAGGCCGCAGCCCAGGCCGCGGCGAGCGCGCCGGTCGCTGCGGCAGCGAAAGCAGCCCCGGCTGGCAAGGCCGCGCCCGCGGCGGACGGCGAGGCCGCGCGTGACGCCGGCAAGTTGAGCCCCTCGGTGCGCCGGCTCGTCGAGGAAAACCGCCTCGACCCGGCGGCGATTCCGGGCTCGGGGCGCGACGGCCGGCTGACCAAGTCGGACGTCGTCGGCTTCCTCGACAAGAAACCGGCCGCCGCGGCGGCCGCGGTGAGCGCCGCGCCGGCTGTCGTACCGGCGCCCGCCACGAGCGCCGCACCCGCGGCAGCACCCGCTGCGGCTGCGGCAGCGACGCGCGCGCCGGCGCCGCGCTCACCGGCGCCCGCTCCGGCGCAACCGTCCTCCGGGAGTCGTGAGCAGCGCGTGCCGATGACGCGCCTGCGGGCTCGCATCGCGCAGCGGCTGCTCGAGGCCCAATCGACGCAGGCGCTGCTCACCTCGTTCAACGAGGTGGACCTCACCGAGGTGCAGGCGCTGCGCGCGCGCTATAAGGAGCGCTTCGAGAAGCAGCACGGCGTGAAGCTCGGCTTCATGTCGTTCTTCGTCAAGGCCTGCATCGAGGCACTGAAGAAATTCCCGGTGGTGAACGCCTCGGTCGACGGCAACGACATCATCTATCACGAGTACTACGACATCGGCGTCGCGGTCTCGACCGACCGCGGGCTGGTGGTGCCGATCGTGCGCGACGCCGACGCGAAGAATTTCGCGCAGATCGAGAAAGAGGTCGCCGATTACGCCCGCAAGGCGCGCGAGGGCACGATCGCGATCGGTGACCTGACGGGCGGCACCTTCACGATCACCAACGGCGGGGTGTTCGGCTCGCTCATGTCGACGCCGATCGTGAATGCGCCGCAGAGCGCCATTCTCGGCATGCACAAGGTGCAGGAGCGGCCGATGGTCGTGGACGGCCAGGTCGCCGTGCGGCCGATGATGTATCTCGCCGTCACCTACGACCACCGCATCATCGATGGGCGCGAAGCAGTGCAGTTCCTCGTTGCCGTGAAGGAAGCCCTCGAGGATCCGGGCCGGATGCTGCTCGGCATCTGAGCGGCAGCGTCGCCGCGCGCGCCGCCGCCGCTGCTCAGAAGATCTGCCGGAACAGCCAGTAGAGCACGCCCGACAGCAGGATCGCCGCCGGCAGCGTCAGCACCCAGGCCATCGCCAGGTTGCGCAGCGTCGTCAGCTGCAGACCCGAGCGGTTGGCAGTCATCGTCCCCGCCACCCCCGACGACAGCACGTGCGTAGTGGAAACCGGCAGCCCGAACATGTCGGCAGCGCCGATCGTGCCCATGGCGATGGCCTCGGCCGCCGCGCCCTGCGCGTAGGTGAGGTGCGTCTTGCCGATCTTCTCGCCGATCGTCACTACGATGCGCTTCCATCCGACCATGGTGCCGAGACCGAGCGCGATCGCCACCGCCACCTTGACCCATAGCGGGATGAACTTGGTTGCGCCGTCGATCTGCTTCTTGAAGGCGTCGAGATTCTGCCGCGCCTCCGTGCTGAGGCTCCTGGCGTGGGGGTCCTTGCCGAAGAGACGCACCGCCTCGGAGGTGAGGTACATGTCGTTGCGCACGTTGGCGACGGCTTCGCCGGGCATCTGCGCGAAGCTGCCGCTCGACTTGACCTGCGAGCCGATGCTGGCGGTGATCGCCGCCAGCGCCGGCAGCACGTCGGCATTCCACTGGTGCGTGCGCACATAGGTCGAGAGAGTGGCGCGCGGATCGGCCGGCGCAGCGGCGGGGGCGGCCGCACGCAGCGACTGCTCCGTCGCGCTCGCCATGGCGATGAAGGGCACGACCTGGCTCCTCGGCATGGCGCGGTTCAGGGCATAGGCCATCGGCACCGTGCCGATGAGGATCAGCATGATGAGTCCCATGCCCTTCTGGCCGTCGTTCGAGCCGTGGGCGAGGGACACGCCGCCGCAGGTGAGGATCAGGATGCCGCGAATCCACCAGGGCGGCGCCCGGTTGCCGCGCGGCTCATGGTAGAGCTCGCGTTTCTTCACCAGTGCCTTGAGGACCAGCAGCAGCAGCGCCGCGCACACGAAGCCGACCAGCGGCGAGAGCAGCAGCGAGTAGCCGATCTTGGTGGCCTGTGCCCAGTCGACCCCGCTCGTGCCGTCGCGTCCGTGCATGAGCGCATTGGCGACACCGACGCCGATGATCGAGCCGATCATCGTATGTGAGGAGGACGCCGGGAGCCCGAGCCACCAGGTGCCGAGATTCCAGATGATGGCGGCGATGAGGAGGGCGAACACCATGGCGAAGCCGGCGCTCGATCCCACCTGCAGGATGAGCTCCACCGGCAGGAGCGAGATGACGCCGAAGGCCACCGCGCCGCTCGAGAGCAGCACGCCGATGAAGTTGAGCGTGCCCGAGTAGACCACCGCGAAATGCGGCGGGAGCGAGTGCGTATAGATGACGGTGGCGACGGCGTTGGCCGTGTCATGGAAGCCGTTGACAAACTCGAAGCCGAGCGCGATCAGGAGCGCCACCCCGAGGAGCAGGTAGGGGAGCAGCGTCACCGTGTGCGCCCTGACGCCGGCGATGTCGCTCACCAGGCTGTACGCGGCGTAGCTCGAGCCCACGAGAAGCAGCGCCAGGAACAGCACCCTCGAAGCGGGTCCTGACTTGCGATCGAGGGTCGGGCGGAGGGCGGCGGACGACGGGGCGGTCAGGCTTTCTGCGGCGCTGCTCATGGTGCCTCTCGCGGTGCGGCAAAGCGGCAGACCCTATGACACTGGTATTTCGCTTTCATGACGGGGCGCGGAGAGCAGGGATGCCCGGCCGCTCCGCGGACGGCGCGTTTGTGCTAACTTGCGCCGCCTGAGATACCGCTAACCTGAAGTATTACAAACACTTTTATGCCGAACAGCGAACAGCAGCCTCCGGGCGCGACGGACTCCTTCGACGTCATCGTCATCGGCGGCGGTCCCGCCGGCTATCCGGCCGCCATCCGCGCCGCGCAGAACCAGCTGCGGGTGGCGTGCATCGACGAATGGAAGAACCGCGATGGCAGCGCCACCTTCGGCGGTACCTGCCTGAATGCCGGATGCATTCCCTCCAAGGCGCTGCTCGAGTCGACCGAGCTCTACCACCGCGCGCGCGAGGAATTCGCCATCCACGGTATCGCCGTCGCCGGAGTGACGCTCGATCTCGCGCAGATGCAGAAGCGCAAGGCCGGAGTCGTCAAGGCCATGACGGGCGGGATACTGGCCCTCTTCAAGTCGGCGGGCGTCGTTCCGCTGCAGGGCCACGGCAAGCTCCTCGCCGGACGGCGCGTGCAGTTCACCGCCCACGACGGCACGCGGCGCGAGCTCGGCGCCAAGCACGTGGTACTCGCCTCCGGCTCCACGCCTATCGAGCTGCGCTCGGCACCGTTTCAGCCGCCGCAGGTGGTCGACTCCTGGGGCGCGCTCGAATTCGACGCCGTGCCGAAGCGCCTCGGCGTCATCGGCGCAGGTGTCATCGGGCTCGAGCTCGGCAGCGTGTGGCGGCGGCTCGGCTCGGAGGTGACCGTGCTCGAGGCGCTGCCGGATTTCCTCGCCATCGCCGACCAGCAGCTCGCCAAGGAGGCCCTGCGGCACTTGAAAAAACAGGGGCTCGATATCCGTCTCGGTGCCAAGGTCACGGGGGCCACGGTCGCGGGCGGCGCAGTCGAGGTGGTCTACAGCGACGTCAGGGGCGAGCAGCGCGTCACCGTCGACCGCCTGGTGGTTGCCGTCGGCCGCAAGCCCTTCACGCGCGAGCTGCTCGCCGCCGACACCGGCGTCGAGCTCGACGAGCGTGGCTTCGTCAAGGTGGATCACTCCTGCCGTACCGGCGTCGAGGGCGTGTGGGCCGTCGGCGACTGCGTGCGCGGCCCGATGCTGGCCCACAAGGGCAAAGAGGAGGGCGTGATGGTGGCCGACCTGATCGCCGGCCGCTACGGCGAGGTGAACTACAAGGTGATCCCGTCGGTGATCTATACGGCACCCGAGATCGCCTGGGTCGGGCTCACGGAAGAGCAGGTCAAGTCGAGCGGCCGTGCCTACAAGACCGGCACCTTCCCGTTCCTCGCGAGCGGCCGCGCGCGTGCCATGGAGCAGGCCGCCGGCTTTGCCAAGATCGTCGCGGCGCGCGACGATGACGAGATCCTCGGCGTGCACATCGTCGGCCCCATGGCCGGCGAGCTGATCGCCGAGGCGGTGCTCGCCATGGAGTACGCGGCGAGCAGCGAGGATCTGCAGCGCACCATCCATGCGCACCCGACGCTCGCCGAGGCGGTGCACGAGGCGGCGCTCAACGCCGACAAGCGCGCGATCGATTCGATCAACCGCTGAAGTCGCGCGAGCGCGCCTTCGCTACAGCCTCCTGCGGGCCTCGATGACGTTCGGCACGGAGGCCAGGCGGCGCAAGAGGCGCGCCAGCTGCTCGAGGTCGGAGACCGGGATGCGCAGGGCGAAGTGCGCCGTGCCCGCCTCGTGATCGGTGCGTGAGGTGACCGCATCGATGCTCAGGTGCTCCGCGGCCACGACGTCGCTAATGTCGCGCAGCAGCCCCCGGCGGTCGTAGGCGCTCACGGCGATCTCCACCTCGAGGCTGCCGGTGTCGGCCGCGGCCCATTCCACCTTCAGGACGCGATCGGGCTTCAAGGCGCTCATGCGCATCAGGCTCGCGCAGTCGCTGCGGTGCACGGTGACGCCACGGCCGAGTGTCACGTAGCCGGTGATCGGCTGCGGGCGCAGCGGCGCGCAGCAGCGCGCGAGCGTCGTCGGCAGATCGCCGACCCCTTCGATCTCCACCGGCGCGGCGCGGCGCCGCGGCGCGGGCCGGGCCGCACGTACGAGCGCGCGCTCGGGCTGCGGCGCGATCAGCCGGCCGGCGGCCTGCATCAGCTGCGTGACGGTGATCTCGCCCTCGCCGAGCAGCTGATAGAAGTGATCGAGGTCGCGGGCGTTGAGCTCGCGCGCGAGCAGCGCGAGCTGCTCGGCCCGCACGCCGATGCGCGCGAGCTCGCGCTCGGCGAGGGCGCGGCCGGCGCTGCGGTTGTCGCCGACGTCCTGGCGGCGGAACCAGGCGCGCACCTTGCCGCGGCTGCGCGGCGAGACGAGATAGCCCTGCTCGGGCGCGAGCCAGTCGCGGCTCGGGGCCTCGTGCCTGGCGGTGATGATCTCGACGATCTCGCCGTTGGCGAGCGCGCGCGTCAGGGGGACGATGCGCCCGTTGATCTTCGCCCCGCGGCAGCGGTGGCCGAGCGAGGTGTGAACCTGGTAGGCGAAGTCGAGGGGCGTGGCGCCGCGCGGCAGGTCGATGACCTCGCCCTTCGGTGTCAGCACATAGACGCGGTCCTCGAAGAGCTCGGCGCGCATCCCCTCGACGAAGTCGCGCTCGGCATCCTCGCCCGTGCCGTCGTGCGGCTCGAGCAGCCGCCGTACCCACTCGATCTTGCGCTGGTACTGCGCATCGCGCGGTCCGCCTTCCTTGTAGGTCCAGTGCGCCGCCACGCCGAGCTCGGCATGCTCGTGCATCTCGCGGGTGCGGATCTGCACCTCGAGGCTCTTCGCCTGCGGGCCGATCACCGCGGTGTGGATCGAGCGGTAGCCGTTGCCTTTCGGCGTCGCGATGTAGTCGTCGAACTCGCCCGGGATGTAGGGCCAGAGTCCGTGAACGACGCCGAGCGCGGCGTAGCACTCGGGGACGGTCGCGACCACCACACGCACCGCGCGCACGTCGAACAGCTGCTCGAAGGCGAGCTGCTTGCGCTGCATCTTGCGATAGATGCTGTACATGTGCTTCGGCCGGCCGTAGACCTGGGCCTCGATGCCAGCGGCCTTGAGAGCCGCGGCGAGCTCATCGCACAGCGCCTGGATGTAACGCTCGCGGTCGGCACGCCGCTCATTCAAGGCGGCGGCGATCCGCCGGTACTCTTCCGGTTCCAGATAGCGGAACGCCAGATCCTCGAGCTCCCACTTCAGCTGCCAGACGCCGAGGCGGTTGGCGAGCGGTGCGTAGATGACGCGCGCCTCGACGGCGCGGCGCTCGCGCTCGCCGGCGCCGAGCTCGCGCGCATGCCGCAGCCCCACCAGCTCCTCGGCGAGCCGCGCCAGCACCAGCCGCGGGTCGCTCACCACCGCGAGCAGCATCTTGCGCAGCGTCTCGGCCTGGCGCGCATCGAGCCCGCGCGCCGGCGACCAGTCGCTCGGGAGTCCGAGCGTGCCGAGGCGTTGCAGTGCCACGGCGATGTCGGTCGCTCCCTGGCCGACGATGCCGGCGGTCTGCTCCGGAGTGAGGCCGCGCGAGATCACCGGCCGCACGAGCAGCGCGCTCGCGAGCTCGGTGCTCTCAGTCAGTCCGCCCATGATCTCGGCCGCCTCGGTGGCGAAGCCGAGGTCCGCGGGCGAGCGCACGCTCGCCCGCTCGAGAGCCGCGCGCGCGCCGATGATGGCGTCGCGGACGGCCGGCGGACAGACTTGATTCGTTTCCATCGGCTTCAGGTTTAAGTCTATGATACCGCAGCGTTTACACCATGCCGCGTGCGATCACCGCACGTCGGGGGTTTATGGCAGGTCATAGCAGCTGGGCCCGTATCAGGCATCGCAAGGGTGTGCGCAACGCGCGGCGCGAGCGCAACGCGACGCCGCGCGCGGGCGAGGTGCGTGTGCGCTTCGAGGGCTACGGCCCGGGGGGCGCGGCGGTTCTCGTCGACTGTCTCACCGGGGACCGGGGACAGGCCGGCGCCCGGCTGCGCCGCGCATTTCTCGAGCACGGCGGCAACCTCGGAGCCGACGGCTCGGTCAGCTACCTCTTCAACACGGTGGGGCTGATGACCTACCCGCCGGGGACCGATGAGGAGCAGTTGATGCAGGTCGCGCTCGAGGCGGGCGCGGAGGACGTGGTACCGAGGGATGACCGCTCCGTGGAGGTGCTGGCCGATCCACTCGAGCTCGAGACCGTGCGCGCAGTGCTCACCCATCACGGCTTTGCGCCCGCGACCGCCGAGGTGACGCAGCGGGCAGCGTCCGCGCACGCGCTCTCCGGCGAGCCCGCGGCGCTCATGGTGCGGCTGCTCGAGACCCTCGAGGCGCTCGAGGGCGTGCTCGAGGTGTACTCCAACGTGGAGATCGCCGACGAAGTGCTCGAGCGGCCCTGAGAGCAGGCCGTCCGTCCCAAAAAAAGGCCCCACCGGCAGGGGGACCGCCGGCGGGGCCTAAAAACACCGCGAGCTCGGTTCGGGAAGCAAGCGCGGTGGCTATCCGGTATCGGCATCTCCCGCGGCGACTCGAGCGCCGCGAGCGAGCAGCTGCTCACAGTTTTGGAATGCGTAAGCCTTTGTTTTCAGCT
>Ga0335081_10023041_pt1 | contig 10077 bp, 13 predicted proteins | sample Lox_Sample_35_FD_206713 | JGI IMG/M metagenome (GOLD analysis project Ga0335081, IMG submission 206713) | Soil microbial communities from Loxahatchee National Wildlife Refuge, Florida, United States - Lox_Sample_3.5 | ecosystem: Environmental > Terrestrial > Soil > Wetlands | place: USA... | reverse complement strand
CAATATTTAACCAAATGACATCGGTCAAGCTTTATTAAAATCGCTGTATCAACAAGAGTTTGTCTACCTAGTTTGAGACTATTTGATGCAAAATTACATTTGCCGAATTTGAGTCGCCGGATATTGTACCAGGCTCGAAAATCGTCACCATTCGAAAATCAACACGTGACGATTCTCATCGAGACTGGACCGAGGCTAGCTCGAAGAATTTGCCGGCGATCGTCCTTCTGGGCCGGCGCACAGCCCTCGCTCGTCCCCGACATGGTGTTCGCCCGGCGATGTCTCCGTCAGCCGCTTCCACGCTACCGCCACGGCGCGCGCTGCAGTTCAACAAACACGGCAAAGAAGCCTTCTGTGCTAAGAGCGCCGAGGCTCGACATTGCTCGCATCGTTGAAAACGCGGCCGAGGTTGAACGGAATTGTCTCGCGCGCAATCATCCGTCGCTGTCGTCAACACTCCCACAAATCCTCCAAGCGAGCAATCTTCGTCGCAGACTACTCAGAGACATAACGCCATTCAATGTCCAAAGGGCAAATCTGCAAAAACAGATCACCGCCACGAAAGACGTCCCCACTCGAACTCGACTCTTGTCGCAGGCTCTCGAATTAAAGCCCATGATCGCCGACCTTGAGAGCCAAGTGAACCTTGTCGACGAGCAATTGTTATCTCTGTGTCGAGACCTTCCGAATTTTTCGCATCGGAATGTACCAGCCCGTCAGACCGAGGTGCGAATCATCAACGAACCGAAAAAGTCGCCTTGTGTCAAGGATCACGTCGAAATTGCGGAATCCCTTGGCATTTTGGATTTAGTTGCAGCTGCTAAAGGAAGCGGTCACGCGTGGTATTACCTCAAAGGAATGGGTGTACGGTTAGAGAATGCATTGGTTTCATACGCTCTGGACATGGCTGCGAGTCGAGGATGGGAGTTGGTCAAGCCACCGGACGTTGTTCGCACCGAAGTTGCCCTGGCCTGCGGCTTTCGTCCTCGTGACGAGGATGGAGACCAGATTTACCAACTCGCCAACACCAAAATGGCGAATGCAGGGGAAAGTGCAGACGCCGGAAGCCTATGTTTGGCTGGAACTGCCGAAATACCATTGGCCGCCATGTCCATCGACGTCACCTTTTCTGAAGAACAATTGCCAGTCAAGTACGTTGGGGTTGGAACAGCATATCGGGCGGAGGCTGGATCCCGGGGACGTGGAGTGAAGGGGTTGTACAGAGTTCATCAATTCACAAAAGTGGAGTTATTCGCCTGGACATCGGTTGAACAGAGCGACGCTATGTTGGAAGAAATCCTACAACTACAACAAGATATCGTGCAGAGTCTTGGCTTATATGCAAGAGTTCTGGACATGCCTGCGGATGAACTGGGCAATGCAGCATCTTGCAAGTACGATATTGAGGCGTGGATGTATGGCAGAGACGGATGGGGCGAAGTCACCTCTGCGTCGAATTGCACTGATTACCAATCTCGCCGGCTAAATACTCGATATCGGTGCTTGGACGGTAATTGCCTCTTTACCCATACATTGAATGGAACCGCCCTGGCAGTACCCAGAATGATAATAGCAATTCTGGAAGGTGGATTAAGGGAAGATGGATGTGTCAAGATACCCGAGCCATTAGTCAAGTACATGGGAGTTGAGATGATCGGCAAGAAATAAAATACATTACAATACCCTTACCCTAACTTCGTGCGAATCGCTGGGACTGCTCTTTTTCAATCAGCCTCACATCCAATCGCACATCACCACCCAATCCACCATGGCCAAAGCAGCTGCATCAACTCAAGGCAAGACAGGTCTGACTTCTTTCATCCTCATTCCATGCGATCTTAGATATAGAGACTAATGAGTGCAGCCAAGAAAAAGAAATGGTCGAAAGGCAAGGTCAAGGACAAAGCTAATAATGCCGTCTTGCTCGACAAGCCCACTTATGACAAACTTTTCAAAGAAGTTGGCTCATATCGATTCGTCAGTGTCAGCGTTCTCGTTGAACGATTGAAGATCAATGGTAGCTTAGCGAGGAAGGCGTTGCGAGAATTGGAGTCAAAGGGAATTATCAAATCCATCGAAAGGCACGGCGCTCAACAAATTTATAGTGCGTCCCTGCGTTTTTGCCCGCCCCAGCTAACCGGTTTAGCGCGTGTTACGGCGGCGGCCGAGTGATCGTTCCGTTAGGCCTTGAGTAGATCATACCGTATCTGGCAATAAACCATTTTCTGCACAAGCATCTATCCAATCTCCAGTGTCGTCGATCGTCACTCGACGACCGCTTTTGACTGTCCTTCCTGGCATCAAAGTACATGTGAATAATGAAACTCAAACGCAATTTGACTAGAAATGCCATTTTTACGAAGTAAAATTTATACTGCAACTGCTATTGAAGATACAAATTATAATATGGTGTGGAAGTCGGGTCGAGGTCTCTAGCTGCTGTTCTTAATCCATGCTTTAAACCATTCCAAACTCTCAGGATTTGCAACGGTATTACTTGCCATTATTGGCCTCCCGCAGACGATGTTTTTGACCGCAACTTCAATCTTTTTCCCATTGACAGTATACTATTTTATCAGAAACATGAAGACAAAACTGGAAGTTACCGGTATGTCAGGGCATTCGGCGATGACGGCGGGGACATGTCTAGGACTCAAGTCGTCACGGATAGCCTTCTTGATTCTTGCAACGATTTCCGCGGAAAACACTTTGTCCTGCTCCATTTTGACAAACAAGAGTACCCTTTCGTCTGTTTCACCATCTCTTTGTTGTCCGATACAAAGAGAATCAGCGACCTCGTCCGAAAACTTAGCGAATAACACATTATATAGTTCAGCCGAACCAAATCTCACACCCGCCGGATTCAGGATAGCATCACTACGGCCAAGCATGAGCATTCCCCCATACGGCGTGATGGAAACGTAGTCTCCATGATGCCAAGTATTGGCAAATCGTTCGAAATAACTCGCACGGTACTTCTCTTGCCCATTTTTGCCCCAGAAGCAGACTGGCATGATCGGGAACACACGAGTGCAGACCAACTCACCTGAGCAACTTGTGGGAACTTCTGAACCGGTTTCGTCAAAGGCGGCGACCGCCATTCCGAGGCTCCGACATTGAATTTCTCCGATGCGGACAGGGAGAGTTGGGCAAGGTGCGCCGAATAGCGAACAGATGTCTGTTCCACCGGTGATCGAGGCGAGCTGCACCTTAGATGGAAACGAGCTGTAGACATATTCGAATGATGAAGGTGGGAGAACCGATCCAGTTGACATGATTAAGCGTAATTTTGACAGGGCAAGTGATGACTCTGAAACAAGTCAGCGACATCAAAAACAGGCAACACACTTGGTACGATATGAGCCTGTTCAAGGGAACCAAGGTATTTGGCGCTTGTGCCAAAAGCTGTTACTCCTTCCTGGTCGCACATTTCCCAGAGGCTTAACGGAGTCGGTTTGAAAGGACTGCCGTCAAAGACAAGAATTGTTGCGCCAGCTGAAAGTGCTCCAACCAACCAAGGCCACATCATCCAGGCACATGTAGTAAATTGAAAGAAGATATCGCGAGGAGTGAATCCGCAATGCAGGACGTGTTCTTTTTTCATCTGAAGCAAAAGAGCTCCACCGGCATGGACGATTGGCTTGGGAAGTCCCGTAGTACCGGAAGAATACAAAATGATGAGCGGATGGTCGAATGCAACAGGCGTAAACACGAGCGGCGCTGTAGGGACCGCAAGGAAATCATGAGATGTAATGCTGTTATGGTTAGACAAGGCTAGTGTAATGGAGAGTACGCCTTCGGAATGGATGACACATCCATGGAATGGGATTCAACATTAGGAAACACGACGACCTTCTGAAGCGACGTGAGGCCCTTCGTTACAAGGGCAATTTTTGCAAGGCTATCATGTTCTTTGCCATTATAGAGTACAGCATTATCGGCAAGCAGGATCTTTGGCTCGACTTGGGATAGTCGATCGATTATCGAAGATGGCCCAAAGTCGGGCGAGGTGCACGTCCAAAGGCCACCAATGGAAGCTGTGGCCAGGAATGCCACGACCGAGTGAGCTGTGTTTGCCAGCACGCCTGGGATCAGCTGATTCACTAACAGAGATGCAAACCGCCGACGCGATCGCCTTCACTCACACCAGCGGCTCGCAAGGCACTCGCAAACTGCGCGACGCGTGTTCGCAATTCAGTCCACGTCACGCGCTGTTGTACCCCCTTCTCGGTGGCCTCGATGATGGCCACAGTCGTATCAGGGCTCTCGATAGCAGGCGTAGGAAACAGGACATTCTCCGCGAAATTGAGAGCTGTGTTGTTGAACCACGCCGGTCGAGGGAACATGGGGAGCGATTCATCCACGACATCTCGGGGAGTCGAAGGCGGATTTCCGGATTGTACTTGCAGATAGTTGAAGGCCTCGAGCCAGAACTGTGAGACGTGAGTTGTGCTCCAGCGCCAGAAGTCATCGTATGAATCTTCACGAGTCAATGGCTGGCTGCACGGGATGTTGGGGAACACGTACTGAATTCGCAGTCATACTTTTGCGCAACGTATGCCTGGAATTTCGCGAGCTGCGAATCCTCGGGATTTGAAGGTGTCCATAGAGGTTTGGGAGGATTGATGGTCATGGTCCACAGTGCAAACGGGGGGAGCAATGTCTTGCGTGGTAGAAGGGGGCTGAAATGGGGTGAAAGCGAACTCGAAAGCGAAAAATATGGATTTAAGTTGGGGTGGGGCCCGAATGGCACCTTATTATTACGTGAATCAGACGCCTCATTTGATGCGGTTGGGTTGATTGTAGGCTATTTTTATCACTGTTCCGACCCAAGCTTCCGCTTTCGGAGTCTGGGTTAGGGCACGGGTCCGCCCAGCGTGTGTACTTTGCGTTGACGATCTTTTGTTTACTGTTGGAAACGCATGTCTGTAATAATTCCTCTCCGAATTTTACGCCGAAGACGAACAGATAGCAATGCCAGCGGCAGAGAACTGGCTCGATGCATCAGTAATTTACAAGCTTCAACTCCCAAAAGTCATATTATATGGAAGAAATAATCCGCGAAAGAGCAACGTGTCCCATCCAGTGAGTTCAACTCTCATACGACCCTAGCTGCTCCGGCCGAGGCATCACTCTTGAGTTTCTCACTACTGCTGACAAAGACGGGTGTGGTCGTGGGGCCGGCGGGCGCAAGCGCGTTGGTGGGAACGCGTGTCGGGACGACAGCTGGGGGGAGCAGCAGGAGCGACCTTGGTGAAGACGCAGATGGAAGTCTCGGGAATCTTAGTGGTAGAGCGGAGGGTGATGATTGTGAGAGTCGCTTCGTTGCAGATCGACTGAGGGAGCTCACACTTGGCCCAGGGCTCAGTGGTGGTGCCGCCGACGGTGACCCATTCGGTAGCTCTGCAGGTGACGGTGGTCGTGCACCAGTCGCAGTGGGGAACGGTGGTTGGATGTCAGGGATTCATCGACGCAGCCCCCGGAAGAGGATAGATGGGGAGTTGGGGGTTCGGCCTTGGCATCGGTATCGCCGCCGGCGCCGGAACCGGTGCTGGCCTGCCGAGCGGTGCGGAGCGGAAGGCGCAGCAGTGCGGCATTTTTTTTTAATTTTTTTTCCAAAAATAAACCCTTTACCGTAATGAAAATGTAGATTTGGAACGCACTATTTGGAGCAATAAATCCATACCGAAACGCATATGGCGTGCAACCTGCGCCCTCTCAAAACGACATTTGACAATCATTAAGTTAACACCAGTCGTTGCAAATGCTACCGGAAATCCCGCAACCAACGTATCAAATGCAGTTCGTGCTCTTCTAATGTAAGCTTATATTCTCCCTGCATCAATTTTACAACATTGCTAATATGGTAGTTTCAACATACTTTCGCTCCCAACGACAAGCCGTTGGCAGAGCCGCACCACTTAAGCCAAATAATGCATTTCTTCACTACGTTACTTCCACTGTCACGTCTATTTTGGATAGGTCCATTACCCAATTGCGGTGGCGAATTTCTAATTGGAAACTTTTCGGAGCCAGAGCCCTGGCTAGAATTGGCTCCAAAATTCAGAAGGACGATTATGTGTTTGGCTTAAGCCGTGAGATGAGGTTTCCTGGAATCTCCTTCTAGACTTATCTCACTTAGCTGGCCAGCAACCGGTAACTGTCGCGGGTGCTTCGAATGGCCATGCATTGATTCCGCACGTCTTGTTGAGACATGATCAAAAATGGATTCGGCTACGGCGCGTGGGTTTGGATTTTGGATTAAGTTGGATACGTCATTGATTCTTCCAGAGATACGAGATCGAAACCGTACACCGTAGGAGGGTCTAAAATTGCGACGTTTCTATCAGCGACAACAGGAAGATATTCTTCGCCCCTTGTCAGAGCACGGCAGAACAAATTTCAAATCGGTTCACCATCCACTTCTATTGAAAAGGGTCAGAATGGCTTCCTGAAAAAGCATATTTCCGCGAATCTCTAGGTTCGGGTCTCCGTAGCGAGGGATAAAAGATGTTCATAGCTGATGTATCAATTCAGATTGATTCGCCTTTGCAGTGTTAACAATTGATATATCCCTATTTGAATTGGTGAAATCATAGAACGTGGGGCATCACAATCTACGGCTCTAAGTCGCCATATCGTTCTTGATAAGCTTTGACGATGGCAATGACATTTTCAAGATCCTCATCCATTTGAAATAAGATCCTCTTATATTCTGTTCTTGAGTGAAAGGGACTGCAATGGACCTCACCTTCGATTCGTTCTTTGCACAGCTCATTTTCCCTCCTCAAGGTCGCAATTTCAAGTCCCAATTGCTCGACTCTTCCAGCAGAAACCATTTTTTCCAACTCCATATTCTCGGCAATGACTTCCTTGAGCTTATCATAGATTTGCCTGATGTCAGTACGGCAGTCTTGGATTGGGGATTGAAAACCGATTGAGGGGATCACCAGAATTGAGCGCATCTCGTAATCTTCTGATTTCCTCTTCTTGGGATTTTGTCTTCAACTTCAAACTTCGGATGAGAAAATCGATGGAAAGCGGAATCTTCTGCTTTGGCGATTTGTACATCGCACGAAGGGATTCGATTTCACGCTATGGCGTTGTTAGGCCCGACCGGCTTGGAGGGTCTGTACGAGGAGAGTTTGAACTTCAAGGTCCTTCATCCGAATCACAGAGGCATCAGAGGGTGCCACAGATTGTTGCGGAGAATGCGCGTGATATGGCGAGTGAAATGGAGACACATTTGGCGGAAGTTGAGGATTGTTCATTTCGATGAGCAATATTGACGATCCTAAAAAAAATAAAATTTACCGACCAAATTAGAAACTAATCGAAGAGCAATTAGTAAATTTTAGTTCAGTGGATGAGTCAGGATGTAATTTTTACAACCCAAGCTAGTATCTGAACTGAAATATCGATTCTAACTTCAGTCAAGTCGATCTTTCTTTGTATAGAAGATTGAGTCAGTGGACTTGCTTGATATTGCTCATCTGAGAGATTATTTGATTATATATAATAAGAAATTAATCACAAATTTTTTAGTTGAAAATTTCTGATTATATATATGAAGGAGGGGTAGAGGATAATAGAAATTAGATGGACGAACAGCGACGTATTTTGTCTTAATGGAGTTGATAGATTATTGGTAAAGAAGAAGAAGAAGGTGACGATGGTGAAGAATGAGTTGATTGCTAAAGATCAGATGATGGTGGCGGTGCGCCAAGTAAACTAGTCTAAATTGAAATATTTGGGTCATGAAACGGGGAGCCATGAGAGCCATGAGAGCCATCCCCTTAACTCATAACAATATATAATATCATCTTAAAATATTTAAACAATATGTTTAAATTATCATCTGTAACATTCATATATGATAGATATCATGTTTATCAAGTGTGATTAAATCATAGATAAACTTAATTATGAATTAGTTAAGGTTAGACTGACTGAAAGCAAAACCTATAAGCTAAAGAATTGAAGTAAACGAATATATTTTTATGAAACTGAAATATGATACAGCTACGATTTATTGCAAAGGAGCAAGTGAATTGAGAAGTTAAAACGTAAAAAAGTAAAGAAGTTGATTATTAAAGAAAAGTGAAATATAAAAGAGAAACTAAATATATCTGCTATGAAATTGCAGAGTAAAGAAAAACTTATAAGTTTTAATAGTTACAAAATTCAAGATTTATTAAAGAAAAAAATATAATCTATAAAATTTTTAGTTAAAAATATATTGCAAATAAAAGCCAAAATTTATACTAAAACTATAATAAATATATAATAATAAAATAAATCAAAGATATTATTATAGATAAAGATTATTTAAAATTGATCATTTTTAATGTAACTGAAAACTTTATTAAAATGTTTATGGAGTCAATTTTGAGAGAGTAATGTCTCAAAAAAGTGATAGAAAATCATATTCATATTTATTATTGTTTTATGATTATGTTTTTGCATTGTTAGGGAAAAGATTAGCATTATCTATAATATGCTAGAGATGTGAGTGGGAGAAAGTCTGTTACTATATTGGATCTGATCTTATATTTGGGGAATAAGGATTATTTTGATATCTTTTCAGGGATACAGGCATGAATCATTCAGGTAGGCCTTCCGTTTTTCGATGCGGTAACTTTTTTGTGGGCCGACGTGATTTTGGGGCCCGCGAGCAAACCCTACATTACAACAGCGGCTCGTAAAAGGCTCTGCCCGCTCCAAACGTGTTCCGCGGCGAAGTTGCGTCGCGCAGGTGAGGCAGTCGACATCAGTCACCCCTGCAGCATCCATCAAGCAGGCCACCCACGCGTCGACAGGATCCCCGCGCAGAACAGCCTCAATTCCGTCGCCATCTCGGCAGCTGATGACCTCGCAGCACACTCCCGTTAACCCCCAAGACGACCCAGCTCTTATAACACACCTCGACGCAGTTGAAGACGACTTTCACGACGCAGCCCCGCTCCTCGGACCCCCGGGATCGGTCGATCAGGCGTCCTCTCGGCCCCTCAGGATGAACGTCGTTCTTGGAACTGCTCCTCTGGCACAAATCGGAATATGGGCGTTGACGCTAACAGTATGGTTCACGATCATTTTCCTAGCGGACTGGATATTTTTCTCGTTTCATCCTGTACGTTGAATGCCCACGTTAACGTGCTATACAACCGCTAACAATCACGGCAGTTCTTGAATTCGGCAGCGTTACTCTTGACCACGAATTCTGTTTTATTACTCCAACCAACCCACACGCCTGAGCAGAAATATGTCGGGGCGATTACACATGGAATACTAAATGGCACTGCGTTTATCTTCTTCACCACTGCCGTTGCTATTATTTTCATCAACAAAAACCTACACAATGCCGCGCATTTCACTACCGCCCACGGGAGGATAGGATTGTTCGTATATATCCTCTTGCTCATCCAGGTAATCTCTTTTTGCGCCTTGCTGATACCAGACCTCTATTGGCATTACGATGTTTTATTTTCCGCAAGTTTTTGGATCGGTCGCAAAGGGAAAGGCTATCTGGAAATATCACAGAGCAAGCGGATACATTGTTTGGACCCTCGTACTCGTCAACTGCGTGTTAGGGACGCAGAGCACATGGTTTCTCGGGGTATGGAATATTACGTGGATTTGGGTTGTCTTCGCAATCGTTGCTCTCCTCGGCGTGGTCAGTCGCATACGGCTGAGCAAGATGAAAATTTTCTAGATACTATAAGTAACAACCGGGCTGTCGCCGAAGCAACACCCATTATATGCCATTAGACAGAGCGGATGTAAACCTGTAATGCAAAAAATCACCGAACAAATATATCGCCCATCCAATGATGATATCCCATGGCTCCTTTAAACCTCTGTATACCTGCAGCGTCTGTAGCTACTGTTGCAAATTTCTGCTTCACATCTCCCCTCCATAGCTGTCTCTGTCCCTATTTCCACTGCGAGGTGTCAAATCGTGCGGACGTTGTCTCCCCTGTATATAGGCATGCCAGATTCACCTGAAATTGCATACAGCCAACACATCCCGATTCCATTTCTTAGTCTGTCCACCACACTCAGATTTACACTGCGTGC
>Ga0335081_10023040_pt1 | contig 10077 bp, 8 predicted proteins | sample Lox_Sample_35_FD_206713 | JGI IMG/M metagenome (GOLD analysis project Ga0335081, IMG submission 206713) | Soil microbial communities from Loxahatchee National Wildlife Refuge, Florida, United States - Lox_Sample_3.5 | ecosystem: Environmental > Terrestrial > Soil > Wetlands | place: USA: Florida... | reverse complement strand
TGCGCGACATAAGAGTTGTAGCGCGGGCGTCTCGCCCGCTATGAAGACGTGAAAACAATGGTCTTAGCCCCGGAGGGGCGGCATAGAGTAGCCCACGGCGTAAGCCGTGGGACAGGACACATAAAAAGAAAAAAATAGAATATTTGCTGGCCTTGTCCCTTACGCCGTGGGCTACTCTATGCCGCCCCTCCGGGGCTAAGGGATCTTTCACAGCTTCACAGCCGCGAAGCCCGCCAGCACTGGCTGTGGCGCTTTCAGTACGATCTGTTTCTTGGCGGCATAAAGCCGCCGCTACGGAGGAAGAACGAATGGAGACTGCAAAAAAGGAGCCCGAGGCCGCGACCGACGTGGCGGTGTCCCCGTCGGCAGGTGACTCGTCCAGCCCGTCCAATTTCATTCGCGACATCATCCTGGACGATCTAAAGACCAATAAATACCAGGGCCGCGTCCACACGCGCTTTCCTCCCGAGCCGAACGGATATCTGCACATCGGCCACGCGAAGTCCATCAATATCAACTTCGGGTTTGCCCAGGAGTTCGGCGGCAAGTGCAACTTGCGCTTCGACGACACCAATCCTTCCAAAGAGGAAACCGAGTATGTGGATTCGATCATCGAGGACGTCCACTGGCTGGGCGGCGATTTCGAGCACCGGCTGTTCTACGCCTCCGACTACTTCGAACAGCTTTACCAGTGGGCCGTGCAGTTGATCAAGTCGGGCGATGCCTACGTGTGCGATCTCACGGCCGACCAGGTTCGCGAGCAGCGAGGCACGCTCACCGTGCCGGGTCAGGAGAGTCCTTACCGCAACCGTTCCGTGGAAGAGAACCTGGACCTGTTCCAACGCATGCGGGCGGGCGAGTTTCCCGATGGCGCCCGGACCCTACGCGCCAAAATCGATATGGCTTCGCCGAACCTCAACCTGCGCGACCCGGTGATGTACCGGATCCTGCACGCCGAACATCACCGTACCGGCGACAAGTGGTGCATCTACCCGATGTACGACTACACCCACGGCGAGTGCGATTCTATCGAGCGAATCACGCACTCCATCTGCACGCTGGAATTTGAGGATCATCGGACGCTATACGATTGGTTCGTAGAGAAGTTGGGGATTTACCACCCGCAGCAAATCGAGTTCGACCGGCTCAACCTCACTTACACCTTGCTGAGCAAGCGGAAGCTGCTCATGCTGGTGCAGAAGGGATATGTCAAGGGCTGGGACGATCCGCGCATGCCGACCATCTGCGGGCTGCGCCGCCGCGGTTATACGCCGGAGGCCATCCGCGCGTTCTGCCGGCGGATCGGGGTGGGGAAGACGAACGGAACCACCGAGCTCTCGCTGCTCGAGTACTCCATCCGCGAAGACCTCAACCGGCGGGCGCCGCGCGTCATGGCCGTGCTGCGGCCGTTGCGCGTGGTGATCGATAACTACCCCGAAGACCAGGAAGAAGAAACGCAGGCGTTGAATAATCCGGAAGACAGCAGCGCGGGCAGCCGGGCCGTGCCCTTCTCGCGCGTGCTCTATATCGAGCAGGACGACTTCCGCGAGGACCCGCCGAAGCAGTACCACCGGCTGACGCTGGGCCGCGAAGTGCGGCTGCGCTACGCGTATTTCGTCACCTGCACCAGCGTGGTGAAGGACCCCGCCACCGGCGAGGTGACGGAGATCCATTGCACCTACGATCCGGCAACGCGCGGCGGCAACGCGCCTGACGGGCGCAAGGTGAAATCGACCATTCACTGGGTGTCTGCCAATCACGCCGTCGACGCCGAGGTCCGCCTGTATGACAATCTATTCCTCAAGAAGAATCCTGATGAAGTAGAAGAAGGACAGGATTTCACCGCCAATCTGAATCCGAATTCGCTGGAGGTTTTGACCGGTTGCAAGCTGGAGCCGACTCTCGCCGCCGCCGCGCCGGGGAATCGCTACCAGTTCGAGCGGCTGGGCTATTTCTGCGTTGATCCCGACAGTACGCCGGAGAGTCTAGTGTTTAACCGAACGGTCGCGTTGCGCGACACCTGGGCCAAAATCGAGAAGAAGGGGCAGTGACGATAAGGAGTCAGGAGTCAGAAGTCAGGAGACAGAATAAAGACGGTCGACCGAGGCCGGCTGCAAAGAAGCTGGTTGCCCTTCCGGGTCTTCATGCTGACTCCTGTCGCCTCACTCCTGACTCCTTTTTTGCTTTACTGCTTCAACAGCGGGGCCGGCCTTTCCGTCTCCTCCAGTTTGTCGATCAGAATGACAGCCACCGCTGCCACCGTCGCCACGATTTCGAGCACCCGTTTGATTTTCTTCAGCGTTCGCATGGGCAGCACCTGTCCCTATTCTTTTCTCTCGAACTCCAGCCGGATTCGCGCCGGCAGTTTCCTATTGTAACGCTCCAGCGGCTTGATGGTGGCCTGAAGGTGATCGGGAAAGACTTCGAGCAGGCCGCAAGTCCTGGCAAGCGAAAAGCGCTTCTTGCCCGCGCTCCCCGGATTGAAGAACAGAATCCCGCCCAGAGGCTCCAGGCAGGGCACGTGGCTGTGGCCGAAAACGACTGCGCCCGTGGACTCGTTGAGCGTCTTCAGAAACCGTTCGCCGCGCTGCGGTGCTTTGCCCTTGGGCGACGCCCGGTCAGCCAAACCGGCCCACTCTTCCAGATCGGATTGAGGCACGGGGAGGATATGCATCACTTCAACCTGGAGCCACGCAAAACTCAGGGTAAGCGTGAGGGGCAGTTTCGACTCCGGCGAGTCCACGTTGCCGCGCACCGCATAAACAGGGGCGATCCGCCGCAGCTCGTCCAGGATTTCCGGCGAGCCCACGTCGCCGCCGTGCAGGATGGCGTCCACGCCTGCCAGCATCTCGCGCAGGCAGGGATCAAAGTACCCGTGGGTGTCAGAGACCACCCCGATCGTCATTCTGTCTTTGGAAAGCTCGCCCAGCAGGCTTCGAAGGTTCATTCAAACTTGATCTTGCTGAAGACGTCCGCGTTTTCAGGCCTGATCCGGACGCTGGCGCTGACCACTTTCACGGTCAACTCCACCGGCACGGTGGCAGGAGGCAAACACGCGTGATCGTTACACGCCTGATAGCGCAGCTTGCCCTTCAGCGCGTGGTCGCCCGCGGCGGCGATCGGAGCCACCTTGAGCAGCACGCCCACCGTCAGCGTTCCCTCATACACGGAGAGCGACTCGTCCGCAAAGGTGAACTTCACCAACTGTCCCTTGGGGTAATCCACCTTTTCGGCGCTGATCTCTTTGCTCGGTTCGAACACCACCTCGGTGGGGATCAGGTAATCGAGCGTGGGCTTGTGATCGTTGATGTGGTAGCCGGGCGCAATCTCGGCCACCACCGCAGCCTTGGCTGGCGCGCCCGGATGGGCGGCGCTCGTCGCCAGCACCATTCGCGCCTTCACCACCTGTGGCGTCTGTCCCCAGGCGGCCATTGTCGCACCCAGGACGGCGCTTACCACTGCGCTCCACTTTGCCCTCACCATTGTCACTCCTGTTCGTGTTCGAAGCCGATGCCGCGGTACTTGCCAGATCATTATAGACGCCTGGCCCCAGTCGTGGGTTGCGTTTTTCGTCTACGGCCCGGCCTCGGCGCAGTGTCTTGTAACAACCAAGCGGCCAGCGATCGCTATCAGCAATCAGCTCTCAGCAAGACAACCGGACTTTCTTGCTGAGAGCTGACGGCTGAATTCTCAACAATTGAGTGTTGCGGCAGACTAAGCTCACCGCCCGCAGTTCTTCTAAGGATCAGTGGCGCCAAGACCCCTCGTCGCCACCGCCGAGTCGGCGTGACGAAAGGTCGTCACTGGCGTGATGTCGTCATCAGCAGGAGTGATCACCGTCACAACACTCTGTGCTATCTGTCACATCTTGAAAATGCTTGCCCCTCTTGAAGTGTGGAGTTCCGCGTGCTACGCCTCAGGTCGTGAGGCCACGAGGGTGAGAGATCGAGGCGTTTTACATTCATGTGCGTCGGGGTGAGCGTCGGTTGTTGAATACGGGTAGCGAAACTCAAGGAGGAGGAGAGTATGCGCACTTCGCAAGATTTAGGGACGGTCGAAGGTTGTCGGGATTGCCGCCGGAGGGATGACAGGTTTTTGTCTGAAGTTTCGGCTGCCACCATGCGCGCTTATGAAGCGGTCAAGAGTACTAATTCCTATCCTCAAGGCGCGCGGCTTTTTGGCGAAGGAGAGGAACCGCGCGGGTTATTTGTGCTCTGTCAGGGACGCGCCAAGCTTTCGCTGACTTCTAGTGAGGGAAAGGTTTTCATCCTGGGGACTGCCAAGCCTGGAGAAGCGCTGGCGCTGAATTCCGCCGTGTTAGGTACGCCGTACGACATGACGGCGGAGTTGCTGGACGCAGGCCGAGTACATTTTGTGAGGCGCGACGCTTTCGTGCGCTTCCTTCGCGAGCACGCCGATGCCTGCGTGAGCGTGGCGGCCGATCTGGCCGATAACTACCACTCGGCGTGCGAGCAGATTCGGAGCCTCGGTCTCTCCGGTTCGGTGCTGGAAAAGCTGGCGCGACTGCTGCTCGATTGGGCCAGCAACGGTGAGCCCACCGGGCAAGGGGTCCGCGTGAAGACGCGGTTGACGCACGAAGAGATCGCCCAGACCATTGGCACGACGCGAGAGACCGTGACGCGCGCGCTGGCGGAGTTCAAGCACCGACGGTACGCTCACCTGCACGGCTCATTGCTGCTGATCCAGAACCGCGAGGCGCTGGGAAGCTTCCTGAGGGCATAGGTGCGGCCGAGGGCGTGCCATAGAGTCATGGCTCGACTTTTTGCGCGACGGAACACCGGCATCTCGAAATGGAATCGGGCCGACATCCCACGCTCCCGACACTCTGGCAACGGCAGGACCGTCGGCGATCAGCGGGCACAGTGCGAGCATTGCGATTTTCAATATTGACAAACACCGGCGACTGCCGTTAGTGTAGCCGCGCCACTATGAGAGTCCTGGTGATCGGTTCAGGCGGGCGCGAGCACGCATTGACATGGAAGCTCCGGGAGAGCCAGCACACGGAGGAGATATACTGCGCGCCGGGCAACGCCGGAGTGACGCAGGAAGCCGAGTGCCTGCCGGTGGACCTTTCACGCCCTCGCGAGATTCTGCAAGCGGCACGCCAATTGAAGGTAGACCTGACCGTGGTGGGTCCGGAAGCGCCGCTGGTGGCAGGGGTGGTGGACGAGTTCGAGCAAGCCGGCCTCGCCATTCTTGGTCCCACGCGCGCCGCCGCGCAGCTTGAAGGCAGCAAGATTTTCTCCAAACAATTCATGCAGCGGCATCGGATCCCCACTGCCAGGTTCGGCACTGCGTCCGATCTCGACAGCGCCATGCAAACGGCAGCGTCGTTTCCCCTCCCTGTCATCATCAAAGCAGACGGTCTGGCCGCGGGCAAAGGGGTGGTGATCGCTCATACGCACGAGGAAGTGGAGGAGATCCTGGAACGCTTCATGCGGCAGAGGGCGCTCGGACCTGCCGGCGAGCGGGTGGTGATCGAGGAGTGCCTGAGAGGAAAAGAACTGTCGTTCATCGTCCTCACCGATGGAAGGGGTATCCTGCCGCTAGTGGCCACCCAGGACCACAAGGCGGCCTTCGACAACGACGAAGGCCCGAACACGGGCGGCATGGGCGCTTACAGCGACGACTCCATCCTCGAAGAACGGCTGCGCGATACCATCTTCCGGCGCATCGTGGCGCCGACCCTGGCGGGCCTGGCGGCCGAAGGTATTCCGTACCGGGGCTTTCTCTACTTCGGGTTGATGTTGACCGAGGAAGGTCCCAAGGTGCTGGAATACAACGTCCGCCTGGGCGATCCCGAGACCCAGCCCATCATGGTGCGCCTGCGCTCGGACCTGTTGGAGTTGCTGCTCGCCTGTCGCGAGGGCCAACTCGCCGTTCACGATGCGCACTGGAGCCCGAATCCGGCGGTCTGCGTCGTGCTGGCCTCGGGCGGCTATCCCGGTCCTTACGAGGTGGGAAAAGTCATCACCGGCTTCGATGCCGCCGAGTCGATGGGCGGCGTCAAGGTCTTTCACGCCGGCACCCGTATGAGCGACCATCAACTGGTGACGGCGGGCGGACGCGTGCTCGGGGTCACCGCCATTGCCGAGGACCTCCCGGCGGCCATACAGCGAGCCTACGCCGCGGCGGGCAAGATTCACTTCGAAGGGATGCACTACCGGCGCGACATCGGGGCCAAGGGAGTCGAGAACCGGCCACCCCTTTCCGGGAACCCGCGGCCCCAATCCCGGGGCCGTCAACTTCCGGGTCCCGCCGGACCGCCGAGCCCACGCCAGGCATAGCTACGGTTGTGTAAACGTCCGATTCTTGACAAGGGCTCTCAGTACACAGTTTTCAGTGCCCTGTGTTTAGCCGGAATAGACCAAACCCACGCTGGGGCCCCCGGATCGAGAAGTGAGGGCTGGGGACCGAGAACTGAGAGCTAGCTGAGAAACTGAGAACTCAAAACTGACCTAGGAGCGTTGAACCATGCCTGATCGACCGCTGGTGGGAATTGTGATGGGCAGTGACACCGACCTCCCGGTGATGACCGAAACCGCCGCGACGCTGAAGAAGTTCGGCGTGCCCTTCGAGGTGGAGATCACCTCGGCGCATCGCTCGCCTGCCCGGACCTCGGAATACGCGCGCTCGGCCATCGAGCGCGGGCTTCAGGTGATCATCGTCGGCGCCGGAGGCGCGTCGCACCTGGCGGGCATCATCGCCGCCGAGACCACCTTGCCGGTGATCGGGGTGCCCATGGCCACCACCACCCTGGTGGGCCTGGATGCCTTGCTCTCCACCGTGCAGATGCCGGGCGGCGTGCCGGTGGCCTGCACGGCGATCGGCAAACCGGGGGCCATCAACGCCGCCATCTTCGCCGCCGAGATCATCGCCCTCTCCCGCCCCGAACTGGCGCGGCGGTTGGTGGACCATAAGGAACAACTCGCCCGTTCGGTGGCTGAGAAGTCGGAGAAGGTGAAGCGCGAGTTCTCCGTGTAAAGTCTCAATAGCCTAGATAAGTAATAGACCGACAGCGGCGGACCGACGACGGGGAGAAACGCATCCCCTCTGGAGTCCCTTTCGGCGCTGGCGTCGCCCCTTCGCGATTCTCCTGCCCGGTCCCAGTTGGGCCTTGATCCGGCGCTTGACTTCAGAGCCGAGACAGCGTCCATTATATCTATAATTACCGGTGTGGAATTTTTGCCACGGTGGTTTATTTTTCATCGACCTGATGGCTTCGTTCCGTACCAACGATGTCTTCCCGCCGTCGATTCTGATGTATTTTTTCAGTTAACCCCAGTCATCCTCTGGACCAGCCGTGAGTCCTGAGTTCTCCACCTCGCCCTCGCTAATGGCGATTTCCACCTTTCGAAAAAGGCCTTGACTTCCGCGTCGCATTTTGGCCCATTTCTTGATTTTTCCCTTCCGAAAACGTGTTTCTTACCCCCAAGATATGACCCAAATCCAGGTTCGTCCAGGTTCGCTTTCCTGTATGTAAATTTTACAAGTCCATTTTTATCAGCAACAACCGAGGTTCGTTTTGTAATTTCCTCGCATAAAATAGGTTATTTTTCGTGGTCCGTACCACTTCAGTAACGACTACGCCTTGGATCCACACCGCTCCTTCAGGCGACCGGGCCCGCGCTTCGCTAATGGCGGGGACTGGCCCGCCATGGGTTTCCCGGCGGGAACGTCAATCAACCGGCTTTCTCGTTGGTACTGCTGCCAAGCCCCAAACCAAGAGCTGCAGGTGGAGCTCCGGGCTCTTTTGCGCGCGCAGGGAATCCTCGAGTTTTGAGCCTCGATCTTATAATGTCGCGTGTTATATCCTGCGTCTTAAGTCTCAAATCAGGTTACTCAATCCTGAGTCTTGATCCCCGATCTTGAATCCCCAATCTCTCACCGGCCGCCGTGCGCCCCTGCCACCCTATCTTCCTACCACTCTTGATACTCTATCCGATACTAACTCCACTGTCAAGAAGAATCGTATTCGCTCCTGGACCCCGCTGGCACCCCGGAACGGCTTCTGGGAACCCGGCTGGCCTGACCTGGTGGGACCACATTGGCGGGAGGAGGCGAGCCGCGGCGCGGGCTCGAGGCAGGGAGAAGCGGCGGGCCGTAAGCTGACTTGTCGGTTGGCATGGGGCTAGGGAGTGATGCGGGTTCCGGCGAGGCCGGCGAGCGCGTCAGGAATAGACTCGGGTGAGGTGATGATCACCAACTTGCCGCCGCGCTCCAGATAGTCCAAGGCAGCTTCGATTTTGGGACCCATGCTGCCCGGCGGGAACTGCCTTTCGTCCAGGTAGCGGCGGGTTTCTTGGGCGCTGAGCTGCGACAAGGGTTGCTGCCTCGGCGTACCGAAATGGAGAGCGACGCGCTCCACGCTGGTGGAGATCAGAAAGAGATCGGCCTCCAGGTCCGAAGCCAGCAGGCTGGAAACGCGGTCCTTGTCGATCACAGCCTCCACGCCGACCACCTCGTCGCGGCGGAACAAAACAGGAATGCCGCCGCCGCCGCAAGCGATCACCAGCGACCCGTCCGAGAGCGCGGCCTTGATGGCCGGAAGCTCGATGATTTCCTGCGGTTGAGGCGAGGGCACTACGCGGCGGTAACCCCGGTGGGCATCCTCCACCATCTGCCAGCCGAACTCGCTCCGGCCGCGTTCGGCTTCCTGGCGGGTATAGAAACGCCCCACCGGTTTGGTGGGACGGCGAAAGGCCGGGTCACGCCGCGAGACGAGAACCTGAGTGACCATGGTGGCCACGGGGCACCTCAGGCCGTGGCGGTGCAAAGTCTCCTGGAGCACCTGCTCCATCAGGTACCCGATGGTGCCCTGGGTTTCCGCCACGCAGGCATCAAGGGGAAGGGGAGCCACCTCGCTGGAGGCCATTTCCGACCGCCGCCAGGCATCCCCCACCTGTGGTCCGTTGCCGTGGGTCACCACCACGCGGTAACCCTCCTTCAAAACGGCGGCGATACCGTCGCAGGTAGGGAGCAGGTTGCGGCGCTGCTCCGCTATCGAGTCCGTCTGGCCGGGCCGCACCAGCGAATTGCCTCCGATAGCCACCACCGCGATGGGCATGATCATTCGTCCGTGTACTGTAACGCTTCTTTACAAGGTTGGTGCCCAACTGGACCGAAGAAAAACTGACGATTGACGATTGAAAAAGGCGCCCACCCCAGGGTTCGAGTTTCTAATTTCGAATTTCCAGCTTCTTAGATTTAACTCGACTCTCAAACCCTGATCCCTGTCCTTCGCGGTGAATACGGAATGGCGCTGATCTGCCCCTGGAACTCACTGGCCCAGCGTCCGGGAATCGCGGTTTCGCACCGCGGGCACGTCCCCTCGGGCGTCAGCCGGTACTGCCGGATATGGTAGGCGAAGCGCTCCACCAGCAAGTCGCCGCAGTGGTGACACCGCGTGGTTTCGAGATCGCCGACGTGTCCCGGCAGGTTGCCCGCATAGGCATAGCGCAGGCCAGCACGCTTGCCGATGGCGACGGCGCGCCGCAGCGTCTCGGGACTGGTGTCCTCGGGATCGGTCATTTTGTAGTCTTGGTGGAAGGCGGTGCAGTGCCAGGGAATGTCGGGTGAGACGCTTACCAGGAAGTCGGCCAGACGATTCAGTTCGTCGTCGGAATCGTTGAAACCGGGAATCAGCAAGGTGACGATCTCAACCCAGGTGCCCATCGCGTGCAGGCTGCGAATGGTGTCGAGAATGGGCTGGAGGCGGCCGCCGAGCTGGCGATAATGACGGTCGTCGAAGCTCTTGAGGTCCACTTTGAAGAGGTCCACCCAGGGCCGCAGGTATTCCAGCACCTGCGGCGTACCGTTGCCGTTCGAGACATAACCGGTGATGAGGCCGGCCGCGCGCGCTTCTCTGAAGACGGCCACCGCCCACTCGCTGGTGATCAGCGGCTCGTTGTAAGTGCTCACCACTACCCGGGCACCCTGGGCGAGCGCGTCGCGCACCAGGAACTCAGGCTTGGCGGCCAGCGGCGGCGAAACGGCGTTCGGGTCGCGAATGGCCTGTGAGGTCACCCAGTTCTGGCAGTAGGCGCAGTGCAGGTC
>Ga0335081_10023039_pt1 | contig 10077 bp, 6 predicted proteins | sample Lox_Sample_35_FD_206713 | JGI IMG/M metagenome (GOLD analysis project Ga0335081, IMG submission 206713) | Soil microbial communities from Loxahatchee National Wildlife Refuge, Florida, United States - Lox_Sample_3.5 | ecosystem: Environmental > Terrestrial > Soil > Wetlands | place: USA: Florida... | reverse complement strand
GGGCTGGTTGGCTGTAAGTGTTTGAAATGTTTTGGTGGACCTGGTCGGGTTCGAACCGACGACCTCTTCCATGCCATGGAAGCGCGCTCCCAACTGCGCCACAGGCCCGACCTCGAAGATCTCTTTATTTATACCATACCTCGCGCCCAACGTGAATTGACACCCCGCTTTCCCCTCCACCTACAATAAAACAATGGTCTTCAGGCGCGTAACGGCTACTCTCTTCCTGCTTTGCCTGATCTCGCTGGGGTTCTCGTCCTGTTTCGCCAGGCGTCGCGGCTTCACACGGCCCGGCGGCAAGACCACCCAAACCCTCCTCGTCGCCGACCGCGACACCTTGATTCGCGTCGTCGCCAAACAGTACGCAGCCGTGCACGACTTCAACGCCACCGTGGACATGGTCCCCGCCCAGGGGAGCGCCGAAAAGAACCACATCACCGAATACAAAGACGTCCGCGCCTTCATCCTTTTCCGTAGACCCGCCGATATCCGCATCATCGGACTCCTCCCCGTCGTGCGCAACAAGGCCTTCGACATGGTGTCCAATGGCACCACCTTCAAGCTGTACCTCCCCACCAAAAGCCGCTTCATCACCGGCCGCAACGAGGCGACCCAGGTATCCGAAAACAAGCTGGAGAATCTTCGCCCGCAACAGTTCCTCGACGCCCTCGTGGTCCGCCCGGTGGACGTTCTCACGACCAAACTCCTGCTGGAAAACTTCACCGACGAGGACAACGCGTTCTACATCATCCACGAGATCCGCGAGTCGCCCGATGGCCAATTGAGACTGCTTCGCACCATCTGGTTCAACCGCCTCGATCTGCAACTTGCCCGCCAGTTGATTTTCGACGGCGCCGGCAACATCATGAGCGACGCGCGTTACTCGGGATGGCGCGCCTACGACAATGTACCCTTTCCCAAGCACATCGAAATCAACTGGCCGCGCGAGGAGTCCGCCGTGGTCATCGACATTGTGAAGATGGACATTAACAAGGGCGTGTCGGATGATAAATTTGTGCTCGAACAACCGGAAGGAACCACACTCCAGGTCATTGGCCAGCCGCCCGCGCGCGGCACGCGGAACCCTGCTCCCCTCTCTCCCGAAGGACCGCCGCGGTGACCGGCAAGCTCGTTCTCGAAAACCTGAAGCACAAGCCGATGCGCAGCCTGCTCAGCTTTTTGCTGATCGGAATCCCGGTCACACTGATCCTCACACTGGTGGGGTTGAGCCACGGCATGATTGACGACTCGAATCGGCGCGCGCGCGGGAGCGGCGCCGATCTCGTGGTGCGCGCACCCACATCGGCGGCCTTCGCCAGCATGAGCACCGCGACGATGCCGGAGCAGAAGTTTCTGGCATACTTCAGCTCCCAGCCGCACGTGAAGGCCGTGATGGGGGTCGTTGTCCACACCGTCGAGTTGGTTCTGGCCATCAACGGGATCGACTATGACCAGTTCAACCGGATGACCGGCGGCGTGCGATTCGTGAAAGGTGGTCCGTTTCAGGGGCCCTATGACGTTCTGATCGACCGCTACTACGCGCAGCAAAAGCACAAGGCCGTCGGCGACACCATCAATCTTCTGAACCGTGACTGGCGAGTGTGCGGAGTCATCGAGGAGGGACAACTCGCTCACCTTTTAGTGCCCCTCAAGACCCTCCAGGAATTGGACGAGGTTAACGGCAAGCTGAACCAGATCTACCTCAAGCTGGACAACTCTGCGAATACAGACATGGTCAAGGCCGAGTTGAAGCAGGCGCTCCCGGAATACCAGATCATATCCATGGAAGACCTCGCCTCGCTCGTCCGCGAGAGCGTGAATCGCCAGGGCCTCAGCGACTTCACCGCGGTCGTGATCGGGATCGCCATCGTGATCGGTTTTGCGGTCGTCTGCCTGTCGATGTATATGGCGGTGCTCCAGCGAACCCGCGAGATCGGAATCCTGAAATCCCTCGGCGCTTCGAAGTCCTTCATCGTGCGAATCATCTGGGCGGAGGCATTGCTGCTCGGTCTGGGCGGCACCGCCTTCGGGATCGTGCTCAGCTACGGCGCGCGCTGGGTGATCGTGACCCTGAAACCGGCGTCCTTCCAGATCGAGATCGTGTACCTCTGGTGGCCCATCGCCGCCGGGATTACGCTCGCGGGCGCCACCTTGGGAGCGCTCTATCCAGGTTTGAGCGCGGCCAGCCACGACCCCATCGAGGCGCTGTCGTATGAGTAGCGCCCGCATCATCGAGATCCGCAGCCTGCACAAGATCTATCGGGTGGGCAAAGTGGACGTGCCCGCGCTTCGCGGCGTGGATCTCGCCGTCAAGCGCGGCGAATTCCTGTCGATCGTGGGACCATCTGGCTCGGGAAAATCCACGCTCTTCCATATCATCGGCGGCCTCACTCCACCCAGCAGCGGGCAGGTCCGAGTCGCCGACCAGGACTTGGCCGCCCTCACCGACGCCGGCCGCACCAATCTCCGCAAGCGGACCGTCGGATTCGTTTTTCAAAAGTTCAACCTCCTCCCCAACCTCACGGCGCGCGACAACATCGCGGTGGCGCGCTACATCGCCGGAACCGACTCCAAGCCCGATCCGCAGTTCGAAGAGGCGCTGCGCGCCTTAAGCATCGCCAACCGGCTCGATCATAAGCCCAGCGCGCTTTCCGGAGGCGAACAGCAGCGCGTCGCCATCGCCCGCGCCATCGTGAATCATCCCGCCATCCTGCTGGCGGACGAGCCCACGGGCAATCTCGATACCGAGAACTCCAAAGCCGTGCTCGAGATTCTGCGCGATCTGAACGAACGCCTCGGGCAGACCATTCTCATGATCACGCACAATCCCGAAGCCGCCCAGTATGGCCACCGCATCGTGATCATGCGCGATGGGCGGATCATGGAAACAACCTGAACGTTACTGAGACAGCCGAAAGATCACGTTCACGCGAGTCGCCACTTCCACCGGCTGGCCGTTCACCAGGGTGGGCTGATACACCCACTGCCGCACCGCATCGATCGCCGCCGGCGCCAGGATTGTCTTGCCGCCGAAAGCGAACGCCTGCTGAGCCGTCAAGCCCGCGTGCTTCGTCAGGCGCTCGGCGATGAGATCGGCCTGGCGGACCGTGCCATCCTTACCAATCACGATACTCAGCTGGACCTCGCCGTCGATTCCGCTCTCACGCGCCTGCGCCGGGTACTGCGGCGGCGGCTGGCGCAGGAGCTTGGCCTGTTGGACGTCAGGCGGTACGGGGATCGCCGCGGGCGCCGGAGGCGGCTCGTGGGGTGGATTTGGTGGAGCCACTGCCGGCGGAGGAGGTGGTGGCGGTGCGGAGAGCCTCTCGCGAGCCGCCGGAGGCGGTGGTGGCGGGGCCGGAGCTGCCGCAGGCTCAAATTCCGGAGGCGGGGGTGGGGGTGGTGGAGGGGGCGGCGGCGCAACCATCTCCGGGATCGGTCCATCAACATCCAGCAGCTGCGGCGGCGCCGGCGGTGGCATGGGCCTCCGCTCCCGCTCCCGCTGCGCATCCCTCGCTTTCGCCACCCAGGTATCCGACTGGGACATGTAATCCTGAGACTCGGCAGGGCTATCCACGATCTCCGACTTCATCCGGCAGAGCAGATTCATGTACGCCATGGCGGCCGGATCGTGCGGCTGAAGTTGCAGCGCGATCTCGAGCATACGGAGCCCGTCATCGATGTCGGCCAGGTGTTGTGTGCGAATGCGCTGCCGCACCGCGGGGTCCGGAATAATGCCGGCCTGGCTGGGTTGCATGCCTGCATCGCGCCGGGCCTTGGCGTAGTCCGGGTAGCTGATCGCCCAGTCGGCAAAGGCCGCGCTGTAATAGCCGCTCTCGTCCCTCGGGTCCGCCTGGATCGCCCGCAGCGCCCAGGTGTGCGCTTCGGCGAGCTGCCGGGTGAACGTCGAAAGCGCCACCATGCCGAGCAGAGCCTGCTGGTTGCCGGGCTCGCGCGCCAGGACATCGAGATACTGCTGTCGCGCGCGAACGGCCAGCGGGCGCATCGGCTCGCTGCCGGGAATGTACTGTTGCATGAGGGTATGGGCCAGCAGCAGCCTGGCCCTGGTGTTCTCGGGTTCGAGCTTCACCGCGTTCTCGAACAGGTCCGTCGCCGCTGCGTAATCGCCGTGATTGAAAGCCGCTTCCGCCTGCTTCATCACCCCGTGTGCCGCGCCCTGGGCGCGCGCCGTCAGCGCCAGGCTCGAAGCGATCACCGCGCACAGCACCAGCGCCGCGAGCCCGCTCGCCAGCATGAGGCGGGCCCGTTTCGGATTCTCCGCGGGGGGCTCCACCAGGCGCCTGACGCGCTCCTCGAGAATATCGCCGTCGAAGACGCCCAGCGTGTACCCGGGCGAAGTCGCCGCCGTGATTCCGGCGGCGATGCTCACGATCGAACGGGCATAGACGCCGGCGTCGAGCAGCCGGTGCGCCACCAGTTCGTCGCAGGTCATTTCGCGGGTCCGCTCAATGCCTCGTTGGATCAGCCAGGCAGCCGGATGAAAACTGATCGGCAGTTGGAGGAACTCATAGACGAGATTGCAGCCGAAATCGCGGCGTGCGATGTGTCCCATCTCGTGGCCGATGGCCGTTGTGAGCACGTCCTCCGACGGCTCCTCGCGCAACTTCTCGGGCAGGATGATGGCACGGCCGGCGGTGATTGGTCCCGAAATCTCCGAGGAGAAGAGCAAGTCCACGCCACTCCGTCCGAAAGCTTCCGCGCAGCGTCGTAGAACCTGCCCCAGATGCTCCGGAATCTCGGCAGCGTACGCTCCCTGGCGGATTCGCACGGTCCGCACCGACGCCCGCGTCAGCCGCACGAGCCGCAGGCACATTAGCAAGGACCATATCCCGAGAACAATCGAGGCGGTGCCCCCGGCCAGGGAGATGGTCCGCCTGGAAGGGACGTTCACGGGCTCCGGAACCGGCAGCGCGGCAATACGTTCCGGCGCCCCGGCGCTGGAAGCCACGCCCGGCGCCGGAAGCGGTAAGGCCAGCCCGATCGATTGCTGTGGCCGGCTGCTGCGCATGCTGATGCCCGGAAGCAGGACAGCCGCCGCCAGGGCCGCCACCCAGACCGCGTGCCGGTGAATGGCCGGACCATTGCGCATCACCCGGCAGGCCATGGCCGCCACGGCGGCAGCCACGGGGATTTGCCAAAGAGCATTCAGCAGGAATGTCAGCAGTGTGCGGCTAATCGTTTCCATGGGGTTCCTCCCGCGGGCGTTCCAGCAGCTTCTGGATCTGCCCGAGTTTCTCCGGTGTCAGGTGCCGCGTTTCCACCAGATTCATGATCAGGCTGTCGGCCGATCCACCGAAAAACCGGTCGAGCATGTCGGCCACCGCCTGAGTCACCGCCTTCTGCCGGCTGAGAACCGGCCGATACACAAACGCGCGATCCTTCAGTTTCCGTTTTACTTTGCCCTTGCGATCGAGCACGTTCAGCATGGTCTGCACGGTCGTGTAGGCCAGTTCCCGGCCCTGGATGCGGGACTGGACGGTAAGCACGTTGGCCGGCCCGGTTTCCCACAGGATATTCATGATTTCCAATTCGAGCGGGGTAAGCGGCTGCTCGGGGCTCCTTCGTCTGGGCAACTCGTCCTCCTAAATACTTAGGAGCATAAGACCCCGGGACGGGCGTTGTCAACTAAAATTTTAGGACCCGGTAATGGAGAGCGCTGGCGGCAGTGCGTGTGATTTAAACCATAAGGCTTGCCGTCAGGCAGGGTTATGTTTATTTTGAGCTTCATTTTGGACTCGTTTTCCGGCGGACCCGGACCAGGCACGATTCCGGGAAGAACCCCCATGTTGGTTTATTTATGCCAATAGGTGTCACGGTATGATCGTGGTATGACGAGGTCGAAGATCGCCATCAGTTTACCCAACGATCAACTCGACCGAGTCCACAGCGAAGTCCGTGCCGGGCGAGCCGATTCGGTGTCAGGGTACATTGCCCGAGGCCTTGCGGAATAGTCAACTAATAGTCTAGGGGGCCTTGGCACGCGGGTACCTGAATGGTGCCCACGTCCACTGCTATCCCGCGATGCGCTCGATGGACCCGCCGCCGCAGATCGTCTCCACCACGGCGCGGAATTCCTTATCGGGCCGGACCTTCGGCGCTACGTCCAGCAGCACCGAGAAATCCCGGGGAGCCTCCAACCGCAGGCGTACGGCCGTGTCGCCCGGCTTCCTTCGGAATAACTCCTGGAGCGCCTGCGCCCGATCGACCCCGCCGTTGCGCCCCAGCCAGACGCGGATCGAGATCAGCGAAGGCAAGTCCACCCGCGCGTTATCGAGCGGCACGATGTCCTGCACGGAGATCTTGGGCGCCGAGTTTTCCTCCGGCAGCACCAGCCCGGTCACCAGCACGGCCTGGTCCTCTACCACCACGGGCGCCAGGCGTTCGTAACTGGTGGCGAACACCATCGCCTCGAGAGAGCCGCTGCGATCCTCGATGGTCATCGCGGCCCACGGCTTCCCTTCCTTGTTGCGCTTCCGCGTGATACCCGTCAGGACGCCGCACAGCTTCACCTCCGTGTTTTTCGCGAGCCCGTCCAGCCCGGAGCTATCATGCGATGCCAGTTCCGACACTTTGTCCGCATAGCGATCCAGGGGGTGCCCCGTCACCCAGAAGCCGAGCATCTCCTTTTCGCTCGCAAGCTTCTCCTTGTCTGTCCAATCGGGCACGTTGGGCAGCGGGACGGCGTGCGGCGCGCCGACCTCCTCCATCAACTCACCGAAGAGGCCCACTTGCCCGGACTCGCGGTCGCGCCACGCCCGGGCGCCCGCCTCCATGGCGCCTTCGACCGCCGCCATCTTCTGCGAACGCGTACCCTCCAGCGAATCCATGGCACCGGCGCGGATAAGGCTCTCGATCATGCGGCGGTTGACCGCACTCAGGTCCACCTTCTCACAGAAATTGTGCAGTGACCCGAAGCGGCCGGACTCCGCGCGCGCCCGCGCGATCGCCTCCACCGCCGACTGTCCGACATTCTTGACCGCACCCAGGCCGAAGCGGATCGCGTTTCCGTCCGGCGTAAAGCTCCACTCCGAATGATCCACGTCCGGCGGCAGGATAAGGATCTGCATGTCGCGGCACTCGTTGATGTACTTCACGATTTTCGCGGTGTTGCCGGTTTCCGAGGTCAGCAGCGCCGCCATGAAGTCCACCGGGTAGTGCGCCTTCAGGTACGCCGTGACGAAGGCCAGATAGGCGTACGCCGCGGAATGCGACTTGTTGAAGCCGTAGCCCGCGAACTGCTCCATCAGGTCGAAGATCTTCTCGACCTTCTTCTGCGGAAACTTGCGCTCCAGCGCGCCCTGAATGAAGCGTTCGCGCTGCTTGGCCATCTCCTCGGGCTTTTTCTTACCCATGGCGCGGCGCAGCAGGTCGGCTTCACCCAGCGAATAGCCGGCGATGCGGTTGGAGATCTGCATCACCTGCTCCTGGTAGACAATCACGCCGTAGGTCTCCTCGAGCAACTCTTTCAGCTCGGCAATGTCGTACTGCACGGCGCGGCGTCCCCATTTGCGTTCGATGAAGTCGTCCACCATGCCGCCCTGGATCGGTCCGGGGCGGTAGAGAGCATTGAGCGCGGTGAGGTCTTCCAGGCGGCTCGGCTGGTAGCGCCGCAGGATGTCCTGCATGCCTGACGATTCGAACTGGAACACGCCGCTGGTGAAGCCCTTGGAGAAGATCTCGTAGGTCTTCGGATCGTCGAGGGGCAAATCCTCGGGCACAATTTCGACGTCATGCCGTTTCTTGATCAGCCGCAACGCATCCTGGATCAGGGTGAGCGTCGTGAGCCCAAGAAAATCCATTTTCAACAGCGACAGCTTCTCGAGGCCGCCCATGTCGAACTGCGTCACAATTTCGTCGCGGTTCGTCTTGTAGAGCGGCACCAGTTCCTTGAGCGGTTCGGGCGAGATCACCACGCCAGCGGCGTGCACGGAGCAGTTGCGAGCCAGCCCTTCCAGGCGCAGCGCGACCTTCAGCACGTCGTCCACACGCGGGTCCTTTTTCGATGCTTCAGCGAACCCCGGCTCCTGCTCCATCGCCTCGGTGAGCGAGATGTTCAGGACGTTGGGCACCATTTTGGTGATGCGCTCCACGTCCGCGAAGGGGATTTCGAGAACGCGGCCCACATCCTTGATTGCGGCGCGCGCCTGAAGCGTGTTGAACGTGATGATTTGCGCCACCTGCTCGCGGCCGTATTTCTCGGTGACGTACTGAATCACCTCGCCGCGGCGATTCATACAGAAGTCCACGTCGATATCGGGCATGCTCACGCGCTCCGGGTTCAGGAAGCGCTCGAAGAGCAGACCGTACTGCAGCGGGTCGATATCGGTGATCGCCATGGCGTAGCCGACCAGGCTGCCGGCCGCCGATCCGCGCCCCGGGCCCACCGGAATCCCCTGCGCTTTGGCGTAGCGGATGAAGTCCCAGACGATCAGAAAATAGCCCGAGAACTTCATCTTCTGAATCATCTGAATTTCGCGATCCAGGCGCTCGGCATATTCCGCAAGATCGTGCTTCAGTGCGCCCTTGGCGCGCAGCGTCTCCAGCCGCGGGCGGCGTTTTTCGAATCCCGTCCGCGCCACGTATTCGAAGTAGGTATCCGCGGAGTGGCCTTCCGGAACGTCGAACCTGGGAAACGGCTCCTTCACCTTTTCGAGCTTCACGTTGCAGCGCTGGGCGATTTCCCAGGTGCGGTCGAGCGCGTCTTCCAGTTCGCCGAACAGCTCCATCATCTCGTCGCGCGACTTCAGGTAGAAGTCCGGCGTGTTCCAGCGCATGCGGTTCGGGTCGTTGAAGCCCTTGCCGGTCTGGATGCACATCAGGATTTCGTGCGCGCGCGCGTCTTCCTTGCGAAGGTAATGAGAATCGTTGGTTGCGACCAGCGGCAGTCCGGTCTCGTGCGACAGGCGGTTCAATTGCGGGGTGAGGCGCTTGTCCTGGTCGAGGTGATGGTCCTGCACTTCCAGGAAGAAGTTATTTTTCCCGAAGATGTCGGCGTAGGTGTGGGCCATGCGGCGCGCGTCTTCGTACTTGTCGGAAAGAATGGTCTCGGGAATATGGCCGCGCAGGCAGGCGGAGAGGCAGATGAGGCCCTTGGCATGTGCCGAAAGCAGGTCGAGATCGACGCGAGGCTTGTAATAAAACCCATCCAGGTAGGCGGTCGAGACCAGGCGGATCAGGTTGCGATAGCCCTCCTGGTTCTCACACAGCAACACCAGATGGTTGTAGCGGTCGCCTTCGGAGCGGGTCTTGTGGCCTTGCTGCGAGACATACATTTCGCAGCCGATCACGGGATGGACGCCCGCTGCCTTGGCGGCGTTATAGAACTGCACCGCGCCGAACAGGTTTCCGTGATCGGTCATGGCGACCGCGGGCATCTTCTGCTCGGCCACGATCTTCATCAACTGATCGATCTCGCAAGCGCCGTCGAGCAGGGAGTAATCGGTATGGCAGTGCAGGTGGCAGAAAGACATGTCGAAAGCCGGCTCCTCAGATTGCGCAGGCAAGCGGGCCTGCGTCCGCCCGGGGGAGGGTGGGAGTACCTTCATGTTAGCAAGTCAGACGTGGCGCGGGCACTCGTGACGGGTGTGTACAGTACGAGTGGCGGCGAGGGGTTTTCGAGGCTGCCGCGTCCCGACTACTAACGACGCTCCGACACGTGTTGTTGAAAAACAAAGACGCGGGCCGGGGATCGTCCTCTCGCGATTTGTTCCACGGCAGGGGGCAGTTAGCGCTGCGAGAGGCTTTTCCGGGCGCGCAAGCTGCCGTCTCACTCATGCCAGAGCTTTTCAGTTGGCTCCGATAACTACATTTGGGCGCGACAGGTCGAGTGGCCAAAAGCGTCGGCATGAAGCGGATGCGGGCAGCCAAAAAGCGTCCCGAAGAGTCGGGACGCGGCAGGCAGGAGTGCCTGCGCCACATCCTGGAAACCCCGACCAAAGGCCCGCAGCCGTCCGCTATTCCCTCCGAAGAGACACTGCCGGGTCGATTCGTGTCGCCCGTTGCGCCGGAATCGAGGCCGCGATCAGCCCGACACCAAAAAAGAATGCCGCCGTCTCAACG
>Ga0335081_10023037_pt1 | contig 10078 bp, 7 predicted proteins | sample Lox_Sample_35_FD_206713 | JGI IMG/M metagenome (GOLD analysis project Ga0335081, IMG submission 206713) | Soil microbial communities from Loxahatchee National Wildlife Refuge, Florida, United States - Lox_Sample_3.5 | ecosystem: Environmental > Terrestrial > Soil > Wetlands | place: USA: Florida... | reverse complement strand
TGCTGATGAGCCGTTGACGAGAGTGTGGCGAGAAGGCGTGTTCAGATCTTTTGTCTCGGCGACGATTTTCCACACCGATTTTACTGGGGCAGAGGTGGCAGTCAACTGTGATGTGGTCGTCATAATGCAATTATTCCTGTAATGCTCGAACGAAATAGTTGAAAGATTGTGAATGAAGGGGTTCTAATTAGGCGAAATGACGGGATGCCGAGAGAGACGTCGCTGTTGCGAGTTCAGAGAAAGGACTATAGCCGATGTCGGCTGAAAGGGGTGGGGTCAACCACCGACGATGAAGTCAAACGTGGGTTGAAGTAATTCCCTAGCGACGGCGCAAGTCGGGTTTCGTCACCTTGGGTAGAAAAGACAAAAGTGGACAAAGCAGACGGGCCCCCCGTCGATTCTTTAATCTGTGTCTAGAGAGTGAGAAAGCCACAGAATAAAAAGTCGCGACGGGGTGTAGATGCTGTCCGACGTCGAAAGAAAGAAACCGGGAGTGCTTGTTCAGGCAGAAGACCGAATAGAGAAAAATCGAAAAATAGAAAAAAAGGGGAGCCAGAAAAGTACGACTCCTCTACGTTTGCTCGTGGAAGCACGACGGTATTCGCTGGTGAAAAATTCTCTTTATTTCCCCTAGACCTTTTCCAGTCAGGATGCTCGACTCGTGAGACGTTCGGGAGATCAAACCTGGATGAAGAGTTGAAGGTCGGGACAGAGGATGACGTCAAGAGAAGAGGCTGTAATAACTGCGGATTGAGAAGAGACAAGAAGAGGAGGACGTGGCGGAGAGAGAGGGCGAAGCAGGGAGTGTGGACAGTATGAGCAAAGACGAGAAGAATTGGGCAGGATGGGAAGGAGGGGCGGGAAGAGGTGAGTGAGGAGAGGAGTAGGTAGGCAAGGTGAAGGGCCACGAAACAAAAATTATTTTGCTTTTGGTGCGTGTGACTATTTTTGTGTGTGTCTGGTTGTGTGGCTGGGGTTTCTGTGTGCGCTTTATCCCCCCAATTGGCCCTGTCTGGTGGGGTGTGCGTGCCAGACAGTCACTCGCTGCGACCGAATGAAATATTTTTAAAATTTTGCATTGAATCCCCCTTCTTTTGGTGCGTTTTCGGACATAATTTTTTTTTTTTCACCTTACGCCCAATGCGCAGACCCCATGCAGGTGCTGCGGGCGTCAAGTCAGTCGAGATTACAATTCGGCAGTCCGGGAGCTCATCCCACCCAGACGACGGGTAGATCATACAGGGCTTTTGCACGCCTTTAAGATGTACTTACATATTCATAAATTTCCCACGGATTGCGCGTCATAAACCTTATTTATCCCTACCCTTCCGTCTTTTCCACGTTGCTTGATAATGCATATAGCCAACGTGACCTTTTACCGGGTTGCTAACAGCGTCCACTCATAAATCAGCTGAGAGGCGGGGAACTACCCGCTAAGCAGCGGGACGATTTGGCAAATCTGCACACACCAACCTTGAATACGATCACTTTAGTGGGCTTGGCGATGAGTCACACCCACTGCGTAACTCCAAGGCAAATCTATCGGGGCTTACAACCTTTGTTGCCACATCGTAAATATTATTTACTCACGCGTGATGAAGAAATTTCCGTTTAGATTAAGCGGAGTGGCCTTCAATACGTTGGCCCTTCCGATATCTGACCGAGTCGGCGGTCAACCAGGCGGCGCACGGTGACTCAAAAACGTAAATAAGCTTTTTCATGGCGCAGATCGAGAACATCGACGAAGGGTTCCCTATTCTTCAGCACTCTGGAAGTAACTGCACTGGTTTAATCAATGTTAATCAAAATCGACCCTGTGAACAATTTTGGCATGCAATGCCCGGGCTCTAGACATTCTAAAGACGGTCGCGCATTCCGAGTTTTGAATTGGCTCGGTATGACATAGCGGATCGATGTTCCTGGATTGACATTGGCTAATTCCCTTTCTTATGCTTAGCTTGGATACATATTGGGACGGCAGACATTGGGCTTGCTTTGTTCCATGTCCGATTCCCCGAATCTATGGCCACGCCAATTCCTCCAATCCACATCTCCGAGCACACGCGAGCCACGTATGCAACTTAAATTGATGAGACAGCATCGACTGGCCAATAGTTATATGCCTGAGTTTCCAACGTGTGATCGCGCCGTGGATCCCATGGTTCGTTCTGAGAATGACGTTGCTTCGTGATGCTGTTCATTCAACGTCCATTGGAAGTAATGGTGCATCACAGGCGATCATGGATGCAGACTGCCTTGCCCATTATCTATAGCAGGAGAAGAATATTACTGAGGCATTAAGAAGTACGAGACGAGACCACAGTCGACTAGGGTTATTGTGTATGCCAATCGAGTACAGAGGCCATACGTGTGTCATGACGATCGTCTGACGGCTGGGACCCCGAGAAGGGCGTGGAAAGCGTCGTTCCATGGATAGAATTGGAAGTAATTGGTGAGCGGTCTAAAAGTGTTACAGGATTCGATACTGAGGGTGTAAATGAAAAGACACCGAGGACTGCAAAAGGTAGCGGTTGCGGATCTCAGAATCCAGTTCATGAAAAGCGAGGGAATGGAAAAATGGCGGAAAAGTTCAGAAGGGAGTCGAGTTGAGTTCGACTGTATATGACATTATTGCGGAGTGAGCTAATAATCCAAACTCACAATTTACTCCATGTTTTTCTATCCCTTGACCGTAAGGATTATATTTGCCACCGTTTTGACGCCTTCGTGCCTGAATTCTGACATACCATTTATTTCTTGCCTGGTTGAGGCTCCGACGCTCTTAGCGGTTTCCCGCTCATTCTTTTCATTTCGAACCATACTCTGGCATTTACTACAGGTTAGGCAGGATCATTCGAAGGACAGTACTTCTTGGATCGAATTTCATCATTTTCTTAGGCATTGCCGTGCGCGGCCGTACCAGGGTATAGAAAAAGCCCGTTCCAGCCGTTGACACAAGTTTAATGACGTGGGTCCTGATGTTAGAATACCGGATTTAGGGCTGACGCTACCTTGTCTTTGCCCCTGCCATGATCGGAAGAAAGAGTGGGAAATTTCGAGACTTTTTCGGAGCCGGCAATTGTCTTGCCTGAGATTCTTACCCCCGCCGCCCGTACGGTCTGTACCTCATTATTTCATCTCAAGAGGCACCTGGGCTGCTGGTACCGACTGACAGGTGCCTATCGCTCATTCTTGCCAGACTGGGGTTGCGGATCAGTCTGTTCGCCGCGGACACTGGAGGAGTGGCCAATCAAATATACAGGGCGTGAACTTTGCGAATTGTGGGTATATGCGCCATTGGAGAAGTATCCATTGTCGTTTAACGTGGGTTGACGACCAGGACATGCAGAAACGGATGACTGCTTGGCCATAAAGTCATTTACTCCAATCGAAGACAACTGCCTTCAGAGGAAGAAATGGAATCGAGCCCTGCTCGACATGTCCCATTATCTGAAGGGTTTGGTCATCTGACATCATCTCACTATATGGTCCCCTGAGTGCGAAAATACGTCATCTCATCAACCACACTACACCTCTCATGGTGCGAGAGGGGAGTATTCATTGGGATGCTTACAGTGATAGTTCTCGTCGGCAATAAGTGTTCCTCCACTGCGACCTACCCAGATGGGTTCCTGCACAGCAATGCCGCGTCTTTCGAGATCATCCCAGAGGCCCGGGTTCGTGTCGTCAAGACACATTCTGGTCATTTCGAGTGTTGCAATATTTAGCCGAATATTGAACTTTTCAGATTATTCCGGGTGCTTCTCGCGAATCCCACAATCTTAAAGTCGCGAACCACGCCGAAGATCGAATACCTGATCTTTCGCCATTGAGAACCTCGGAACTGGTTTTCCCATGTATCCTACAGTGTATGATACCATCACATTAGATCCCTTTTATTCAATTTGCGAAAAAATTGAATAGCTAAATCCGCTGATTAATGATATGGTATGAACGAACGAAATATGGTTCGCGACTCCCTTGCGATTGATGAGTATATGCTTTTGGTGACAGCAGCCGACCGTTTGTGTCAAACTTGTCCTCCAAGATGTCTTCCACCTCGTGCATTCGGGCCTTCCGAATAACGAGGTCAATTGTCCCGTACTCTGTATTTGGAAGCTCATGCGTGTCAAGAAGTCATCCCACTTGCTGACATCGCAAAGGATGTAAGTTGCCCGACTGAGCTCCCCAACACACGGTTTCTGGGACAGACTTACGCGGCAAGACGATCTGCTTTCTCGTCACCCTTCTTGTCTTTTTTAAGTCACTCAATACAACCTTGGCGCGGGTGACAAACTTTGTTCGGAAAATCAAAAAATTTCCAAAAACAGATTAACGCCTCCCACCGTCCATCTAAGCGCAGCAATATTGATATTAGGGCTAAAAGAAGAGTGGTAGACATCTCCTATCTGTAGATTTAAGGGCGAAAGGCGACAGTGTCTATAGACTGTGCTGCGGTGTCATTTTGAGATGACCGACGTGGACATTCCCCTTGGGGTTAGGGCGTGCCCTAACCCGAACCACAGCCCTGACGGCCCAAAATCGAAACCTTCTCTTGTTTTCAATTCTGGATCGATATTCATGCATGGGGCCTTCGTTTACGTTATTTTGGCCCACAGGAACATGCCTATTCCTTGCGTGATTTAGCTTAACCATTTATTTTTATTTATTTTTGTCGAGAAAATTTTGGTTCCGAATTTTTTTTGTTCCGACTTTGCGGCGCCGCGAGCCCCTTGCGGCATTACCAATGCGAACGCCACTTCGCAATTACAAAGTCGAAAAACTTCCCCCCCAGTCCAGACCCGTCTCATACCTGCTTCATCTGCCTGTGTCTCAACTCAGAGCTTCCCTTTCCTGTGGGAAATGTCATGGGCTTAGCTTCCTGGGGGATATGGTCTCCTCCTCATACCCTTCGTTCATCGGACGCTCATCACGGCATCTCAAGAAAGAAATACCCCAAAAGCCAGCCACACCACCACTCCTATCTCCCCCAATTACAACCGTTGACTCTCAGCAAATTTCTTCCCCCAGCGCCGGGGAAAAGTCCGACTGTTTCATATACGTATCTTCGAAACCACACCTCCAGCCCTGATTCTCCACACTGTATATCATCCAAGATGAGCTTTGTTCTAGTGGATTTGGGTTGGTGGTGTCAGCGATTCAGATCTCAGACGGACGTGACGCGGTGGTCACCTTTCTTCTACGCTCCAAGGACCCCGTCATGGATGGGTGCTAGACGCTGAACTCGGGCTTGTCCCGATTTTGATCGCGCTTCTCTCAAGAGTTGAGCATGAATCGATCGTCAAGATGGATGACCATTTTGAAGACGACAAGTTCTTCTATCTCGGGATGGAACTGCATGGCAGTCCTTGGACCAATCAGCCCATGAGGCACCCAAGAAGACATCGACAGCATCGGGATGGCCACTTAACCCCTTAACAAATAATCGTTGGTGCCCTACAAGAGAGCCCTATCACTGAACTCTGTTGTTATAAATACCCCGACCCGACAGCTATTACAACGTTGCGCAACAGCTCGATTAATGATTCGCCGACCATCTTACGATCTCTTCCAATGCATCGAGACCCGGAGTAAAGTTCAGCAACGTCCAAGCAGGACAGATATTCCTCCAAATTGTCCACGCCGTCAATTACTTCGACACCTCGCTGGACGTCGTCCTCAGAGACATCAAAGATAAGAACATCATCTTCTCTTCGGATCTATCGGTCAAACTGATTGATTTCGTCTCTGCTGTCACGGTTCGACCTAAACAACACGGTCATCGAGAACAAATTTATTTTGACCAGTTTTATCGGACGATGAATTTAGGTTCCCCCGAAATATTAAAGGGAATGAGCTACCGTGCCGCGCCCGCTGAGATGTGGTCGTTGGCTGTCCGCTTCATGATCTTAACGGGAGAGATACCATTTCCGATCCTTATTCTGGTGCGGCAGGGCGGGGCTGCCCTCGGCATAAAGTGGAAGGAAAGGCTTCTGGAGAATGCGTAGAAATACTTCATGGTATATGGCTACGAAATTTGGAGCTGTGGTGGGACTTGGATTCTTTAGTGGAACCCGAAATGGTGGAACGAAAAGGTAATCATGGGGTTGCGACGTGTGATGTATTTGGCATATTGTATTTATAGAGGGCAAACATTCGGCGTGCCACTTTTAGTAACTGCACATATACTCGAGGAAGTTAATCAGATAGCTTAATTCCATACTGTGGCGTTAAAGGAGGTTGATGGTCTGCTCTTGAAAACCCCCTTGGTCGTGAGATTGGTGTATGACCAGGGTAAGGGTAAGGGATCTCTCGACCGCAACCTTCGAAAGGCACCCCACGCCTTTTGGGACGGTTAAGTAACGACGCACCGGAAGAGCGTCAAACAGCCGTGGCCATGACGGTTTGTGTTGTGTACTCTTCCAGCTCCTCACTTCAAGGAATAATCTCGGTAAAGTCTCTCGATTTGACGTTTTTAACCGCGTGTCCAGGCCTCCCCCTTTCCGTCGCTATAATCAAACGTGAGCAAGAAGGAAATGACCACTACAAACATCCTGCAAATTGTAGTCCTCTTGTCCTCCTTTTATTTTTGGTTGGCTCGCTGCTAATTCTACACCACAGCCCGGGTTCTCGCAGATTCCGTATCGGATATTCAGTCTGCCCCCCACAAATGCAAAGACGGCCCCGGGCCCTGCGACGCTTGCGAACGATCTCCGCCGAGCGCAAATCGCTCTGCTCCGAAACGCACAGCTCGCGAGCATCAAGAACGGTGAATTGTGGACATTCAGCCAAGATGGCCTTCAATCGGCGCCGGCCCCCGAAGAAAGCAGCGGATTACAAGGTCGGATATTTCCTATCCCTGGTCGTTCGCCGTCGGGCAGAAAGCTAACAAGCAGAAATCTCGACCGGGACGCTGTTCGCAAGTCAACTGCTCATAATGACCGAGACACCTGCACAGGGCGCAACGACCCAGACCATTCGGAATGGACCTGCTTATGAAAACTTTTTGTCCGCTGTGCGCGCACTCCTTGAATTCACATTCCTCCAGAAACCAGGATACCGAATACTCGGCGACTGGCTTATACCTCCCTCGACCGACGATCAAGGACAGGACGGGTTTCGACTGCTGTTACCTTGCATTTACACTCCATCTCCGTGTCGAGGAATGTTTAAGCTAAATGTGAATCTCGCAGCCAACGGAGAATTGTATATTGTCCCCGAGAGAAATGCCTCAACGCCGCTCCAACCCGTCAGTTCCGTTCAACCTCCTGCGGAAGGAACGCTGCTGTTCCTATCTCCTTCAGGCACGCGTGCTGAATTCATTTCCATCCTTCCTTCAACTTCGCAGACTTCGGCAGTCTTGCAAAAGATCCGAATGACGACCGGCCTCGAGGCTCAATTTCCTCTGATAAGAGTCCGCCTCACATCATCTGGCGTCGATACTCTCTGGCCGGTCAACCTGTCATTTCAACAATGCACGTCTCGGAATATTAACTCTCTCGATACCGTGGACTATTTCAATCTAAAAGACGGGGTGTCATCGGCTATCAAACTGATCTCCGACGTATTGACATATAAACCTCCGCCTGCCCCATCCCCAGCCATTCTATCATCCGTCGCTGCTCATGTCACCCCTAGTGGCGCCTACCATACTCCTCCAGATGGACTGACGCGAACGAAACCCGTGACTATAACCGCGCAGACACCAACCATAAATCAGAGTGCGCAAGAAGATTGGATAGCGTCTACAAAGGACGACGACGATGTATGGCCTTCGGTCAGCAACGCGCGTGATGAAGATGAAACATTTGTGTTTGAGGAAGGATTCGACCTTCAAGAAGAAGATTTTGATTTCTTTGACGACGAGCCAAGTGGCGAGATCGATGAGACCCTCGACAACTTGGTATCAGAACTTCGTCCACAGGAAGACCGGCGAACGGCTGTGGAACTGGAACCGAAAGCACAACCTATGGAAGAAGTGAGGTTAGAAAAGCCCTCGAGTCCTCCGCAAGAACATGAGTCTCAAATGGTGCTTTCTCCGCCTCATTCACCTCTACGAATCTTGCCGTCTCCACCACCATCGAAGAGGGGCTCTTTCCCTCGGGTCTGGGATCACGTTCGATTGTCTGGGAATCTCGAAAGGTTACAAGAAAAGTACAGAAGAGGCGGAAAGTATTGGTGCGATGATCTCAACGAGAACGCACGAGACGACGATTCAATGTCAGAGTCAAGTTCCGAGGACGAAGGAATTGATGTCATGACTATAAACCCGAGGAAGCGGAAACGGGATGGTCACGATGATGAGAAGAATCTCAGTGCCCCGGTCAACGGAGCTACAACAGGAATACAAAACGTTGATTCCGATAGCATTTCCGCTATGACACGAGCCATTGACGACAATTTCCTTCTTCTGCAGAACTCACGTGACGATTTCATCAAATCAATGCCGAAAACAAACGAAAAGAAAGGCAGCTATATGAATAATCTCGATCCGGACGAATTCGCAGCACTCGCTGAAACAGTCGCCAGCCAGGCAGCGTGGGATGGCCTCGGCTCTATCAACAACGAAACGGACCAGCATACCATATCAATCGACGATTTCAAGTCTGTAATATCGGACATCTGGGGAGTGGACGCCGCGAATAACCCTAGCCTCAAAGAACTGACCGAAGTCACTGACGTCATGCCATCCGACGAGGAAGATTCTCCTCAGATGAAGACACCACGAATGAAACCGGTCAGATCGTCGCATAGCCAATCCTCCTCCACACTCTCACTATACAACATCGAGCAGACTCAGTCCATTTACCCGATTCCCGCGCCCTCATTTCTTGTTCATCGGATCGTCAATCGCGTTCCTCCTACTCCAAATCATACGCAACGACTGTCCATTGGGCGGCCTGCACTGCGATTCTGGGAGAAATTTTCTTTCTCACCAGTTGCTGGCGAAAAGGATGTGCAATGTTATGCTGTTCATCCTGATAGTGATGGAATGGCCTCAGCAGCCGAGACATTTCTGTCGGAAATACAGACAGCCTGGGAATCGTGTGGAATGGGCAAATTTGAAAGAGGTAAAGTCAGTGAAAGTGGTAAAGATGGGATGATTGCCATTTCTATACCACCGAATGCCGAAGAGGAAACGTATTTGGCGGCTTGTCAGGATGCCCTCGTCAATTTCGGTGCATTTTCCCTTTCGCCACCAAGACTGACGATAGGTCGCGGATTGTCCAAGTTACCCAATAATTGGCTTAAGAACATTCTTGTTCTCATGATCGATCCATTTTCGAATGGCTCCGCTGTAATACCTCTTTGCAGAGCTTTCCTAGGATTCAAAACTGCCTATTTTGCTGGAGTCGATAATCCTGCGACAGTCCCGACCAGCCACGTTGCACTACAAATCGTTCCTGTCAAGATGATCGCATCGAAGGAGGGGATTCTCATGCGTGGGCTAGAGTTTTCTTCGTTCATGCGAAGATTATACGGTCTCTGTGAAGTGATGGAAGCCACTACTACAACGAATCCCAAACCAACGGTTCGTCTCCGTTACGAATATTTGCTAAAATGTAGTCTCGATCCCGCGACTTCCTGACTTCTCCAGCAACACACATTGCCGCACCGCCCCCAGCCATAATCGAATTTACCGATTCCTTCCCGTTCCAATACCATAACCTCCTCAAAGATAATTCGAGTCTCCACCTCGCATACTCTGTCTCCAGCGACAATCGATGGGTCGCGGCGGTTTGGACTGACGATTGGGGCCTCGTCTCGCTCAAAGAATCGTACTGTCTTGCCCGTCCGACAACGGCGGTTCTCGGCAGCAAATATCAGCAAGTTCAGACTTTCGAAAATATATGTGCATTGATCTGGCGTCGAACCCTCGATATCGTCAAGCAAACTCGAATCAGCTGGAAATTGATTATTGTTCGCACGGGAGGAATGTCGAAAAGTGAGATTGGGATCTGGAAGTTTCTCAATCAGACTGACCCTCCGGAGAGTCCAACGAGGATACAATTACTGCTGGCGTGCATTGATTTGAATCCGGCATTGGCGCTGTCAGTGTTGAATACTGGAACGGTCG
>Ga0335081_10023036_pt1 | contig 10078 bp, 8 predicted proteins | sample Lox_Sample_35_FD_206713 | JGI IMG/M metagenome (GOLD analysis project Ga0335081, IMG submission 206713) | Soil microbial communities from Loxahatchee National Wildlife Refuge, Florida, United States - Lox_Sample_3.5 | ecosystem: Environmental > Terrestrial > Soil > Wetlands | place: USA: Florida... | reverse complement strand
CCTCCCTTCCCCTCACCCTCAGGGAAAGGGAACAGCAATCGGATGGCACGCCGAGTGTCCCACCTCCCCGCGTCGCAGGCGATGACCGCGAGTTCTTTTGTTAATGCGGGTAGCATGATTATTTTGAGCCCCCACTTCCCCTCACCCTGACCCTCTCCCGCGGGGAGAGGGAACAGCAATTGGCGGCTTTGTGAAATTTTTCGCGACTGGCGTATTGCGGCTGGTTTGCGCAAATCGAGCGGGTTACGAACGGCTCTCCCTCTCCCCAAGGGAGAGGGCCGGGGTGAGGGGGGAAAAGGCGTCATTTGTCACCTCCACCCTGTTTATTTTCAGAGGCAACTGCCACCGAACGGCAATAATCCGGCAACGGATGCGCGGCGCGTTCATGCAATTCACGCCAGATTGTTTTGCGAACGATTTCCTTGTCGCGTCGCAGACGCGCGTTCCAAAATCGCAGGACTTTTATACCGGCCCTGGTCAGCCACGCGTCGCGAGCTTCATCTGTTTTCTTCTGCGCTGGAAAACCATGTTGCGCACCATCCAATTCAATATCCAGGAAGGCTTCAACGCAGAAGAAATCAAGGATGTGCGGCCCGAATGCGTGTTGTCGGCGGAATTTATACGCGGAAAACCGCCGGTCGCGCAGCCAACTCCACAATAATTTCTCGGCCCAGGTGTCCCGTTTCCGCAAATTGCGGGCGATGACTGTGAGTGTTCTTGTTGACGCGGATGGCATGGTCACTTCAAGGCACTGTTTCCCCTCACCCTGACCCTCTCCCTCAGGGAGAGGGAACAGCAATCTGACGTCTTGGAAAATTTCTTGCGACCGCTGAATTGCGGCAGTCTGACGAATGACGAATGGCAGAATCGGCTTGGAGTCTCCATTTGGCATTCGGCATTCATCGTTGGGAATTCTTTCGTCATTCGGATTTAATCATTCGTCATTTCAAGAGAAGTTGTCCTTGGCTTTTTCCATCAGGCCGATGAACACGTCTTCGAGGCCGCACTCGATTTGTTGCCAGCGGTAATCGCTGGTCATAAATGGACCAATGCTGGCACGCAATTTCTCGGCGTCGCGCCCGCTCACATGCAGCGTGGTGCCGAAAGCGACAACTTGTTCGACGCTTGGTCGGCCACGAAGTTTGGCCGCGAGCGCCGCAAGATTTTCGCCTGCCACTTCCCACGTCGTCAGCCCAGCAGTCTTCACCACATCACCAGCAGTCCCTCTGGCGAGCAGATTGCCATAAGCGATGTAGGCGAGTCGGTGGCAGCGTTCCGCTTCGTCCATGTAATGCGTCGTGACCAGCGCAGTCAGGCCCTCGGCGGCGAGCTTGTGGATTTCCTCCCAGAAATCCCGGCGCGCTTTCGGGTCCACGCCGGCGGTAGGTTCGTCGAGCAACAACAATTGCGGCTGATGAATCAGGCAGGCGGCCAGGGCCAGCCGTTGTTTCCAGCCACCGGATAATTCGCCGGCCAATTGGCGGCGTCGCTCGGTCATGCCGAGGCGCTCAAGACTCTTCTCCACCGCGGATTGGCGCTCCACCACGCCGTAGATGCGCGCGATGAAATCCAGGTTTTCCTCGATGGTCAGGTCTTCGTAAAAGCTGAACCGCTGCGTCATGTAACCGATGTTCTTCTTGATGGCGGCGGATTCCGTGCGGATGTCGAAGCCGAGGCAACGCCCACTGCCGCCGTCGGGCCGGAGCAGGCCGCAGAGCATCCGGAGGAACGTCGTCTTGCCGCTGCCGTTCGGGCCGAGGAACCCGTAAATCTCGCCGCGCCGGACCTGCATGGGGATGTTATTCACGACTGTGCGGTTGCCGAACCGTTTCGTGATGCCCTGCACGTCAATGACGAGGTCGGCGGAGTTCATTTTTTAGCACTCAACCTCGAATACGGCGGTCGTTAAATGGTTAAATGAGTAACTGGTTAAATCATGTGCTGGCATGGTTTTGCTCATTTAACTTATTTAACCGATCACTCATTTAACCGGCAAAGTCACATCCACCGGCTGGCCGGGGCGCAGGTCAGCGGCGTCTGCCGGCGAAAAAATCGCTTCAATCATGTAAACCAGTTTGGCGCGATTTTCGCGGGTGTACAAAACCGGCGGCGTAAATTCGTTTTGTGTGGAGATGTAATTGATGGTGGCGGAATACGCGCGTTGCCCACCGTCAAAAGTCACACTGACAGTCTGGCCGGTCTTAATCTTCGCCAATGCCGTTTCCGGAACGAAGAAACGCACCTTGATATTGGCAGGTGGCAATAATTCCACCACCGGACTGCCGGCGGCGACCCATTCGCCGTTGCGATACAGCGTGTCCTGCACAAAGGCGTTCGTCGGCGCAAACTGTTGCTTCTGGTCGAATGACCAGCGCGATTTGTCGAGCGCGGCCTGTTGCGATTGAACCGTAGCCTCGGCCGCCCGGACAACATCCTCACGTCCGCCGAGTTTAGCGGTTTCCAAATCCGCGGTCAGTTGGTCCACCTGTGCCTGGTCAGCATCGCGCTGGGCGCGCGCCTGGTCCAATTCCTCCCGCGAAACCACGTCCTCACCACCGAGCTTTTCGCGACGCGCGAAATCGTCAACGGCTAATTTCAGATTGGCCTGGGCGCGCGCCAATTGCGCCTCCAGCGAGGCGATTTCGGTCGGCCGTTTGCCTTTGTTCAAGTCATCCAATTGGGCCTGGGCCTGGGCGAGATTCTTTTCCGACTGCTGCAGGGCGGCGGCTTCCGAGCCGCGTTCCAGTTCAAACAACAACTGCCCGGCCTTGACCTGGTCGCCGCGCGCGACGGCGAGATTGGTGAGCGTGCCGCCGAGCGGCGAGGCGACATAGACGTATTCGCCCTCGATATAGCCTTGAAAGCGACTCGTTGAGCCCGGCGAGCAGCCGGCAACGAAGGTTGCGCCCGCGGCCAGCGCGCAGAAAATAATTTCATTAACCGCCGGCCTCAGCCGGGTGCGCAGATGCCGTCCCCAAACGAGCCGTTTTAACGGCTTGCCCGCGTCAGAGGAAACCGTTGAAACGGTTTTAACTTTTGCCCGCAGCCCCACCGGCCTGAAGCCCGGTGTTAATGAGACAATCCGTTTCATATTCATTGGCATTTTTCCTTGCCCCACAATAAACAAGATTTTGGTTGACATGTCAAACAAATGTTTTAATTTTCTGTTTGAAACATGAATTTGAAATCAGCAGACGGATCGGAGACGGATCCGCAGGATGAGACGCGCCGGCAGATTCTGGAAGCGGCGGGCGAGGTGTTCGCCGAAGTCGGTTTTGGCCACGCGACCGTCCGGGAGATTTGCCGGCGCGCCGGGGCGAACATCGCCGCCGTCAATTATCATTTCGGCGACAAGGAAACGCTTTACGTCGAAGTCTTGCGCCATTCGCAACAGCAGGCTTTCAAAAAATATCCGCCGCTGTTGGGCGTGGCCGACGACGCGCGCCCGGAGGAAAAGCTGCGGGCCTTTGTGCGGTCATTTCTGCTTCGGATTTTCGACGATGGCCCCATCAACCGGTTTGGCCGGATGATGTCGCGCGAGATGGTGGAGCCGACGGGCGCGCTGGATGCGTTGCTGAAAGAACGGCTCCGCCCGATGGCCGGCCTGCTCCGCAGCATCATGGCGGAAATCCTGGGCCGTTCGCCCGACGACGAACAGGTGCGGCTTTGCGTTTTCAGTATCGTCAGCCAGTGCGTTTTTTATCATCATTGCCGGACAATGATTTCCCGGTTGTTCCCGGAACAGCGGCTGGACGCGTCGGCTGTGGATTATCTGGCCGATCACATTACGAACTTTTCGCTGGCCGCCTTGAAACATTTGCCGGCCGCAAAAATTCGCAGATCAAAACCGGTACGGTCGGCCGCCGGAAGCCGTTGAAATGTTGCACCGAACGAAAATGAAAAAGATTTCTCTTGAGACGATCGCCGCGTTGTTGCTTACCCTGTTCACCAGTTTGAGCGCCGCCGCGCAAACTGCCGACACTAACACCAATTTGCCAGCTTGGATCACGCGTCCGTTGTCGCTTCCAGACGCTTTGAACCTGGCCTTGCAACAAAACGCCACCCTGCTCGAGGCCAGAAGCGATCTCGAAGCGTCGCATGGCGTGGTGGTGCAGACGCGCGCGGTGGCCCTGCCCCAATTGCAGGCCTCAGGCTTGTACCGACGGACTGATCGGGGAGCAATCGAAACTTTTCCCGTGCCCGGCATACAGCCTTTGCCGGACCAAAACTGGAACGCGGGCGTGCAAATCGTCCAATCCATTTATGAAGGCGGCAAACTGGTCGCCGCGTTGAAGGCCGCCAGCGCCACCAAACAACAGGCGTTGGCGCAATATCAAACGGCCGTCGCCGACACGCTGTTGTCGGTTCGCGTGGCGTATTACGACGTATTGCTGGCGGCCCAGCAAATCACGGTTCACGAAGCGTCGGTCAATCTGCTCCAACACGAATTGGACGACCAACAACGCCGTTACCAGGCTGGCACCGTCCCGCATTTTAACGTGTTGCGCGCCGAAGTCGCCGTGGCCAACGAACGTCCCGCCTTGATTCAGGCGCGAAACAATTATCGCATTGCCAAAAACAATCTGTCCAACCTGCTCGGCTATAATCTGCCCCGGGATATCTGGGAGGACATTCCGCTGAACCTGACTGATGCGCTGGACGCCGCGCCTTACGAGGTGGATTTACCGGACGCTATTCAGCAGGCATTGTCGCGGCGCTCCGAGCTCGTCGCCTTGCGCAAAACGGAGGAGTTGCAGCAACTTAACGTCGTGAACGCCCGGGCCGGTTACAAACCCAGGGTCCAGGCCTTCGCCGGTTATACCTGGAACAATTCACAATTCATTGATCCCAATGATATCGGCTACACGTTGTATGGCTGGAATGTCGGGGGACAGGTGAGTTGGAACATATTCGACGGCATGCTGACGCGCGGCAAAGTCGTCCAGGCAAAGGCGCTTTACCAAAAGGCCAAAACCGACGTGGTGGACACCGGCCGCCAGATCGAACTGGAAGTCCGCACGGCGTATTCCCAATTTATCGAGGCCCGCGAAGTGCTGGAATCACAAAAAACCGTGCAAGCGGAAGCGGAAGAGGCCCTGCGCGAGGCCGATGCGCGCGCCGCCGCCGGCACCGGCACACAATTGGATGTGCTCGACGCCCAGACTTCGCTGACGCAGGCGCGCACGACGGAAATTCAGGCGTTGCATGATTACGACATCGCCCGCGCCCGGCTCGAACGCGCCATCGGCGCGGACCTGGCCCAAACCGCACCGACGAAATAAACCGGATCGCGCACGGCCCGCGTTCCGTCGGGATTTGCGATTGACGGCGGAGGCGGCTTTCGGAGATTTTGTTCCGCGATGACAAGAATTCAACGGGCGCTGCTCTCCGTTTCGGACAAGACCGGGCTGGTGCCGTTCGCGCAAATTCTCGCCGCAGCAGGGATCGAACTGATTTCCACCGGTGGCACAGCCAAAACGCTGCGCGAAGCCGGTCTCACGGTAAAAGACATCAGCGATCACACGGGTTTTCCGGAAATGCTCGATGGCCGCGTCAAGACGCTCCACCCGAAAGTCCACGGCGGATTGCTGTTTATCCGTGGCAATGAAACCCACGAAACCACGGTCAAAGCGCACGGCATACCTCCGATTGATCTGGTGGTGGTGAATCTTTATCCCTTCGAGCAGACGGTCGCGAAACCGGGCGTCAGCCTGCATGAGGCCATTGAGAACATTGACATCGGCGGGCCGTCCATGCTACGCAGCGCAGCCAAAAATCATGACAGCGTCACCGTGGTGGTGGATCCGCTCGATTACGACGAGGTGGCCAGACAGATTTCGGAGCACGGCAATACGACGCTGGAATTGCGCCGGGCGCTCGCCGCGAAAGTGTTCGCGCGGACGGCGGTATATGACGGAGCCATCGCGTCGCACCTCGGTTCGGAGTTCGGAGGCGGGAGTTCGGAGTTGCCCCAGCCGCTCGTGGTTTCGGCGCGGCTGGCGCAACCGCTGCGGTACGGTGAAAACCCGCATCAAAGGGCCGCGCTTTACGGCCCGTTTAAGGAATTTTACCGGCAGTTGCACGGCAAGGAACTTTCCTACAATAACATACTGGACCTGACGGCGGCGGCAGACTTGATCGCGGAATTTGCAGATAACCTGGCTTCGCCCGGCTCCGGCGCGGGAAGACCGCCGACGCTCGCGATTCTCAAGCACACGAACCCTTGCGGTGTCGGGCAGGGAACAAACCTGCGCGAAGCGTGGGACAAGGCGTTGGCGACCGACCGGCAGGCGCCGTTCGGCGGCATCATCGCGGTTAACCGGCCGCTGGATGGCGCGTGTGCGGGAGCGATCGCGGAGATCTTCAGCGAAGTCATCGTCGCCCCGGAATTCACGACCGAGGCGCTGGGAATTCTGGAAAAGAAGAAAAACCTGCGACTGATTCAGATGTTGAAATCACCGCTCGCCGCCAGGTCATTCGACGTGCGCAGTGTCGGGGCTGACTCGTTTTTGCTCCAGCAACGGGATTTAAAAGTGACCACGCCAGCCGATTTGAAAATCGTGACCAAACGCCAGCCGACGGAGGCGGAGTCCGCCGCCATGTTGTTCGGCTGGCGCGTGGTGAAGCACGTGAAATCAAACGCCATCGTTTATGCCGCAGCGGATCGCACACTCGGTATCGGCGCGGGGCAGATGAGCCGTGTGGATGCCAGCCGGATCGCGGTCTGGAAGGCGGGCGAGGCCGGGCTTGCGCTCAAGGGCAGCGTCGTTTGCAGCGACGCGTTTTTCCCGTTCCCGGACGGATTAATTGCGGCAGCGCAGGCGGGCGCAACGGCGGCGATTCAACCGGGAGGCTCAGTAAAGGACGCCGAGGTAACTGCCGCGGCGGACGAGCGCGGAATGGCCATGGCGTTCACCGGTGTGCGGCATTTCCGGCATTGAACCAGTCCACCGTCCGCAGTCGGGCGGTTGGAAAACCAAGGACTGGTACTGAATTGCCTTCAATCCGATACGAGCTGCTCCTCACCCGATCTTCGGCCACCCCCTCGCCGCCCGGCGGGGAGAAGGATGGGGCGAGGGGCGGTTTGTGGCTGTTTGAAAACACATTGGTATGAGGTCCTACCGGACCAGCCAATAAACGAGCGCAACCTGAAGAGCCGTGACGGCGACGATCAGCGTCCACACACCAAATTCGCTGGTGCGCAAGCCACGCTGACGGGCCGCACTCAGCCAGAACTGGAGTTGCACGGAACCCAGGGTGATGAGGTCGCCGTTGCGGAGCACAGCGGTTTGCGCGGGCCGGCTGTTGACCGAAGCCAGGGCGTTTGACTCGGTGTTGAGCGTGAACCCCGAGTCGCGTTGAAATTCCAAGCTGAGGTGCCGGTCCCAAACTCCGTCGTCATCCAGTTGCAGTTCATTTCCCGCGCCGCGTCCGATGTGGAAAGGAAAACGGCGGGCAACCGTCTGGCCGCCCGCCTTTTTCCCGGAAAGGATGTTGAGTTGAACCATTAGAAGATGCGGCGGTGAACAATAATCTGGTCGCCGGGATAAACCGGCGGATCTTCTGCCCGGCCATTGCGCACCTTATCAATATTGATCTTGCTGGTATCGCCGTTCATGCGAATCAGCGTGATATTTTTGTGATTGGCAAAATCGGTGAAATCGCCAGCCGACGTGATGGCCCGGTTAACGGTGGTTTGGCCGACATAAACCAGGCGTCCAGGGACTTTGACTTCGCCGCTGACATAGTAAACGCGGTCGCCGATATTCACGGTGACGGTGAGATGTTGATAGTATTTGGGGACGTAGAGGTCATGGATTTCGGTCTGCACTTCGCCCGCCGTTTTGCCGGCTACCCGGACCTTGCCGATGTCGGTCATGGTGATGGTGCCGTCTTCCTTGATGAGTTCCTGATGCGGATCGATCGTGATCGGCGGACCACTCAATTGCACGATAATGGTGTCACCGACGTGGAAGCGGGCGGCATCGCCGGATGACTCAGTTGCCGATGGTTGACCGCTCAGAGCCCCGGGCCCATTGGGCATGTCGGAAAACATGATTTCGTCTGACGACGAACGGCAACCGGCCAGCAAGAATCCCACGAGCAGCAATCCGCAAACAGACAGACCCCGCACCCACCACGCGCAATACAATTTCATTCCCGGCATCTTGGTAAAAAACCAGCCGCGCAATCAATACTTTTGTTTAATGCCCCCCTCCTCCGCGTCATCGGGAGGGCTTTCCCCGCGAGCAGGCACCGGGTGTCCCTCCTCCGGGCGCGGCGAGTAATCATGGTAATAACCCGTGTAGTAATAATAGCTTTCATCCTGGGACACATTGATGTTGTTGAGCACGATACCGATGAAATTGCCTCCGACCTTTTCGATCATCTGTTTGGCGCGGATGTTCATCGGTTGGGGATAGCGGCGGTATTGAATGACCTGCAACACCAGGTCCACTTCACTAGCCAGGATAGAGGCGTCGCTCACGCCCAGAATTGGCGGCGAATCAAAAAAGATGAAATCATACCGCTGCTTCAACTCGCCGATCATGTCTTTCATCGGCAGCGACCCGAGGACGCCCATTGAGCTGTTGGGCAGTTTGCCGCTGGCCATGAAGTCCAGCAGCGGCACGCTCGTGGTTTGAATCACTTCAGCCAGCGCGTTCTGTTTGAGAAGATAATTGGTCAGACCGATATTGTTGCTGACGCGGAGCATTTTGTGGAGGGTCGGGCGGCGCAAATCCGAGTCCACCAGCAGCACCCGCTGGCCGGTGTGGGCAAATACGGTGGCCAGATTCACAGCTGTGGTGGATTTTCCTTCGCCGGCACCGGCACTGACCACGACCAGGCTGTTCAGTTTGTCGTCCTTGCGCGAGAAAAGCAGATTGGTGCGCAGCACGCGATAGGCTTCGGCATGAGTGCTTTCGGTGCCCTCGTCTCCGAGGAAACCGACGTTTTGCGGAATGACGCCAAGCACCGGCGCCTGGAATGCGCGCTCAACGTCATCAATCGTCTTCACGCTGGTATCCAGATATTCGATGAAGAAAGCCAGACCGATGCCCATGACCAGACCAAAGATCAGGCCGAGAGCAATATTCAGGGTTTTGTTGGGTTTGACCGGAGCGTCACCTGGCGTCGCCGGGTCGGTGATGGTCACCATGGCAGTTTTGGGAATTTCGAGCAGCGTTTTCTCCGACAAAATTTTGTCGGCGAGCAGATTGTGAAATTGTCTCCGATTGGCCAGGTCCTGCTTGGCCTCCCAATAAGGTTGGCTCCGCAGAACTTCCGCCTGGTCCTGGGCTTTCGCATCCTCCAGTTCGGCGGCAATGGCGTCCACAGCGGCCTTCTGGGACTTTACCTGGCTGTCGAGCGCGGCCATGATGCCGGCGACCCGGTTATCAATTTGTTGGTTTAATTTGTCAATCTCGGATTGGACGCGGACCACATTTAAATTGTTGGTCGGATTGTAGTCATTGGTCAAAACGACATAGTCCTGTTCTGCCGTGTGCAATTTTTCCAGCAGCCCGGGCAATGCAGGATCAGTGGTGACCGTGGGCAACACATCCCTGAGTTTGTCAGTGCTGTACGCTTGCAATTCCGTCTGCCGCGTCTGCAGCATCTTGTAAGTTGTTTCGGCTTCGATTCTTTGCTCGTTCAGCTTCTGGAGATCGGCCTGGGTAAGCGTAGGTGAAGGGCTGAAAGAGTTCGGGTCCAGATCATGGACGCCGTACTTTTCGCGCAGATATTCGACGTTGGTCGAAAGAGCCTGAATGCGCTGCTGATCCTTCTGAAATTCCTCTTCCAGCTTGTCAATGCCTGCGGACGTCAGTTGCTGCCGTTCTTGGAGGCGGTAATCCTGGTAGGCATCGGCAATCGCGTTGGCCAGCTTGGCCGCATCGTCCTTGTTCTCGTTATAGACGGTGATGGTGATGTACTTGGTATTTCGGATCGTGTCGAGGTGCATTCGCCGCTTGAGAAACTCAATGGCCTCGCTCGTTTTGAGTGTTTCGCCATTGTAGTATTTCTTTCCCCACTCGACGTTGAGGTTCAACGCGCTGACGACGTTGCTCAAAACGGC
>Ga0335081_10023035_pt1 | contig 10078 bp, 13 predicted proteins | sample Lox_Sample_35_FD_206713 | JGI IMG/M metagenome (GOLD analysis project Ga0335081, IMG submission 206713) | Soil microbial communities from Loxahatchee National Wildlife Refuge, Florida, United States - Lox_Sample_3.5 | ecosystem: Environmental > Terrestrial > Soil > Wetlands | place: USA... | reverse complement strand
CGGCGAAGCCGGGGGTGAGGGGTTGTTTTCTTCCGCCACCATCAACGAATCCCTCACCCACCGCTTCGCGGTCCCCCCTCTCCCGCAAGCGGGCGAGGGCTGTCATCCATTGTTATTTCGCGGTCAGATCAAATGTCCAGACTCCAGGGAAAGGTAGAGTCTTTCCGCAAGTCAGAGCGGCAGAGCCGCCAGACCCTTCAGGGTCCGGGGGCGGAGTAATTCAGAATGGCTAAACTGCTGGTCCTCGTAAGAGAGCAGCAAGTAGGAACGGCAGAGCCGCTAGCCTTTTATGGTCTGGCGGTGCAGCGATCAGGATGAACAATCTCTTTCAGATCCGCGGAGAAACCTCGCATCGCCTGCGGCTGTCGCTGGCGTTTCTCGCCTGGGGCGTGATCGTCGCCGCGTGGTTCTTGCTGACTCACTGGGACATTCTTCCGCCGTTCGCGCTGCCGCGCCCGGGCGGGGTTATCCGCGCGTTCGGCCGCCTGTGGACCGATTACAACCTTCTGGGCAACGTCATACAAAGTTGGTGGCGCATTGCCCAAGCCTTCTTCTGGTGCGCTTGCATCGCTATTCCGCTCGGCATTTTCATGTCCAGCTTCCGCTGGGTCCACGATCTGGTGAATCCGGTGGCGGCGCCGATGCGGTCCATGCCGATCACCGCTTTCCTGCCAGCCTTTATTGCCCTCTTCGGCATGGAAGAGACCATGAAGGTGGCTTTCCTCTGGTTCGGCATGTTCTTTTATCTCCTGGCGGTAGTGGTGGAGGAGGCGGACCGGGTGGACGACAGCCTGCTGGAGACCGCTTGGACCCTAGGCGCCAAGCGGCGGCACGTGCTGTGGCTGATTTTCCGCGCCTCATTCCCCGGCATCTTCGGATCGTTCCGCATCCTCTACGATATCGGCTGGACTTACGTCATTCTGGCGGAGATGGTCAACGCACGCAGAGGAGTAGGCTATATGGTGGAGGCGGCCCGCAAGGTGCTGGACTTCGAGCGGGTCTATGCCGGCATCATCGCCATCGGCTTCGCCGCCTTTCTCTTCCGCGCTTTTCTGACCTTCCTGGAGCGCCGGCTGTTTCCGTGGCGGCAGGTTGCGCATCCGGCAGCGGAGCACCTGGCAGCGGTAGGCGCGGGCGTGAAGCACAAGCCAGTCGGGAGTCAGGAGTCGGCTGTCGGCAAGCAGTAGGCAGGTAGAAGGTAAAGGGTAAAGGGTAAAGGGTGAAGGATGAAGGATGAAGGTTAGGCTAGCGGGGTAGAGAAATAGGATCTAACTTCTCGCTCGCCGAAGGGAGTAGGCCCGTCTTCCTTTACCGTTTACCCTTTATCGTTTGCCCTTTGGACCGAAACCATGCCTGGAATCAAAGTTAGTCTACACAACGTCGGTCGCACCTTCCTCAGCCCCGAGGGCGAGAGGACCGAAGCTCTGCGCGACGTAAGCTTCGAAGTGGAAGACGCCTTCTCGCCCGAAGGCAAGGACGTGGGCGAATTCCGCGTCTTGCTGGGACCTTCCGGCTGCGGCAAATCGACGATTCTGCGCCTGATCGCCGGCCTGGATACTCCCGACACCGGCGAGGTGCTGGTGGACGGGCACCCCGTGACGGGCCCGGGACGCGACCGCGGCATGGTCTTCCAGAAGTACACGTCGTTTCCCTGGCTGACCGTGGCGGAGAACGTAGGCTACGGCATGAAGATCAACGGCGCCCAGCCGGCCGACATCGCCGCGACGGTGAGTCACTTGATCGACGCGGTGGGTCTCAAGGGGTTCGAGAAGTCCTATCCCGACAAGCTCTCGGGCGGGATGCAGCAGCGGCTGGCCATCGCGCGGACGCTGGCGGTGAAGCCGGAAGTAATCCTGATGGACGAACCCTTCGGCGCGCTCGATGCCCAGACGCGCAGCGACATGCAGTCGCTGTTGCTCCAGATCTGGGACGAGACAGCCTGCACCATCCTATTTGTGACCCACGACGTGGAGGAAGCCATCTATCTCGCCGACCGCGTCTTTATTCTGAGCGGGAGACCGGGTACTATAGCGGAGGATGTGCCGGTACCGTTCGGCCGCCCCCGCGATCCGGCAGTGAAGCAGACGCAGGAGTTTCACGACCTTCAGGCCTATGCTCTGGCGTGCCTGCGGCGCGCTCCCGGACGCGGCCAAGTGCGAGTGAGTGTCTGATGCCTGACGAGAGTCGCGATTCCTCGCTGTCCGGCGCCGGGAGGTCGGAACCCGGCCCGTCGGACTTCCTCAAAGCGGCGTTCCACTGGCAGTACAATCTGATAGCCCTCGGCGCCACGGTCGCCTTCGCCGCGATCTCCGCCAGCGCCTTGCCGCTGATTTTGGTGGGCGGCCTGGAGTTGATCTACCTCAGCGTGATCCCCCACAACAAACGCTTTCAACGCCTCGTGCGATCGTGGCGGTTTGCGGAGGAGAAGAAGTCGCACGAACTCAAGGTCACCCAGATGTGGCAGCAACTCCCCGCGGACGCCCGGTCGCGCTACGACCAACTGGTCACCGTCTGCAAGGCCGTTACCGCTAACTACAGCTCGCTGTCGTCGGCTTCGCAAATGCTGGTGAGCCAGATGCACGATAAGCTCCAGGGCATGCTGGAAGCTTACCTGCGGCTCCTCTACGTGGACCAGCAGCACATCGATTATCTGCGCACCACCAATCCCACGGCTATCAAGCGGGAGATCGACCAGTTACAGCAGAAGCTCGCGTCGGACACTCCCAAGGTCAAGGAGATCAACCAGCAGCGAATCGAGATCCTGACCAAGCGGGCGGAAAAGTTCGAGAAGATCCGCGAGAACCGGCAAGTGATCGAAGCGCAGTGCGCGGCGATTGAAGACGGCCTGGAGTTGATCCGCGACCAGTCGGTGACCGTGCGGGACCCGCAGCAGGTGAGCGGCCAACTGGAGGGTCTGCTTCAGAGCGTCGAACAGACCGAGGACACGGTGAAACAGGTGGAGGATATTTTCGAGACGGCCCAGAACGAGTCGGATACACTGGGAGTATTGCCCTCCGACTCGACCATTTCGAGTTCGACCTCGGGCACCACCGGACGCGTGCGAAATTGAGTTCTTGCAGGAGATAGGAAATGAACGAACTGGAACTAAAACTGAATCAGATCGCCGACAATCTGCTGGTCCAGACGAGGTTGGTCGAGCGTTTCGAACGCCGCGCCGAAGAACGGTTCGCCGAGCACCAAGTGCGCATGGACCGCGTGGAAACGGCCCTGGAGAGCTTGGCGAGCGGCTACCTCAACCTGCAAGCCGCGCTAAGCGGGCTCGTCGAACAGATTGACCGGTTCGTTCGCGGTCAGCAGGGCAACGGACGAGGTTGAGGAGACGAGCGGTCCCGATTCCGACCGAATTTCAGGCGCGTCAGGACATTCGTTTTGCCAAAGCGAGGGGGAAACCTGCCAGCGTCGCGCGCAGTCGGCACGGAGACTGTAGGGCTTAACCAAAAGGAGCGAACGTGCATTTGGAGGGAGAGAAATGAACAACCCCAGTCGAGAAAGACCCGCCGGGGATGGCATCACGATGAACCCCGTCGTTGGGTCGGTCGTTCCATCCGATGACGTGACATCACCTGGCACCCTACCCGAGATCTCGCTCTTTCGCCTGTACACGTTGCGGGTCTCGTACCTTATACTAGCTGTTGGGCTCGGCACCTATATCTGGCCTGTCGTCCTCCACCACACCAACGAGTTCGCCGCAACTAGAGCGGTTCAATGCGCCTTGCTGGCTGGTCTCGGTGCGACGGCGGCATTGGGGCTTCGATATCCAGTGCAAATGTTGCCTTTATTGTTGTTCGAGTTGGTCTGGAAGGCGATATATCTCATAGCCTTTGCGCTGCCGCTATGGTCCGCCCACCAGATCACTGCGGCGGCGGCAGAGGATATACAAGCTTGCCTGATGGTTGTTATTTTTATCCCCCTTATCCCATGGCGCTATGTGCTCGCGCACTACGTCCTGAAGCATAGTGATCGGTGGAAATGAGGAGACACAGAACAATGTACAGGAAGGGCTTGGTTGTCCCGAAGTTAGCGCCTTCATCTCGCGTTTCATGCCTCACAACGGTATTGGCTCTCCTGGTCAGCGTGGTTCCCGGCCAAACCCATTCGGCGCAGTGGTGTCATTCCGGAGGAATGGAATCCGCGCTAGTTGCCACCTGTCACTGGCGTCGACGACTCACGTTGGTTGCGGCCACAGGCGGTGCTGAGATAAGCTTATTCTTCACGAGGCACAAATCAAAATGGAAACACCTGCCAAGAACAGTGTCCCGTACCTCGACACCCTGCCCGAATGGGCGCGGGAGCTCTCGGAGAAATACTACTCGCGCACGCTTGCCATGTTCGTGCTTTGCGGCAACGTGCGCGACTACGTCCCTCTGAAGCGCGGCGCCTCCACCGACTTTCTTCCCATGCTCCGCTTCCTGAATGAAGGTCTGTTCGGGCATCGTGACCTGGTTTTGACCTACGATCGCGGGGGCGGGCTTACCTTTGCCAACCCCGATATGCAGGCGGACTTCCGGCGCGCCTTGGAGGGCTACGATAGTTATCACGGCACCGACTACGCCCACGGCCTGCCGCGCAATCCCGACGGCGTACTGAATCTCCTGGATAATTATCTGCGCTTGCGCATCACGGAGGGCAAGAAGATCGCCCTGATCATCGACTTCGCGGAGACCATCGCGCCGGCCGGAGACGTTTCCAGCATGTCCGCCGAGGACCGTAACTCGCTCGTGATTCTGAAGCGCTGGGCCATGAACCCGGCGTTCTTACTCGCGGATGTGACCATCTGCCTGATCGCCGAGAACCAGACCGATCTGAATCAGGGTCTCGTGCAGAATTCGGGTGTAGCCTCCATCACGGTGCCTTTGCCCGACGAGCGCGAACGGCTGGAATTCATCACGGCTCGTCTGGCGACGACGCCACTGCCGGCCGGTTCGGACGTCGTCGATACGACGCTGGCCAAGCTGACGGCAGGCTTGAAGCGCGTCCAGTTGCAGACCCTGATCTCACACGCCGTGCAGAATCGCCAGCCGCTCACGCTGAAGTTCCTCACTCAGCGCAAGAAGGAGCTGATCGAGGCGGAAGGGGGCGGTCTGCTCGACTTCATCCAGACCCGCTTCGACCTCTCGCTGGTGGCGGGCAACGACCAGGCCAAGAAGAAACTGCAAAACGCCGCGGCCGCCATTCGTGCCGGTAAGACCGACGTGCTGCCCATGGGCTACGTCATCTGCGGACCCGTGGGCACGGGCAAGACTTTTCTCACCACCTGCTTTGCCGGCGAAGTGGGCATTCCGGCCGTGGTGCTGAAAAACTTCCGCAGCATGTGGCAAGGCGTCACCGAGGGCAACCTGGAACGGGTGCTGAACCTGCTGAAGGCCATGAGCCCCATCGCGGTGATCGTCGACGAAGCGGACGCGCAATTGGGCGATCGCTCCAGTTCGGGCGATAGCGGAGTCTCGAACCGCGTCTTCGCCCAGATCGCCCAGTTCATGGGCAACACTGAGCTGCGCGGAAAGGTGATCTGGTTCCTGCTCACCTGTCGCCCTGACCTGCTCCCCGTCGATCTCAAGCGCCAGGGAAGGGCCGAGGAACACATCGCGCTCTTCTATCCGGATACGAATGACGAGCGTCTGGCACTGCTGCGAGCCATGCAAAAGAAGACCGGTACGGAGATCGCTTCGGTGGAGGTGGAGCAGTGTTTCCTGGAACACGCGGGTACGCTCTCGGGCGCCGACATCGAGGCGGTCCTGATCCGCGCCCGCATGAAAAGCGCGCTGGCAAATGAGGCGGCGGTGAACGTCGACGATCTGAAGTCGGCCTTGGAAGACTTCATCCCTCCGTCCTACCCCACGGAAATTGAGCTCCAGAACCTGGTGGCGGTCCTCGAATGCACCAGCAAGAACCTGCTGCCGGAAAAGTACCGGGCGATGGACCGCAGCGAGGTGGTCCGCCGCGTCAACGAATTAGCGCTTCTGGCAAGGCAGTAAGCAGCTCCGGAGATGGCTTACTTGACCTGCTTGAGGAATTCCGTGAGGTCTACCTCTGCGTCCGTGAGCGCGCCCTTGACTGTGTAACGATCAATTTCGTCGTGGAATGGAAAACGATGCGTCTTCCGTCGGGGTGTTCCATCTTGACGTGGCTGCCCTTGCGATGAATCTCCACGAAGCCGAGGCGCTGCAATGCCGCCAGTACTTGCCGGCCAGAGAGCAGAGGTAATTTCATAGGGAGAGATCGACTACTTCCTGGGCCTCATCCTGCCGAACCTCGTTGGGCGCGGGCTCCAGGTAAAGCGCGATGGCTTCCCGAATGTTCTCGAGAGCTTCAGCCCTACTCTTGCCTTGCGACCAGCAGCTTTTCAGAGCCGGACAGCTCGCGACAAAATAGCCATCGTCGCCTTGTTTTATTACCACTTTGACGATCATCACTCTACCTCTTTGGCCCCTTTTATGAGCCTACCTAGTTGCGGCCAACGCGTCAATGCATTACTTGACCAGGCCTGAGTGCTTGGGCAGAGGTGTCTGATCTGTGCTATCCTCGTTTGGATGCCGCGCCGGTGGGACAATGAGCAAGTAGACTGTCGAGTAACTTGACTCCCATCATCAATGCCCAGGGACCATCGAAGCAGTACGGCATCACCCCGCGCCAGCTTGAGTCGCGAGTTGAGCGCTCTGCCTCAACGAGCGTATTTCACGGAGCAACCATAGGGGCGTGAAGTGGGCTCGGAAACCGGTTGTCCCGCCATCGCTTCCTCGAGTGCTGCCTGGACGTAGTTCTTGGCGGTGGAAATGTCCGCCGTGTCCGTGGTGGGCTTATCGTCGATCGCGCCGTTGTAAATCAGCACCCCGTCCGGATTGATCACGAACATGTGCGGCGTCGTTTTGGCGCTATACAAGTGGCCCAGGCTCCCTTGCGGGTCCAGCAGAACCGCCGTCGGCGCGGCATTCATTTTGGCAACGTAGGCGTTCTCGTCATCCGCCGTGACATAGCCCTGCGCGCCCGGCGCGGAAGAGATCACGGTGAACCACACCACGCCTTTCCCGGTCCACTCTTTCTGCAGGTGCTCCATGTTGCCGCTGGTGTAGTGCTTGCGCGTGTAGGGACAATCGCGGTTGTGCCACTCGAGCACTACGAACTTGCCCTTATATTCGGAAAGGTGATGGACCTTACCGTTGGTGTCGGTGGCCGTGAAGTCCGGCGCCGGCGATCCGACTTGCGCCGCCCAGGCAGCCGGCAACGTCAACAGGAAAACTGCGATCAGCAAAGCGAGAAAGGAAAAACGTCTCATGACCCGCCTCATGGTGATGTCCTCCTTTTGTTCTGAAGCACCGGGGCATCGATCAGGTAAGCCCGGCCGTTCCCCAATACGATCACTCCTTTAAGATTCGCGATGGGCTTCAAGAGTTGGTCCGACTTTTCGAGGGTCAGCCGAATACCCCGGGGCGTCGCGCTCGCGTGCTGCGGCGCCGCGTTTTCAATTTGGAGCGGCTCGAACGGAAAAAACGTAGCCTGCGGTTGGAGGGCCCCCTTCTGGGAAGCTCCGGATTCAATGGAAAGAACGAAGTCTTTTCCCAAAGCCACGGCGGTTGACTTCCAGTTCGGCGGAGCAGGTCGGGGCAGGCGGGCGCGCGTACGTTTGAAGAGCACGCGCCAGTTGGGGTCCGCCTTCGGCGCGCCTTGTGTAATAGGTTTCACAGGAAGCGATAGCGTCACGCGCCGATGAGCGGGAATGCAGATGTCGCGGCAGACCAGCCATTTTACGTCGGCGGCCAGTACAGCATTCCCGCCTCCTCCCCCGAGTCGGGTCGGCGGGGTGATCCTGGCCAACAACAAGACCTCGCCCTCATATCCAAAGTCGGTGAGTGGAGGGTGATCGAGGCGCTGGGGGGCCGGCCATTGCAAATCACCGGCGCGAAAGCCGGCCGGCAGCTCCCAACTGACCTTGGGCGGTTCACCCGAATCACCGGGATTCGTCCAATAAATATGCCATCCCTTTTCGAGATTGAAGCGCAAGCCAATCCAGAATTCGCGGCCCGGTTCAATGGATCGCTGCTCTGAGATCAATTGCAGCCTCCCGTGGGTATCGGCAGCCTGGTTGCCCCAAGCGGCCCAAAGGGAAAGCGCGAAGAGCAATACCAGCAGAGGGAGCATGACTGGGCGCAGCATTTTGGAAGAGCCATGCCGAAGAATTGCCATTGAAGAAGCCCTTAAGAGGCAAACGACGAATCGGAGCACCGTCGGGTTACGTGATGAGGTGCTGGCCGGTCGGGTTGTTCCCGCTGGGGCCGATTCCGCGGTGCGCTGTTCCTCGTTCGTCGTATCTGGTGAGTCATTCAGCGCAACGACTAACGTCTTTTGCGAGTACAATGCAGCTTGAGGATCAAACATAAACCGCAAAGGTTGCGAAGAAGACTAACCCATGACCGAGACCGTCCGGGATAGTTCTGTCCAGTCGGCCGAAACGAATTAGCAGGTGATGAAAAAACCGTTTCGGCACTCGTAGAGGCCGGCTTTAGCCGGGCATCTTGGTGAATTCAAAGTGCCGCCCTGAAGGGCACTGCTACGAAAACCGCTCGAAACCGGGTTTTCATCACCCTGTTAGGTGGATAACGGAGGGTATATGGACTACCGCCTGCGAATTCTTCAGGACGGTATCGCACAGCGGCAGCATGAACTCCATAATATCGCCTCGATCTTAGCCCAAACGGCTCTAAGGCGAGGGCGCCTCGCTGCAGCCGCCAAGGTGGTTACCATCGCCTTTGGAGCCATTGCGGCAACCCAGGGCGTTGCCGCCAAACTATTGGGTGACGGTCGTGCCGTCGTACTTGTCCCTTATACGCTGGTTGGACTGATTATCGCAGCAGTCGCGGGAATCGAGGCTGCGTTCAAGTTGGAATCACGGTCGGCAGAACTGACACTTCTTGCGGCCGAGTGCCAGTCCACTATCTGGCAGATTGACACGTCCTGGCAGCAGACGGTTGGCACAGTAGAGGGCGAAGAACGAGTTACTGCAGCGCGGGCACTATTGAGCAAGCAGGACGCAACCTTGGCGGAGATTCAGAAGCGCGCAGCACAACTTGCGCTGAACATTACCCTGGAAGTTCGGGAGCTGTATGAACCGGGCGAGCCCCCGGCGGCCGCCTAGCAATCAGTAGTGGTAACGAGCCTGAAGGAAGTCGATGCGATTCTCGCTCGCGCGGTACACCAGCCGGTGCTCCTGCGTGATCCGTCTCGACCAGCAGCCGGATAGCCCGAACTTCAGCGGTTCCGGCTTACCAACGCCCGAGAACGCATCTCTCATCACCGCTTCAACAAGTTCCAGAATCCTCACCGCCACCTTCCGGTCCGTGTTCACCCAATCTCTGAGGTCTTGTCGAAACTCCGGGTGGAACACCGCCTCGCGGTCAGTAGGACGTGCCAAGGCCCATCTCCTGCCGCAGCTTATCGATCGACTCCGGCTTGCCTTTGCCCTTGGTGGCCCGCTGGAGTGCCGCTAACAGCCGTTCGGCATTCTTTGGGGATCGAAGCAAATGGGCAGTTTCCATGAGGCTGGTCAGCTCGTCGGCGGGAATCAGGGCCACATCCTTGGCGCCCCGGCGCCGCACAATCACGACTTCCCGGTCGTTGGCCACTTGGTCCAGCACCGAAGCCAGCCGTTCGCGCAAGCTCGTGTAGGTAGTCTCTACCGGCATCGTGTTCGCCTCCCATCCTACTGTACATTCTTCCTGTACGTCGCGTCAAGCTCGCTCCGCCAGCGCGCGACGACGGAAAACAAGGGCTCCACCGACGCCGCGCGCTCTGTCGCGCGGGGCCGATGCAGAGGCAACTTTAGACTGGCGATATCATACTAAGGATTATGCTGTGGGACGACCTCCGCTACGGTCTCCGGCTGATGCGGCGCAACCCCGGCTTCACGGTTGTGGCAGTGCTCTCCCTGGCCCTCGGCATTGGCGCCAATACCGCCATCTTCAGCTTGTTCTACACCGTCCTGCTGCACCAACTGCCGGTTGCACACCCCGAACAGCTCGTTGAGTTCCTGTATCGGGACCCCGGCCGGCCGCGCAGCGACGGC
>Ga0335081_10023033_pt1 | contig 10078 bp, 7 predicted proteins | sample Lox_Sample_35_FD_206713 | JGI IMG/M metagenome (GOLD analysis project Ga0335081, IMG submission 206713) | Soil microbial communities from Loxahatchee National Wildlife Refuge, Florida, United States - Lox_Sample_3.5 | ecosystem: Environmental > Terrestrial > Soil > Wetlands | place: USA: Florida... | reverse complement strand
CGCGGATGCTCGCGCCGCCGGTCCTTCGCGCCGAGCGTCGCGTCATTGACCGTGCCGGTCAGGAAGCCGCGGCCCAAGGGCGCGTAGGCGACATAGCCCACGCCCAAGGCGGCGCAGGTCTCGAGGAGCCTGCCCTCGGCATCGCGCGTCCACAGCGAATATTCGGTCTGGAGCGCCGCGATGGGGTGCGTCTTGTGCGCGCGCTTCAAGGTCTCGACCGAGCATTCCGAGATGCCGAGATGGCGGATCTTGCCTTCGCTCTTGAGGCGCGCCATCGCGCCCACCGTGTCCTCGATCGGCACGTTCGGATCGACGCGGTGGATGTAGTAGAGGTCGATCGTGTCGACATCGAGCCGCTTCAAGCTCGCCTCGCACGCGCTTTTCACATAGTCGGGCGTGCCGCACACACTGCCGCCGCCGTCGGGCGAGCGGATCTGGCCGAATTTCGTCGCCAGCACGATCTTGTCGCGGCAGCCCTTCAGGGCGCGGCCCACGAGCTCCTCGTTCTTGCCGTTGCCGTAGGCGTCCGAGCTGTCGACGAGATCGACGCCAAGCTCGGCCGCGCGATGGACCGTGGCGATCGCCTCGGCCTCGCTCGGCTCGGCATAGATCGGCGTCATGCTCATGCAGCCGAGCCCCAACGCACCAACCTCGAGAGTGCCCAGTTTGCGCCGCTTCATCGCCGCCTCCCTCAAAGCGGTGAAGCCTAGCGGCTGATCCATCGGAACGGAATCGGGTAACTGCCGCGGCGCCTGCTCACGTTCCGGGGGCCGTCGTGACGCTTGGCTTCCACGCGTCGATGCGCTGTTGCGCCCGCGCGAGAATGTCCGGCGAAAGCTTGCCCGCAAGGGTGCTCTTGAGCTGCACCGCGCTCGGGCGGTGCGGTTCCTCCGGCGGATAAAATTTCAGCGCGAGGCTCACCCAGATATAGGCTTCGACAAGATCGGTCCCGATGCCCTTTCCCGTGACATATTTTCCCGTGGCATAAAGCGCGGCCAGATCATGCATCGCATTCGGCTGACCCTGATCGGCCGCGCGGCGATACCAAGTGACCGCCTCGTCGAGATTCTGGGACACGCCGATGCCGTGTTGAAGGTGAAAACCGAGGCCGGCCTCCGCCTCGCGCATTCCCTGCTGCGTGGCGAGGCGCCAGTACTTCGTCGCTTCGCCAGCATCGACCGCGACGCCCCGTCCTTGCTCATAGGCAAGCCCGAGATCGAACTGGGCCGGAGCTGAGCCTGTGTCGGCGGCGCGGCGGAGGAGCCTAACCGCGTCCACGAGATCGGCAGGGCCACCCGCCCCGTTCTGCTCCATGATGGCGAGCTGGACCTCCGCGTCGACATTGTCCTGTCGCGCCGCCTGGGTGAAAAGCTGCCGCGCGTGGGGATAGTCCTTGGCGACGCCGGAGCCCTGGTAGTAGTCGAGCCCGAGCTCGTACTCGGCCTTGGCATCGCCCTTGGACGCGGCCTCCTCGAGCAGCGCGGCACGGTTCGTGTTCGTGTCCTTATAGCCGTGCTCGAGTGCGAGCTTGGACCATTTTGCGGCTTCGCCGGCGTCCTTGGGCACGCCGATGCCGTTCGCGTAGATCCAGGCGATCGTCGCGTCTGCCTTGCCATCGCCCTTGTCCGCCGCGCGATGCAGAATGGCGAGCGCACCAGGATAGTCTTGCTTCATGCATTTGCCGTCGAGCTTCAGATGCGCGAGCTGGTTCATACCCGCGAGGTCATCGTGCTCGGTCGCCGCGGTCGCCCATTTGACCGAGGCCGCACAATCGCGCGTCGTGCCCAGTCCTTGCTCGTAGCGCACGCTGAGCGGGGCCATCGCAATGGCATCGCCGTTCTGCGCCGCCGCTTCGTATAGTCTTGTTGCCCTCCCGTCGTCCCGGCCGACGCCTTTTGCCTCTGTGTACAAGTTGGCGAGATCGATCATTGCCCGCGACAGGCCTTTCGTCGCGGCCAATTCGTACAAGCGTCGCGCTGTATCGTAGTTTACGGGCACGTCGCGACCGGCTTCATAGAATTCGCCGAGCTGGTCGATCGCGTCGGCATATCCTTTCGCCGCGGCGCGCTGATACCAGTTTTTGGCCTCGGCGTAGTCCTGTGCGACCACTTGACCCTGCTCGTAGCGTCGTCCGACAGCGTACATCGCCGCGCCGAGACCCAAATCGGCAGCCTTGCGATACCAGTCCAGTGCCGCCTTCGCATCGATCGGCACACCCTTCCCCTCAGCATAGATGACACCGAGATCGGCCATCGCCGACGCGTGGTTCATGGCCGCGGCGCGCTCGAACAAGCGCTTGGCCTCCGCGTAATCCGGCGCGACCCCGGTGCCGTTGAGATACATGACGCCAAGATTGGTCATGGCCGGTGGCCAATTCTTCGCGACCGCCTTCTCGTAGAGAGCGCGCGCGGCCACGGGGTCTTGTGCCAACCCGCCCTCGCCGTTCTGATAATAGAAGCCAAGGCTGTTCATGCCGTCGGGATCGCCTTGATCGGCCGCCGCACGATACCATTTGGCCGCTTCGATCCGGCTATCCGGTGTCCCGGAATTGGCGACGACGCGGCCCAAGGCTACTTGAGCGGCCGGATCGCCTGCTTCGGCCAGTGGCCGAAGCGAGCCGATCTCATCCAGCGTCCGAAGCTCGGCAAGCGACTTGTCGGTGTCGCCGTTCTCCCACTCTTTCAGGGCCGCGGCGATGGTCGGCTTCGCGGCGAGTGCGTCGCTTGCACTTTGCGAGGCCTTGCCCGGTGGCGGCGGGCCGAGGCTCGGCGAGCATGCGGCCAGCCCCGCCGCGATCACTAGTAAGCCGATCCACTTTTGGCGCCGCGCGTTCACAAACCTCAGATTGCATCGGAGGCCAAAGCCGCACAACCCAAAAGAGAAGGACGCTCAGCCTCGCGGCGTGTGCGCCTCGACGAGCCGCTCGAACATCTCGATGAGGCGCGCGGCCGGGCCTTCGGGGCCGACGCATTGCACGCTCACCTTTGCGCCCTCGGCCAGAAGGAACACTTGATCGGCCAGAAGCTCGGGATCGCGCAGGCCCGCCTTGCGGCAAAGCTCGACACATTTCGCGTGATAGCGTGACTTGCGCTCCTCGACGACGCGGCGCGCCGGGTGCGCCTCGTCGCTTAGCTCGACCGCGGCGTTGGCGAAGGCGCAGCCGCGCGCGCTGCGGCCGAGCTTGATCTCGCCCATGAAGCGCAGCCAGGCCAGCAACTGCTCCTTGGGATCGCCGGCAAACTCGTGCTCGATCTCGGCCCAGGCGCGGTCGACGTTTTGCCCCACCTCGCGCAGGCATTCGCAGACAAGCTCGTCCTTGGATTTGAAGTGCCGGTAGAGGGTCATCTTGTTGGTATCGGCCGCGGCGGCGATCGCGTCGACACCCACCGAATGGATGCCGTGCCGGTAAAAAAGCTCGCGCGCGGCCTTGAGGATGCGGGCGCGGGGCGGCAGCTCAGGCGCAGCCGGGGAGGGCTCGGGAATTTCCGGAGCCTCGGGCAAATCTAGTACTGGCGTTCCTCTTGACATGTTAGTGACCGGTCTGTATATCTCAGGCCTTGGGTGTGACCGTTCAGTACCATAGTAGATGGCGCCTGTCACCAAGAATTCCAGTCCCGGCGCCCGAGGAGACTAAAATGCAGTATCTCAACGAATCCGACCCTATCGCAGAGCTTGACCGGGCGGCAGAAGGCCTCGCGGACTCCGTCGTCGCCGGCCTCAGCCCGGCGGTCGCCGAAGCGCTGGCCGACCCGATCGTGCGCGCCATGATGGCCGCGGACCGCGTCGAGCGCACTGAGCTCGAAGATATGTTGCGCAGGGCATCCCAAAACGTCATCGCGTACAGCCCGGCGCCGAGCGAATGCCAGCGGCAGCATTTTTGCGGGGCGCACGGCGCTTGACCGCCGCGTCCGCCCGCCTCATTTTGCACGCGACAAGCGTATAAGGCCGCCCGGCCGTTTCGCGGAACGGAGCCAATTCCGCGAAGCGCGCCGGTCGGGTTTTTGCCGAACGAACCCAGTTCCAGCGTACGGCCCCCGGAGACGAGTGATAGCCGCGAAAAACCCGAGGGCTCGATCGATTCTGCCGAACGAACCCAATTCGACAGCTTGCTTACAGTAAGGGGGCTTATTATAGTCAGGCTTATGAGTTCCGTCTCCTACGATCCCGAGCGCAGCTTCGGCTACGTGCTGTTCGAAACGACGCGGCTCTTGAGCAAGCGCTTCGATCAGCGCGCCCGCGTGCTGGGCCTGACTCGCGCGCAATGCCATGTGCTGACGCGGCTCGCGTTGCACGAGGGCATCAACCAGGCCGGGCTCGCCGAGCTTCTGGAGCTTGAGCCGATCTCGCTCGCACGGTGCCTGGACCGGATGGAGCAGGCGGGCTGGGTCGAGCGCCGTGCCGATCCCGCGGACCGGCGCGCGCGGCTTCTGTACATGACGGCCAAGGCGCGCCCGCTCTTCGACCGCATCCTTGAGGTTGCCTACGAGGTGCGCATGGAGGCGCTTGTGGGACTCGACGAGGACGAGCGCGATCGGCTTCTCGAGATGCTGCAGCACGTCCGTACCAATCTGATCGATCGCGCACCCGCGCCGGCGTCCGCGCGCGCGCCTGTCGCGGCGGAGGCAAAGTGATGGTTAGCGCGACCGACGTCCTCAATTCCCGTCTGCGGCGCGGGCGGCTGCGCATCCTGCTGATGCTGTCGGTGCCGGTGCTGCTGCTCGCGATCGCCGGCTACTGGTACCTTGCATCCGGCCGCTATGCCGAGACCGACGACGCCTTCGTGCAATCCGACGTCGTGTCGGTGAGCGCCGATGTCGGCGGCCGCGTCACAGCCGTCGGCGTCACCGACAACCAGCCGGTGAAGCAGGGCCAGTTCCTGTTCCAGCTGTATCAAGTCAATTACAAGATCGCGCTCGACCACGCCCTGGCGCAGCTCGCCTCGGCCAAGCTACAGGTCGACGGGCTCCGCGCGACCTACCGCGAGAAGCTTGCCGCGCTCAAGCAGACACAGGACACGCTCGCGTATCAGCAGCGCGAGTTCGAGCGCCAGCAGCAGCTTCTGGCGGAGCACGTCGCCTCGCAGTCGGCATTCGATGCCGCGCGCCACAATCTCGACATGGCGCGCCAAGCGGTCGCCTCGACCGAGCAGGACATCGCCAATACGCTCGCGGCCTTGGGCGGCAATCCCGACATCCGCACCGACGATCACCCGCTCGTCGAGCAGGCGCAGGCACAGGTCGATCAGGCCCAGCTCGACCTCTACCACACCACGGTCTCTGCGCCGGTCGACGGCACCGTCACCAATGTCGCCAAATTGCCGATCGGGCAATATCTGAGCGCGTCCCAGCCGGCCTTCTCGCTTGTCTCGAACAAGAGCTGGATCGAGGCCGACTACAAGGAGACCGACCTCACCCATATGAAGCCAGGCCAGAAGGCCGACATCGACATCGACACCTATCCCGGCCACACCTTCACCGCCACGGTCGAGAGCATCGGCGCCGGCACGGGCGCGGAATTCTCGGTGCTGCCGGCGCAGAACTCGAGCGGCAACTGGGTCAAGGTGGTGCAGCGTATTCCGGTCCGGCTCACGATCGACAATCCCGATCCCGACCGGCCCCTGCGCGCCGGCATGAGCGCCTACGTCACCGTCGACACGCAGTTCCGCACGCCGCTCCTCGTCTCGATCAACAGCTTCCTCGGCCGTCTGGGGCTCTAGCCATGATGGCCGTGCCTGCCCGCGCCATGGCTGGCGGCAATCGCACGCTCGTCACCATCTGCGTGATGCTGGCGACGATCATGCAGGCGCTCGACACCTCGATTGCCAACGTCGCGCTCCCGCACATGCAGGGGAGCCTGCAGGCGACGCAGGACCAGATCGCCTGGGTGCTCACGTCCTACATCGTCGCGGCCGCGATCGCGACGCCGCTCACGGGGTGGCTTGCCGGGCGCTTCGGCCGGAAGCGCCTCTTCGTCGCCTGCGTCATCGGCTTCACCTTCGCCTCGCTCCTCTGCGGCATCGCCGAGACGCTGGCGCAGATGGTGGTTTACCGCCTGCTCCAGGGTCTCTTCGGCGCGGCGCTCATCCCGCTGTCGCAGGCGACGTTGCTCGACGTCTATCCGCGCGAGCGGCACGGCTCGGCAATGGCGATCTGGGGCTCCGGCATCGTGGTCGCGCCCATTCTCGGGCCGACGCTCGGCGGCTATCTGACCGACACCTACACCTGGCGCTGGGTCTTCTATATCAACCTGCCGGTCGGCATCCTCACCATCGCGGGGATCGCGCTCTTCGTGGCGGAGACCAAGCTCGATCGCGAACGGCCGTTCGACTTCTTCGGCTTCGCCACGTTGAGCCTGTGCATCGGCGCGTTGCAGATGATGCTCGACCGCGGCGAGACCAACGACTGGTTCGGCTCGACCGAGACCTGGATCGAGCTTGGCCTCTGCATCACCGGCCTCTGGGTGTTTCTCGTTCACGCCGCCACGGCCGAGCATCCGTTCGTGAGCCTCGCCCTCTTCAAGGACCGGAATTTCGTCGCCGGCTCGGTGCTGATGTTCCTCATTGGCATCCTGCTCTACGGCACGCTGGCGCTCCTGCCGCCGCTGTTGCAGCAGCTGATGAACTACCCCGTCGTGACGACAGGCCTCGTGCTCGGGCCGCGCGGGCTCGGCACGCTTGTGGCGATGGGCGTGGTGGGGCGCCTCACTGGCAAGATCGACGCGCGCCTCATTCTCGCGATCGGCTTCTCCGTCACCGCTTATTCGCTCTGGCGCATGACCGGCTATTCGCTCGACATGGACATGTGGCCAGTCATTACCATCACGATCCTGCAGGGGTTCGGGTTGGGTCTCGTGTGGGTCCCGCTCTCGGCGGCGTCGTTCTACACCCTGCCGGTCGAACTCAGGACCGAGGGCTCGGCCTTCAGCTCGCTCGTGCGCAACATCGGCGGCAGCATCGGCATAGCGGTCGGCGAGAACGTGCTTGTGCGCAACATTCAAATCAACCACGCCGCAATCGCTGCGCACGCCAATCCCTATAACCCGATGATGCAGATCCCGAGCGTCCATCACGCCTGGAACATGACGACGACGACGGGTCTTGCCGCGCTCAACGCCGAAGTGACGCGGCAGGCATCGATGATCGCCTATCTCGACGTGTTCAAGCTGCTGATGATCCTGACGATCGCGCTCATCCCGCTGCTGCTGCTGCTACGCGACACGCGCGGCGGCGGCGGCGGCCGCGGCCCCGCGCCCGCGCTCGACTAAGTCTCGCTCAGCGCCTCGCGGAACTGGCGCGGGTCGAAGTCGGCGGTGCCCTCCTCACCCTCGCGCGTGACGTTGAGGTCGAGGCGCGCCGCCGCGAGGAGCGCATCCTCCGTCAGCGTGCCGCCATTCTCGGGATCCTCGATCGCGCGCCGGGCCAGGGACGGGCTCGCCGCGAGCAGACGATAGAGCGCGGTCACGCGCATGTAGAGCGTCAAGGTGACCGGCACGCTCGTGCCAAGCTCCTCGGTGAAGAGATCGAGCACCACGGCGGTATCGATCTCCCGCCCTTCGTCCTCGTCCTCGTCCGAATCCTCGTCGCCGCCAGCCGGGTTCTCGGCGGCGAGTTGGGCCAGGTACTCGCCGAAGAGGAAGATCGCCGACGCCAAGAGCTCGGGCTCGACCGCGGGCACCCGCGGGGGGATGGCAAAGGGCCGGGTTTCGGACATCGCCCGGGAACTGTGACGGGCGGCGCTGAGGGATGCAACCCCTGGCGCCACTCATGGTTCCGCGCCGCGCGAGGAGCGCGAGCCGGGCCTGCTACCGGGCCGCGTGTGGCGGACCCCACGGCGGAACTTTGGGTATCGGTCGCCGTTTTTCTGGGTCACCGCGCAAGGCTTGGGGGCGAGGGCGCTCCTTTTGCGAGAGGCGCGCCCGGGCGCGGCCGGGCGTTTGCCCTGTGGCAGCCAAGGACGGACGAGATGGATTTACCGACCCCGGCCTCAGCCCCGAACGGCATCGCGCCGCGGCGCGCGACAGACACGAGCTTCCTCGCCGGCGCGCTTGACAACGCCAACCTGCGCAATTTCTGGGGCGCGGTGTGGCGCTGGCGCGGCGCCGTGTTCTGGACCACGGTGCTGCTGACCGCACTCTCCATCGTCGTCATCCGCACGCTCACGCCCGAATACACGGCCTCGGCGCAGGTTCTCGTTGGCGTCGATCACGTCAAGGTCGGCGATCTCCAGGACCTCATCACGGACCTGCGCAACGGCGGCGACGTCAGCGGACCGATGGCGACCGAGATCGGCGTCATCCGGTCGCGCAAGATCGCCGAGGAAACCATCACGAAACTCAACCTCCAGAACGATCCCGAGTTCAATGAGGCGCTGCGTCCGCAGACTGCATTCCAGCGGATCATGAGCGCCCAGCACATCATCCCGCAATCCTGGCTTTTCGGCGCAAGCGACACGAAGACCGAAGGCGCTGAGGGCTCCGGCGGGGACGAGATGACAAAGATCGTCACCGCGCTCGATGATCATCTGCGCGTGAGCAACGATGGCCACTCGCGCATCATCGTCATCTCCTTCGAATCGAAGAACCCGGACACCGCGGCGAAGGTCGCCAACACGATCGCCGACAACTATATCGTCGCCGGCCTCGACGCCAAATTCGAGGCGACGAAACGCGCCAACGTGTGGCTCGCCGACCGCCTCAACACGCTGCGCCAGGAAGTGCAGGTGTCGGACAACGCGGTCGAGAAGTTCCGTAATGAGAATGGACTGCTCCAGGCGCAGAACCCGACCGTGCCGGGCACCGAGGGCATGACGCTCGCGATGCAGCAGATGTCGCAGATCTCGGCCGATGCGATTACCGCCCACACGAAAGTGCTCGAGGCGCAGTCGCGCCTCGCCGAGCTGCAACGCTCCGGCGCCACAAAGGGCGGCAGCGCGACGGTCAACGCGGTCAACAACGACAGCATCATGGAGGTACTGCAGTCGCCGACGATCCAGAACCTGCGCGGGCAGGAGGCCGATGCCGAGCGCCGCGCCGCCGACCTCAGCGGCCAGTTCGGCGACAAGTATCCGCGCGTCATCAGCGCGCATGCCGAGGTTGCCGAGATCCGCTCCAGGATCCAGGCCGAGGTAGGCCGCGTCGTCGATGCACTGCGCAACGAAGTGGCAACACAGCAGGCGCGCGAGCAGCAGCTCAACAACCTGCTCGGCAAGATAAAGACGGATGCGGCACGGAACGATATCGCCGAGGTGCAGCTCCACGACCTCCAGCGCCAGGCCGATGCCGACAAGACGCTCTATCAAAATTTCCTCAATCAGTTCAAGCAGACGCAGAGCCAGGACAGCTTCCAGCAGCCCGACGCCGAAGTTCTGTCGCGCGCGTCGGTGCCGCTTCTGCCGAGCTTCCCGCAGACTCTCGTGCTGTCGCTGCTCTGCGCCGCCGCAAGCTTCATGCTGGGCGTCATCCTCGCGCTCGTGTTCCAGTATCTCGACGTCGGCGTGCGCAGCATGGAGCAGCTGAAGAGCCTCCTGCACGTCCATGCCTTGGGCATGGTACCGGCGCCGCAGGGCCTTGGCCGCGGCAAGCTCGCACGCGAGGTCATCGATCGCCCGATGTCGAGCTATTCCGAGGCGATCCGCACGATTCACACGAACCTGATGCTGACCGACGTCGATCAGCGGCCGCGCGTCGTGCTGGTGACGTCCTCGCTTCCGGGCGAGGGCAAATCGACACTGTCCGTCTCGCTTGCCGAGATCTCGGCGCGCTATGGACAGAAGGTGGTGGTGGTGGATGCCGACCTGCGCCGCCCGACGATCCATCGCCTGGCGACGGCGGCGGCGAAGCCGGGCCTTGTCGATTGGCTGCTCGACCGCGTGTCGTTCGACGAGATCCTGCAGCGCCACGCGCTCAGCGGCGTCGATGTGATCGCGGCCGGCGAGCTGCCGACCGTGCCGCCCAATCTGCTCTCCTCGGAGCGGTTCAAGCAGCTCCTGCGCGGCTTGGGCGAACAGTATGAGCTCGTCGTCATCGATTCGGCACCGGTCCTTGCTCTTCCCGACACGCGGGTCCTGTCGATGCTCGCCGA
>Ga0335081_10023032_pt1 | contig 10079 bp, 9 predicted proteins | sample Lox_Sample_35_FD_206713 | JGI IMG/M metagenome (GOLD analysis project Ga0335081, IMG submission 206713) | Soil microbial communities from Loxahatchee National Wildlife Refuge, Florida, United States - Lox_Sample_3.5 | ecosystem: Environmental > Terrestrial > Soil > Wetlands | place: USA: Florida... | reverse complement strand
GATATCTGAGGATGCTCATCTTCGACCCCCACTATTCGAGGTACGCGCTCGGTGTTCCCGGACTCATCCTCATACTAGCAGGGATACTCGCTGTCTCGGGGCATGGCTTCGAGGCAGCCCTTGCGACAGTGCTCATCATCGGGGGAGCCGCACTGGTCAGAGGATTCGACGTCGACAGGACAGTGGCGGGACTCCTCCACAGGGGACCCACGGGGTACATCCGGCTCTTCTCGATGATAAGCGCCGTAATCGTCGTCATATCCGGCATAGACGCCGGCTACGTGGCAATGACGGCTGACCCCAAGTCCAGCCTTGTGTTCTCCAACCCCGGCCAGTTCTTCGTCTACGGAGGAACCCTGATCGGGGACATTCTGGGCGGGAGCCTGAACCTGGTGTGGGCCGGCCTCGCAATCTACTCCATGGGAGCGCTGCTTTCGCATGTCGCCAGGGACAGCGTGAGGTGGCGCAGGGACGGCTATGTGCTTGTCATGCTGGCGATGCTCTACTTCCCCGTGCGCACCTTCTCCAACTTCCTGATCAGCGGCACGGCGGAAGCAACCTTCTTCCTCATCTCGTACATCCTCCTGGGGCTGGTGGCGGTCTTCGTCCTGACCATCACCATATATCCAAGGGTCAGGGCCAGGCCCACTGCAGAAACAGAGTAACAATGCTAGAGACCGCGCTGAGGTATCTGGGCGTATACAGGTTCTACGAGGGGAGGCTGAAGGCCCAGGTCAAGAACGACGAGATCCCCGGTCACATAGGGATAATCCTGGACGGGAACAGGCGGTGGGCTCAGACCCAGGGCGTGTTCAGGGGGCGCGGCCACGAGGAGGGGGCCAACAGGGCAGAGGAGCTTCTGGACTGGTGCCACGAGCTCAGCATAAAGACAGTCACACTTTACGTGCTCTCCACGGAGAACCTCGACAGGTCGCCCGACGAGCTGACGGAGCTCTTTGGGCTCATCCAGGCAAGGCTTGGGCGGCTGCTCAACGACGAGAGAATCGTGAGATACAAGGTCAAGGTCAGGGCCATAGGCCATATGGACATGCTCCCGGCTTCAATCATGGACCTGCTGAATGCCATCGAGCAGAAGACAGCCGGCTACAGTGACCACTACCTGAACATTGCAGTTGCCTACGGGGGGAGGGCAGAGATAACAGACGTTGTGAAGTCGGTCGCCCAGGATGCCAAGAGCGGCAGACTCAACCCCGACACCATAACCGAAGAGACAGTGTCCAACAGGCTCTACACTTCGTACCTCCCGAATCAGGAACCAGACCTGATCATTAGGACATCGGGGGAGGAAAGGATGAGCGGCTTTCTTCTCTGGCAGGGGGCCTATTCCGAGCTCGTCTTCGTGGACGTCTTCTGGCCCGCATTCAGGCTCATCGACCTGCTGAGGGCGGTGAGGACCTACCAGAAACGCAGGCGGAGATACGGTAGATAGGGGAACAGATATAACTGAACACGAAGGTGGGGAGTCGGAGTTGAAGGTATCCCTAGGCACGCTGAAGGACAAGGGAGACGACCTGGTCGCGTTTCTGGAGCCCAGGGTTGGGACCAAGCCGTCGCTCTCGGGTGGGGAAATCGAGATAGAGGACGAGAAGGTGAAGGAAGGAGTCAGGCCGCGGCAGGTCAAGACCTACGTCAAGCGGTTCCTCTACATGAAAGGAGTCAGGAAGAAGTACAGGGTCTTCGTGGCGGGAAAGGAGCTTACGATCCAGGAGATAGAGGTGGGCGAGAAGGAAGAGGAGGCAGAGAAGAAGAAGGCGCCCGAGAAGCCCGAAGAAGCGAAGGTGGAGGAGGCGAAGCCCGAGGAGCCAGAGGCCCCTACGGAGGAGCCTGCCAAGGAGGAGGCGGCCGAAGAGCAGAAGCCTGAGAAACCGAAGAAAGCTGCATCAAAGAAGCCGCGCGCAAAGAAGAAGAAGGCAGAGGAAGAGGCCTAGCCCGATCGGGCTTTTCTTGCCCGCCTGAGTCGCTTTTCACGCAGCAACGCCCTAAGATAGTTCCTGGCTTCGCGCAACCCCTTCAGGGATTGATGGAAGTCCCCGAGGGCAAAGTCGTCGGCTCCCTTCAGGAGGTTCTTGAGCGCGAACTGCAGGGCCTGCCTTTCGTCCGGGACCGCGTAGCTCCTCAACTTGACGAACCTCCCTGGATTCTCTTCGTCCATGTCGAACTTGATGAACGCGATGCTCTTCTCGACCTCTGAATAGGCAGACCAGACCGACCTGACCTGCTCGTCCGAAGGCTCCCCCGACAGGGAGCCCAGGACAGACCGGAGCTTCCTCGCCGCGTCCGCAAGATCGAGCGCAGTCTCCTCTCTCCAGCCGCTCACCCCCGGGTCGTCCCATACCGCCCATTTAGGCAAGGACATCGCGCCCGGATTTCTGCTTCGTTTCTCGGGACGGGGTTCCCGCCTAGGGGCAAGGAATATGGCGCTTGACTTTCTTGGCTGGCTACCCTTGGGTTAGGGTACAGTCTTGCACAGCATCCGACCACGACCAGGAGCGATCCAGCCTGGAGACTGCCGAACGATGCCTTGTACGAATCAGGGCCTGGCACCCGGCGGTGGCAGTGAGTGATGCGTGGATGACGAAAGGAGGCGTGGAGCCGCGAGAATAGCCGTCGCAGAAACGGGCCAGACCAGACGCAGACCTGGCCGAGCCTTGCTGCTCCGTCGTCTCTTCCCCCATCATCCAGCGTTTGCAGTGTAAGGCCTCGCAAACTTATAACCAGCATACCCACGGCCGCCGACAGTTGCCGAAGAGAGAGGAGCAGAAGATCGGAGGCGCCTGCTACGTCGGCCTTGCTTCGATTCTTGACCTTGGCAGGCTCTCCTGCGCACTTGAGCGGGCCCCTTTTCCCCTGTTCGCTTTCAAGCACGGCAAGACGACCAGAATCGCCGCCCAGGCCGACCTTTTCATGGGGACCCCCATCTTCTACTATTTTGACAACAGCCAGATCGACGAGTTCCTCGCCTACAGGATAACGGGAGAAGGCGAGGAGGTCCAGTTGGTCAGCTCCGCCAGCAACCCCTCCTACCTCTACGCCCCGGTGATAAGGGTGCAGCGGATGCCTTCGGTGCTGGGGGAGAAGACCGGGTTCCAAGACAAGTTCATGGCCATTGAAGTGGAGAACATCCCCAGCCTGGTAAAGGTGGGAGCCTACAAGACTCTCTTCGAGGAGCCGCCGCTCCCTCTCTTCGCCTTCAAGGACGGCAAGGGCTGGGTTGTAGGCACCTTCGCGAGGATAGACGACTACGAGGAGGCGTCGATATTCTTCTACACACGCGCCCAAGAGGAGCCGTCGGGGTTCCTCCGGTACTCCTACGACAAGATCACCGAAACGACCTACGTCAAGAGGACGGATGAACCGGGCTTCCACTACATCAAGGTCATCAAGCTGACCGAACCCCACCCGCTGGTGGACTTCTAGCCGGGCCCTGCCAGGAACTGCTCAGCTTCCTTCAGGGTGACCTTCGAGTTGTCGTAGGACGCCCTGTCCAGAGCTTCCAGGTAGGGGAACCAACCGAACCCCTGGTGCTCGAACGATATCCGCACCCTATCTTCCTTCGTCTCCCCCAGGAGATAGGTCACCTGCTTGTGGATGTTTTTCCCGTCTCTTCTGTAGAAGTATTCGATCACCTTCCTGAACCCTGGGACCATCTTCAGATCCTTCAGGCCAGTTTCCTCCTCCACCTCCCTCATGACAGTCTGCACCTCTGTTTCTCCCTTCTCCACCCCTCCTTTCGGGAAATCCCACCTGCCGGCGTTCTGTAGGAGCAGGAAGATGCGCCCGTGAGGAGTTCTCCTGTAGACGACGGCCCCGGCTGACCGCTCTTCCATGGCTGCGACGGCGCCGGCGCCGATTATTAGGATTCTCACGCTCTCTACTCCAAACCGTTAAAACTCCTGCCCATGGCTTTCCGGGCTGCCCGCCACTTGAGCAAGAAGGAGCTGGTGCAGACCTAGTGCGCTTCGTCAGCAGGCTGAAGACGAAGGTTCAGAAGGAGAACCTGTGGTTCTTCATCCTAGTCCTGCTTTCATCTCAGGAGCGCTATGGATTCGAGCTTAGGCGGCTGATAAACGAGGAGTTCGGGTTCTGGAGCGGCAACGTCACCGCGTATCGCGTCCTCTACGACCTTGAGAGGTCAAGGCTCGTCAGGACTGCGATGAAGGACAGGAGGAAGTACTACAGGATCACTGACCTGGGCAGGGCGGAACTGGAGGAAGCGAGGAGTTTCTTCAGGAGCATCCTGAATGAATCGAAGCCCGGCGACGGACGGGAGGTTTGAAGCATGGTTGTATTTTACAATAGTAAAATAGTGGTCGGCAAACCCTTCCGGCGAGGGAGTCAACACTGGCAAAGATCAGGGTAGCCATGGCCGGCGTGGGGAACTGCGCTTCAGCACTTGTGCAGGGGCTCCACTACTACTCGAAGAAAGGCCCTGACGATGGCCTCACCTATTGGGAGGTGGGGGGATACACCCCGAAGGACATCGAGTTCGTGGCGGCATTCGACGTGAACTCGAAGAAGGTCGGCAAGGACCTCTCCCAGGCCATCTACCAGGCGCCCAACAACACCATAAGAATAGTCGACGTCCCGACGGTAGGGGTCAAAGTGAAGAAGGGGCCCCTCCTTGACGGCATAGGCAAGTATGTGAAGGGTGTCGTTTCAATCTCCTCCCTGCCGGAGGAGGACGTGGCGAAGGAGCTGAAGGAGACCGGCGCTGAGATCCTGGTCAACTACCTCCCCGTCGGGAGCACGGCGGCGTCACAGGCCTACGCGGCGGCCGCTCTGAAGGCTGGAGCGGCGTTCGTAAACGCGATCCCGGTCTTCATTGCGTCGGACAAGGGGTGGGCCGGGCGTTTCGCGGACGCAGGACTCCCAGTGGCCGGGGATGACGTGATGAGCCAGGTGGGCGCCACGGTTCTCCACAAGACCCTGGTGAAGATGGCGGTCGACAGAGGGGTCAAGGTCGACGAGACGTACCAGCTGAACATCGGCGGAGACACTGACTTCCTAAACATGCTGGAGGAGAGCAGGCTGAAAGACAAGAGGGAGAGCAAGACGAGCGCCGTAAGGGCGATGTCCCCCTACGAGGTGCCGACAAGGATCGGTCCGAGCGATTACGTGCGTTTCCTCGACAACGACAAAATATGCTACATCTGGCTGAAGGGGCGCTATTTCGGTGGGACGACAGTCAAGATGGACGTGAAACTGCACGTCGTGGATGCCTACGACAGCGGCGGTGTCATGGTGGACGCCATCAGAGGGACGAGGCTGGCGCTGGATCGCGGGACGTCGGGCCAGCTGGAAAGCTTGTCTGCCTTCTGCTTCAAGCACCCACCCGTACAGATGCCCTACCCGGCTGCAAAGGCAGCGTTCGAGGAATTCACTTCGGGGAAGCGGGAGCGGTAGGGGCAGCCTGCCGCCTCACATAGAAGGCGGTGAAGAGGAGTACAATGAAGATGATGACCATGGGGATGAGATACCGGGTCGTGACGTTCTCCCCTATGGCAATGCCCGAGGCCGTGGGGACGGTCCCGTTGATTGACGTCCCAGAGTAGCTGAAAGTGAGTTTCGCATCCTTGAACGGGATGGTTATTCCCGAGCTGGCCACCACGCTGACCGTGGCAGTGGCGGTCTTGTGGGCGGCGAGACTGCCGGCGTTCACGGCCAGGACGCCTGTTGAGAAGGTCACCCCGTTGAGGTCGGAAAGGCCGACCCCGGACGGGACTGGGAGGGTGAACTTCACGTTGGACACGTCTACACCCGAGGGGTTGGTGATCTGTATGTTGACGGTGAAGTTCTTCCCCTCTTCGGGAGCCGTGGGCGTCGGGGTTATGGACACGGTGAGGGGCTGATACACCTCCACCTGCGGCTTTGGTCCGTTCAAGGTGAACAGGGTCCCTCCGAAGTAGAACCTCAGTGTTGCAGGCGTAGCCGTGAGGTTCCCGGAAGTCTGGTAAGTGGCCACGCCGTAGGACAGGGTGCTGTTTGCGCCGGCAGCCAGAGACGGAGCGTTCTTGCTGTGCGCTGCCGTGCCGGAGAAGGTATCAAACGAGTCTGCGGTGGACGCTACGGTGGTGTTGTACAGCTGCTGAGGGCCGGCATTGGTCGCCGAGACCGTGACCGTGGAACCCATGCCACCGAAGAGCTGGGCGGGACTGAACTGCTTGGACAGCATCACGCCGGCAGGGATGGACACCGAGTTCGACATTCCCGTCTCGTTGAATCCAGAACTCGTCCCCTCGAACTTGAGCGGAGCCACGATGAAGTTGGCAGGGGATGAGAGGTTGTACTTCATGGTGGTCATGATGGTAGACTTGTTCAGGACTGGATAGCTGAGGGTCACCACCCCTCCGGAGCAGGAGATTCCCGTCCCGTTGACCTTCCCGCACCCGAGGCCCCCGGGGAGGGAGCCTACGGCTTGGAAGGACGTGATGTTGGCGGAACCCGAATTCGAGGTCGTGAAAGTGAGTGTCACGTTGGTTTCGAGGTTAGAGAGAGTGGAAAGCAGGACCACCACGCTGACGGCAGGGGAACCAATAGCCATCGAGGCATGAGAGAACGTGTCAGAGACGATGTTACTGGTGGAGTTCAGCGTGGTTCCGCTGGGATTCTGGTAGGTGGCGGCGTAGGAGAATGTGGAGTTCACCCCGAGCAGACCTGCGGCTGACCGGCTGACCGTCACGGTGGCCGAGCCTCCTGGCGAGTTCCCGCTCCTGCCGACGAGCCCGGCTATCGAGTGCCCCGCCACGGCTATTGACGATGCGGGGAGAGTGCCCACGTTCGTGACAGTGACGTTGAACTTCTGGGAGTTCCCAACCGACGGGCCGAAGCTCCCCACGGGGGTGACCGTGGTGTAGACCACGGCGTTATCCGTCCCCAGCGACAGGCGGATGGGGTTTAGGGTCGCGGACCCGTTGAAGATCTTGCCTCCAAAAGTGTAATCGTAGTGAAGCACAGAAGCCGGAATCAGCACCGTCCCGGTCGCGGTCCCCGTGTACTGGAGACGGTAGACAGGGGTCACGCTCCCCTGTGCTAAGATAGACGAAATCGGGACCGTGTAGTTTCCTCCCAGGAACTTGAAGTCGCCGCTGCTGTTCCACCAGGTGTCGGAGAAGGTGACCTTGTTGATGGCGACAGATGGGGAGAGGTTACTCAGGTTGAGCGTGACGGTAAGGTTGTCACCCGTGTGGAGCACACCGAGGTTGACGGTCCTGTAGGCGAGGAGCTCAACAGGCTGCTGCAGGACGGTGGCGTTGATTGACTTGACCACATCCCCCGCGGCCAGGTCGAGGGTGTAGATTCCAGAAAAAGGAGAAGTGTTGCTCGTCACCGTTGCCCCCTTGTCCTTGGACTGGATCATTCCGTCAAGGGCCCTCAGCTGGATAACCGAAGACGAACTGTGGTTCGAGGCCGCGATGGAGGAGACCGAGTTGGAGAAGTAACCCAGCAGGTTGGGCTGGTACTGCCCGTTGAGCGCAGAAGTCGCGATTGAGCCGATCACCAGATCATGGCTGAAGCCGGAAGAGCCCTTCTGCCCCTCGAGGACCATGAAAGGCGAGTCAGAGCCGGTGAAGAAACTGAGGCTAGGCGCACTGGCGAACCCACCCTCACTCGAGGGCAGGAACTTGTACAGGGTCGCCGGGATAAGGTCGTTGAAGGATATCGGGCTGTAGAAGGCGTAGGTCCCGGAGCCGTTGGAGAGGGACCTGAACGAAGTCAGGAGGTAGGAGTTCAAGGCGCTGGCGGCGGCGGAGGCGTCGCTGAAGGAGTCAGAGCCGACTGTGAGGAAGAGTCCCTGGGGCGGGGCGAAGGGCACGGGGAGCAGGTTGTAGCCACCTGGCCCGAAGATCTGCATGTCCGACGTCCATGAAGTCGTGCTGATGGCACTGATGTTGTACCAGCTCAGACCGGGTGTCGACTCCAGGGCGGAAAGATGGCTGGAACCGTTGATGCCCGTGAAGGCCATCTCCCACAGGGCGACCGAACCGGACACGAAGACCGTCAGCTTCTCCGAGTACGCCCCCTGGGCCGTCGCCCCCTGCATCGGGATAGAGGCAAGCACCATGAGGGCAACCACGGTGACAGCTAGCAACTGAGAACGTTTCAAGCGAGACGCGGGAGGGCGCTCGATTCTTACTATAAATTGCTTCTGCAGCTCAATCATGCCATGAAAGGAGTCCAGCCCGGTCTGCCCGACCTATTTCGGTCCGTGGCCAAAGAAGATTTCGACCGATTCCAGAGAATCAGAATTGCCCTGTCAGTGTGTTCGCCACGGAACCGCCGGTGGGCTGCTCACTTCTTCCTTGTGGATTCTTCAGGCGGGTCGTCTATCCCTCTCTCGTTGAGGACGAAGACAGTGTCCCTCTCCGGATGGTACGGGCTGTCCACCATCCTCGCGATGCGGTTCTTCGCTGCCTTCCTCAGGTAGATCCTGTAGGTGCTCGTGTGTGCGACGACGTGGCCTCCCGTCGGCCTCGTGGGGTCTCCGAAGAACGAGTCCGGGGCCGCCTGGACCTGGTTCGTCACGACCACCGCGATGTTGTAGATTTCTGCCGTCCGGAGGAGCTGGTGCATGAACCTGTTGAGCCTCTGCTGCCGCTCCGCGAGCGTCCCCCTCCCCAGGAACTCCGCCCTGTAGTGTGCGACCGCGCTGTCAAGGATTACGAGCTTGATTTTGTTCGGTTCGATTATCCTGCCGAGGTCCTTGACGATGAGCTCCTGGTGGGCGCTGTTGTACGCCCTTGCGACTGTGATGTGCGAAAGCACCTTCTCGGCGTCTATCTCCCTCGATTCGGCTATCTCCTGAATCCTCTCAGGCCTGAAAGTCCCCTCCGTATCGATGTAGACCGCGCCGGCATCGAGTCCTCCCTCCCCCTTGGGCTGCTGCACCATCACGCACAGCGTGTGGCAGATCTGGGACTTGCCCGACCCGAATTCCCCGTAGAACTCCGTCATTGCCCAGGTCTCGATGCCCCCGCCCAGCAGGTCGTCGAGGTTCTTGGAACCAGTGGAGATCCGGTCTATCGCCTTCCGCTTTGCCAGCAGGTCTGCGGCGTTGACAAAATCAGGCTCGAGCTTGTTCAGCTCGACGAGCTTCTTCCGGGCCTTGTTGTTCAGGTCGACCGCCTTGCTGACGTCTATGTCAACAGCCTCCGCGATGTCCATCGGACTGGCGGTGGCCAGGTCGAAGATGGTCTCGATGCCCGCGTCCTTCAGCTTCTGCTTCGTCGCCGGCCCCACGCCGGGCAGAGTGTCCACTTCAAGGTTCTCTTCGCTCTCGGTCAAACATTTCTCGTGACCGTCTTCCACTAGATAAGTGTGCTTCAGGGAGAGATACGCGAAACTGTTCTGGGGAAGAGGCTCGCAGAGCGGATGTGCTTCAGTCCCGCAATCCACCTGGTGCACCTTTCGACGCCGATCCCGAACCCTGTGTGAGGGGGCATCCCGAACTTTCTAAGCTCGAGGTACCAGGAGAAGGACTCTGTCGGGAGGTTCTGGCTCGTGATCCTCGACATCAGCTCGTTGTAGTCATGAATCCTCTGTCCTCCCGTGGCAAGCTCCCCGCCCCCCTCGGGTGCGATAAGGTCGGCCGACATGGTGACCTTGGGCCTGTCGGGGTAGGTCATGTGATAGAACGACCTGGCGCTCAGCGGGTAGTCTGTGATGAAAAAGGGGGAATCCTGTGCAAGGCTTAGCGCCCTTTCAGCCTCTGTCGGAATGTCGTCCCCCCACTCGAACCCGAACCCCTTCTTCTCGGCGATGGATTTTGCCTCGTCGTAACTCATCCGCGTGAAGGGCATCGCGGGTTGCTTGAGCGTCCTTCCAAGTATCTTCAGCTCGGCCTGCCTCCTTTCGAGGACTCGCTCCACCATTTTGGAGAGGAGCTCCTCTTGGACCTTCATGTTCTCTGGCTGGGTGGTGAACGCCTGCTCAGATTCTATCATCCAGAACTCGGTCAGGTGCTTGGCAGTCTTCGACTTCTCTGCCCGGAAAGCCGGTTGGAAGATCCACACCTTCTGGAGCGCGGGGAGTGCTGCCTCCTCGTAGAACTGGGCGCTCTG